>Ga0081538_10002278_pt1 | contig 18962 bp, 19 predicted proteins | sample TabmetS5T2R1_FD_71022 | JGI IMG/M metagenome (GOLD analysis project Ga0081538, IMG submission 71022) | Tabebuia heterophylla rhizosphere microbial communities from the University of Puerto Rico - S5T2R1 | ecosystem: Host-associated > Plants > Roots > Rhizosphere ... | reverse complement strand
CCTGCGGGTGCTGGAGGACAGCGGCGTCGTGAGGCGCGTGGTCGAGGGCCGGACTCACCGGCTCTCCCTCGAGCCCGACGCGCTCAGCGAGGCGGCCGACTGGATGGATCGCCAGCGCGCCCTCTGGGGGCGCCTGTTCGACGTAGTCGATGAGTACCTGAAGGAGGACAAGCCGCAATGAACATGCCGCCGATCGTCTCGCCGCAGGAGTGGAAGGCCGCCCGTCAGGAGCTGCTGGTCAAGGAGAAGGAGCTCACCCGCGCCCGCGACGCGCTCGCCGCCGAGCGGCGCCGGATGCCCAGGATGGCCGTGGAGAAGGAGTACCGCTTCGAGGGCCCGAACGGCCCGGTCAGCCTGCTCGACCTGTTCGAGGGCCGCCGCCAGCTGATCGTCTACCGCTTCTTCTACGACCCGGGCATGGACGGCTATCCAGAGCGCGGCTGCGGCGGGTGCTCGTTCCTGGCCGACCAGGTCGCTCACCTCGCCCATCTGAACGCCCGCGACACCACGCTCGCGTTCGTCTCGCGCGCCCCTCAGGACGACATCAAGAGCTGGAAGGCGCGGATGGGCTGGGAGCAGATCCCCTGGTACACGATCACCGACGACTTCGACGCCGACTTCGACGTGCCCGAGTGGCATGGCACCAACGCCTTCTTCCGCGACGGCGACCGGATCTTCCGCACCTACTTCATCGACTCCCGTGGCGACGAGGCGATGGGCAGCACCTGGAGCTACCTCGACATCACCGCCCTCGGGCGCCAGGAGGAGTGGGAGGACTCGCCGGAGGGCTACCCGCAGACCCCGCCGTACGGGTGGCAGAACTACCACGACGCCTACGGCGGTGCGGCGTGATCGCCCATATCGGGGCGCTGCCGCTGGAGGAGGTCCTGCCGGTCCTAACCGGCGCCGGTAGCGGGCTGCTGGCGGTGCGCGCGTGGATACACCCACGCCAAGAACGGCGTCAGATTCAGCCAGCTCGAACGCCAACGCCTACGCCGAATGAGACACGCGGGAAGCGCACCAACAACCGACGAGGAGGTGACCGCCGCATAGACTGACCACCACCCGGGAACCTAAGCCGCGGCGAATCTACAGCAGCACAGGGACGCGACCACGATCTGTCGATCCGCCCAGACTGCTGCTCGTGCCTCGTTGCGGCACCGGCCGTGCAGTCAGCGGCTGGTTGGGCCCAGGGACATGCGCTGACCAGCCGGAGCACGGGCCGGACACTGTCGCGTGGGCCCCAGGGTCACCTCAACCATCGCGTTCGGGGCGAACGAAACCGGACACCCGTTCCGACGCTCGCTCCGGGTGAGCGAAGTACGGGACGTGTCCTGCATCTAGCACCTCAAGTCGAGCCTCGGGGATGGCGGTCGCCGTCACATGGGCGACTTCCACCGCTCCCACAGGGTCATGGTCGCCCCAGATCAACAACGTCGGCACAGTGAGGTCGCGCAACTCGTCCATGCTAACCCGCGCCGATGGTCGAAACCCGATTGGCGTGATGACTGCTCGAAGCTCAGCGAGGTTCGTTGTGGCCGCGAGCGGGTCGCCCCCCACCGCAACCAGAGCCTCGATCAGCTCCGGGTAGCGGACTATGGTCTCCTTCTCACCCACCGACGACATGAGCTGAACGAGCCTCTTCGGGTTGGGTTTCATCAGGCGTGTGAGGAGGTCTCCCACTACGGGTGTGGTCATCACTCGCAAGGGCGCCGGAGCGCGGGTGTGCGGCAGAAGCGGGGCCGAGCCGAGCAGCACGAGCTTGCGAACCCGTTCTGGGCGCGCGAGTGCATACCAGAGTGCCCAGGTCCCACCCATCGAGTTGCCGGCAAGCGCAGGCTTCTCCAACCCGAGTCCGTCAAGAACCTCGTCGAGGAACTCGACAGCGGCTTCTCGAAAGCGTGCGCGCGGAACTAGCACGGCCTCGCTCAGCCCGAACCCGGGCCGATCCACGGCAATCGCCCGCACACCGCGCAGACGCTCCAGGACGGGAAGGAGCGAGAGCGACGACGTGCCGCTGCCATGCAGCAAGACGAGCGACGGCCCGTCGCCGACCTCGATGACGTGGATGCGCCGACCGGAACGCAGTTCGATGTATCGGCTGTTTGCCTGGGCGCCAGCGAGCATCCGCTCGTGGATCTCAAACACCTCGTTCGAGTGGGCGCGAATCGCGTCGCCAGGCTCGCCTGACTTCGAGCGGAGTGTCATCGCGTCCTCCTCTGTCTCGTGCGTCCACGCCGGCGGGGTGGCGCTCAAAGGATCTCAAGTTGCGCGGTGCGCGGACGGGCCCGCGTGTGCCTGATGCGTTCCGGCGTTCACTGCTCCTTTCGCCTGATGGGAGGCGTCTGAAGCACTGACGTGCGCACCGCTGCCTCGGACGAACCTCGATCGTCTCATGTACCCACCCCGGGACTCGGGCAGACGCTCGGTTTCCGAGAGCGACCGGTAGCGCCGCCTCCGCCGGCCGTGTAGGGCAGCGCCGGTGTCTGCCGATCCATGAAGCGCCCGCGCTCGCCGAACACGACCCGGGCGATCGCCGCGCTCCGGCTCCGCGCTGCAGTGCCAGCGGCACAAGTCCGCCGACCGGGGATCGCCCGCCGAGGTGCCAGGGTTCGGCTGGAGTTGTCGTCGGCGACGTGAAGGGCCGTAATCGCGATGGCCGCCCGAAGGATGACCCTTTCGATGAGCGAGTTCATGGGGCGATCCTGGCGCTCGCCTCCGCGGACTCACATCGGGGCTGTCGCTAGTCCTTGGCGGTCGCCGCGATTCGCTCGAGCTCGGCGGGCTCGCCCGCCATGATCGTGCGGGCGTGCTGGGTGACCAGCTCGACCGGCCAGTCCCACCAGGCGGCCCGCAGCAGGCGCTCGACGTCGTCGGGCTCGAACCGGGTTCGGACGACCCGGGCCGGATTCCCCGCCACGATCGCGTATGGCGGCACGTCCCCGGCGACCACGCTGGCGGCGGCCACCACGGCTCCGTGGCCGATCTCGACGCCGGGAAGCACCAGCGCCTGGTAGCCAAGCCAGACATCGTTCCCGACGACGGTGTCGCCGCGGCTGGGTGCGGCCATGACCAGGTCCATCGTGTCCGACCAGGCCGCGCCGAAGATCCCGAAGGGGAAGGTCGACGGACCGAGGTCCGCGTGGTTGCCGCCGGGCATCAGGAAGCGCACGCCGGACGCGATCGCGCAGTAGCGGCCGATCAGCAGGCGCTCGGGGCCGTGGGCATACAGGAAGGCGTCGCGCTCGAAGGCGCGTGGGTCGCGCGGATCGTCGTAGTAGCTGTACTCGCCCACCTCGATTCGCGGGTCCGACACGAGCGGCTTCAGGAACACGACCCGCTCTTGGCCGTCGACGGGGTGCAGCGTCATGGGGTCGGGCGGCAGCGGCACGGACGTACTATCTCAGCGGTGGTCGTAGGCCGAGAGGCGGAGCGCGCGCCTCCGCGATTGCTGGCCGACGCCCGCGGGGGCGGCAACGGGTCCTTGTGCTGCGCGGCGAGGCCCAATCGGCGGGACCGCCTTGCTCTAGGCGGCGGCGGACGGCATGATGGTGCCTGGTCGGGCGCGGCGAGTCGGCTCCGCTTTTGCTCTCGGCAGCGGCTGCGATCGCTATCGGCGCCAAGCGATCACGCCGCAGCTAGCAACGCCGACGAGACCACCGCCCGGACGACCTCCGGAAGTCCGCGGCTGCCGATCGGCCTTCGCCTCGCTCCTGGAACCGTCGACAAGGAGCACTCCTGACCTGCGCGCTCTCTCATCGTCCATGCCGGGGCGTCTGCGTCGCTGCGATGTGAGCTCTCGCATGGCGGAATGCGGCGCGAGCCTCGCTTCGCGTCTTCCTGGCGGGATCGCCCCCTGGTCGAACCGCGACGTCGCGCGCGCGTACGGGGGCGGTCGGCTAGGGTCCAGCGGCCCGCAGCCGGTCTCGGCCAGCGGCTGGGGCCGGTGCGCCCTGACCAGCTCGAGCGGTTCTCGCTTGAGCTGCCCCGATGCGGCGGTTCAGCCGGCGGAGTTGGGCGACCTGCTCGCGCGCGATCTGTACCCGCGCGTGGGCGGGCAGCCTGCGCAGCCGCCGGTCGACGCGGTCGAGCACGCGCGCCTGGTCAAACGCGCCGGGCTTGACCCCGCGCTCGAGCTCGGGACAGAGTTCGAGCAGCTGCCAGCGCACCCGATTCACCGTGCGGGTCCGCTCGGCGACGAGATCGCCGCGGTGGTCGAGCAACAGCCGGATCTCCATCGCCCGCTGATCCAGGTGCGCGGCCGGGAACTTCTCGACCCCATCACCGACGACCGCCCGGGCGATCGCCAGCGCGTCGATCTGATCGGACTTCCCCGGCCGGCGCTCGCCCTTGCGGGACTCGCCCATGCGGTGCGGCGCGACTCTCACCACCCGCTCGCCGGCCGCCAACAGCGCCTGCTCGAACCGCCGCGAGACGGCGCGGCAGTCCTCGATCGCCCAGACGCGCTCCCCAGCGAGGCCGCGCGCCCACCGGACCGCGGCCAGCTGCCCGGGCTCGTCGGCCCCGATCTCCCGCTGCCCACGGACCCGCCCGGTCCCCGCGTCGACCGCCGCCAGCGCGTGCGAGCGCTTGTGCGTGTCCGCCCCGATCACGATCATCTACCACCATCCCTTCGTTTGGTTGACCACCGACGAAGCGGATCTCCGGCGGACAACTGTCACTGGGGGCGACTGCCACGCTCCTATCAGGTCACGCCGAAGGTGCCAGGGCGGCGGCGGGCGACACAAGCTCCCGCCGGTCAGCCAGACAGACGACACAGCACTGAAGGGTCAGCCCGCCGCCAGCCCGAGAACCAACCGCAGCCGTCGGACGTCACCGCCCAGACCAAGCCGACTCTGACAGTGACAGCACTGCGGGCACGTACGCCTGCTGTTTGTCCACAGCGCGCGTGGTCAGTCCGCTCGTCGAGGCGCCCGCATCGCACGCCGACGCGGGAGTTGGCCCCGGCGAGGCTCACCTCGCGCGCGCGTGGAGCAATTTGTGCGCCGGCGGGCGCAGCGGGTCGCGACCGCCGCCCGTCAGGTGCTTTCCGTCGGCGCTGAAGGGCCGTGGCGGTTTGGCGGATCTGGGCAGCCAGCGGGCGACCACGACGGAGGGAGCCGTTGCGTTTTGGTTAATCGAGCGCCGCGAGTAGGTCGTTGCATGCCTGCTCGCAGCGGCTGCAGGCTCGGGAGCAGACGCGGCAGTGCTCGTGGTGCTCGGCGCCGACCGCGTGCAGGCCCGGCTTCGCGCGTCGGATTTGTAGCGGCACGGGGCGGCGGCGGTCGCGGCCGGGTGTACGATGGCCGTACTTGTAAACGTCGAAGGACGCCGGGCCCCCGCAGGGGCCCGACTCGGCAGAACACGGAGGGGTGAGCTCCATGTTCGACCTGGTGGCGCAGGGTAGTGGCGCCGCCGGCACGAAGGTCGAGCGCTGCAGCATCTGCGGCGCTCGGGCGCTACTCGACGACCACGGTCACTGCCGTAAATGTGTCGGTAAGGCGGTCACGAGAGCGGCGGCGCTCGACTCGTTCGACCTCGGCGTGGGGCTCTGCCTCGAGGCCGGCCTCGACGAGATCCAGTTGCGGCACGCGCTGATCCTGGCGCTCAACGGAACCGAGGGGACGATGATCCGTGACTTCGTGGTCCGGCGACGCGAGCCCGGCGACAGCTTCGTCTGGCACGTCCCGTCGAGCTTCCTGGACGACGAGGAGGGAACCCCCGATGCGCCGGGAGAGTAGCCGCGGACCGGGGTTGCCCGCCCTCCTTACCGGTCCGTACTGGGAAAGGACAGGCCGGTCGGGGTCGGCCCTCGCTCCGCCGGGCTGCTCGAACAAGGCGCCGCCCGGTCGCGCACCGCCGAGCCGAAGACGGGTAGTCGAGGAGGACGGGGTGAGCTAGGGACGCTGAAGAAGGTGGTCGAGTTATTCGGCCTGGCGATCGTCGCGATCGCGTGTGGTGCCGGCGTCGTCGCCATCGCGCTCTCGCCGCTTCTCATCTTCGGGACCGGCCGGGTTGTGCTGCTGGTGACGCTCGGACCCCTGGCGGCCCTCAATGCACTACTCCTTGGTGCCGCAGCCTGGGGACTCATGCGGTGGATGTGGGAGCGTTTCTACGAGGAGTGGTGGCTCGACCGAAGCTCGGAGCGGTTAGAGCGGGAGCACCCCGACAAGCCGCCCTCCGACGCCTCTCACGAGTCAAGGTAGGGTCGCGGGAGGCGCCAGCGGGCGTGGCCGCGGCGGCGACCGGCTGCGCCACCGCCGAGCCGGCCGCCACGCGGCGTCGCGGTAAGCCTTGGTCGTGCTGCGGGCCACGGCGCCGAGCGCGGCCCCCGCTCGCGAGGAGGGTGCGCCGGCGCGCGATCGGGTCCCGCGCTCCGCTCTCCCATCCGTCGGGCGCTATTGCACCAAGCCGGCGCAGAAACGCGCACCGCCCTTGCGGAATTGCACGCCAGAGCCAAGGTTCGGGCGCCACCCCGCTCGACCGACAAGAACCGAGTTTTCGACCGGCTTAACAGGTGCGGGGGTTACCTCGCCGGGACAGCGGGCGCAGACGACCATTTGAGCCACCCGCGGCCAAGGTCGCCGGTGTTCACGCGACACGAGCGTCTGGCCACGGGCAGGCTGCTGTCGCAATCGACGGAGGCTGTCGCACAAACGGGGTCTGTCCGGCCTGGCTATGAGCATTCCGGCATGGCGCACAACTTCATAGAAAGTCGCCGCGAGCAGGGGTTTTTGTTGCCGCCGGATGTGCGGGAGTGGCTGCCGGCCGACCACTTGGCGTGGTTTGTGATCGACGCCGTGGCGGAGATGGACCTGTCGGCGTTCTATTCGGCCTACCGGGCCGATGGTCACGGCCGGGCGGCGTATGAGCCGTCGCTGATGGTGGCGCTGATCTTGTATGCGTTCGCGACCGGGGTGCGTTCGTCGCGGGCGATCGAGCGTCACTGTCGCCAGGACGTCGCCTATCGCGTGATCACCGGCAACCTGGTTCCCGATCACGCGACGCTCGCGCGGTTCGTCTGCCGTCACGAGCGTGCGCTGGCTGGGCTGTTCGGCGAGGTGTTGAAGCTCTGCGCCAAGGCGCGGCTGGTGAGGCCGGGGGTGGTGTCGATCGACGGCACCAGGATCGCGGGGAACGCCAGCCCGGAGGTCAACTATGAGTTCGAGCAGGTCGCGCGCGAGATCGTCGCGGAGGTCAGGGCGACCGACGAGGCCGAGGACGAAGAGTTCGGCGAGGCGCGTGGTGATGAGCTGCCCGAGCAGCTGCGCACCGCCGAGGGTCGGCGCGAGTTCTTCCGCGGGGCCCGCGAGCAGATGGGCCGCGAGCGGGAGAGCGCCGAGCCGGTCGCCGAGCCCGAGACGGAGGTGGCCGATGAGGTGCCGCTTGAGCTCGACGCCAACGAGATCGTCGGCCACGGGCGGCAGGGGCGGGATGCCTGGTTGCGGGAGGGTAAGCGCCAGCTCGAGCAGCACCGCTGGCGCCAGCCCGATCCGATCGCTCGCGCGCGCCCCGAGCGGCTGCTGCTGGCGGCGGAGCGGCTCGACGCAGAGCTTGAGGTTGAGCGGCGCGCCAACGAGGCCTACGAGCACTACCGCGCGACCGCGCGCGACCGGCTGGGCAGGCGGCCGGGCGGCCGCGCGGTGCCGCGTCGGCCGCCGGAGCTGCCGGCCGGGAAGGTCAACGTGAGCGACCCGGACTCGCGGCCGATCCCGATCGGGTTCGGGTTCGTGCAGGGCTACAACGCCCAGGCAGCGGTCAACGAGCAGCAGATCGTGCTCGCGGCCGAGGTCACCAACGTCTCGACCGACTTCTCACAGCTCGACCCGATGGTCACCGCGACCCTCGGGGAGCTTGAGCAGGCGGGCATCGATCAGCCGCCCGAGGCGGTCGCCGCCGATGCCGGCTACTGGAACGAGCAGCACATGGACGAGGTGGTGGCCAACAAGCAGATCCCGGTGCTGGTCGCGCCCGACAAGGGCACCCGCGGCACCCCCAAGCGCTGGTTGACCAGCGGACGCGCCTCATGGATGCGCACCGTGCTGGCGTCTGAGCACGGCCAGCAGCGGTATCGAAAACGCAAACAAACAGTCGAGCCCTTGTTCGGCAACACCAAACACAACAGCGGCTTCTACCGCTTCCACAGACGAGGCAGGATCAAGGTGCGGCTCGAGTGGCGATTACTGATGCTGACCCACAACCTCACCAAGCTCCACCGCCACCGCCTCGCCGCCGTCGCTGCCTGACGAGGCCCGACGGCGGCCTCGCCGCCACTCACAACTGCAAGCCCGTGACGACACCACCAGCCCGAGCCAACGCCCCGGGCATTTGAGCGACAGCCTCGACGAGCAGCAGGCGTGCGCCCGCCCGCGATCGGCGGCCCCGTCGGTTCTGGTTGTGTGGACATCCAGCTGCGGACGGTCGGACCCGGGTTCGTCGAAAGGGAGCACTCTCGACCTTGGCGCTTGCTCCTCGTCCAAGGCGGGCGCGCCGGACTTGACCGCCGTCGCGCCCGCTCGCGTTCTGAATGCGGGAGCGGGTGTCTCGGTTGACGCCCTGTCACTGCGACACATCACCGGGCGGGTCCTACGGGCACCCGGCGCCGACACCGCCCGAAAGGCGCCATATCCAGGCGGAGTGTCCGCAAGGGCTTGTGGCATGGGCGTTCGCGGTGAGCGTGCTGCCGCGCTCGGCTGGAGCGAGTGGTGTCCTCGAGTCTGAAACGCTTTGCAGGGTGGGTGCGACGATCGTCGAGGTTCCCGCGATGGCCGGCGACCGGTCGCATGCCGCCGCCGACGGCCCGGCGGCGCTGACCGCCACGCTGGCGAGCGTCGGCTGTCGCCCCGCGGTTTCCGGCGTAGCAATCCCAGCGGCTGCCGCCGGCGATGTCCAGGCGGCATCGCTCGAGGTTGCCAGTCGTGTCGCCGTGCGGGTGCGGCAGATCGTGGCGCGCGGAGATCAGCCCATCGTGTTGGCCGGTTCGTGCGATGTCGCACCGGGCGTGCTGGCGGGGCTGCGCGATCCTGACATCGGCGTGGTGTGGATCGATGCGCACGCCGATTTCAACACCCCGGCTTCCTCAACCACTGGCTTTTGGCCCGGGATGACGCTCGCCGTAGTCGTCGGCGATTGCGGTGAGAACGTCTGGTCGGCGCTGCGCTGGCACCCTGTCGCTGCCGAGCGGGTCATGCTCGTAGGCGTCCGCAGCCTCTCGCCGGCAGCCGAGGCCCGCAGGCTGGACGCCAGCGCGACGCGGGTCGTGCGCTGGCACAACGGCAGCCCCCTGGATCGCATCGACTGGGCGCTCGATGGCCTCTCCAAGCAGACCAGGCGCGCGTACGTGCACCTCGACCTCGACGCACTCGATCCCGCGGTCGGACAGGGCGTGGTCGATCCACCCGTACCCGGAGGCCTCACCGCAACGCAACTCGAGCAGCTCGTGGCCGACGTCCACGACCGCTTCACCGTCGCGGCCGCCACGATCGCCACCTACACGCCGGCCAACGACGACGGCTCGACCCTGCCGATCGCGATCACCGCCATCCGAAGCCTCGTCGCACGGGAGTCATAACACCGAATCGGTCGACGATGGCGGCCCCGTGCCGCAGCCCGATCCCCTGACGGGACACCGCTGCCGCTCTCCCACCGGATGCGGGCGTCCCGGAACGCTCCCCGCAGGCCGTCGCGCGGGACGAGGGCCAGGTGTCAGCTGGCCCTCGATTCGTCCGACGAACCGGAAGGGACGACCTCGCTTCCACCTCTCCCAATGGTCGCTACGGGTGATGCCGAACGTCCTCGGCCTAGCGCGCCCAAAGGCGAGCGAGGCTCCGAAGGAGAGCGTCTGGTGCTGCGCCTAAGGCCCCGCCGGGTGCGCTTGGACGGTGTCGCGCTGTGTGACCTCGGGGGGCTGCCTGTTCTTCTACACCTGGGGTATGCGCAGCAGGAACCTCGCGGTTGTCTTCGCTGGACTGTTCGTCGCCTGCGGTGGCTCGGGGGACGCACTTGCCCCGGAGGCGGGCGACCTGGTGGCAGGGCTGCGTGTGACGGTGAGACCGGAGGGGTCCGCTGGCCCCGAGCGGGTCCGGCGGGTGGAGTGCGCCGTTTTGGGAGAGGAGGCGATCGATCCGCGCTGCCGGGTCCTTGGGGACTCGGGCCAGGTGATCTGGGCCCCGTTCCCCGCCGGGCTGCCTGCGCGCAGGTCTACGGCGGGCCCCGGGACCGCGCAGGTCACGGGGGAGCGTAGGGGCGTGCACGTGTCGGCCGAGTTCGACTTGGGCGATGCCTGCGAGATCGCCCGCTGGCGGCGCAACGTCGCGCTGCTAGGGGGGCGGGGTGTAGGGGGCACGCCGTCCCGTAGCTCGTAGCCGAGGTCGTTGAATGGCCCTCCCAGCGAGTGCGGCGGTACAGGCCCCGGGGCCTATCGCTGGTAGCCGCCCACCAGCTCGGCGGTCTCGAGGACGTGGCCGCCGAGCGCGCGGTCGAGCTGATCCCGGTCCGCCCCCGGCTGGAGCTCGAGCTCTGTGTCGAGCGCGTGGAGGCGGAAGAAGTAACGGTGGCGGCCGTGCGGCGGGCAGGGGCCGGCGTAGCCAGTCGTTCCGAAGCCGTTGCGGCCTTCGCGCGGCGCGGCCTGGCCCTCGTCGAGGCCGTCGGCGTTCGCATCGATGCTCCACGCGAGCCAGTGGGTGAAGGTGCCGACCGGGGCGTCCGGGTCGTCCACGATGAGGGCCAGGGAGCGAGTTCCCGCTGGCGCACCCGCGAACGACAGCGGTGGCGAGACATTCTCCGCGTCGCACGTGTGGCGGCTGGGGATCGTACCGCCCGCCGCGAACGCATCGCTGGTTATCTGAAGCCCGGCCACCGCAATCTAGAGGGCCGACCTGGCTCTGTCGAGGTCGTCCACGCCGAGCACGAGCTTCACCCCGCCGAAGGCCGCGTACGCGAGGCGGATGTTGACTCCGGCGTCGGCGACCCGGCGGGCGACCTCGCCCATAGTGCCGGGCCGGTTCTCCACGTCGATTACGAGCACGTCGCTCTCTGCGTCGACATCGATGCCGGCAGACCCCAGGGCTTCACGGGCGGCCACGGCGTCCTCGACGAGGACGTGGAGCTCAGCCGTCCCTCCGCCGCTGGTGGCGCACATGCCCTCGATGTTGAGGTCGGCCTTGCCGGTCGCCTCACCCAGGTCGGCGAGCCTTCCGGGCCGATCCTCGAGGGTGATGGTCAGGTCCTTCACAGTCCCTCCTCCCTGTTCGTCGCCGTACGTGGATTTTGACGCCAGCGATGCGCGGGACGACGGCAGGTCGGCGACAGCACGACCCCAGTTGGGGACGCCCGCCGTCGACCAACACGCAGCCACCAGGTGAGCGCGCTCACGCCCTCGGCATTGGCCCCTGCTGAGACTGGAAGGGACGCGGAGGTCCAGCGCCTGGGAGACATCTGGAACGTGCCCGAGGGTCGGCACCTCCCCCGCCCATTCACGACCGGGGGCTGACGCGGCCGACGCCATCCTCGAGCCGGCCGGCGAAAATCACAGCCCGCTGGTATCCGAGCGGTGACTCGGCCAGCCGGCGCTCTAGGCGTCGGTGAAGGTTGCGTCCGGAACGACCGCCTCCCGCCCGACAGCCGGGCCGCAGCATCCGAGAGCGGGCTCGTAAATGGCGGAATCGCTCGGTTGTCAAGCCACATCGGCCGCAGGCGTGGTACCACCCGATCGGGTACAACGCGGCTCCGGAAGCGGGATTCGGGCTGCTGGACCGGACGGGGCCGTCTGTTTGTGGTCCCGGCGTCGCGAGTTCGAGTCCCGTCGCTCGGCGCGGTGAACCTCGGCGCGGCTCGCCCAAGGCCGTCGGGTCAGGCGAGCAGCTCGAGCAGCTGGGCGGGGCTCACGTTTCCGCCGCTGGCCACCAGCGCCACGCGCCGGCCGCGGAGCGCGTCTCGGAGCTTGAGCGCGGCGGCCAGGGGCGAGGCGCCAGAGGCCTCGACCAGGTTGCGGGTGGCCTCGATCATGGTGCGCTGGGCGGCCTTGATCTGCTCCTCGCTGACCAGGACGAAGTCGTCCAAGTGCTCGCGCAGGATCTGCTGTGGCAGCTCGAAGGGCACGCGGGTGGCCAGTCCCTCGGCGGAGGTGCGGCACTCGGCCTCGACCGGCCGGCCCTCCTTCCAGGTGCGGTAGGCGGCGGGCGCGGCGTCGGACTGCACCGCGACCACGCGGATCGCCGGGTTGATCGCCTTGGCGGCGATGCAGGCGCCGGCCGCGCCGCTGCCGCCGCCGACCGGCACGATCACGACGTCGACGTCGGGCTGCTCCTCGACGATTTCCAGCGTCTCGGTGGCGACCCCGGCTATCAAGTGCGGCTCGTTGCCCGAGTGCACGTAGCGATAGCCGTGCTCGGCGGCGAGGCGCTCGGCGTTCTCGCGCGCATCGTCGAAGTCGGCCCCTCCCACGATCACGTCCGCGCCGAGGCCCTCCATCGCTGCGAGCTTGACCGGGTTGGGGCGCTCGGGCACACAGATGCGCGCGCCGACGCCGAACCGGCGGGCGGCGAACGCCACCGACTGCCCGTGGTTCCCGGTCGACGCGGTGATGAGTCCACGCTCCCGCTCGTCGTCGGATAGCTGTGCGACCAGGTTCACGCCGCCGCGCACCTTGAACGCGCCGACCGGCTGGTGGTTCTCGTGCTTAACGTGCACCTGCGCGTCGAGCAGCTCGTCCAGCGCCGGGTACCCGAACAGCGGCGTGGGCCGCAGGTGCGCCGCGATCCGCCGGCGCGCCGCCAGCACGTCGGCGAAGGTGGGCACCCGCCACTCGCTCATGCGAGCGCGGCGCGGACGCGTTCGCCGAGCAGCGCGAGACGCGCGACCGGCTCGTTGCTGAACACGAACCGCAGGTGGCGCCCGGCAACCTCCCCGCCCCAGCCGTCCATCGGCGTCGCCGCCACCTTGTGCTCGAGCAGCCGAGCCGAGAGCTCGTTCGGTCGGAGGCCGAGCGCCTCGCTGTCGAGCAGAGCCGCCCACGCCCCGTGCGGCGGTACGACGGGCAGGCCGTCGAGCTGGCGGAGGGTCTCGTCGCGACGCCGCTGCCACTCCGTGGTCGCCGCGGCGACGTCCTCGTCACCGACCTCGAGCGCCGCCCTCGTGCCGATCTGCGCGAAGCCGCTGGCCACCAGGCCGTTGTAGATCTGCGCCCGGGACACAAGGTCCGTCAGTTCGGACGGCATCACCACCCAACCGACCCGCCACGCGATCATGCGCTGCTCCATCGAGGGCGCGCCGACGATCACGGTTCGCTCGCGCATCCCGGGGAGCGCCGCGGGATGCAGCACCTCGCGACCGTCGTAGAGCACGGCCTCGAAGTCGGCCCAGTAGAGCAGCCAGAGGTCGTGATCCCTGCAGAGCGCCGCCACTGCGTCCCACTCCTCGGCGCTCGCGACCCAGCCCGTCGGGAACGACGCATTGTTCAGGAACACGACGCGCGTCCGTTCGCTAACGGCAGCCCCCAGCCCGTCCAGGTCGAGGCGCCAGGCGCCCGTGCTGGACTGCAGCGCAACCAGGCGCGGCACCGCGCCCGCAAGGCGCACCCGGTTGAGCATCCCGGCGTAGGTGGGGTCCGTGAGGATCACCTCGTCCCCGGGGTCGGTCAGGCACAGAAGCGCGTCGAGCATCGCCTCGCCCTCTCCGCAGGTGATCACCACCTCCCGGCGCGGGTCATAGCCGGGCCCGCCACGGCGCCGCACGAGCTCCACCACCGCCGCCTTGAGGTCTTCGCGGCCGTTGAAGGGCAGCCAACTGTTTGCCTCGTCCTCGCCCACCGCGGCTCGCGTGGCCTCAAGGGCCGCCGCCGGCGGCGGCAGGTCGGTATCCAGGTTCTCCATCCGAAGCACGTCCGGGTCGTGGCCGGCAGCCGCGGCGACCCGGTCGATGTTGAACCCGGGGATCTCGTCAAGCCTCCTGACCGTCTCCATCGCGTCACCCTATCGCCGCAAGGGCCAGGGCTCGCGGCGGTAGCTCATCTTCCAGAACATCCGACGACAGGACGGAGCCCAGCGCTCGGTGGCCCGCCTGCTCAACCTCGACTTCGAGGCGTTGCTGCTTTGCCACGGCCAGCCGCCGTCCTCCGGCGGGAAGGCCACGCTGCAGGACGTCGTGGCCAGCGCGGGCCGCTGATTCTGCCGCGCGGGCCCGACCATCCGGCCTCGCCGGAGACCCCGTCAGGCCCGACGACACCCCGTGGCGGCCCGGCTTTTGGTATCACGCTAGATGGGCGACCCAGGAGGTGAGGGCATGGAGCTGAAGGCCGGGGACCGCGTGGAGGTCGAGTCGGAGTCGACAGAGCGACGGCCTCGCACGGGCGTCATCAAGGAGGTGGTGCAGGGAGCGCCGTCGCCTCGCTATCGCATCAGCTGGGACGACGGTCACGAGAGCATCTACACGCCAGCGGCGGGCGCGCTGCGCAGCGCCGAAACGGCGAACAGGAAGTAGCGAGACCGCCTGACGGGCGAGCCTCCGGCAGGCCGACCGGCTCTAGCGCGAGTCAGGACTCCGCAGCCGCCTCGCCCGGGTGTAGGGTCGGCGGGAGGCGCCTGGACCGTGCGGCTGTCTTAGCCCGACTGGTCTGGTTTCCTCCCGCCGCCACCTCGAACCGTGCGTGCGGTTCTCCCGCACACGGCTCTCCGACGTTCTTCACCGTCGGCATTCGGCTAGCCCCGCCAGGCCCGGTTGGGCCGGGGTGCGACGACGATTCCAGAGAGGTCGATCAGGCCCAGGCGGTTCGGGGACTGGACGGCCAACACCGACCAGCCGTAGCTTCGACGCCGCTTATGGCGCTTGGCCATGAACAGCGCGAGGCGGCCAGCCGCGTGGTTGCTGATCGCGTCGAGGTAATGGGCGGAGTTTCCGTAGCGGAAGTAGCCCGCCCAGCCGCGCAGGAATGTGTTGATCTCCTGCACGATCACGTCGACCGGGAGCAGTAGCCGCTTGCGATCCGTGAGTTCACGGATTCGGTCGCGGGCTTGCTGCATCGCCTGGCGTGAGGGCCAGCGAGCGAGGAAGCGAACGTGCCGGAATTGGCCGTGGGCGCGCACCCAGCGGTGATGGAAGCCGAGGAAGTCAAAGCCCTCGCCTCCCTCTCGTAGGTGCACGATTCGGGTCTTGGTGTCCTTGGGCTGCAGGCCCAACTCCGCCAGGACCGTCCGCAAGGCGGCAAGGGCCGCCTTGGCCTCGGCCTGGGTCCGGCACATCACTACGAGATCGTCCGCGTAGCGGACCAGCACCCCTTGCCCGCGCTGCTGCCAGCACCGGTCGAGCCGGTGCAGGTAGACGTTGGCGAGCAGGGGCGAGATCACCCCGCCCTGCGGAGTCCCGGCAGCGCTGCGCGTGACCGTTGCGTCCTGCATGACCCCTGCGCGCAGCATCGCGCGCAGGAGCTTGAGGACATGGCGGTCAACGATCCGCTCCTCGATCGCCGCCATCAACCGATCGTGCGGGATCGCCTCGAAGCAGTTGGCGATGTCCGTCTCTACCACCCAGCGCCTGCCCCTCCAAGCCTCGTCGATCAAGACTTGGAGCGCATCGTGTGCCGAGCGCCGCGGGCGAAACCCAAACGAGCACCCCAGCATGTCGGCCTCGAAGATCGGCTCGATGACCGTCTTCAGGGCCGTCTGCACGATGCGGTCGCGGACCGCCGGAATCGAGAGCGGGCGAAGCTCCCCGCGACCGGGCTTCGGGATGAAGACCCGCCGCGCGGGAAGTGGACGCCAGCGTCCGTCCTTGAGGTCCGCGGCCAGCTCGTCGAGCAGCCGGGACACCCCGTACCGCTCGACCTCCGCGATGGTGGTTCGGTCGATGCCGGCCGCGCCCCTGTTGGCGCGCACCTGCCCCCACGCCCGCTCCAGGACGTCCCTGCGGAAGACCTTGTCATGGAGCGCGTGGAACCGTCGTCCGGGGTCGGCCTTGGCCGCCCGGTAAAGCGTCCGCTGCAGTTCTCGAACCTTGTCCTGCTTGGCGGTCCTAGCCACGATGGGCACTCACCAGTCCTTCCCTGCGCGAAGCGCGTGAACGAAGCAGCGGCCCTTCCCTCGCCGGCGGTTGTGTTGTCCGCCCGGCTCAAGCGGTAGTACGGCCGCATCCGACGCCCTCCCGGCACGCAGTCCACTTCCCGGGGTCACCGGTTATAGGACGCGACGCTCCGGCAGCCATCTTCCGCAGCGCTGCCGGGCCGGGGAGGGCCTCCCCAGTTTCCGCCGCCACCTTCTCAACGTTCCACGCCCCATACGCCGGGAGGTTCCTCGGGGCTGCACATCCAGGCTCTTCACCCCTTCCATGGCCTTCGCCGTGTTGACCGCGGCTCGGCTCCTCCTCTCCCCGCCCGAAGACGGGACCGTCACGACGCGGCAGGCTTCGCGTAATGCTGCGGACCGCTGAGTTGCTCCCCCTGAAGGGCCTCTGACGCTGGGCTTCGACCCGGCCCGTTTCCAGACCGAGCCGCCAGCCTGCTACCGAGCCTCCTGGCAGCTACTCGGACGGGACTCACACCCGCTGGCGACGACGAACTTATGTTGGATCACCTACTCAATAAGCACCTCCAACTCTGGGCGCGCGTCAAGGCCGCTTGAAATCTGACCCCTTTGCGCCGGCTGAAAACTGACCCCCCTGGGGGGTTGCGGGTCGGTCGCGCCTCGGGGTCTGGGGCGCTGAGCGGCGCGGAGGCGAGCCCGGTGGGCGAGCCGGAGCGCCGATCAGCGACGTGGTCGGGCGCCGGAGGGGCTCGATCGACGGGTCTGGGGAGAAACGGGCGCGTGGGAGGCGGTCTGCGGCCCTCGGCGAGGGTCCCGTGGGTGTTCGGTCAGGCGATTTCGGCCGGTTGGGCGCCCGGGCGGGTGCCGAGGTCCTTGTCGCGGAGGCGGTAGGAGTCGCCCTTGAGTGAGAGGATCTCGGCGTGGTGGACGAGCCGGTCGATCATCGCCACGGCCGTCATCTCGTCGCCGAAGATCTCGCCCCAGGCGGAAAACGGCTTGTTGCTCGTGACGATCAGGGAGGCGCGCTCGTAGCGGGCCGAGACGAGGCTGAACATCAGGTTGGCGGCCTCGGGGTCGAACGGGATATAGCCCACTTCGTCGACCACCAGCAGCGGGATGAACGACAGGCGCCGGAGCTCGGCGTCGAGGCCGTTCTGGCGCTTTGCCTCGGCCAGGCGGGCGACCCACTCGGTGGCGGTCGCGAACTGAACGCGCTGGCCGGCCAGGCAGGCGCGGATTGAGACCGCGATCGCGAGATGCGTCTTCCCCGTTCCCGGCGGGCCTAGCAGGACGACGTTGTCGCGGGCGTGCAGGAAGTCGAGCTGGCCGAGGTGCTCGATCACCTGGCGGCGGACCGAGCGCTGGAAGGTGAAGTCGAACTCCTCGAGCGTCTTGCGGGCCGGGAAGCGGGCCGCCTTGATCCGGCTCGCGCCGCCGTGGCTCTCCCGGGAGGCGACCTCGGTCGAGAGCAAGGCCTCGGCGAAGCGCTCGTAGCTCCAGTCCTCCTCGCGCGCCCGCTGGGCGAGCTTGGGCAGCGCCCGGGCGGCGGCCGGCGCCTTGAGCTGGCGGAACAGATGGGCGAGCTCGGAGGCCTCGGTCATGCCGGGATCAGCCGGTCGTAGCGGGCCAGCGGCCGGACCTCGACGTCGGGGTCGCGACGCCTGCGCCGATCGCCGCGAAGCCGATCGAGCGCCTGCTGGTGGGCGGAGTCGGTGAGCGTGAGGTGCTTGGCGAACGAGCGTCGGTGGCGGGCCGCGAGCTCGCCGGTGTCGAGTGCGACCGCGACGATCTCGCGCTGGGAGACGCGAACCTCGACCCGTCGCCCGGCGAGCCGCGGGTCGAGCGAGTAGTCGTTGGTGTCGAAGCGCAGATAGGGCTGCGCCGGAACCCTCATCACCCAGCGCCGGTCGACGTCGGGCATAGTCGCCGGCAGCGGGCGCATCCGTCGGCGCTCGACGGCGAGGCGCTCGGCGGGCACCGCGCGCAGGGTGCGGTGGGTGCGGGCGTTCGCTCGATCGCGAAACCAGACGTCGAGCTGGAGCTGGTAGTCGAGCTCGTTGGCGAAGCTGCGGGCGGGCTCGAAGCTGCGCTCGATGAAGTCGTGCAGGCGCTCGAGCATCCCCTTCGCCTGGCAGTCGCCCGGGTCGAGGATCACCCAGCCGAGCCCGAGCCGGCCGCAGAACGCCGCGAACTCTTCGGTCGGCAGACCGCCGCCGCGGTGGACTGCACCCTCGCGGTCCCAGACCACCTTCGCGGGCAGCGCGCCGAGCTGCTCAAGGCAGCGCCCCATCCCCCAGAGCACGTCGGGAGCCTCCCTGGAGAACACCAGCGCCCCGGCGCCGGCGCGCGAGTAGCCCGAGCACGAGGTGACCACATAGCCGCGGCGGGCCTGGCCGCGGCCGACCGGGATCGGCCGGCTCGGCTCCCAGACGTCGAACTGGACCAGCCCGCCGGGCTCGTAGTGGGTGCGCTGGAAGGTCCTCGGCGGGCTGAAGACCGGGCGCAGCTCGCGCACATAGTCATCGACGATCGTCTTGCCGCCAGCGAAGCCGAGCTCGGTGATCCGCTCCCGGATCACCTGCGAAGAGATCGCGGCGTCATCGCCGAGCAGCTCGTGGATCTTCGCCTTGAACGGATCGAGCTTCGACGCCCGCCGCGCCCGGGGCCCATAACGCGGCGGCTCGGCGCTGCGAAGCGCGGCCCGGATCGTGTTGCGCGAGTGGCCGGTGCGCCTCGCGATCTCCTTGATCGACAACCCCTGGACCGCCCTCATCGCCCTGATCTCGGCCCACTCCTGCACCGCAACCACCCTCCGCCCCCCGGTCTCGATCGCTTGACCGAGCCAGGCTCGAAGTCCCCCCGGACGCCCTCGCCGCCGTCCGAACGGGGGGTCAGATTTCGACCGGCGAGAGGGGGTCAGTATTCAGCCGGCGCCGACAAGAAGACCCC
>Ga0081538_10002277_pt1 | contig 18973 bp, 15 predicted proteins | sample TabmetS5T2R1_FD_71022 | JGI IMG/M metagenome (GOLD analysis project Ga0081538, IMG submission 71022) | Tabebuia heterophylla rhizosphere microbial communities from the University of Puerto Rico - S5T2R1 | ecosystem: Host-associated > Plants > Roots > Rhizosphere ... | reverse complement strand
CTGGGTTGAGAAGCGCGGAGATTGTGCGACTGGAATGGCGGGAACTCCGGTTCACGCAGAACGTTGTCGAAATCAAGGCATCCAAGGCAAAAACAGCGAGCCGCCGTCTGGCGCCCATTCTGCCTGTTCTTGCACAGTGGCTATCCCCGGTTCGCAAGGAGTCAGGGCAGGTGCTTGCAGGCGTAAAAGACGACTTCGCGCTGGCTACCCAATTCAAGAAAGCCGTGGATGCGATTAGGGACGAGGATGGAAAACCGCTCGTCAAGATCGTTCACAACGGCCTGCGACATTCGTTCATTACCTATCGAATGGCAGTTCTCAAAAACGCCGCACAGGTTGCGCTGGAGGCTGGGAACAGCCCACGCATGATTTTCGAGCACTATCGTGAGCTTGCCACCGAAGCGGAGGCGAATGCTTGGTTTGCAGTTAGCCCTGACAAGCCGAGGATGGACTTCTGAACGCTGCGTGACGGCGAAATTATTCGCGAACATCACGTAGTGAGAACAAGATCTTCTTTGGATCCGTCCCGGGCTTCTTTATTGGAACTAGCCGCTTATCTGAGGATCTCGTTCCGACTGGCAGTTTTGGTCGCATGGAGAGCGCGCAAAAGGTCGTGGCGCCTGAAAAGGCGATGTCGACCGAGTTTGAAGGAAGGCAGGAGAGCCTGCTGAACGTAAAAATAAAGAGATCGAAGAGGGATGCCCAAGAACGCCGCGGCATCTTTCGCGCTCATGAACTCCGGTTCGACAGCCCCCGAAATTGTTTCCTCAACGTATCTCCCTCTGTGCGCAAATCCTCCCATAGTTGGTGGGAGGGTGACGGCTGAACTCACATCGACGGCTCCTGGTTGAGAGCAACTTGCATTGGCACGTGTCGGCTGGAACACGCCAGCAACGTTTGGAAGCGCTCGCTGTGTGACGAGCAATTGGACCTCATTCGCGGGTGTGATGTCGGGCTTAGCATCTTTGAGTCGCCCGTAACAGGTAAATCAAACGCCTCTGCTCCCATCCTGGGAGCAAGCGGCGTGATGCCTTTGCATTTCTCAATGGTTGCATAAAAGCCTTGTCGCCGCCGTCAGCGCTTTGGCGGTTCAAACCATCAAAGAAACCCTTCCCGAGGCGCTATTGCTACAACAACGAGCCTTGGACGGGGGCTGAGCGCTCTTACGCTCGTTCGTGCGATTCGCTCCCCAACAAGTTGCAGAATTCTAGATCGAATTCGAAATCCGTAAGGCAAAGACATTCTTTCGAGAAGATGACAACGTCATCGATGCGAGCACGTCTTCTTTAATTGCAGCAAAAACCTCCGGCGGCCTCTTGGTACTTGAGAACGTCCGTCCCCATAGCGACCGATCGCCTTTGACGACGAAACTACGTCCACACGAATAGAAACCGCAAGGATAGCTAAGAAGCTCTCGAAGAGTCTGGCACTATCCTACTATACAAAGGCAGGATGCTGCATTTAATGGCGAATCGAGTAACATGCTAAGGATACTCGTGGTAACCCTCGATGCTGATATATGTGATCCTTTTCGCAACGCAAACCGGAACAATGAATTGGATCATGCTGCCCGCCTGAGAGCTTGCCATTTTGCTGCGTGAAATTGGCCTGGCCCTTTGGGGGGTGGGCCAGCTTCTTGAGTTCGCTTCGAGAAGTGCATTGTGTCTTATGTCATGCATCGAAGCCGATGTCCTTTACAGCCTGGTCATGCCGAGGCGACAAGCCCATTAGTAGCATTCTTGTCTGGTCAGCGAGTGAAACAAAGTCAAATAGCGAACATGATTTAGCTGTTCGTCTCGACAAGTCCGGAAGGATGGAAGTTAGATTAACTGCGTTGTCGGGGTTGTGGCGGTGTTCAAAGCTCTCCAGCCTTTGCAAGTTCTGCCGCGGTAAATTGATCGGTAATCAGAACATTGATATGTTTGCCGCGGAGGGCGCCCAGAATCGCAGCAAACTTCCGGCTTCCTCCAGCAATGCCGATCGCTCTAGGAACCCGCCCAAAGGTCTCCAAATCGATTCCAATTACCCGTTTCCCAAGCCGGTGGCGTATTTCCCGGCCGTCTGCGTCATAGAATCGCAGACAAATATCCCCGACAGCGCCATGGTCGCGTATCTCTTGAAGCTCTTCCCTCGAAAAGACGTTCCCACTGCTTGCGACGAGAGATGAAGGCTCCATCGAACCGATACCGGCAAGCGCAACCGTGAGTTTGCGGAAGAGATGAATAGTCTGGTGAATGTACGGATCTCTTAACAGAACGTTCACCGAACTCGCAGCACCCACCAAGCCAGGAGCCGGCAGAAAACAGGGTTCTCCGTTCACAAGACGCGCGAGACGGGTTACCAAGTGATTCGCGTGCGCTTCCGCGGCGGGATTGCCAAGACCGCCGAGCACTTGAACAACCCTACAGCGTTCGATCTTGCGAACCGGATGCATTTGATCCACCATCGCGAGGATGGAAGCACTCCAGGAGGAAACGCCAATAGTTTCCCCCGAGCTAAGGGTCGTCATAAGATAATAAGCCGCGGTAGCTCCAATCGCTACCTGGATTGCTTCGTCAGTATTGCTCTGTGACTCTGCGATTATCACCTGAGTCAACTCAAACTTTCTCTCCAAGATGGCCTCCAACTCTACAAAGGCACCGGGCACCGCTATTACTGTCGTGCGCACGATCTGATGCTCTTTAGCACGTTTCAGGAGGCGGGACACCGTCACCTGCGATATGGCGAGTCTCCTAGCGATGTCGGTCTGAGTGAGCTTCTGCTCGTGGTAGAGCGTGGCGACTTTCGTAATTAGTCGGGTTTCAGGCAACGACATTGCTCAACCTTACCGAACATGCTTCAGCTTTCAAACTGCGAAGCTCCGCTCCGCCACACAGTGATGAGGCCTGTGGTGTGAAAGCAATCGTTTTTTTAGCTTTGGCGGAATCTTTCATAAAAATGTCCGGATACTGCATTTGCATGCAACGCAGCGGTGATAGTTGTGGTTCAGTCAAGGAGTAATTACGGGCTCTACTCTCCATGATTATCAAACTTTCTAGACTCATCGTTCTTGTATAAGCTAAGCTTTGCTTCTATCGGGATTATGGTCGCTCAGGCCGATCAGCGTGAGCTGATCAAGCCGATTACCAAGAAGCTTACGATAATTTACATACAAAGGTCATTCATCCCTGGTATGATGTGGTTCATGATGGAGCAAATTTTGCCGTCGACGAGCTAAAGAAGCGGGGAGTCGATGTTGAGGTGATCTGGGACGCCTCGCCACAAAGAAATATCGATGACCAGAACAGAAGGCTTGAAGCGGCAATGAGTCGCAGGCCGGAGGCAGTTTGCGTTGCTTCGCTCGATCCTTCAACCAACGTCCAGATTTTGACGAGGCAAAGCGGGCTGAACGTCGTGACCTTTGATACATTTGTCGACAACCGCTCGCGACGAAAATCGGGGGAAAGGGAAAGGTCGGAATTTGCCCGGCAGCCTCAGCGCCGAACTACGGGCGCGAGTGGAAGGCTTTAAACCGGCGATGAAAGAATACCCGAACATCCAGATCGGCTTCGGAGGACCGGACAATGATGACTTGAGACAGTCGTCTCCTTTATCGAAAACGCATTGCAGGCCAATCGCGATCTTGCGGGAATTTTCGGATGCAATGCTAGTAATCCGATCGGAGCGGGCGCCATTACGAACGCGCAGAAAGCCGGCAACATTGTGATCGTCGGGATGGAGGACCTTCCTGAAACCATCCAGTTTATGAAAGACGGCACTATTGGCGACAAAAGCACAGCGGCTTTGCTCCGTTGGCTCCCCCCGAGCCGGGGGTCGAAACGCTGGTATATTTTGCCTCCCCCTCCGTACAGCGACTGACGGTCCGCGGGTTGATCCCGAGCTCACGCGCGATGCGGCGCTGGGCCCCCCCTTCTGATGTAAACTGCGGATCGCTTCTTGATGACTCACTTGCAGGACGTTGGAATGAGTCATTCCAACCACCCTCCGGCAGTCAGTCAGAGCTCTTCTCCCGTCCAAAAGTGGTGCATTTTGAAACTCTCCCTTTCGACCTTCCTGGTGCACTTTGACTGACCGCCGACAGTGCGGCAAACGCGCTAAAGCAAATGTCCTGGCGCAGGTTAGCTTGGGTGGCTGTGAACAAGACCGACCTGACTGACGAATACGACCCAGGGCGGCGAAAGGAATCGCGCCGTCGGCGCTTCAGGTAGTGCCTGTCGCGGAGGAATGTCACCTCAGGATTTGCGAATTGATTCAGTCCACGCGTTTCCCAACTGAATTACGGATTTCCGGCCCATCTGGATCGCAGGGAAGACAAATGTGTCCTGCGGCCTGCGCGTTGCCGCATGTGACGGGCGAATTCAATGCAGCTGCTATCGATGAGCAAGGTCGTGAGTTTGTGAAGCATCAAGCCGCTGTGTAAGGTATGGCGTTCGTCAGGGGAGCGTTCTCGAAGGTCGCGCACAAGAGCGGGTTCGCCATGCCTAAATCGTATTTATAGGTAAACGTCCAGTTCGAGGCGACTGGCGACCGGCAGGCACGCGTTGGGGCGATTCTCGTGCATGTCGGGTCTCATCTCGCTGCTCAACGCAAATGCGAGCGACGAACTGCGCCGAGCCCTCTTGAAAAAGTCTGCGGTCAGATTACAAACACAACTGCCACGGCGGCAGTCACTTAATGGCTTTCTTGACCGAGCCAAGAATGTTTCTAAAAAAATGGCCGTTGACACGCTTCAGCGATTGTGCGAATATATATACCGATATGTATATTTATTCAGACGGGACTATCTTCTGGGAGGCGGTGTTGAGCGACGTCGCGGCTGTGGCCACTCCTGACGAGCCTGAGTTCTTGTTCTCGTATTCGCATGCTCCGTCTCCAGCAGCGCAGCGTGTTTTCAACGTCGTTCTCCATTCCGGACATTTTCGTGCCGGCTGTGGGCGTCGAGTTGACCGGCACTGCATTCCTGGGCATGAGCTCCTTTGCTGCGTTAGCGGAAATGGTTATGTGCTTTCTGGAACAAGACGATTTCGGGTTGAGCCTTTCCAAATCGCTTGGGTTTCAGGATCGAGCAGCTATGTGGCCGACGAAGATTCAGCGTGGGAGGTGCTCTGGATGCAGATTGCCGGACATCAGGTCGACCATACATCGGCCATATTAGCGGTTCAAAGGAGACCTATTTTCGAGAAACTGCGCAAGCACGAGGCCTGCCAGCTGTTCCATCGCGTGAACGCTCTTCTGAGCGATGCTCCTTCAGCGCCGGATGTCGCCTTAAATTGTTGCGTTGCCGAGCTTCTAAGATGCTTGGTCGAGAGCAGACAAGTCGAGCAACCTCTGAGTAATCGATCTGTACCGAATGACTACCCCGAACTCCGCCACGCGCTGAAGCAAATGGGGGCGAAGGTCAACCGTTCCTGGCGAGCGGCTGAATTGGCAAAGCTTTGCGGATTGAGTGAACGCCATTTCTTTCGCCTATTCAGAGAGCAAACCGGCCTTTCGCCTATCGACTGGCTGAAACGAGAGCGTATTAAACTCGCCCAGAAGAAACTTCTCGAGAATGACAGTTATATCAAGGAAATCGCCGCTGAGGTCGGCTTCAATGACGTGTATTTTTTTTCCAGAGAATTCAAGCGCTATACAGGATTCACGCCAGCCCGCTATCGCCGGGAAAAGATTTATTCCGCTACCACAGGGAGAGCCTCTACGCCTTTACCGTAAGCCACATCGTAGTGCGTGGCAGAATCTTTCAATAAAATGTCCGGATGCTGCATTTACGCACCCAGCAGCCCTTGATAATATGTTGAGAATTCGTGTATCGGCATGGTTCCTCACACTCAGCAAACCGGGATCGACTCTTCGCGTGTTAAACCTAGGCGTTTCGAAGAACGAACCGTAGTGATAACTGGAGCCAGTCGAGGCATCGGCAAGGGTATAGCCCGACGTTTCGCTGAAGAAGGTGCAAATCTGCTCCTGGCCGCTATAGAACCGAACGTTGCGGCTGTTGCTCAAGAGTTCAGCGACTCGGGCGCGAAAGCTTTCTCCTACTTGTGCGACGTGACAAACAAGACCGAAGTCGAAGCTATGTACGATCATGCGCTGTCGAAGTTTGGACGGATCGACATTTCGATCCAGAACGCTGGCGTCATCACGATTGCCCGTATTGAGGAGTTGTCGGAGCAGGACTGGGATAAGATTATGGCGGTAAATGCGAAGGGCGTATTTCTGTGCTGCCAGGCGGCCGCCATCCGCATGAAACCCCGAAAATTCGGGCGTATCATCAACACGGCTTCGGGACAGGCGCGACAGGGATTTATCTACACGCCCCACTATGCGGCTAGCAAATTCGGCGTTCTCGGACTTACCCAAAGCCTCGCCAAGGAGCTGGCTCCCAATAATATCACGGTTAATGCGTTCTGCCCCGGCATCATCGAGACAGACATGTGGGCCTACAACGATGCCGCTTGGGGCAAGCTGCTGGGTGACTACAAACCTGGCGAACTGATGCAGGAATGGGTGCGGAACATTCCGATGAAGAGGGCCGGGAGAGCCGAGGACGTCGCTGGGCTGGTGGCCTTCCTAGCCTCAGAAGACGCCGCTTACATCACCGGCCAGACGATCAACGTTGATGGCGGTCTCATCATGTCATGACTATGCTAACAGAACGCGAACTGAAAAAAAAATCGGTGCAGTATAGAAAGGACATACTGCGCATTATCAAAGGAAGTGGCTCCGGCCATACCGGCGGAGACCTTTCCAGTATTGATATTCTGAACGTGCTTTATAATCGGGTCTTAAGAGTAACTCCCGAGAGCTTCGAAAACTCGGATCGCGATTACTATATTCAAAGCAAAGGACATTGTGCCGAAGCTCTCTTCGTTGTGTTGGCCGATCGCGGCTTCTTTCCTAAAGAGGAGCTCAACACCCTGAACAAGTTTGGCTCTCATTTCATTGGGCATCCGACGCGCAAGGTTAATGGCGTCGAACAGAACACTGGTGCACTAGGGCATGGATTGGCCTTCGCCGTCGGCGTTGCTTTGGCTGCCAAACAGGATCGCAAGGACTATCGCGCCTTTACTTTGCTGGGTGACGGCGAGCTGGCTGAAGGTTCAAACTGGGAAGCTGGCATGACCGCCGCGCATTATCGACTCGATAACTTGATCGCAATTGTCGACCGGAACGGTTTGCAGATCACCGGCTCAACCGAAGATGTCTGTCAACTTGAGCCGCTCGGGGAAAAATTCGAGTCGTTTGGGTTTGCAGTTCGCGAATGCGATGGCAATGACATCGGTGAGCTCGTGCACACATTCGGCGCGGTTCCATTTGTGCCAGGAAAACCAAGCTTGGTTCTGGCGAAAACCCGTAAAGGCAAAGGGATTAGTTTTATGGATAACGTGGCTAAGTGGCACCATGGGGTTCCCAACGATGATGAATACAGCCGAGCAATGGCCGAACTGGACGAAGCCGAAAAAGAATTAGCAGCATAATGGAAAAGCCAAAAGCAAACTTGGAAGTCTTCGCGTCTACCCTGCTGGAGCTGGCTCATCAGGATCCCAATCTCCTGGTGGTCACCAGCGATTCGCGAGGGTCGGGTAAACTGGCCCCCTTTGGAAAGGCCGTTCCCGGGCAAATCGTTGAGGTGGGTATCGCCGAGCAAAATCTGGTAGGGGTAGCGGCAGGTCTGGCGGCGGCAGGCAAAACTGTCTTCGCGGTCTCTCCAGCATGTTTTGTCACTGCACGCTCGCTGGAGCAGATTAAGAATGACATCTGCTACTCGGATCGTCCCGTAAAGGTCGTCGGAATTAGCGCCGGCGTAAGCTACGGCGCGCTCGGTTCAACGCACCACTCCTTGCACGATTTTGCCGCCCTGCGAGCAATTCATAATGTCACGATCGTTGCGCCCGCGGATAGCTTCGAGACACGGGAGGCAGTCCTTGCGGCCGCCAAAATAGACGAACCCGTTTACCTTCGCTTCGGCAAGAAGGCCATGCCACACCTTTCCAGGCCCGCGGAGGAGTTCGAGCTCGGGAAGGCCTCACTCATCCGCCAGGGCAGCGCGCTTACCTTCATCGCCTCCGGCGAAACCGTCGCCCCCGCCTCAGATGCGGCGGAGCTGCTCGCCAAAGAGGGTGTGGAATGTCGGGTCCTCAGCATGCACACAATCAAGCCACTGGACGAAGCCGCAGTCCTCAGCGCCGCTAGCGAGACCGGCGGAGTGATCACCGTTGAGGAGCACAGCGTTCATGGCGGCTTGGGCGAGGCGTGCGCTGCCTTGCTTCTGCAGGCCGGCAAGTGCGTTCCATTCAAAATCGTTGGCTTTCCCGACGAGTACACAGTGACAGGTGGCCAGGTCGAGATCTTCAAGCACTACGGGATCGACGGCCCTGGCCTGGCGAATATGGCACGCAGCGTCCTTCCGAAACGCTAACTTACATCATGCTTAGATTATGAACGAAACTAAAGAAGAGGTCGTCAAGCACCACCCGCCTCCGACTCACGAAAAGAAAGAGTGGTCGATCGGAGCACTCGGTGTCCAAGGTCCTCTCATTGGATTGATCCTTCTTTGTGTTGCCTTTTCGCTAAGCACCGACGTGTTCCTCACGTGGCGCAACTGGTTGAACATTATCGATCAGATAACCGTCCTCGGGATTCTGGCGATCGGAATGACCGCGGTCATCATCATTGCGGGAATCGATCTCTCCGTCGGTTCAATTCTTGCCTTCTCGATGATGATGATGGGCTGGCTATTTCAGACGAAAGGACTGCCCTTGCCCTTGGCCGTGGTTGCCGGACTGCTCGTCGGGACGGCTTGTGGTCTGGTCAACGGGCTTCTCATTACCCGAGCGAAGCTGCCACCCTTTATTGCAACTCTTACAATGATGTCGATCGGCCGCGGGCTGGCAAACATCATTACCGAAGGCCGCCAAATTGTCGGATTTCCGGACTGGTTCACGCGCCTTTCGACGGTGCGGCATTTCGGATTTCTCTCGGTGACGGTGGCCACGTTTATCATTTTGGCGCTGATCAGTTGGGCTGTTCTCCGTTATACAACGCTTGGTCGAAGCCTTTACGCCATTGGCGGAAGCGCCGAAGTTGCGCGACTTGCTGGTATCCGAGTGCGGCAACTAACCATGTCCGTCTACGCTTTCTCTGGTTTTCTGGCTGCCTTGGCTGCGGTTGCCCTGGCTTGCCGCCTGAATTCCTCTCAGCCAAGCGCCGGACTTGGCTACGAGCTTGACACCATTGCAGCAGTGGTCATTGGCGGCGCGAGTTTGAATGGCGGTGTCGGAGGGATTCCTGGAACCATTGTCGGCGTGCTGATCATCGGTGTTCTGCGCAATGGTTTGAACCTGAGCGGAGTTTCCCCGTTTGTTCAACAGATTGTCATTGGCGTCGTCATCGCCCTAGCCGTCGCGGCGGACACCCTTCGCAGACGAGATTAGCACATGACCAGCGCGGGGCGCAGTATAAGAGATCAACCCAAAAAACCCCAAACAACCCTACAGACTAAGTCCGTACTAATATGATAAAACAACGTTTCACTCAGTTCATCGTCGCTGCCGCGGCGGTCGTCGCGCTCTCCGCCGGCATCACGTCTAGCGGCGCCGCAGACGAGAAGAAGGACAAAACCGTCGGGCTGGCAGTAGCAAATCTGCAAGCGGATTTCTTCAACCAGATCAAGCAAGCCGTAGAACGGGAAGCAAAGGCCAAGGGAGTGAAAGTGATTACCGTTGACGCCAAAGGCGACGCTGCGACTCAGGTCAGCCAGATCCAGGACCTGATCACACGCGGAGTCGACGCGCTAATCTATATACCGGCAGGAGCCACTGCGGCTGGAGTGCCGGTCAAGGCGGCACAAGATGCGAAAATTCCCGTTGTTGCCGTCGACCGCAACGCTCCTGACGCCCCAGGCGACACCTTCATTGCCACCGACAGCGTGGCTGCCGCGAGAACTCTCGGCGAATACGTCGGAAAGGTTACCGGCGGAAAAGGTAAGGTCGCGATTATCCAGGGGCAAGTCGGTACGACTCCTGAACAGGATCGCGACAAAGGCTTCAGCGAGGCCCTCCAAAAGTTCCCCGATCTGAAAGTCGTTGCCAAACAACCCAGCAATGCCTGGATGCAAGACGAAGGATTTTCCATCGGCCAGGACATACTTCAGAGGTATCCAGACATCACGGTATTCTTCGGCCGTGCGGACGCGCTGGCTCTGGGTGCGGCTCAGGCGGTCAAGGTTGCCAATCTTGGTCACGACGTGATCGTGGTCGGTTTCGACGGCGATGTGGCAGGTCTAAAAGCCGTCGCCGACGGCACACTTGATGCCACCATGACACAGAAGACCCAGGCGATGGGCAAGTTGGCTCTCGAAAGCGCGCTCGCCCTCGCCGAAGGCAAGGAAGTGCCCAAGGAGCAGCTGCAGGAAGCGGTCCTGACGACTAAGGAAAACGTCAAGCCGTTCATCGAGAATCATCCGTGACCGCAACTTGACATTCGCGTACGCGTAATGGCAACAGCCAAGACAAACTCGATGCCAGAAGGGAGTGCCGCTCGAGGCGGCGCTCCCCCGAGGGTGTCAGTCCGTGGGATCAGCAAGAGCTTTTCGGGCAATGTCGTTCTTGCGGGGATTGATCTGGATATCTATCCAGGTGAACTCGTTGCCTTGCTTGGTGAGAATGGAGCTGGGAAGTCCACTTTCTCGTCGATTCTCGCTGGTTTGCTTGTGCCAGATTCAGGCACCATGCAGTGGGAGGGGGAGCCCTATGCTCCTGATAGACCAGGCGAAGCGATTGATACCGGGATTGTGCTGATCCACCAGGAAATGAAGCTTTTGCCCGACCTGACCGTGTCGGAGAACGTCTTCGTCGGACGTCTTCCCAACCGCGGAGGCTTCATCGACCGCGAGGAGATGAATCGCCGCGCGCAGGAGCAACTGCATCGGCTCGGTCTTGATATTGCTCCGACAACGCTGGTGCGCACTCTTCGTGTCGCTGCGCAGCAGCAGGTGGAAATCGCCAAGGCGCTTACCCTCAACGCCAAGCTTTTGATTTTGGATGAACCAACGGCAGCCTTGGGCGGAGAGGAAACGGAGCGGCTCTTTGCACAGATTGACCAATTGCGGAAGCAGGGTGTGAGCTTCATCTATATCAGTCACCGCCTCGAAGAGATCGCTCGGATTGCCGACCGAGTTGCCGTCTTGCGTGACGGGAGACTGGTGGCGACGCACGACACTGCACAAGTGCCGGTGAACGTTCTGCTTGAGGGTATGGTCGGACGGAGCGTCGATCGGATCTTCCCAAAGCTCGACAAACCTTCCGAGAAAGAGGTCCTTCGCGTCGACAAGCTCTCTGCGCCGGACGATTCGTTCAAAGATGTGAGCTTCGCGGTCCACGCCGGAGAGATTTTCGGCATTGCCGGGATCGTCGGTGCGGGGCGGACCGAACTAGTCCGCGGCATCACCGGAGCTGACCCCATCAGCTCCGGTGCAGTAAGCGTCGAGGGTCGGGCGGTCCAAATCAAATCCCCCAGCGACGCGATCGACGCGGGTCTGGTGCTTGTCCCAGAGGATCGCAAAGCACAAGGAGTGGTCCTTTCCCATTCGGTTGCGACCAATCTGGCTTTGGGGAACTTTGACCGACTGGCAAACAATGGCTTCATCACTCCACGCCAGGTGGCAACTTTCGCTGTGGGAGCGATCAAGCGACTCGGCGTCAAAGGTAAGGCTGATCAGTTGGTCCGCTATCTTTCCGGCGGAAATCAGCAGAAAGTCATCATTGCGCGCTGGATTTCGCGAGGGCCGAAAGTGTTCATCCTTGATGAGCCGACGCGCGGAATCGATATGGGTGCCCGGGCGGCCATTTATGAAACGATCACCGATTTGGCTAAGTCGGGCATGGCGGTCGTCGTCGTCAGCTCCGATCTCGAAGAGGTTATGGGGCTATCCCACCGCATTCTTGTCCTGGCTCGCGGTCGCAACCAGGGAATTCTCGAGCGAGATCAGATAAGCAACGTCGCCATTATGAAATTGGCGACAGCCTGAGATCTGCGCAGGCGTTCACCATTAACAAAATGAGCAAACTTGACAACTTATTCACCCTTGAAGGAAAAACCGCATTCGTCACTGGGGCGGGCAGCGGCATTGGCCAACGTATCGCTATAGGTTTCGCCGAAGCGGGAGCTTCGGTGGGATGCTTTGATCTAGACCGGAGCAGCAGCGGCCTCAAGGAGACCGTCAAGAAAATCGAAGATGCTGGTCAGCGCGGGGTAGTCTTTACTGGAGACGTCACGAAGCCGGACAGTCTCGCCTCGGCAATTTCCTCCCTTGAGAAAGAACTCGGTCCTCTCTCCGTTGCAGCCAACTGCGCTGGAGTTGCGGATGCAGCGCCCGCAGAAGAGATGCCACTCGCCCAGTGGCAGCGTGTCTTCGATATTAACACCACCGGCGTTTTTCTCTCTTGTCAGGCAGAAGCAAGAGTCATGCTGCCGCGGAAAGAAGGTTCGATTGTTAATATTGCGTCGATGTCTGGGACAATCGTGAATCGCGGCATCCTCCAGGTGCATTACAACGCTTCGAAGGCCGCGGTCATCCACCTGACCAAGAGCTTTGCCATGGAGTGGTGTCCATCGGGAATACGCGTCAATGCGATCAGTCCCGGCTATACGGCGACCCCGATGAATGTCCGACCGGAAGTCGCCGAGCAGGTAAAGCAGTTTGAGGCCGACACGCCGATGGGACGTATGGCCAGCGTGGATGAGATGGTCGGCCCAGCCGTCTTTCTCTCCAGCAAGGCAGCCTCCTTTGTTACCGGCGTCGATCTGATCGTCGATGGTGGCTTCGTCTGCTGGTAACTGACGAAAGCTTATAATCCACAGGCTACGCAGATTGACACAGACAAAGAAAGGAGGAACAGCGGAGTGTGCATACCGCGGATCGCCGTTCGTCTTTGTCGATTCCATTTGTATCATAAGTCTGTGGCTTTCGGGGTTCGAACGACGCCGCTTTGCTGACCGTCAATCACTTAAAGACGCAACTACTAAGTTATCTTTCGCCGATCTGAATATTCCTCATCGCTAAAACTATGCCGCGAGATTTTCTCCTAGCAGTTGATCAGGGAACGTCGAATACCAAGGCCATCGTTATCGACCAAGAGGGGAGGATCGTCGCAAAGGCCTCGGTGCCTATGGAGATTGCCTTTCCGCAACCCGGGTGGGTTGAACAAGATCCATTAGCCATCTGGAAAGCGGTCGAGACCGTCGTCGAGAGCTGCCTGAGTCGGATCTCTCCCGGGAGCTTGGAGGCAATCGGAATCTCGAATCAGCGGGAGACCATCTTGGCTTGGGATCGAGCGACCGGCCGGCCGCTGGGCCCTGCCGTAATTTGGCAGTGCCGTAGAACGGCGGAGTTCTGCCAGCACCTCCGTGAGGAGGGTCGAGAGCCTTTTCTGAGAGAGCGAACCGGACTGACAATCGATCCCCTCTTCTCGGCGAGCAAAGCGCGCTGGCTGCTCAAGCACATCGAAGCGGCAGGTCGCGAAGTCGATGCTGTTTGTCTCGGAACCGTGGATAGCTGGCTGCTTTGGAACCTTACTGCTGGCAAGATTCACGCGACCGATTACAGCAATGCCGCACGCACGCAGTTGTTTAACTTGCGCACGGCCAAGTGGGATGAGGAACTTCTGAAGCTTTTTGAGGTTCCAGCCTTTACGCTTCCGGAGATCATGCCCTCTTCGGGTGTATTCGCCGAAACCGCAGACATCGGAATTTTGCGCGCCGGCGTTCCCATCGCCAGTATGATTGGCGATTCGCATGCTGCGCTATTTGGACAGCGCGGATTTCTGCCTGGCTCGATCAAGGGAACCTATGGGACGGGTTCTTCGCTCATGACGCCGATTCACGATTTGCGAATTTCAAACCGTGGTCTTTCCTCCACCGTCGCCTGGGCAACGGACAACGTCACTTATGCACTGGAAGGGAACATTTCAGTAACTGGATCAGCTGTACAATGGTTCGGCCAGTTCCTTGGAGCGGAGAATCCTGCGCAACGCGTGTCCGATCTTGCAAAAGAAGTGGACGACACTGACGGGGTCTATTTGGTCCCGGCATTCGTAGGACTGGGTGCGCCTCACTGGAATGAGGCTGCGCGAGGAATGATTTGCGGAATGACTCGCGGCACCACAGCGGCGCATGTCGCCCGGGCCGTTATCGAGTCCATCGCGTATCAGGTCCGCGACGTCTTTGATGCCATGCAGGAAGACGCCCGCATTAGCCTTAGCTCGCTGCTTGCGGATGGCGGAGCCACGCGGAATGAACAACTAATGCAATTTCAAGCGGACATTCTCAATTGCGCAGTCCTACGGAACTCGTCCGCGGAAGTGTCTCCGCTTGGCGCGGGATACCTGGCGGGACTCGGCACTGGATTTTGGTCAAGCCTTGAGGAGATTGCCGCCCTGCCTCGGCAATTCGAACGGTTTGAACCCAAGATGTCAGAAACTCGGCGCGCAGAGCTTTACGGGGGATGGCAAATGGCCGTAACGCGGGCAAAAGTTAGTATGGATCACTGATTCTACTATGCAGAGCATCGATTCTCTTTCGATCAACACGATACGCACGCTGAGCATGGATGCGGTTCAGCAAGCAAATTCTGGGCATCCGGGCACGCCGATGGCCTTGGCGCCCGTCGTCTATGTTTTGTGGCAAGAATTCTTGAGATTTGATCCGGAGGATCCCATTTGGCCGAATCGTGACCGCTTCGTGCTTTCGGCCGGTCATGCTTCCACGCTGCTCTATTCGATGTTGCACCTGACGGGAGTGAAGGCCGTGAACCGGAAGTATGAAACGCTGGGTCAACTCTCGGTAACTCTGGAGGATTTGAAGAACTTCCGGCAACTGGAGAGCCGGTGCCCTGGTCATCCGGAGTATCGCTGGACCTCCGGAGTGGAAACGACAACTGGTCCGCTTGGTCAAGGCGTGGCTACGAGTGTGGGCATGGCCCTGGCGAGTCACTGGCTCGGCGAGCGGTATAACAAGTCCAATTTTCCGCTCTTTGGATTCGACGTCTATGCGTTGGCCGGCGACGGGTGTATGATGGAGGGGGTGAGCGGAGAAGCGGCCTCGCTGGCCGGCCACCTGGGGCTGTCGAACCTATGCTGGATCTATGATAATAATCACATCACCATCGAGGGCCATACGAGCCTGGCATTCTCCGAGGATGTGGCGGGGCGCTTTCTGGCTTATGGTTGGAACGTTGAGCGCGTTTCCAATGCTAATGACGTCGACCTGCTGCGGGAGGCCTTCGAGCACTTCAAGAAAACCACGGATCGGCCGACGCTAATTATCGTCGACAGCCATATCGGCTACGGAGCTCCGACCAAGCAGGATACGAGCGCGGCGCATGGCGAGCCGTTGGGCGAAGAAGAGATTCGCGCGACCAAGAAGCGTTACGGCTGGCCGGAGGACGCGAAGTTCTTGGTGCCGGCGGAAGTTCCCGAAGACTTTAAGAGCAAGCTGGGCGCGCGGGGTGGGAAACTGCGCGCGGAATGGATGGCGCTTTTCTCCACCTATGAAAAGGAATACCCGGAATTGGCGGCCGAGACTCTGGCCATCCAGCACCGGGATGCCCCGAAGGGTTGGGATGCGGAGTTTCCCTCGTTCCCGGCAGACGCCAAGGGCATCGCCAGTCGGGATTCTTCCGGCAAGGTGCTCAACGCCATCGCCAAGCATCACCCGTGGCTCCTGGGCGGCTCAGCGGACCTGGCTCCCTCCACGAAAACCCGTCTCACTTTCGAAGGGGCCGGCTCGGTGGGTCGCGGTTCGCTCGGCGGGAGAAACTTGCACTTCGGGGTCCGCGAGCACGCGATGGGCTCGATTCTGAACGGGCTTGCCCTGACCAAACTGAGGCCTTTCGGCTCGGGCTTCCTGATTTTCAGCGACTACGGCAAAGCTTCCTTGCGTCTGGCTGCCATCATGGAGCTGCCGGTCATCTATGTGTTCACGCATGACTCGATCGGCGTGGGCGAGGATGGTCCCACCCACCAGCCGGTCGAACACCTCGCGGCGCTGCGATCCATTCCAGGCTTGGTCGACATCCGCCCCTGCGATGCAAACGAGGTTGCGGAGGCTTGGCGTCTGATCATCGAGCTCAAGCACGAGCCCGTCGCTCTGATTCTCAGTCGCCAGGCTCTGCCAACCCTTGACCGATCGAAATACGCGCCCGCCTCAGGACTCCGGCGCGGCGCGTATATTCTTAGTGATAGCGGCAACGGCAAGCCTGATGTATTGCTAATAGCTACGGGAAGCGAAGTCTCCCTCTGCACCGCTGCGCAAGAGCAGCTAGCGAGGCAGGAAGTCCAAGCGCGGGTAATCAGCATGCCGTCATGGAAACTTTTCGAAGACCAGGATGATGCGTATCGCGAATCAGTGATACCTTCAAATGTTCGAGCGCGCGTATCAGTCGAACAGGCGGCAAGATTCGGTTGGGAGCGATATGTGGGAATCGACGGGGAACGTATCGGCATGAGGACATTCGGAGAATCCGCACCGCTCCAGAAGCTCGTAAGAAAATTCGGGTTCACAGTTGATGCGGTGGTTAAGGCTGCGCTCGAACAGGTGAACAAGGCAAAGCAATAGCCAAAAGGCTGCCAAGTGAAGACGGCAGTTTTTAACGGATCGCATGGTAGGACTTGGAGCCGGACGGCAATTCCTCGCGACTGAGCCTCTCGATTCAGGTCGACCACGTTCGGCAATTCGAAAAAAGTTTTAACCTCAAGAGGAGTTTTATCAGTTCATGAAAAGTGTGTTCGATCAGTTAAAGCAGTGGAGTGTGATCGTCGCCGACACCGGCGATTTCGAGAGCATCCGGAAGTATCAACCGCGAGACGCTACGACAAACCCCAGCCTGATTCTTAAGGCGGCACAGATGGACGAGTATAAGGATGTGGTCGATCGCGCGCTTTCCATTGCGCAGCAGGAAGCTGGCGGCTCGAGCGCGCTGATAAGTACCGCGATGGATCAGTTGGCGGTCGAGTTTGGAGTCGAAATCCTGAAAATCGTTCCCAACCGAGTTTCGACGGAAGTCGATGCGCGACTCAGCTTCAACCGCGGCAGCAGTATCGAAAAAGCCCATTCTCTGATACGCCGCTATGAGCACGCCGGGATCCCACGCGAGCGCATCCTGATCAAGCTTGCCTCGACGTGGGAAGGCATCAAAGCGGCGGAACAATTGGCCAAAGAGAAAGTCAACTGCAATCTCACTCTCATGTTTTCCTTCGCCCAAGCCGTCGCCTGCGCAGAAGCGGGCGTGAAACTGATTTCACCTTTCGTGGGGCGGATTTTGGATTGGCACAAGAAAGCCACCGGTCGCGACTCGTACCCTCCGTCTGAAGACCCGGGCGTCACGTCCGTCACCAGCATTTACAACTACTACAAACGCTTCGGCTATGAGACCGAAGTGATGGCGGCAAGTTTCCGGAACATCGAAGAGATCATCGAATTGGCCGGCTGCGATCTTATGACGATCAGTCCTCAGCTGCTTGGAGAGATGCAGGAGAAGGAGGTCGCCGTGGGACGAAAGCTCGATGCTGCGAATGCGCGGGAACTTGATTTGGAAAAAGTCAGCTACGAAGAGCGAGCCTTCCGCTGGGAGCTCAACGAGGATCAGATGGCGACGGAAAAACTCTCCGACGGTATTCGGCTTTTCGCCGCCGATTCGCGCAAGCTCGAAAAGTTCATCGCGCAGAAACTCGAAAACGTTGAGGCAGCAGCTGTCGCGTAGCCATAAGGAACTCATGGGCCTCCCCAATTGATATTCTTTTCCAGCGGAAGCGACGATAGCGCGGTCTTGCGATGTATGCGGTCCACAAGTTGCAACTCCGGGCACTTCGCTCGGTCTGCCGCGCCGACAGCTCGAAAAGTGCCGATAGAAGTTTGAGCGAGGAATTGCTGGGGGAAAGGCGTCGGTCGTGTCGCTGGGGCGGCGGCCGACGCCAAACCGCTAGTGAAACTCCCTCCGCGTACACGGTCTTCTGATAACGTAAGCTTCCCATCTTGGCCCCTTTTTCAGAGTTGTGATGATGAACGAAAGCGATTTCGCCGCTGCACTGACGCGTCGAGGGATGCTTCACCAATTGTGATCTCAGCCGAACTCTTTTAACCCGTCCGGAAATGGGAAAATTACCGACCTTTACCATGTTGCGGACCTCTTTGCGCCGTGGCCGGTCCACTATTTGCGGGAATTTAGGCGGTGGGGAAAAGAAGAGGATACGCAGTATCGCTCGGGCTCAGCAACAGGTTTTGGCAGCACACCAAAAGGCCTCTCAGCAAGCAGCCGATCAGTCAGGCGCAAATAACCACGTTTTCGATGCCGCACAATCGCCGCCTCGACTTTGAAATTACGAGATCTCGTGCTTGTCAAAAAGTTCTGTAGACGACGACGACAGGGTTACGCTTCGCACCAACCCAACTGCCCTTTACAGTAAGGCTATTTATTGTCATCATCTCCACAAACTCCGCAGCGCCGAGAAGCTGAACGCAGGGCAAGGTTTGTCAGAATCGCATTACTTCCAGCTTTTGCATGAACTCGGACAGACGTTCTGCGCTGGGGCGTCGCGGGAAAAGTTCTTGAATTGGAACCTTCAATACCTCCGAGAGAAACATGAGGTCTTTGTCGTCTACAAAGCGCAGTCTTGCCTCGATCTTTGAAACGCCGCTTCGGCTGACGTCGAACCCAGCGAGTTGGAGTTTTGTGGCGAGCATGGACTGAGACCAGCCGAGGGCATACCGTCGCCGGCGGACTTGGGGACCAATGTTGTTGTAGAACCGCATCTTGCTTCCCCCGGATTAAGCGGCTTCGCGTTCGGTCGTCTCGAAGCTGACGCGGGGTGTGCTGGCACTCTGGCAGAGTTTGATCAGCCGATTCGCATCGCTCGCCGGAAGCAACGCCGCTGCTTCTTCACGGAACTTCTCAATGAGTGTGTAGCTGGTGACGGGG
>Ga0081538_10002276_pt1 | contig 18974 bp, 16 predicted proteins | sample TabmetS5T2R1_FD_71022 | JGI IMG/M metagenome (GOLD analysis project Ga0081538, IMG submission 71022) | Tabebuia heterophylla rhizosphere microbial communities from the University of Puerto Rico - S5T2R1 | ecosystem: Host-associated > Plants > Roots > Rhizosphere ... | reverse complement strand
GAAAATCATCCGCCCCCTGGTCGACACCCTCGCCCGCGCCGCATGACCAAGGGGCCTTGCCAGCCCCGCTCCGCCCCATAAGCCCAGCAAGCCCCACGGTAGACACCGCGATTAACCCCACGCGCCACGCGCCAAACCGCGAAAGTCCACCCTGAGCAACAAGGACACAAAATCGAACTCGGAGTTCGGCGCTCGCCAGCTCGTCCACCTCGGCACAGTCAGCGATACGGAGTGCCTTGACAGCGTCCCCCGCCTCGAGCGCCACCGCCGTCCGCCAGCAACTCGATCCCGCCGATCAGGTCGCTCGGCGCTACCTTAAGCACATTCGCAAAGAGGAGCAGGTCTTTTGATCGCCTCGACCGTGCGGTCACCCTGCTCAATTTGCCAGCCACGACTCCGACCGCCCAACACGCCCGCCAACACAACCTGCGTTAAGCGACCGCCCTCACAATGTGGTTTTCCTTCGAATTCGAGGAAAACCACCTCTCACGCACCGTACCTGCGGGATGGAGCGTCAATTTTCCTCTTAACCCGGAGGAAAGCTGACTGAGAGCGTTCCCCTGGGGCTGGCGTGGCCCACGGGGAAGAACAGGTCCACGTCCATACCGACACAGTCGGCTTCCTCATACCAAGTTGGCCTCATGTGGGTACATTACCCGCCTTCCGCCCAATTATCGTGAGTTCCGGCTTCCGGTAAGAGATTCCCGGTTTGGGTATCCGAAGGCGCGAAGACACTTTGCCTTGATGCCGCGTGCTCTTAGCCTTTGATCCCCATACGCTCAGCCAAACCCCTTATGGCCCGATCGGCCAACGATGCACCGGCACGCCATCCCTCGAGTACTTCGCGTAGCGGTGGACGAGCTCCCGGGCGGCCTCCGGGCGGCTTAGCCCATACCGGTCGATCAGCGCATGGTAGAGCGCGATCTGCCAGGCCGCCCCGTTCTGACCGGTCTCCGCGCGCTGAGCGATGATGCCGAGGTAGCGCTCGATGTCGCGCGGCTCGATCGACCACTCGCGTAGCCCCTCCTGCGCCAGGGGGAGGAGGTGCTCTAGCAGCAACTCGGCGACCGGGACCCGCGCTCCAACCCCAGGCCACGACAGCCGCGCGCCCAGGCCGAACCGCGCCGCGGTGAAGAAGTTGGCCGCCGCGGCCTCAAAGCGCATCTCCTCCCACACTGGCCGATCAGCGTGCGCAAGCGCGTTCAGCAGCCCGAAATACAGCGCGATGTTCGCGACCGAGTCAGGGATGGACGGCCCGGCGGGCAGCACCCGGTTCTCGATGCGGAAGTGCGGGCGACCCCCCGAAACGTCGTAGACCGGGCGGTTCCACCGGTAAATCGTGCCGTTGTGGAGGGTCAGCTCAGACAGGTCTGGGATCCCACCGGCATCGAGCACCGCACGCGGATCCTGGTCCCCGCAGATCGGCAGGAGCGTGGAAAAGTATCGAACGTTCTCCTCGAACAGCTCGAACAGCCCCTCACGTAACCACCGCTCCCCGAACCACACGCGTGGCCGGACGCCTTGCCGCGCAAGCGCCTTCGTGCGCGTGTCAATCGATTGCAGGAACAGCGCGATGCGAGTCTCGTGGTGGAGCTGCCTGTTGAGGAAGAACGGCGAGTTCGCCGCCACCGCGACGAGCGGCGCCGACAGGGCCTGAGCGGCGTTCCAGTACGCCGCAGACTCCTCAGGCGTGACCTGGAAGTGGAGCTGCGTCGAGGTGCAGGCAGCCTCGAAGATGATCGAGTCCGCCGTCGTCTGGAGGGACTCGTCCCCCTGGATGTCGATACGGATGCGCTCGCCTCGCTCCGCCAGGATGTTCTCGTTGAGCGCTCTGTAGCGCGCGTGAGGCGAGAGATTCTGCTCGGTGACGTCGTGGTGCGTGAGCGTCGGGAGGATCCCGATGAGGATCGCCTGCGCCTCACACGACTGCGCAGCGGCTTGCATCTGGTTGAGCAACCTGTTCAGCTCGGCCTCCACCCGCCGGAGGCACCCCTCCGCGAGCTGGCATGGGATCGCGCTGAACTCAAGGTTGAACCGCGCCAGCTCAGGCTGGAACACGCCTGGGATGAGCCGCCCGAGCACCTGCTCGTTGATGGGCAGCGCCCGGCCCTCTTCGTCGGCGAGGTTCGCCTCCATCTCGACGCCTAGCAGATGGCGGCCTGCCTCGAAGCTCCCACTGTCGATCAAGTCGCGCAGCGCCGCCAGGCAGGACTCCAGCCTCTCCCGGTACGAGCGCCAATCCTCGCGAGTGAACTCAGTGGTCTCGATGTCCCGGCCCAGCGGCCCCACCTCCCGTCCGGACCCACTCTATGGGTCCCCTGATTGCGCTGGACGCACGCGGGGGCACGATCGCAAAATTTGCCCTGGCGGACTAGTGGTCCGTTTGGACCACTAGTCGCTCTCACAGCAGCCGGAGCTGCGTCACTGCCCGCCGCCGGGCTGCGGTTGCGCGCGCGCCACTCCGGACGCTTGGGGAGCCGTCAGGACGGCCATGACGGTCCCAGGCTGCCCGGCGCCGCTGGGCGACGAGGCCCTCGACGGCCGCCCGGTACTCAGCCGCCGCGTTCGCGCCTCGGTAGAGCGCCGTATAACGCCCGATGAGCTCAGGGTGGGCCTGCTCGAGCCATGGCCAGAACAGCTCGCGGACCCCCGGGCGCAGGTGGAGGACAATCGGGGTGATGTGCGCCGCCCCGGCGGCTGCGGCCGCGTCCACCAACGCATCGAGCGCCTCCGGCTGGTCATTGAGCCCAGGCATGATCGGGGCCACCATCACTCCGGTGGGAATGCCAGCCTTATTCAATGCCGCGACCGCGTCGAGCCTGGCTTGAGGCGACGGCGCGCCGGACTCGACCTCGCGCCAGAGCGCGCAGTCGAGCATCCCGACAGTCAGCGTGACGGCCACCGGCACGCCTTGGGCGGCGGCCCGGAGCGCGCCAATGTCCCGCGTGATGAGCGTGCCCTTCGTGAGGATCGAGAACGGCGTGAGGCTCTCGGCGAGCGCAGCGATGACCCCCGGCATCAGCCGGTACCGGCCCTCGCACCGCTGGTAGGGGTCGGTGTTCGTGCCCATCGCGACGTGCTCACCGGTCCAAGACGGGCGGGCGAGCTCACGGCGGAGCACCTCGACGAGGTTCGTCTTCACGACGATCGTCCGCTCGAAGTCACCGAGCGGCGAGAGGTTCAGGTAGCGGTGCGTCGGCCGAGCGAAGCAGTAGGCGCAGGCGTGTGAGCAGCCCCGGTAGGGATTGATGCTCCACTCAAAAGGCATGCCGCGCACCCGGTTCAGGGCAGACTTGGTCTGGACCTCCAGGAAGCGCATTCCGGCGAACTCCGGGGTCGCAAACGTTCGGACCCGATCCAGCTGCAGGGGCAGCGCCGCCGGGCCTGGCTGTTCCGGCGCCCCTGGCGCCCGCTGCAGCTGCGAGATCGAGGGCACGACCGTAGAGTATCGAACTTATGTTCGTCTTCGCAAGGGTTGAGTATGCCAAACCGCCTCCAGCACGCGTCCAGCCCCTACCTGCGCCAGCATGCCGAGAACCCGGTCGACTGGTTCGAGTGGGGCACGGAGGCGTTCCAGCTTGCACGAGCGACCGATCGCCCGGTGTTCCTCTCCGTGGGGTACTCGTCCTGCCATTGGTGCCATGTGATGGCGCACGAGTCGTTTGAGGACGACCACGTCGCGAAGCTGCTCAACGAGCGCTTCGTGCCCATCAAGGTTGACCGCGAGGAGCGGCCAGACATCGACCGCGTCTATATGGACGCCGTCCAAGCGTTGTCCGGGCAGGGCGGCTGGCCGATGAGCGTCTTCCTGACCCCGGATGGCACCCCGTTCTTCGGTGGCACCTACTGGCCCAGGGAGTCACGCCTGGGGATGCCCGGGTTTCTGAAGATCCTCGACGCGGTCTGGCAGGCATGGAGCGAGCGGCGTGACGAGGTGCTCGACCAAGGCAGGCGGCTCGCCGACCATCTTCGCCGCGAACCGGACCTCGGCGAGCCCCACCCCGCCGACGCGGAGGCCGCCGGCCGCGCCGCGACGGCTTGCGTGCGGCAGTGGGACGACCGGCTGGGCGGCTTTGGGGGCGCGCCCAAGTTCCCTCAGGCGATGACGATCGACTTCCTCCTGGCTCACGCGCTGCGGACCGGTGACGAGGGCGCGCTCCGGGCGGCGACGCACAGCCTGGAGGCCATGTCGCGCGGGGGCATCTTCGACCACGTTGGCGGCGGGTTCCACCGCTACTCGGTCGACGCGCGCTGGCTGGTCCCTCATTTCGAAAAAATGCTCTACGACAACGCGCTGCTGCTGCGGGCGTACACCCACGCGCACCAGATGACAAGCTCGGGGCGGTTCCGGCGCGTGGCCAGCGAGACAGCCGACTACCTCATCCGCGAGCTCCGCCACCCCGGTGGCGCGTTCTTCTCGGCTACTGACGCCGACTCCGAGGGCGTCGAGGGGAAGTTCTTCGTCTGGACCGCCGAGGAGTTCGACGAGGTGGTCGCGGGCGCCGGGGAGGATCCGGCGATCTGGCGGCGGTCCTTCGGGGTCCACCAGGACGGGAACTGGCATGACCCGCATGGCCACGCCCCGGCCGGGGCGAACATCTTGCATGAGCCTGGGGGCTTTCAGGCTCAGGACGATGAGGGGCGCATCGACCGCCTCGAGGTCGTCCGGACCGCGCTGTATGCGCGGCGGTCCACCCGCGTGCCGCCTGGCCTGGACGACAAGGTGCTCACCTCGTGGAACGCGCTCGCACTCGGCGCGCTCGCCGAGGCCGGCGCGGCCCTGGGCGTCCCCGCCTACATCAAGGCGGCGCAAGACTGCGCCCAGTTCCTCCGGGACCAGGTTGTCGTCGGCGGCCAACTCCTGCATACGTGGACCGAGGGCCATGGCGCAGCCGTTCCCGCATTCTGTGAGGACGTCGCCTACCTGGCGCAAGCCCTGCTCGCCCTCTACGAGATCAGCGGCGAGGTCACCTGGCTCCAGTGGGCTCGCGAGCTCGCGGCCGACGCGGAGGCGCGGTTCGCTGACGGCCAGGGCGCGTACTACACGGCCGCCCGTGACGCTGAGGCGTTGCTGACCCGGCCCCGTGACCTATGGGACAACGCGACCCCAGGCGCGGCGAGCGTCATGGCCGATGTCCACCTGCGCCTGCATGCCCTGACCGGCGAGCCGCTCCATGCCCAGCTCGCCGAGCGCATCCTCAGCCGGTTCATGAGCCGAGCCGAGCAGGCGCCCACCGGCTACGGCGAGCTGCTCCGAAGCCTTGAGCGGCTCCTCGCCGGCCCCCGCGAGGTCGCGATCATCGGCCTGATGGGCGACCCCGCGACCGCCGCGCTGGTCACCGCCTACCGTGAGCGGTGGCGGCCGGGCGCTGTCCTCGCCGTCGGCCCGCCTGGCACCGCCAACGTCCCCCTGCTCGCCGGCCGTGACCTCGTCGATGGCCAGCCAGCGGCCTACGTATGCGAGCGCTTCGCCTGCGCGCGCCCCGTCACAGATCCGGACGCTCTCCGCGCGCTGCTGAACTGACCCAGAGGCCTAGAGGCCTACCCTATTTACGTGCCCGGGATAGCGCTGCCATCGTTGCTGCCGAGGAGGGCATCGGCCAGCTGGTCGACTGCACTGCCAGCCCCCGGCGCGTTCGGCTGCGCCTTCCGGACGCACTCATCCTCGGGCTCCTCGGCCCCCAGCTCTCGCTCCGCCCGCTCCTCTGCGGCCTCTTCCTCGCTCGTCGCTGTGCACTCCTGGGCACCGGGGCGGGGCGCCTGAGGCATCGCGACCGCGGGGAGCGCCAGCAGAAGGATCCCGGTCGATGCCGCCACAAGGGCTTTGAGCATGCGCATCTCGTTATCTCCTTACGGGAATGACGACGAAGGGCGCCGTTGCCGGCGCCCTTCGTTTGCCACTTGATCGTGCCTAGCCGAGTCCTAGGCCACGCAGCAGCTCGCTGACCGCGTTCGTGCTCCCCGGGTCCTGGGTAGCGCAGGGGTCAGCAGGCTCCTCAGCAGCGGTCGACTCGACCTCTGCCTCTTCGGCTGGGGCCTCTTCCGCGGCGCAGTCCTCGGGGGCAGGCTCTTGAGGAGCCTGCGGCAGCGCCACTGCGGGCAGTGCCAGGAGAAGAATCCCGGCCAGTACGGCCGCGAGGGCCTTGAGCATACGCATCTGATCTCTCCTTTGGGGGGCGATTGGGCGATATCTCGCCGGTTGCGGGAACCGGCTATCTCCGGCAAGTCAGGATCGTACATGCTCGGGGAAACCCCACGATTCACACCTTCATCGCGAAGGGCAACCATGTGGGTCAAGGCCTTGTTACCGGTAACCTTCGTGACCAATGGAGGACGCCCCTACTGCCCTGTTGGCCGATCTCAACCCTGCGCAGCGCGCGGCCGCCCAGGCGGTGCGCGGCCCGGTCTGCATCTTGGCTGGCGCCGGAACCGGGAAGACCCGCACGATCACCCACCGGATCGCCCATCAAGTGGCGATCGGGGTCGCGCGCGCCGATCAGATCCTGGCGGTGACATTCACCGATCGCGCGGCCGCCCAGCTCCGCAGGCGGCTGGCGGCGCTCGGCATCGGCGCGCCGATCCGGGCAGCGACGTTCCATGCGGCGGCATGGGCACAGCTGCGCTGGTTTTGGCCGCGTGTCGAGCGCGGACCGCTGCCGGAGGTGCTCTCCTCAAAGATCCGGCTGCTCATCCGGGCCGCCCGCCGGCTGGGCTGCCAGCCACGCGACCTCGCCGCTGAAATCGAGTGGGCAAAGGTCCGGAGGATCAACCCTGATGCCTACGCCGCCCAGGCGCGCACCCGCCGGGGGCCGGTAGACCCAGAGGTAATGGCCGAGGTGTACGGCCGCTACGAGGCTGAGAAGGCCGCAGCGGGCGCGATCGACTACGAGGACATGCTCGTGCGGATGGCCGCGCTCCTTGAGCGGCCCGAGGTGGCCGGAGAGGTGCGGGCGCGCTACCGCTTCTTCACGGTGGATGAGTTCCAGGACGTCAACCCCGCGCAGTGGGCGCTGCTCCGCGGCTGGCTAGGAGACTCCGATGAGCTCTGCGTCGTCGGCGACGATGATCAGACGATCTTCTCGTTCACCGGCGCGTCGTCGAGCTACCTGACAGGCTTCCGGCGGCATTTCCCAGGCGCGAAGATCGTCACGCTGACGGAGAACTACCGGTCGACCCAGCAGATCCTCGACCTCGCGAACCAGGTCTTGTGGACCAAACCACCCGCGCAGCGCAAGCACCTGGTGGCCGATGCCCCACGTGAGGGGACCACGCCGGCCTTCCACGAGTTCACCGACGCCGCCGCCGAGGTCCACGCCGTCATCACCCGGGTGAGCGCATTGATCGCTGACGGCGTACCCGCGGGCGAGATCGCGATCTGCTACCGGATCAACGCCCAGTCCGAGCCGTTCGAGGAGGCGCTCCGCGCGGCGGGCGTGCCATACGTCGTCCGCGGCGACGGCACCTTCTTTGACCGGCCCGAGATCCGCCAGGCGCTCACCGCGCTGCGGACCGCAGCGACGCGAGCCGCAGGGCACCCGGGGGAGCCGCCCCAAGCAGGATCGGACCTAGAGCTGGCACGGCCGAAGCGCGCGGACCGTGAGGTCGAGCGGGTGCTTCGCGACCGGCTTTCCTGGCATCCCCGCCGCGAGCCGGCCGGTGAGGCCGCCCGCGAGCGCTGGCGCAACCTGGGCGCGTTGCTGGAGATCGCCACCGCGATCACCGACGAGCAGCCGCAGCTTGAGTTCGCAGCGCTGGTCGCCGAGTTAGGCCGGCGTGCCGCCGCAGGCAGGTCACCCGCCGATGAGGCGCACGCGGTCACGCTGCTGACCCTGCACCGCGCGAAGGGCACAGAGTTCGACGCGTTCTTCCTTGTCTCGCTTGAGGAGGGGCTCCTGCCGATCTCCCACGCCCGCTCCGACGCTGAGATCGAGGAGGAACGGCGCCTCCTCTATGTCGGCGTGACCCGGGCGCGGCGCCACTTGTGGCTGTCCTGGACCCGCAGCCGGCCGGGCTGGCGCGGCGCGCCCCAGCCGCGGCGCCCTTCGCGCTTCCTCTACAACCTTTCGCCAGACGGGCCGCAGAGCGGCACAAAGCCGAAAACCGCACCGCACAACGGCACGAGGGCGAGCGTCCCTCACCACAACGGCAGCGCAGATCCCGCCCTGGAGGCCCGCCTTCGGGCTTGGCGGCTCCAGCGGGCGCAGCACGACGGCGTCCCGGCCTATGTGGTCTTCCCCGACTCGACCCTCCACGAGCTCGTGTCGCAGCGGCCAGGGACGCTGCCTGAGCTGGAGGGGGTGCGTGGCCTCGGCCCAACCCGGATCGCGCGTTACGGGGAGGACGTGCTCAACGTCCTCAAGCAGGGCGAGACGGCGGGCGGGGACGCGCCGGGTGAGGAGGGCGCGGAGCGCCCGACGGCGGGCGGGGACACGCGTGTTGGATGAGCCGGTCTATGTCGCGGTCGATGTCGTGTGCTTGACACTCCAGGCAGAGACCATCGTGCTCATGGTGCGCCGGAGCCATGAGCCGTTTCTGGGCGCGTGGTCGCTGCCGGGCGGCTCGGTGCGCCGGGACGAGGACCTGGAGGAGGCGGCCCGGCGGATCCTGTCGGAGGGGTTGGGGCCGCACCAGCCCCGCCACCTGGAGCAGCTCGCGTCGTTCGGCGCGCCGAACCGCGATCCGCGCGGCCGGGTGGTCAGCGTGAGCTACCTCGCATTGCTCCCGAAGCCGGTTGAGCCGCAGAGCGCGGCCCAATGGTGGCCCGTGTCCGCGCCACCTGAGCTGGCCTTCGACCACGGCAGGATCCTCGTCTCAGCGATCGAGCGGCTGCGAGGGAAGCTGTCGTACTCAAACGTCGCGTACGGCTTGCTGCCTGAGGAGTTCACCCTGAGTGAGCTCCAAGCGGTGTATGAGGCGGTGCTAGACCGGGCGATAGATAAGCGGAACTTCCGCAAGAAGGTCTTGTCGCTGGAGATGCTGGAGGAGGCGGAGGGTCAGCGGCGCGGCTCACACCGCCCGGCGCAGCTCTACCGGTTCACCGCGCCGGGGCTTGTGTTGCTCGATGACGTGATTACCGCGTGAAAGGGGCGGAGTGTCAGACGCGCTGTTTACCGACCTCTACGAGCTGACGATGATGGCGGGCTACCTTGACGCGGGGCGGGCCGAGGTCGAAGCGACGTTCGACCTGTTCTTCCGCGAGCCACCGGCCGGAATCGATGTCGTCGTGGCGGCTGGCCTCGACCCAGCGCTGGACTACCTGGAGCAGTTAGCGTTCGACGGCGGGGACATCGACTACCTGCGGGCGCAAGCGACGCTGCCGGACCGCTTCCTGGAGTGGCTGCCGCAGCTGCGCTTCACCGGCGAAGTCTGGGCAGTGCCCGAGGGGACGCCAGTGTTTGGGCATGAGCCGCTCTTACGAGTCACCGCGCCGCTCGGTCAGGCGCAGCTTGTCGAAACCGCGCTGCTCAACCGGATCTGCTACAGCTCGCTGGTAGCGAGCAACGCGAGCCAGATCGTCGCAGCGGCGGGTGGGAAGCCGATCCTCGAATTCGGCGCGCGCCGTGCCCACGGCCCAAATGGCGCCTTGACCGCCGCGCGGGCGGCGATCATCGGCGGTTGCGCCGCGACCTCGAACGTCCAGGCGGGGCACCTGTTCGACGTCCCCACCTCGGGCACACAGGCGCACTCGTGGATCATGGCGTTTGAGAGTGAGCTTGAGGCGTTCCGCGCCTACGCCCGGACGTTTCCGGGCCGTTGCATCCTCCTTGTCGATACGTACGACACCTTGGGCAGCGGGCTCCCGAACGCGATCATCGTCGCTCGGGAGCTCGCCAGGCAGGGGCACCGGCTGGCTGGTATCCGCCTGGACTCGGGTGACATCGGGAGGCTTGCCTGCCACGCCCGGCGGATGCTCGACGACGCGGGTTTCGCTGACGCCAAGATCCTCGCGTCTGGGGACCTCGACGCGCGGTCGATCGCTCGTCTGGAGGCGAGGGGCGCGCCGATCGACGGGTATGGGGTTGGCACGGCTCTGGTGACCGCGCGGCACGACCCGACGTTCTCAGGCGTCTATAAGCTCGCCGAGATCGGCGGGCGCCCGGTCCTCAAGATCAGCGGCAGCGCCGAAAAGACGACGAGCCCAGGCTGCAAGCAGGTGTGGCGCCGCGACAGTGTGGACGTCATCGGGCTTGCTGATGAGGCGCTGGAGGGCCAGCCACTCCTCGGGCATGTCATGGCGGGTGGGCGGCGGCTCACCGGGCCGGTCCCGCTGGCCGAGCTACGGGAGCGCTGCCTGGCCGCGGTCGCCGAGATGCGCCCGAAGATCCTCGCCACTGGCTTCCAGGTCCGCCGCAGCGAGCGCCTCGAGGCCCTGACTACCCGCCTCATCCGCCAGCTGCGGAACGGCAGCGCAAAAACATGAGATCGGGCCGCGCGAGTGCGCGGCCCGATCTCACGCAAGAAGCGTGTTGGTTAGCTGGGGCTCTCTGTAGCCGCCGGGGCAGTCGTCTCTTCAACGCTTGGGCTGGCCGGGGTCTCCTCCTCGGTGGCGGCGGGGGTCTCCTCCGTCGCCCCGGGGGTCTCCAGCTCGGTTCCCGGGGTCTCCTCGGTCCCAGTGCCGCCAGCACAGGCAACGGCCCCGAACGCGAGGAGCGCGACCGTCGAGGCCGCGAGGATGCTGCTACGAAGCTTCACGTGATTCCTCCGTGGTCGAGCGGAGCCGAGCGGAACACTCCGGCCCGGCATCGCGATCTCCTATCAATGTAGGAGGTCTAGATCCTTGCAGACCCGCCCGCTCCGATCACGGTAGGAGCTTGTCCGTCAGGACACCATGAGGGGCCGCAGACGCGGCCCCTCCAGACGCTGGCGTGGTGGCTTAGGTCGCCTCAGCCGTCGGGCTCGCTGTCTCGGTCTCAGTGCCAGTGCCGGCACCACCACCGCAAGCGGCAGCCCCCAAGGCGAGCAGACCGGCCAGCAGCAGGGCAATCAGCTTGTTCCGCATAGGTTCCTCCTAGGGATTCGGCGAAGCCAGCTCCCTGGCCGCGCCGTCTGCTACTGCTATAGTAGACACTGCACCTGCTCTACCGGCCAAGAACAGTGTCCGTGTGGTCAAATTCACGCGACCGATGGCCTATGGTCACGACGCTGGAACCATCCACAGAGGTATTCAGACCAGCCGGTCGAGCGTGCGGAGGTCCGCGCCTACGATGTCGTGGCTTGTCCGGACTCGCGTAGCATACTCCGTAATCATCACAGTTTTCCCGGTTTTTCGAGTGAAACGGCGATCAGTGACCCGGGAAGTGTGCGCTTTAGGCAGGCTCGTCCATAGCCACCTTGATGGCCGGGGTGGCCCGCGTTGACTCCCCAGCTGCAAAGGAGCGTCCCCTGGCCCGCCGCCCGAGGAGGAAGCCGCCGACGCCCGCACCGGCCGTGAGCGCGCCAGCGAACCCGATCTTCGCGGCTTGCTTCTGCGTTCGGTTGAACTCGACGACCGGCCAGCCTCGACGATGCGCGACCGACATCAGCGCACGGTCCGGATTCACCGCGACGGGATGGCCGACAAGCTGCATCATCGGGAGGTCGCTCCCCGAGTCGGAGTACGCGTAGCAGCGGCTGAGGTCGTATCCCCTCTCGGCGACGAGCTTGTGGATGAGAACGGCCTTGCCTTCCCCGTAGCAGAACGGGGCCGCGAGCTGGCCGGTGTAGACGCCATCGACGATCTCGCTGCAGGTCCCAAGCCCGCCGGTGATGCCGATCGCCCGGGCGAGCTCGCTGACAATCTCGATGGGGCTAGCCGAGATGATGTAGGTGTCCCGCCCCGCTTCCGCGTGCATATCAAGCAGCGCCTGCGCCTCAGGGCGAATGCGCGGCAGCAGCTGCTCCACCACCATCGGGGCCATGCAGCGGAATGTTTCAGCTTCGGTCCCTGCCACGCTCGCCAGGATCCGGTCCCTCAGCGCTTGGGACTGCTTCTCTGACGCGCCGAAGAGCCTGAAGGTGATCGACCTAAACGTGTCAGCGGCGAGGCGAGGCACCGAGAGCATGCCCTCCCGGTACATCACCTTCACGAAGACGAAGGCGCTGCTCCCCGACATGAGCGTCCGGTCAAGGTCGAAGAAGGCCGCAGAGCTGGTCATCGCGTCGTGATTCTAAGCGGTGCACGCCGCTACTCAACCCGCGCCGGCAAGGCTCCACCCATCCTGGGCAGGCTCTTCGGAGCATTGCTCGCCGGCTCGCTCCGGGCAGGCTGATGCCCGGCCGCACCAGTGGCAGCTGTGGCTGGGGACAAGGCGGAGCTCGTGGTCGGGCGGGCGGGCGTGGATGAGCCGCACGGCGCGGGCGGCCTTGTCGATGACGGTGCGGGCGGCGGCCTCAAGTACCCCGCCGTCGACGTCCTCGGCATCCCAGCCAGCCTCGTCCAGGTAGAACGTGGCCACGCGAAACGGGGCAACGCCGTATTTGAGCGTCGCGAGCAGCGCGTAGAAGCGCATGTCCACGCGGTCACGCAAGGCGTTGCGGCGGCCCGTCTTGAGGTCGACGAGCAGCAGCCGGCGGCGGCCAGCGTGGAGGGCGCGGCCGATCGCGAGGTCCGGTTTGCCCCGCAGGGCCAGGCGGCCGCCGAGCAGGACGGCGGCGAGGTCGGGCTCGGTGCGGATCGTCACCCAATCGGGCAGGGGCGGGAAGATCTCACGGAACTCAAGGATGAGGTTAAGCGCGCGACCGCGCAGCGCGTCGGCCTCGGCGCCTCCAAGCTCAGCGAGATAGCGCCCGGCCGGGGTGCCCGAGGCCGCGAACGCCTGCCACGCGTGGCGCACGACCTCGCCCGGATCGCGCGCCCACCCGCCGGCTAAGTCAACCGCGATGCCGGTATGCGCGAGCGTCCCAGCGACCATCGCTGGCGCCCACGCAAACGGGGTGTCGAGGCGGTCAAGGAAGCGCCCGTCACAGTCGAGCGTATCGAGCATGCTCTTGCCCACGACCAACGGGCCGCCGGTATGTGGCAGGAGCACAGCCACCTCTGCGAGCCCCGCGTCGAGTTGTGCGCGCAGCCGGGGGCCGGCCTCAGGATCCGCCAAGGGTCGTGGCGTATCGACCGCGAGCAGGTCCTCCAGCACCTGCCGCTGCACCGGCGCAAGCCGGATCCGCTCCCCCTGATCGAGCATGCCCGTAGGGTAGAGGCACGCAGTGCAATCTCAGCGGAACCGGTGACGGGCTGTGGATAACCAGCGGCCTACTTGCTCGGCTTGGCGCGCTTGATGTTGACGACCTCGACGTCCACGGGCTCGTCCGGCGGCCGGGCGTGAGGGCGGCGGGGGGGAAGGCTCCCGACTATGCCAAACGACATGCGGACCCGGGCGCGGATGAGCCGGTTGATCGGCGCGCGCGTCGGGGGCAGCACGAGCAGGAGCCCCACGATGTCGGTCAGGAAGCCGGGGGTGAGCATGAGCGCGCCGGCCAGCAGCACGAGCGCGCCATCGACGACCTCCACAGCGGGGATCCGCACCTCGTCGAGCGCGGCGCGGAAGCGGCGCCACGCCCGCAGCCCCTCATGTTTCACCAGCCACGCGCCCGCGATCGACACGGCGAGCAGGAGCACGATCGTCGGGAAGATCCCGAGCACGTCCCCGACCTGGATAATCACGTACAGCTCGACAATCGGGATGATGATGAACGCGAGGACGAGCAGCGGCATAACGCCAGTGTGCCGTGCCGCGGCCTACGAGGCTGCCTTCGACGAGCGGTCTTTGCGCTGCCTCGACTGCTCGACGGAGCGTTTGAGCGCGTCCATCAGGTCCACGACGCCAGCGGGCTCAGCAGTCTCGACAGCCGTGATCTCCTGGCCAGCGACCTTGGCCTGGACGGCCTCAAGGATCCGCTCACGGTAGGCGTCGCGGAACTCGCGTGGATCGAAGTCCTCGGTGAGGTCCTCGATCAGCGCATGAGCCATCCGGATCTCCCGGTCGCGTGGCTCGGGCAGCTCGTCTATCCCGGCGTCAGACAGCGAGAACGCGCGGATCTCATCCGGCCAATGCATCGTGGAGAGCACGAAGATCCCCTCGCGCAGCCGGAGGGTCGCGAGGTGCTCCTTGTCACGGATCGTGACCTTGCAGATCGCGACCACATCCCGGTCGGCCATCGCTTGGGCGAGCAGCGCGTACGCTTTCGCGCCAGCCGGCTCGGGCGCCAGGTAGTACGCGCGGTCGTAAGCGATCGGATCAACCTGCTCAAGTGGAACGAACTGTTGGATCTCGATCGTCCGGCTTGACTTCGGCCGCAGGGCCGCCAGCTCGTCGGGGTCAAAGACGACGTAGTGGTCCCGCTCGTACTCGTAGCCCTTGACGATGTCCTCGTAGTCGACCTCCTGGCCATCGACCTTGGCGACCCGCCTGTACCCAATCGGCGCGTGATCAGACGCGCGCAGCTGGTTGAACGACGGCGAGCGGTCCTCGACCGCCGTGTAGAGCCCAACAGGGATCGTCACCAGGCCAAACGACAGCGTGCCCCTCCACAGGGTCCGCGACGGCATTGCCCCACCTCCTTGCCGGCGCAGGAAGGCAGCTGGCGCCAGCGAGATCCATCATGTACCCATGCGGTCCTGGCCAACCACCGTGAGGTTCCCCCGCGAGCTACCCATACGGCGCGAGCGGGGGGCGTGGCGGGCCACGGTCGACGGCGTGGAGATCGAGCTGTCGAACCTGGACAAGCGGTTCTGGGCGCGCGAGGGCTACACGAAAGGCGACCTGGTCGCCTACTACTTCGCCATCGCCGAGCGCATCCTCCCGGTCGTCTCCGGGCGGCCGCTCACGCTGAAGCGCATGCCGGACGGCGCGGACGGGGACTTCTTCTACGCCAAGCAGGCGCCAGATCACACCCCCGACTGGATGCCCCGCGCGCCGGTGACCTCCCTCGACTCAGGCAAGACCGTCACCTACCTGCTGGCGGACGACACCGCGAGCCTGCTCTACCTCGCCAACCTCGGCTGCATCGAGCTGCATCCCTGGCACAGCCGCGTCGATGCGCTCGGGCGGCCGGACTACGCCGTGTTCGACCTCGACCCATTCGATGTCGGCTTCGACGCCGTGCGCGAGGTGGCGCTGCTCGTCCGAACGGCTCTGGAGCAGCTGGGGCTGCGGGGGTACCCGCGGACCTCCGGCGCGACGGGCATGCAGGTGTATGTGCCGATCGACCGTGTGCACACCGCCGGCGAGACCCGGGACTGGGTCGGGCGGGTCTGCCGGCTGATCAACCGCGCCGCCCCGGACCGCACGACGATGGAGTGGTCGGTCAGCGCGCGGGCCGGCAAGGTGTTCCTCGACCACGGGATGAACACCGAGGGCAAGAACATCGCCGCCACCTACTGCCTCCGGCCCGAGCGCGGCGCGCCCGTCGCGACGCCGCTGACCTGGGAGGAGGTCGCTGGCGGGGTCGAGCCACGCGATTTCACGATCGCAACCATCTGGTCCCGGCTGGCCGCTGCCGGCGACCTGTGGACCCCCGTCCTCGCAGGCGGCCAGGACCTCCGCGCGGCGATGGAGACGCTCGGCGTGCGCCCGTCTCCTGACCCGCCGACCCGCCACGTGGCCGGCGAGCCACGCCGCCGCGAGCCGCTCGGGGAGTACGCCCGCAAGCGGGACTTCTCGCGCACGCCAGAGCCGCCTCCGGCCAAGGGCGAGGGCGAGCCCGGCCATCGGTTCGTCATCCAGCACCACTTGGCCCGGCGCCTCCACCACGATCTCCGCTTGGAGCACCAGGGCACGGCGCGCTCGTGGGCGATCCCCAAGGGGCTGCCCGACGTGCCAGGGCTGCGCCACCTCGCGGTCCAGACCGAGGACCACCCCCTGCACTACCTCTCGTTCGAGGGCGATATCCCGAAGGGTGAGTACGGCGCCGGCCCGATGCGGATCTGGGACGAAGGCACCTACGAGGTCGTGGAGTGGTCCGATGAGAAGGTCACGGTTGTCCTCCACGGCCGGCGCCACCGCGGCGGGTGGCATCTGTTCCGCACTGACCGGAACCACTGGCTGGTCACCCGCGCCGGCGAGCCCGACGTCTTGATCCCCCCACCGCCGCAGTTCTCGCCGATGCTCGCGAGCGACGGGACCGAGCCGTTCGACGACGACCAGTGGCTGTTCGAGGTGAAGTGGAACGGCATCCGCGCGATCGCGCAGGCCATCCGGCCAGGCACGGGCGACGACGGGTCGACGACCCTGCACAGCCGGCTCGGCAACGACCTGACGGCGGCCTACCCAGAGCTGGCCTCGCTGTGGGAGCGGGTCCTCGCCCGCAATGCCGTCCTCGACGGCGAGATCGTGGCGCTCGGCCCCAACGGCCGGCCGTCGTTCGAGCGGCTCGCGCAGCGCATGCACCTGCGCGAGCCCCGGGCCGTCGAGCGGGCGGTCCGGGCGCCGCCGGTGACGTATGTGGTCTTCGACCTGCTTGCCGTCGACGGCGAGGCGGTGATCGACCGCCCCCTGCATGAGCGCCTCGACCTGCTCAGCGCGACCGTCGTGCCGGGCGGCGGCGTTCAGCGCAGCGAGCCGATCCGCGGGCAGGGGATCGCGCTCTTCGAGGCGGTGGAGCGGCAGGGGCTGGAGGGCGTGATCGCCAAGCGCGCTGACTCGGTGTACCGCCCGGGCCGCCGGTCACGCGATTGGGTGAAGCTCAAAGCCCGCCAGCACGCGCACGTCGTCATTGGCGGGTGGCTCGGCGGCAAAGGCGCGCGGGAGGGCCGGCTCGGCAGCCTGCTGGCCGGGCTCTACGACGCTGGCCAGCTCCGCTTCGCCGGCCGAGTCGGCACCGGCTTCGACGACGCCGAGCTGGAGCGCCTCGCGGCGCGGCTCTTGCCGCTGGAGGTCGACGCGCCGGCCTTCAATCCCGCCGATCTGCCCGCCCAGGTCCGCCGCCACGCCCACTGGGTCACGCCCCGCCTGGTCTGCCGGGTCACGTTCGACGACATCACCGACCAGCGCCGCCTCCGCGCCCCGTCCTACCAGGGCCTTGCCGATCACGTCCCCCCGCGCGCCTGCACGCTCGACACCCTGCGCTGACCAGGCCGAGCTGGCCCCGCATCCTCGCTGGCCGGCAGATCTTTTGTCTGTATCAAACCGGAGCGTGGGGGCTCTTTACTTCCAGGGCACGCACTGATGCCCGAGACATGCGGGACCTTGAAAGGAAATGCTGATGGCTGATGCTGTAACCAGATGGAACGATGTCCTCCTCGATGTCATCCGTGACGTCGGGGGATCGCCCTGCCCGATCGCCCGAGGCGGCGCGATGATGTTTGGGGCGATCTACGACGCAGTCAACTCCATCGTCCCCACTCACGAGCCCTACCTCGTCAGGGTTCCGACAATCCCGACGGCTTCGATCGACGTCGCCGTCGCCTACGCCGCGTACGGCACGCTCGCCACGGCGTTCTCTAACACGTCAGTCGATCTCGTCGAGGCGCGCAACAAGGCGCTGGCGATGCTGCCACCCAACACGTCCAAATCCGACATCGCGGCCGGGAAAGCAGTTGGCCAGGCAGCCGCCCAGGCGATGATCGATGCTCGCACTGGGGATGGCGCTGACGACAACACGTCGTATTCCCCTCCCAACGACCCCCCTCTGCCGGGTCAGTGGCGGCCCACGGGGTCAGGCCCCGCCGCCAGCCCGAACTGGCCGAGGGTCAGGCCGTTCACCATGACCTCGGGGTCACAGTTCCGGCCGAGCCGGCCGGGCGGGTACCTCTCCAGGACCGAGATGCTGCGCAGCCCGGAGTACGCCGCGCAGGTCAAGGAGGTGCAGAGCCTCGGCAAGTCCGACTCGACGACGCGGACCGACGAGCAGAGGGATATCGCGTTCTTCTGGGCAAACGACGTGAACGGCACGTACAAGCCCCCGGGCCATCTCTTCGAGATCACCAAGATCGTCTCGGAGCAGCGGTCTCTGAGCGTGGTCGAGAACGCCCGGTTGTTCGCGCTGGTGGGACTTGCCATGGGCGACGCGGTGATCGTTGCCTGGGACGCGAAGTACTCCAGGGACCTTGACCTGTGGCGGCCGGAGTCCGCGATCCGGGAAGCCGATTGTGACGGCAATGGCGCCACTCAGGGAGATCCTGACTGGGAGCCGCTGTCCCAGGACCCAGAGGGTAACAACTTCTCGCCGCCGTTCCCGGCGTACATCTCGGGGCACGCCACACTCGGCTCGACTCACGCGCGGATCATGCTCCGGTACTTCGGCACCGACAACGTCAGGTTCACCGCGACCACTGACGATCCGAACGCGGAGGGCGTCACCCGCACCTTCAACAGCTTCACAGCGGCTGGGCTAGAGAACGCCCGCAGCCGCATCTACCTGGGTGTGCACTTCCAGTGGGACGCCGACAACGGCTTCCTGTCTGGCAGCGCGCTGGCCGACTACGTCTTCTCAACCCAGTTGAGGCCGCTGACCTCCTAACCGCAGACGCTGAACTCTGGAGAGTGGCGGCTCCCGCCTGTGGGGCCGCCACTCGGCGTTTCGGACGGGCTCACCGATTACGGACGTTAGGGAGCGGGGAGCCTGGGATAGCGCAAAGGCGCTGGTCAAAAACTGGAGGTGCTGCTCAGGAGATAGCCACGAGCATTGTGCCCCGTTGGCCGCTATTTCTGCGGGTGTTCCTTCCTCAACGCGTTGCGTGAAAAACGCCCAGCGCAGCGCACCAGCAGCACGACTCTCCGTGGAGGCCGCAAGCGCCGGCAATTCAACGCCATTGTCTTCTAGTGGACTTTCGCACTTTCTCGTGTTGTGCGGGTGAGTGAGCCGATGGGCGGGCGGGCCATTCGGCTTTGACCAAGCCGTGTTGGTTACAAGGCTGACAGCCTCAACCTGCAAGCCTGTCCGCGTTAACACGGACAGATAAGGGGTCGGTATTATGCCAATAACCGTGACCGCCCGACACGCCGAGGAGCCCGAGCTGCTGCGCGGCTCGCTGGTGACGCTGCGCCGCCGCTGCGGCA
>Ga0081538_10002275_pt1 | contig 18976 bp, 17 predicted proteins | sample TabmetS5T2R1_FD_71022 | JGI IMG/M metagenome (GOLD analysis project Ga0081538, IMG submission 71022) | Tabebuia heterophylla rhizosphere microbial communities from the University of Puerto Rico - S5T2R1 | ecosystem: Host-associated > Plants > Roots > Rhizosphere ... | reverse complement strand
GCGCCGCCGGGTCGATCGAGACGGTGGACGTCGACACACGCCGGCGCGTCTGGGCGCGCCGGGCGGCGGATCCGGTGACTGGGCTCGCGTGGAGCCGGCGCGGCGAGCGCCTCGTGGCGCTCACGGCCGGTGGCCTGACCGTCTACGGCCGTGGCGGACGCCGGCTCTTCGCCGTCCGGCTGTCCGGACCCCGGGCGCTGGCGCTCCACCCGTCCGGACGGCGGGCGGCCGTGACCGTCGAGCGCCGCGGCGGGACCCAGGTGCTGGCCGTCCGGCTCGCGCCCGCCGGGCGCTCGCGGCTGCTCGACGGCGGGCCGGGGCGGGTGCGGGGCATGGCCTGGTCGCCGGACGGGCGCCGGCTGCTCGTGGCCTGGGCCGACGCCGACCAGTGGGTGCTGCTCGGCCCCGGCCGCCGCGTCCGGCCGATACCCGACGTCAGCGGCGAGCTGGGCGCCGGCGCCGGCTTCCCGCGCGTGGCGGGCTGGTGCTGCCCGGGCCGGTAGAGGCTGCTGCGCGGGCTCGGCTCTACGCGAGGACCGGCACCGCGTCCGACGCGATCGCCTCGATCTCCTCGGACGCCCGCTCGAACTCGTCGTCCGAGAGGACCGGCGTGCCCTCGAAGGGGAGGTCCCGGTAGAGCTCGATCCACGACCGGCAGCCGTGGTACTCGGGCCGCACCTTCACCGTCACGGGACGGGGGATGCGGTAGGTCCGCAGCACCATCACGTGGAGCGGGTGGCGCCGCTTCCACCGGAGCCGCTTCTCCGCGTAGTCGGTGGTCCAGACGTAGTACGGCGATAGCGCGTCGATCGCGCGCCGGTCGGTGATCAGGTAGCTCGCCGCCACCTCGGCCCAGGCCCGGATGCGGACCCGGTCGGGCTGCGGGATGCCGCCGTCCTGGATGAGCGCCTCCGGCGGCGGCTCGCTCTCCGGCCAGACGCCCTCCTCGAGCGCGCGGGCGAGCTCCGGATGGTGCGACCGGCGGATCAGATCGTTCCGCTGGTGGTCGAACGTGGGGTACAGGAAGAAACGGTCGTGCTCGATCTCGAAGAGCCGGTTCTCCTCGCGGATCCCGCCCTTACGGAGCGTCAGGAGCTGCTCGCCCTCGGCGAGCGCACGCACGGTCACGGCCCATTCCTTGAAAGCAACTGGCATAGACGAGGGAACCTCCATGCCCGCGTCCAGACTTCGAAAGGGGTTGGAACGCGGGCGGCAATTGTTACCGAATAGGGCCCTGGTTTCAAGCCAAACTGCGCAAGCGCGTGCCACCCGGCGAGCGCCTGTCCGCGCCCCGCTCAGCCGGCCGCCGCCGTCACCACCGCCGCGAAGTCCTCTCCGCCGTGGCCCTCGCCCGCCGCGCGCGCGTAGAGCGTCTCGGCGAGCGCGCCCATCCGGAGCTCCACACCGAGCGCGCGCGCCTCCGCGAGGCAGTGGCGCACGTCCTTCAGCATGTGCTCGAGCTTGAAGAGCGGCTCGAAATTCTCGTCGAACATCGGCCGGCCCTTGAGCGTGAGGACGGTGCTCGCGCCGGCGCTGCCGGCGGCCACCTCGAGGAAGGCCTCGGGGTCGACGCCGGCCCGCTTGACCGTGACCACCGCCTCGGCCAGCGCCGCCGCGTTGACGGCGCCCATCGTGTTCGTGAGCAGCTTGGCGAGCTGACCGTGGCCCGGTGGGCCCACGTGGACGATCCGCTCGCCCATCGCCTCGAACAGCGGCAGGGCGCGCTCGAACGCGGCGTCCTCGCCGCCGGCCATGATCGTGAGCGTTCCGTCCTCCGCCTTGGGGCGCGAGCCCGAGACGGGCGCCTCGACGAAGTCGATGCCCCGCTCGGCCAGGCGCTCGCCGATCGCCTTCGCCGCGGTCGGGGCGATCGTCGACATGTCGATCGTCAGGGCACCGTCGCCGAGCGCCGCCGCCGCGCCGTCGTCGCCGAACAGCGTCGACTCGACCTCCGGCGAGTCGGGCACCATCGTGATCAGGCCCTCCGCCCCGTCGGCGGCTTCGGCGGGCGTCTCCGCCGCCCGGGCCCCGTGCTCCGCGGCGAAGCGCCGGCCCTTCTCCGCGGTCCGCGTCCACACGGAGAGCTCGAACCCCGCACGAGCGAGGCACGCCGCCATCGGGCCGCCCATGATCCCGAGGCCGCAGAATGCCACGCGCTCAATCCTGTCCATGTCCTCCTCCTCCAGGGGTCTCGATTCGCAGCCTGTCGCCGGGCTCGAGCGTGCCCCATGCCTTGGCCGGCAGCTCGTCCCCGTTCAGCAGGTTCCGACCGGGAGCGCCCGGCTTCCCGCCGTCCGCCCCGGGCGGGGGATGCCGGCGGCGCTCCGTGATGAGCGAGTAGCGCATCTCGGCGAGGGCCTCTAGCTCGCGGGCCACGCCGTCGCCACCGCGCCGGCGGCCGCCGCCGCCGGAGCCGCGGCGCACCGCGTACTCCACGGCGCGCAGCGGGAACTCGAGCTCGAGCGCCTCCACCGGTGTGTTGAGAGTGTTCGACATCGCCACGTGTACGGCGCTCGGGCCGTCGGCGTCCGGGCATGCGCCCTGGCCCCCGCCGAGCGTCTCGTAGTAGGTGAACGCGTCGTTCCCGAGCGTGACGTTGTTCATCGTCCCCTGGCCGAGCGCGCGCCCGAACGCGGCGAGGACCAGATCCGCTACGCGCGAGGATGTCTCGACGTTGCCCGCGGCCACGGCGGCCGGTGCGCGGGCGTTCAGGATCGAGCCCTCGGGCGCGTCCACGGCGAGCGGCCGGTAGGCGCCTGCGCAGGGCGGGACGTCCGGGTCTGTCAGCACGCGCAGGGCGAAGTAGCAGGCGGACAGGGTGACCGGCAGCGGGCAGTTCAGGTTCCCGTCGTGCTGCGGGGCCGAGCCGGCGAAGTCGAGCGTCAGCTCGTCGCCCGACAGCGTTGCGCGCAGGCGCAGCTCGAGGTCGGCGTCCTCCGCGCCCTCCAGCACGTCGCGTGCCTCCCGCGTCCCGTCCTCGAGGTCGGCGAGCCGCGCGCGCGTACGCCGCTCGGCGTAGTCGAGCGTCTCGCGCATCCCGGCCCGTACCACGTCGAGCCCGAATCGGTCGATGAGCGCGCCCACCCGCTCGGCCCCGGCGCGGCCGGCGGCCAGCTGGGCACGGAGGTCGGCGCGGCGCTGTGCCGGGTTCCGCATGCGTTCCGCAAGCTCCTCGAGGACCTCCCCGGTCAGCGTGGTGGGCGCGATCACCACGCCCTCGTCGTCGAGCGTCCGGGAGTCGGCGGGCATGCTCCCCGGCTCCTTCGCCCCGACGTCGGCGTGGTGGGCCCGGCTCGCCGCGAAGCCCGCGAGCGTGCCGTCGTGGAAGAGGGGGGAGATCACGGTGATGTCGGGCAGGTGCGTCCCGCCGCGATAGGGGTCGTTCAGGATCCAGGCGTCGTCCGGACGGTGGTCCTCGTCGAGGACCGCGGCCACCGCCGCTGGCATCGCGCCGAGGTGGACCGGGATGTGCTCCGCCTGCATCACCATCTGCCCGTCCGCGTCGAACAGGGCCGTGGACGCGTCGCGGCGCTCCTTGATGTTCGCCGAGTGGGCCGAGCGAACCAGCACCGCGCCCATCTCGTCGCAGGCGGCGCGCAGCGCGCCGAGCATGACCTGCAGGGTGATCGGATCGAGCCGGCTCATCGCGCGCGCTCCATGGCGACCCAGTCGGCGGTCGCCTCCGCGCGCCACCCGGGCGGCACCACGAGGGTCGACCCGGGAAGCTCGAAGATCGCGGGGCCGTCGACCGCGGCCTCCCCAGGGCCCAGCACGACGGCGTCCACCACTTCGTCCCCGAAGCGCGCCCTCCGCGCGCCCCGCTCCTCGGCGCGCTCACGCTCGGCGGGACGGAGCTCGGCGCCCGGCATCGCCGCCGCCACCCGCACCGAGACCAGCTCGAGCTCGGCGTCGCGGTCGGTGTAGCCGTAGCGCTCCTCGTGCGCGCGGTCGAAGGCGCGGCGGAGCGCGTCGGGCTCGGGCTCGAGCTCGCCGGCCACGGACAGCTCGAACGCCTGGCCGGTGTAGCGGAGGTCGTAGGTGGCGCGGAGCTCCGCGTCGGGCTCGTCGAGCTCGCCGCGCCCGCGCTCGCCGAGCCGCGCGACGGCGGCGGCCACGTTCTCGCGGGTGAGCTCGGCGCCCGCCAGCAGCACGCTCTCGACGAGGTCGCGCCGGCGCTCCGAGACGACCAGCCCGACCGCGGACAGAACGCCGCTCGCGTTCGGCGCCAGCACGCGCCGCATCCCCAGCTCCGCGGCGATCTGTGCCGCGTGGAGCGGCCCGGCGCCGCCGAACGCCACGAGGGCCAGCTCCCGAGGGTCGGTGCCGCGCTCCACCGTGACCACCCGCACCGCCTGGGCCATCTCAGAGCTGGCCACCCGCGCGATCCCGGCCGCGGCCTCGTCAACGGACAGGCCGAGCGACTCGCCGAGCTCGCCGACCGCCCGCTCCGCTGCCCCGCGGTCGAGGCGCACGCCGCCGGCGAGCGGCGAGTCGGCGTCGAGGTAGCCGAGCAGCAGGTTGGCGTCCGTCACGGTCGGCCGCTCGCCGCCGCGCCCGTAGCAGGCGGGGCCGGGGTCGGCGCCCGCCGATTGCGGGCCCACCCGCAAGGCGCCCCCGGCGTCGCGCCAGGCGATCGAGCCGCCGCCCGCGCCGACCGTGTGGACGTCGACCATCGGGAGAGCGAGCGCCCGGCCGCCCACCTCGCGGCCCGCGCCGACGGCCGCCACTCCCCCGAGCGCCACGGAGACGTCGCACGAGGTGCCGCCCATGTCGAGGCCGACGGCGTCGCCGGCGCCCGCCGCCGCGGTGACCCGGGCGGCGCCCACGGCGCCCCCGGCAGGCCCGGAGAGGACGGTCCAGGAGCCGTGGCGGGCGGCGCTCGCGGCCGCGGCGGTGCCGCCGCTCGAGAGCATCACCTCGGGCTCCGGCAACCCGGCGTCGCGGGCCCGGCCGGCGAGGCGCTCGAGATACCCGCGCAGGAGCGGCGAGAGGGCCGCGTCGACGATCGTCGTGGCGCAGCGCTCGTACTCGCGGAACACCGCGGCGGTCTCGTGCGAGGTCGAGACGTGGGCGTCGGGGAGCGTCTCGGCGGCGAGCGCGGCCACGCGCCGCTCATGGTCCGGGTGGAGGAATCCCCACAGGAGGCAGACGGCGATGGCCTCGGCGTCGAGGCCATCGAGCGCTGCGCGGAGCGCGTCCTCGTCGAGCTCGCGTACGACGCCGTCCGGGCCCGTGCGCTCCGCCACCGCGACGCGGAGCTCGGGCGGCACGAGCGGCGGTGGATGCCCACGGCAGAGCCGGTAGAGGTCGGGACGCGCCTGGCGGCCCAGCTCCTCGAGGTCGGTGAACCCCGCCGTCGCCAGCAGGGCCGTGCGGGCGACCCGTCCCTCGAGGAGCGCGTTCGTGCCGACGGTCATGCCGTGCACGAAGCGCTCCACGTCACCGGGGTCCGCCGCGGCCCGATCGAGCGCCTCGTCCACGGCCGCCATGACGGCGGCCGACTGGTCGTCCGGCGTGGTGGGCGCCTTCCCCGTCACGAGCCCCTCCCGGGTGAGAAGGGCGGCGTCGGTGAAGGTGCCGCCGACGTCGACGCCGAGGATCACGCGCGGGAAGCTACGCGATCACCGCGGCGGAGCGGAGCCGTCCTCCGGCGGCCTACCGGCGCGCTAAGCGGCGACCTCGAAGTCGTCCTCGAGGTGCTTGTGCGACGGGCAGTACCTGCTTCCCGGCAGCGGGACCCGCTGGCACGCGGTGCCCTTGCGCGTGCTCGCATGGCAGGAGACGGGGCTGCCGTCGAACGTCACGCCCTGGCGAAGCTGGCTGTCGACGTACTCGATCGCGAGCGTCATGTGCCTCGCGCAGACCTCGTATACGCGCACCTGGTCCTCGATCGGGAAGAAGCAGCGAACGTCGTTGAAGAGCGTGCGGACCGGATGAGCGAAGTAGTGCCGATCGAGCGCCAGGCGCTCCATCGACTGCTCGCAGGCGCGGAGGAACCGCTGCCTCGTGACCGCCGCGGTCTCCCCCTTGCAGGGAACCACGTCGGGCACCAGCTCGCGGTACATCGAGCGACTGAACTGATACATCGGGCCTCCCTTAGCCCCGCGTCTGTCTTGCTTCGGCCGACTGAATGGTCAGTCAGTTCCCTGCCGTCCACGCTACCGGACGATGGGCTGGCTGTCCAGCCAGAGCGCCGCGGCTACTCCGTCCCCAGCCGGAGCAGCCAGTCCATTCGCCGCCGCGCGTAGAGGAGCGGCTCGCCGGGCTCGACGCGGCCGCCCTCGAGGTCCCCGATCACGACCGTGTGGTCGTAGCGGGGGAAACTGGCCGAGCGTCTGCAGCGCAGGTAGGCGAGCGTTCCGGCCAGCTCCGGCACGTCGCGGTCCCAGGACCAGTCGAGCCCGCCGAACTTGTCCTCCGCCTGGCGGTCGGCGAACCGGTGGGCGAGCTCGAGCTCGTCTGAGCGGAGGATGTGCACTCCGAAGTGGCGGGCGCCCGTGAGCGCGGCGTGGCAGCGGGAGACGTGTGCGATCGACACGAGCAGCGACGGCGGATGGGCGCTGTACGAGGTGACGGCCGTGACGGCCAGGCCGCACGGCTCGCCGCCCGGCTTCCGGGTGGTGACCACCGCGACGCCCGAGGCGAGCGACGTCATCGCCTCGACGAAGAGCTCGTGGAGCGGGGCGTTCGCGCTCATTCCCATGGCTCGAATCGGGGCCGTCCGTCCCCGCCCATCAGGGTATGCATCCCGCGCAGGGCGGGGTCCGCGACCGGATGATCGGTGCGCTGGTGCGCGCCGCGGCTCTCCTCGCGCGCCAGGCACGCCGCGGCGATCAGGCGAGCGAGCGGAAACCGATCCTCCAGCACGAGCGCGAGGCCGCCGGCGTCGCGTCTGAGGCCGGCGTGTCGCCAGAGCGCGATTCGGGTCTCGTCGGTGGGCATGCTCGGGGGCGGCTCTTCGGGTGAGGCGGCGACGGCCGCCGCCGCCGGGTCTTCACACGCGGCGAGCGCAGCGCGGTGGCCGAACACGAAGCACTCGGCCAGCGAGTTGGAGGCGAGCCGGTTCGCGCCGTGCAGCCCGGTGCAGGACGTCTCTCCGACCGCGTACAGGCCGGCCACGGAGGAGCGTCCGTGGAGGTCCGTGGCGACCCCGCCCATCGTGTAGTGGGCCGCAGGCGCGACCGGCACGAGGTCGCTGGCGGGGTCGATGTCCACCTCGCGCAGAGTCGCGGCGATGTTGGGAAAGCGGTCCAGGTCGACTCCGCGCATGTCGAGGGCGACGGCGCCGAGCCCGGTCCGCTCCAGCTCGGCCGCGATCGCGAGCGTCACGTGGTCGCGGGGCGCGAGCTCGTCGACGAACCGCTCACCCTCGGCGTTCACCAGCGTGGCGCCCTCGCCGCGCACCGCCTCGCTGATCAGGAACCCGTCGCGGGGCCCGCCCCGGCGCAGCGCGGTGGGATGGAACTGCATGAACTCGAGGTCGGCGAGGTCCGCGCCCGCACGGTGGGCGAGCGACAGCCCCGCGCCGACCGCACCGCGGGGATTGGTCGTTCGCTCCCACAAGGCGGCCATGCCGCCGGTGGCGAGGATCACCGCCCGCGCGGTCACCTCGACGGCGTCGCCGCGCCTGGGCCTGGCGGTCAGCCCGACGCAGCGGCCGTCCGCGATCGCGAGCGAGGTCGCGGCGAGTGGTTCCAGGACGTCGATGCGTTCGTGCGTCGCGGCCACGGCCGACAGGTCGCGGGTGATCCGCCGTCCGGTGGCCGCGCCGCCCGCGTGCACCACGCGGCGCCGGGAGTGGCCGCCCTCCAGGCCGAGGGTCAGGTTGCCGGCGCGGTCGGCGTCGAAGTGGACACCGAGCTCCTGGAGGTCGCGTACGCGCGCGCCCGACTCCTCGCACAGGACCCGCGCGGCGCTGGGGCGTCCGGCGTCGCGCCCGGCGGCCAGGGTGTCCTCCAGGTGGCGCGCGGGCGAGTCGTCGGCGGCGAGGGCGGCGGCGATGCCGCCCTGCGCCCAGTAGCTGGCCGTCTGCGCGAGGGGAGAGCGGCTCACGAGCGCGACGCGCGCCCCCCGACCCGCGGCCACGAGCGCGGCGTAGAGGCCGGCGGCGCCGGCGCCGACCACGGCGACGTCGGTGCGAAGGGGCTCGGGCGGGATGGCGCCGGTACGGTACCGGCGCGCGTGCCCGTCTACCTCCGCCACTCCGCGTCGCTCGACCACCACACCGGCTACGGGCATCCGGAGCGGGCGGAGCGGATACGTGCGCTCGAGGCGGAGCTCGATCGGCGCGGCTGGCTGGGGTGGGAGGTCGTGGAGGCGCCCCGCGCCTCAGAGGAGCAGCTCCTCGCCGTCCACACGCGCGCGCATCTCGACGCGGTACGGGCGCTGAGCGCGCGCGAGGGCGCCTTCGACCTCGACACGCCCCTGAGCGCGGGCTCGTACGAGGCGGCGCTCCGCGCCGCCGGCGGGGCCTGCGCGCTGGTCGACGCCCTGCTCGCCGGCGGCGAGCGCACCGGGCTCGCGGCTCTTCGCCCGCCGGGACATCACGCGGAGCGGGCGCGCGCGATGGGCTTCTGCCTGTTCTCGAACGTGGCCGTGGCGGCACGCCACGCCATCGCCGCGCACGGGGCGGAGCGCGTCTTCATCCTCGACTGGGACGTGCACCACGGCAACGGGACGAACGCGATCTTCCGGGAGTCGCCCGAGGTGCTGTTCGCGAGCATCCACCAGTACCCGTTCTATCCCGGCACCGGGCCGCTCGAGGACGTCGGATCCGGGCCGGGCGAGGGGTTCTCGCTGAACCTGCCGGTGCCCGGCGGCAGCGGCGAGGACGTGTTCCTCTCGCTGGTCGAGCACGTCGCCGCGCCGGCGGCGCGACAGTTTGGGCCGGACCTGGTCCTGATCTCGGCCGGTTTCGACGCACACGGCGCGGATCCGGTCGGCGGGTGCAGGCTCGACACCTCCGCGTACGCGGAGCTGTCCCGCCAGGCCCGAGCACTCGCCGACGGGCTCGGGGTCCGTGTAGGGGCGGTGCTGGAGGGCGGCTACGACCTCGAAGCGCTCGCGGACTCGGTCGCGGCGACGATGGAGGTGCTGGCGGACGGCGGCGTGCCGCGGTCGGTGGAGCGGCACCCGCTCGCCCGCGCCGCGGCCGAGACGCTCGGGCGCTACTGGGACCTCTGACCGGCGCCGCGCAGGGTCTCTTCGACGACGCGTCGAATGCCCTCGCGGCGGTGCTCCAGCGGGAACGTGGCGAGGATCCGCTCACGGGCCCGCCGGCCGGCGTCGGGGGCGAGGTCGAGGGCGCGCCGCACGCCGGCGGCCACCTCCTCCGGCCGCTGCGATTCGATCAACACCCCCGCGTCGCCCACGACCTCCGGCATCGCGGTCGCGTTCATCACCACCGGCACGCAGCCGGCGAGCATCGCCTCCGCCACCGCGAGCCCGAAGCCCTCGTGTCGCGAGGCCTGCACATAGACGGCGGCGTGGCGGTAGCACGCGTGCAGCGCGGCCTCGGGGAGCCAGCCGGTGAACTCCACGTTGGCGGGGGCCGCGGCGCGTAGCGCGTCGATCGCGTCGTCGAGCCACTTCCCCGCGAACACGAAGCTTACGTCGGGCAGCTCCGCCGCCGCCCGGACGAACGCGACCTGACCCTTCTGCACCAGCGTCGTGCTGTCGACCGCTCCGACCGTGAGCGCCGCCCGCTGCTTCTCGCCCGGCGGCTCGCCGAAGGGGTCCGGAACGCCGTGGTGCACCACGGTCACACGTGCCCGCGGGATCGGCGTGTTGCGCTCGATCTCGGTCAGGCTGTAGTCGGAGTTCGTGACCAGCCGGCCCGCGCGGCGCATGATCCAGCGGCTCGCGAAGCGGCGGAGGCCGCCGCGCTGATGGCCGTAGCCGATGTCGGGCATGTTCGCGGTGTCGAAGCCGCCGACGATCAGCACCGACGGCTTCCGTAGGAGCCAGGCGATCGTTATCGGGAAGAAGGTGTGCCAGGAGGCGAACCAGCCAAACACGAGGTCGGCCCGCATGACGCCGCGCACGAGCGCGACCGGGTTCGGGACCCGGCCCGGCTGGTAGAGGTCATCGACCTCATAGCGCTCGGCGAGGATCGCCCGATCGATGGCGACGAAGCTGGCCTTTCGGCTGTGGACGAAGAGGACGCGGGTCACGCCCGGACTGGCTCGGGCGCCTCGACGAACGCCGCGTGCCATTCGGACAGCTCGAGCAGGCAGTAGAGGATGCTCTTGTGATCCGCCCGCCCGCGGCGGTGCTCGCCGACGAGGCGGGCGACCGCGGCCGGGTCGACCAGCTCGGCCAGCGTGGGGCGGGACGCGTAGCGGCGCTCGACCTCTTCGCCCAGCGACCGCCGCAGCCAGTCGTCGTAGGGCGTCGAGAAACCGTGCTTCGGGCGGTCGGCGAGCCCGGGCGGCACGAGCAGCTCCATCGCCCGGCGGTGGAGCCGCTTGCCGGCGCGCGGGCGGATCCGGGACCGGGCGGGGATGCGCTCGACGAAGCGCATCAGCTCCAGGTCGAGGAACGGCACGCGCAGCTCGAGGCTCGCGGCCATCGACATCTTGTCGTTGCACAGCAGGATGCCGTCCGGCAGGAACATGCGGGTGTCGAGGTAGAGGGCCTGCTCGAGGAGGTCGCGGCCGGCGACGTCGGAGAGGACGTCGCGGGCGGCCGCGAGCCGCTCCCCCTCGGCGCGCTCCTGCGTGTCGCCGCTTCGCGCCCCGTCCCGGGAGGCCGCGCCGCTTTCCCCCCGAAGCAGGGCCGTTCGCACCCGCTCGTCCGTGATCTCGACGAGCCTCAGCAGGCGATCGGCCTCACCGCGGCCGCCGAGCAGGTGGGCCGCGCGGCGGGCGCGGGCGGCGCGGGGGAGGGCGCGGGCGAGCGCCGCGGCCGGGGAGGCCGCCGTCGCCGGAAGCAGCTTCATGCGCCCGAGCAGCGCGGCGGCCTGGTGGCGCCCGTAGCCGCCGTGCGGCTCGTCGGCGCCCTGGCCCGCGAGGACGACCTTCACGCGCTCGGCCGCGAACCGCGACAGCTGGAGTAGCGCCGGCGCGCTGGGGATGCCGCACGGCTCCTCGAGCCGGGGGACGCAGCGGGCGAGCTCGGCGAGGAAGTCGCCCTCGGCCATGGCCGTCGCGTGATGCTCGGTGCCGATCAGGCGGGCCGTCTCGGCGGCGTACTCGCGCTCGTCGAGGGTCTCGCCGTGCCCGGGGAACCCGATCGTGAAGGTGGTCGGCGGACCGCTCGAGCGGCGGGCCATCGCGGCGACCACGGCGGCCGAGTCGACGCCGCCCGAGAGGAAGGCGCCGTAGGGGACGTCCGACATCATCTGGCGCTCCACGGCGTCGGTGAAGCGCTCGGCGAGCTGCGTGGCGATCTCGTCGTCGGCGAGCCCGCTGAAGGGTGGTCCAGGGGGCTCGCGCCAGGTCTCGACCCGCGGTGCGGCGCCCTCCTCCACCACGAGCGTCGACGCCGGCGGCAGCTTGGCGATGCCCTCGAAGAGCGTGCGCGGCGAGGGAACGAACCGGCACGCCAGGAAGTGGTCGAGCGCGACACGGTCGACCCGCGGGCGGGTGACGCCCGCGCCGAGAAGAGCCCCGATCTCGGACGCGAGCGCGACCCGGTGACCGTCGCTCCACCAGTAGAGCGGCTTGACGCCGAACTGGTCGCGGGCGGCGACGAGCCGGCGCCGCCCCTCGTCCCACAGGGCGAACGCGAAGATCCCGTTCAGGCGCCGTACGCAGTCGAGGCCGAACTCCTCGTACGCGTGCACGACGACCTCGCTGTCGGAGCGGGTGGCAAATCGGTGCCCGCGCTCCTCGAGCGCGGCCCGCAGCTCGCGGTGGTTGTAGATCTCGCCGTTGACGATCGCGGTGACCCGCCCGTCCTCCGAGCCGAGCGGCTGATCGCCGCCCTCGACGTCGATGATCGCGAGCCGCGTGTGAGCCAAGACGACCGGCCCGATGCGCCTGACGGCGTCACCGTCGGGCCCGCGGTGGCGGAGCGCCGCGACGAGCCGCCGGGCGGCGTCCGTCCCGGCCGAGGCCGCGTCGGCGCCGCTCGCCGTGCCGGCGCGCGCCGCGTCGGCCGGATCGAGGATGGCTCCGATCCCACACACGCGGCCGGATCATGGCAGGGCGCTCTCCTGTAACGCACTTGTCACCGTCGCGTCTAGAGCCGTGCGCCGTCACCCCGCAGCATCCATCTCGCTCCAGTTCAACCGAAGGAGGTCGATCGATGTACCGCTTGATGGGACGCGTCCACGCCGGCGCGGTGGCGCTCCGCCGCGACGGCGGCCAGGGGACGGTGGAATACGTGGCGCTGATCCTCCTGATCGCGCTCGTGATGGCCGGTGTGATCGCCGCAATGAAGGGCTTCAGGACCGACGAGGGCAAAGAGCTCGGCGACGTGATCATCGGGAAGATCAAGGAGGCGGTGCGGAAGGTGCAGTTCTAGGACGCAGTCACCGCAGAGCCGGATTCCGCTTGCCAGGGCGTTTTCGACCGCTGGGCAACCGCTCGCGGCCGCCCGTAGGGGCGTCGACTGCACCGCGCTGCCGACACTTTCACGATCGTCGAACGGTTTCGCCGTTGACCGTGGGTCAAGGAAGAACGTACGTGAGCCGCGACGAGCTCATCGAGACGATCCGCGAGCGGTTCGAGACGATCGAGGAGGTGCGAAGCGGCATAAGGTTGGGCGGTGCACCCCGCGACGCGCCGCAACACGTTCCTGCTCGCCGCCGCGCTCGCCGCCAACAGCGGCATGCTGCAGCTGCAGGCGGCGGTCGCGTCGCTGACGCTCGTGCTCGTGCTCGACATAGAGGGGCTGCTCGGGCTCGGCCCCGCGATCGTGCTCGCCTGCGGGGCGCTGGCCGCGCTTCCCGCCGGGCGGGCGATGGACCGCTTCGGGCGCGTGCCGGTGCTCGCCGCGGGCTACGGGACCGGCGTCGCCGGCTGCCTGCTCGCCGCGCTCGGCAGCGCCGACGAGCTGGCCCCCGCCGTGCTGCTTGGGCTGGCGTGCGTTGGCGCCGCGAGCGGCGTCGCCCTGCTGGCCCGCACCGCGGCCAGCGACATGTATCCACCCGAGCGCCGCGCGCGCGGTATCGCGCTCGTCCTCTTCGGCGCGGTGTTCGGCGCGATCCTCGGTCCGACCGTCTTCAGCCCGCTGATCGCCGGCGAGGACGTCGACGGCGGCTCGCTCGCCGTCCTGTGGGCGGCCGCTGCCGCGATCATGGCGATCGGCCTCACCCTGGTCGTCGCCGTGCGCCCGGACCCGCGCGACATCGCCCGCAGCGTCCATCCGGGCGACGCCGGTCGTCCGCCGACGGCCGCCCCGCTGGCGGAGATCGTTCGCCGGCCGGGCGTGCTGCCCGCGCTCGTCGCCGCGCAGGCCAGCTTCGCGGTCATGGTCGGCGTGATGACGCTGACCGGCGCGATCGTCGTCGACCACCACGGCCACGAGGGCCACCACGTCTTCCCGATCATCGCCGCGCATGTCGTCGGCATGTACGCGCTCGTGCTTGTCGTCGGCGACCTGATCGACCGCATCGGCCGCGCTCCCGCGCTCGTCGGCGGTCTGCTGCTGATGGCGGTCGCGACGTCCGCGCTCACCGTCGTGCAGAGCGTCGGCGCGACGGCGGTCGTGCTGTTCGCGCTCGGGCTCGGCTGGAACTTCTCGTTCGTGTCCGCCACCGCCGAGCTCGCCGACGGAACGCACGCCACCGAGCGCGGGAAGCTGCTCGGCCTCAACGACCTGCTCTCTGGCGGCACCGGCGCGGGCCTGGCTCTCGCCGGAGGGCTGACGCTTTCCGAGTTCGGCGTAACGCAGCTCGCGGTCGGCGCGACGGCGCTCGTCGTCGTGCCAGCGATCTGGATCGCCGCCGTGCCCGCCCGGCGCGCCGCGCCGGCCGAGCGCTAACTGCACGGCTGCCCGCTCCCGTGTCACACCGGCCTCGCATGCGCACAGCCGACGCCGTCGTCGTCGCTGTCGAGCTCGTAGGGATCACTCCCTCTGACCCTCACGGGTCCGTCGACATATCGCGGGCCATTACCTGACCCGACCGGGCAATCCACATCTGGGCCTCAGCGGGATGCACGGGCTATGGCCCGGCGTGCAGCAGGCACCGCCTCCACCGCCTCCGGCATGACGTTCAGGGCGCGGACAGTCCGACGTAGAGTGCGCATCCTGCCGGCGCTCGGGCGCGAGCGGCTCGGAGAGGTCTCGCTGCCTCAGCTCCAGCGCTACGTCGACCGGCTCGCCGCCGACGGGCTCGCGGCCCAGACGATCGGCCTCTCCGTCGGCCGCTGAGGGGCAATCTACGCCCGCGCCAACCGTCTCGGCGAGGTGAATGTCAACCCACCCCGCGGGCTGGCGCTGGCGCCGAGGGCGCCGCGGAGGCGCATCGCCGCGCCGGCCGAGATCGAGCGCCTCCTCGAGGCCATCGCTCGCGGCGATCGGGCGCGGTGGGCGACTGCCGTCTACGCCGGGCTGCGCCGCGATGAGCTCTACGCGTTGGCGCTGGGACGACGTCGATATGGCTGCCGGCGTGGTCCACGTCCGCCGCGGCTGGGACGTCGTCGAGGGCGAGATCGAGTCGAAGAGCCGCCACGGGCGCCGCCGCGTGCCGATCCCCGCCGGTGGTTCTCCTCCGTGCGGCTCGGGAGCTCCGCCCACTCCCGTTCGCACCGATCCACCTAGGGCACCACAGCGGTGCCCAATGCGGAACCGTGGGCCGGGTCGCGGCCGGTCGAACGGGACTACGGCCGAGTCGCTCCCCGACCGCTCCCGCCGCCCGGCCCGCTGCGCGCGGGCCAGAGGCGCCGCACACGGGGGGTTGGGCGCCTTCTGTAGCGAGATCGGCACATAAGGCGCCCAACCCCCTCGGCTCGCCACCGGCCGGGCGGCGCCGCGGCCCGCAGCCCATCCTCAGCGGAAGCGCGCATCCAAAGCGTGTTCTTCTGGCCCCGCGCGGCCCGCCACGCCGCCGGCTCCGCCGGCCTTTCAGTAACCCGCCCATGGCCGGCCGGCGGAGGCCGGCCGGGCCGGCGCAAACACCCACGACGCAGCGCGTCCCGTGCGCGGGTCAAAGGCTATGTGGTTGGAGGCGGTGTCCAGGGTTTTGGTTCTATGCCCCCCACAACCCTGGACACCGTCCCCCGGCGCCACCCGTAACCCGCTCTAGCGGCGAGCGAGGAATCAGCTACAGCTGGTCCCGCAGCACCTTCCGGCGAATCAAACGACGGAGCCCTACCGCCGCTCGCACGGTGCGCGCCCGCCGGTGCCGCCGGCCGTGCCACCATTGGCGGCTGTGGGGCCGGTCGATCGAACGTTGCCGGTCGCCGTCTTCGACTCGGGAGTCGGCGGCCTCACCGTGCTGCACGAGTGCCTCGTGTCGCTTCCGCACGAGGACTTCGTCTACCTCGGTGACACCGCACGTTTTCCGTACGGAGACCGCACGGCCAAGGAGCTGCTCGCCTTCTCGCGCGAGCTCGCCGGGATCCTCCTCGAGCGCGGCGCCAAGCTGCTCGTCGTCGCCTGCAACTCGGCCACCGCCGCGGCGCTGCCCGTGCTTCGCGAGGAGCTCCGTGGCCGAGTGCCCGTGGTCGGCGTGGTCACGCCGGAGTCGAAGCTCGCGGCGGCGCTCACGCGGACGGGCCGCGTCGGGCTCGTCGCCACCCCGGCCACCGTCGCGAGCGGCGCCTACGCGCGCGCTCTCGCGGAGGCCTCCCCGACCAGCGAGGTTCATGCCGTCGCCTCCGGCGAGCTGGCGAGCCTCATCCAGGAGGGCGGTGACGTCGACCATCGGGTCGTCGGCTGCGTCGACGGTCTGTGCCGGCCGCTTCGGGCCGCCGGAGTCGACGTGGTCATCCTCGGCTGCACCCACTACCCGCTCGTCCGGCCGGTGTTTCAGCGGGCGCTCGGGCGCGGCGTCGCGATCGTCAGCTCGGGACAGGCGATCGCCGACGAGGTGGAAAGCCGTCTGCGGGCGGCGGATCTGGCGAACCCCTACGAGCGGCGCGGCGTCTACCGCTTCCTCGCCACGGGCGAGCCACACGACTTCCGCCGGCTCGGCACCCGGTTCCTGCAGCTTCCGATCGGCGAGGTGGAGCAGGTGCCGGTGTCGCTGCCGAAGCCTGCGAGGACGGCGGCGTGAGCGCGAGCGAGGCCCCCAACGTGGGCGCGGCGCGCGGCGACGGGCGCGCCGCCGACGAGCTCCGCGAGATCCGGATCGAGCCCGGCTTCGTCCGCACCGCCACGGGTTCCGCCCTCATCGCGGCCGGCGGCACACGCGTGATCTGCACCGCCACCGTCCAGCACGACGTGCCCCGGTGGATGGCCGGTCAGGGGCGCGGCTGGGTGACCGCCGAGTACGGGATGCTGCCGGCCTCGACCGGTGAGCGAAAGCAGCGTGACGTCTCGAGGGGTCGTCCCGACGGGAGGACGGTCGAGATCCAGCGGCTGATCGGCCGCTCGCTGCGGGGGGTCGTGGACTTCAAGCGACTCGGCGAGCGGACGGTCTGGATCGACTGCGACGTGCTCGAGGCGGACGGCGGCACCCGGTGCGCGGCGATCACCGGCGGGTACGTGGCGCTCGAGCTCGCGCTGAGGCGGGTGGCGAACGACGGCGGGCTCGATGCCGTGCCGCTCACGCAATCCGTCGCCGCGGTGTCCTGCGGGATCGTCGGCGGCCGGGCGCTGCTCGATCTGGACTACTCCGAGGACTCCCGGGCGGAGGTCGACGCAAACGTCGTCATGACCGGCGACGGCGGGCTCGTGGAGGTGCAGGCCACGGCCGAGCGCACACCGCTGTCGCGCGCGTCGCTCGACGAGCTGCTCGCCCTCGCCGCCGCCGGCATCGAGCGGCTCGGTGCCGCGCAGCAGGACGCTGTGGCGGCGGGCGCGGGCACTTCGTAGTGCGTCTCGTCCTGGCCACGCGCAACGAGCACAAGCTCCGTGAGCTGTCGGAGCTGATGGCGCCGCACGAGCTCGAGCCGCTCCCCGAGATCGTGCGCCTGCCGCCCGAGACCGGCACCACCTTCGCCGACAACGCGCTTGGCAAGGCCCGCGCCGCGGCGACCGCGACCGGGCGGCCGGCGGTCGCCGACGACTCGGGCATCGAGGCTCGCGCCCTCGGCGGCGCCCCGGGCGTCTGGTCCGCCCGCTATGCGGGCGAGCACCCAACCGACGCCGCGAACCTCGCGAAGCTCCTCCGGGAGGTCCCACGCGACGGCGACCGCCGCGTGGCATACGTCTGCGCGCTCGCGTACGTGGATCCCGGCGGACGCGAGGAGGTCGTCCACGGTCGCTGCGAGGGCGTGCTCGCGCACGAGCCCCGCGGGACCGGGGGCTTCGGCTACGACCCGGCCTTCGTGCCGGACGACTATGGGGACGGACGGACGATGGCCGAGCTGACCCCTGACGAGAAGGCCGCCGTCAGCCATCGCGGCCGGGCCGCCCGAGCGCTCGTGCGCCGGCTGCGCGCGCTCGAGGTCCAGGAAGAGGAGGCGGCGCGCCCGCCGCGGCTCCTCGGCGGCGCGCGGCGAAGGCGGGTCGCCGCGGAACGTGCCAGGCGGGGCGCCGGATGACCACCCCGGGGCGCCGGGTGGGAACCCCGCGCCTCTCCCGGGATCGCCTCAGCGGTGCCGCGGACGCCACAGCGGCGGCCGTCGGCCCGGCCGCGCAGGCGCCCCGCAAGGAGCGGGCCGCGGCCATCTCGATCCTCTCGAACAGCCTTCTGATCGCGCTCAAGATCGCGGCCGGCGCCGTCACCGGCTCGATCGCGATCCTCACCGAGGCGGCCCACTCCGGGATCGACCTGATCGCCTCGGTCGTGGCCTACTTCTCAGTCCGCAAGGCCGACGAGCCGGCCGACGAGTCGCACCCCTACGGCCATCAGAAGGTCGAGAACCTGGCCGCCGCCATCGAGGGAATGCTGATCCTGGTCGGTGCTGGGATCATCGTGTACGAGTCGGTGCGGCGTCTGACCGAGGGCGCCGAGATCGAGTCGCTCGGGATCGGCATCGCCGTGATCGGCTTCTCGGCGGTGGCCAACTTCGGCGTGTCCGGTTACCTCTACCGCCAGGCCCGCGTCACGGACTCGCCCGCTCTCGAGGGGGACGCCGCCCACCTGCGCACGGACGCGTTCACCTCCCTCGGAGTGCTCGTGGCCCTCGTCCTCGTCGAGGCGACCGGCGTGAACGAGCTCGACGCGATCACCGCGCTCGTCGTGGCGGTGGCCATCGTCATCGCCGGCCTGCGCATCCTCGCCCGATCGAGTCGCGTGCTGGTTGACGAGGCCCTGCCGCCGGACGAGCTCGACGCCGTCCGCGACGCGATCGAGCGTCACGGCGCGCCGGAGATCCTCGGCTTCCACAAGCTGCGGGCGCGGCGAGCCGGGAGCCGCCGCTACGTCGACCTCCACGTGCAGTTCCGCGACGGCACCACCCTGCAGCGGGCGCACGAGATCTCACACGAGCTTCAGGGCGCCATCCGCGGACGGCTCCGCGGCGCGGACGTGCTGATCCACCTCGAGCCCGCGGACGCCGCCGACAAAGCGTCCCGAAGCGACGAGGGTGACCGCACGCCAAAGGACTGAACCCCTCAAAACAGGTTCAACGCCGCCGCGGCGCCCACCGCGAGCAGGACCCCCGAGTATCCGAAGTAGCCGTTTATGAGCAGCAGGAACGCCGCGACGAGGCAGATCGCGACGGTCACGAGCCACGAGATTCGGGAGAGGGGCACGCCGCTATTCTGGCCAGATGGCCGGGACGCTGACCCCCGAGCGGACCGCGACGCGGCTGTGCGAGCTCTCGTCCGACGCCCGCGCCGCCGTCCTCCTCGACGCGGCCGGCGCGCTCGCCGGATCGAGCGAGTCCGATCCGGAGCGTGCCGAAGCCCTGGCCCAGCTGACGCGCGAGCTGTTCGAGACGGTCGATCGGGCCACCCGCGACTGGGACGCCCACCC
>Ga0081538_10002274_pt1 | contig 18983 bp, 10 predicted proteins | sample TabmetS5T2R1_FD_71022 | JGI IMG/M metagenome (GOLD analysis project Ga0081538, IMG submission 71022) | Tabebuia heterophylla rhizosphere microbial communities from the University of Puerto Rico - S5T2R1 | ecosystem: Host-associated > Plants > Roots > Rhizosphere ... | reverse complement strand
ATGGCGCGTTGTGCAGCAAATCTGCGATTATCTTGATACCGCGCTGCGCTAGCGTCTTATGAGTTTTCGGGCCGACCCCAGGAATCATTTCGACGGCTAACGGTGCGAGGAAATCTTTCTCTGAACCGGCCGGCACATAGATGAGACCGTGCGGTTTAGCTAGTGTGGCGGCGATCTTGGCGATGACTTGATTCGTGGCAACGCCGCCTGAGGAAGGCAATCCAACTTCGGTTTCGATACGTTTGATGATCTGGTCGGCGGTTTTGAGCGGCGGACCGAGGAGTCTCTCCGTTCCCGTAAGATCGACCAGTCCCTCGTCAATGGACAGCGCGTGAACCTCAGGGGAATATCGCTCCAGGATCGCGAAGACTCGGTGAGAAAATTCCGAGTAGATCCGCCGGCGATTCGGCAAAAAGATGCCATGGGGGCAAAGTTTTTTGGCTTGAAACCCCGGCATCGCCGAATGCACGCCAAATTTTCGGGCTTCATAAGAAGCCGACGTAACCACGCCACGGCCGCTTCGGCCGCCAACGATCACGGGCTTGCCTTTGAGGCTTGGATCCAACACCTGCTCTACGGACGCAAAGAACGCATCCATGTCGATATGAAGATACCAACCCATAGTTTAATGACCGCGATACAACTGGTGCAGAGAGTAGTGAGGCAGGCCCTGTTCTGTCAAGGAGCGTGAACCCCAGCCGATGATTCATGCCAGCGGTCAGATTGAATCAAGCTTGGGATCTTTCGCCTCGGCCAGCGGAAAACACAACTGCAAGCAATGTGAAGAAGTTCAAAGCAAAAATTGTCGTCGAAAAGGCACTCATGAAGGTTCCGGGCGCAGCGCGCCAGCTTTCCGGCGATTCGATTTGGCTGCCGCTTAAACCTGCGGCCGACAGCAGGTAGCCAAATAAGGTCGCCGACAACGCGACTCCCATGGCCCCGCCGGTGCGCGCGGTTGTTGCAATCATGCCGGCGGCGGCGCCGATTTTTTCCGGGCTTACCGCGCCCAGGATCGAGCTTTGGTTCGGCGCATTGAACAGCGCCCAGCCGACGCCCCAGACAATCAGCGGAAGCATGATTCGGAGGAGGGAAGCAGTGGGATCCAAAGTTGCTAAGAAAAACTGGGCGACAGCGACAATCGCGCAACCCGTGGTGCAGAGAAGACGGGAGCCAAAGCGGTCTGATAGCGAGCCGGCGATGGGCGCAAGGATCATGATGATGACCGAGTCCGCGACAATGATCCAACCGACCTGCGAGGGTGAGTACCCCATCAGGTTTTGTAAAAAGAAGGGCAAGAGAAAGTTGATGGCGGACAAAGTGCCGGCGATCAGAAAGAGGCTTAGGATTCCCGCGCTAAAGAGCCGGTTGCGAAACATGGACAGAGTCAAAATCGGCGTCGGCGCTTTGGCTTCGACGCGCAACAGAAACAGCAGCGCGATGATAGAAAGCGACACGCTGAGAAAGAACTGCGGATGTTGCCAACCGACGCGCGGCAGTTGATCGATGGCGTAAATGAACAGACCATTGGACAGGAGCAACAGCAAAGCACCGGGAATATCGATCGCAGTTTTTTCTTTAATTCTCGTTTCGGGAACAACTTTCCACGCGAGATAAGCGCCGTAGAGGCTGAAAGGTAAATTGATATAGAAAATCCAGCGCCACCCAATGGTGTCGATTAGAAAACCGCCCACTGAGGGACCTAGAAGAAAACCGATATGAAAAGCTGTGGAAGTCAGCCCGAGGGCACGACCCCGCTCCTCCGGCGGTAAATTCACCGAGACGATGGCGCGACCGTTAGCGGCGATCATGGATCCGCCGAGCGCCTGGACGGCGCGGAAGAAAATCAATTGGCCTGTCGTTTGAGACAAACCACAGAGGCTTGAGGCGGTGACGAAGATCACAAAGCCGATGCTATAGAGCCGACGCCGGCCGAAAAGATCGCCCAGCCGGCCCATAGTAATGATCAACCCAACCAAAACCAGGTCGTAGACCAAGATCGTCCATTGAATGGTCGTGAACGCAGCATGAAAAGTGGTCGTCAAAGTGGGCAAAGCTACTGTGATGGCGCGCTGGTCGAGACCGACGATAATCTGGCCGATGCAAACGCTCACCAAAATAAGCCTGGAGGTTCGGCGCGACATTCCTGCTTCACCGGTGGGCGTCATTAAATTCGATCCGCAGACCGTTTCATTCTTGCCGTGAACCTCTTACGATGGAAAAAACAATCGAGAGAAGGGTGAGGAAATTGACGATATGAACCGTATGATTGAACGAGCGTACAAAAATCTCCGGCGCAACGCCCCAACTTTGCGGCGACTCGATCTGCAGCAGAGACAAACCCCCGGACGCCAACCCGTAGGTAAACAAGGTTGCAGAAAGAGCGACACCCATCGCTCCCCCGGTGCGGGCGGTGGTGGTGGTCATTCCCGATGCCGTTCCGACCTTGTCTCTTGGCACGGCGCCCAAAATGGCGCTCTGATTTGGCGAATTAAATAAGGCCCAACCCAGGCCAGTAAGCACTAGAGGAAAAACGATGCGCGGGATTGAGGCATCCAGGCCTAAGGAAGCTATGAAGAACTGGGCTACGACAATCAAGGCCGAACCCACGGTGCAAAGCAGGCGCGAACCCATGCGATCGGATAACCAGCCGGCAATGGGCGCAATCATGACGATCACCACGGAATTGGCGATCATGATCCAGCCCATTTGTGATGGCGAGAAGCGGAGGATGTTTTGGAGATAGAAGGGCATGAGGAAGCTGATCGCCGATTGGGTCAAAGTGATAAAAAAAAGGCTGAGCATAGAAGCGCTGAAGAGCCGGTTGCGAAAGAGCGAGAAACTCAAGATCGGCGTTTTAACTCGTAGCTCAACAAATACGAACATGGCAAAGGCCACGAGGGAAAGTATCATCGTTCTTATGACCGTCGAATCTCGCCAACCGGTGTGCGGCAGTTGGTTCATGGCATAAATGAAGAGACTGTAAGTTATCATCAGCAAAATGGCTCCGGGAAAGTCGATGGAGATTCCTTTCACGTCCTCTCTGCTTTCTTCTAAGAGTTTCCAGGCGAGGTAGGCGGCCCAAAGACCCACAGGCAAATTGAGGTAGAAGATCCAACGCCAACCGACGGTGTCAATGAGAAACCCGCCTAACGTCGGACCGGTCAGAAAACCGATATGAAACGCCATGGAAGCGAGGCCCATGGCTTTACCCCGCTCACCCGGCGGCAACGCGACGGAGGCGACGGCTCTGCCATTGGCCGAGATCATCGCGCCACCGATGGCTTGCAAGCCGCGAAAGAAAATGATCTGCCAGGCAGACTGAGCAGCGCCACAAAGAGCGGAACTCAGAACGAAGATCAGAAATCCGCTGGCGTAAAAACGCCGCCTGCCGAACAAATCACCCAATCGACCGACAGTGATCACCAAACCAATGAGCATCAGATCGTAGATCAACAGCACCCACTGAATGGTCGTAAGGCTGGTATTAAAGATATGGCTTAGGGTCGGCAGCGCCACCAGCAGCGCGCGCTGATCGAGACCAACAATGAATTGGCCTACGCAAACGTTGATTAGAATGAGCGTTGCATGTTTCTTGGAAATTTCGACTTGTTTTTCGTCTGACTCCATGGATCGTAGGTTGTTCTCTCCCGCTGTGGCTCGCGACACGCTGCTCCACCGAGGCGAAGGCACACTTCGTGAATGGGAGAATGATCAGCAGAAAGTGACTTGCGTGTTTTTCGGTTGCGGCAAGTTTATCTTATCGCGCTCCCGGCGGGGCTTCAACGACGCGTCTACCCTCCTCGAATCGGCTGGCGTATTGGGAAAAAGAAAAAGGGGGGCAGATAAAGTTTCTGCCCTCCTTTGCTGAATCAAATCAATTTGGGCTGTTACGAAAGTTTAGGTAAGAAGGGATTCTCGCAATTGGCGGCGGAGTTTTTCTTTGGACTGCTGGCGGTTATCTTTTTTCTTGCTCTTGAAGATTTTACCGGGCGGGGGAAGCTCTTTGCGCACCCGTGCCAGTCCCCGAGGCATTCTTGTCCGCTTCTTCTTTGGCGTGGCGATCAATGAAGTGTCCTTTCTTCTTGGACTTCGTTGTCGGAGATTGAGCCGTCGTGGCGAAAAACCATTTCCTCGCCATCCGAGTCGATCTTGATCCGGTCACCCTCTTTGAATTCCCCTTCGAGAATCTTGACCGCCAACGGGTCTTGAATCAATCGTTGTATGGTTCGTTTCAGGGGCCGCGCGCCGTAGACGGGGTCATAACCTTTGTCCGCCAGCAACGCTTTCGCCCGGTCGGTAATCTCAACGGCTATTTTTCTGCTGGCCAGGTTCTGGCGTAACCGGTTGAGTTGGATCTCCACAATCGACTTGATTTCTTCGCGGCCCAGGCTGTTGAAGATGATAATCTCATCGATTCGGTTCAGGAACTCTGGCTTGAATGCGTCGCGCATGGCGGCCATGACCTGCTGCTCCATTTTCTTGCGGTTCGTGCCAGCCAAATCCTGAATATACTGGCTGCCCAGGTTCGATGTCATGATGATAACCGTGTTCTTGAAGTCGACGGTTCTTCCTTGACCATCGGTCATGCGGCCATCCTCGAGGATCTGCAACAAAGCGTTGAAGACTTCCGGATGGGCCTTTTCGATTTCATCGAATAGCACCACTGAATAGGGCCGGCGGCGAACCGCTTCTGTGAGATAACCTCCCTCTTCATAGCCGACATAGCCTGGAGGCGCACCGATCAGGCGTGAGACGGAATGTTTTTCCATGAACTCCGACATATCCAAGCGGACCATCGCCTGCTCGTCGTCGAACAAAAATTGAGCGAGGGCACGGCAGAGCTCGGTTTTGCCGACGCCAGTGGGGCCGAGAAAAATAAATGACCCGATGGGGCGGTTCTGATCCTGAAGTCCCGCGCGTGCTCGGCGGACCGCGTTGGCGACCGCATGGATGGCGCTGTCTTGTCCGACGACGCGAGCTTTGAGCCGGTCCTCCATCTTGAGAAGCTTCTGAATTTCCCCCTCGAGCATTTTCGAAACCGGGATGCCGGTCCACTTCGCCACGACTTCGGCTACGTCCTCCGCGTCCACCTCCTCCTTGAGCATCTTCTGGTCCTTCTGCAGCTCCTCGAGCTTCCGGTTGGCCTCTTCCAGCTCTTTTTGGAGTTGAGTCAAAGTACCGTAGCGCAACTCCGCGGCGCGGTTCAGGTCGCCCTGGCGCTGCGCCTGCTGCTCCTCGACCTTAGTGGCCTCGATTTTCTCTTTGAGCGAGCGGATGCGCTGAATCGATTCCTTTTCGTTTTTCCAGTGACCTTTCAATCCGTCGGACGTTTCCCGCAAGTTTCGGATTTCGCGCTCCAGCTGCGTCAGTCTCTCTTTAGACGCCTTGTCTTCCTCCCGTTTGAGCGCCTGTCGCTCGATTTCCAGTTGCAGAATCTTGCGTTCCACCTCGTCAATTTCGATGGGCATGCTGTCGATTTCGATTCTCAACCGAGAAGCCGCCTCGTCAATGAGATCGATGGCTTTGTCCGGTAGGAATCGATCGCTGATGTAGCGATGGGACAGGGTGGCCGCAGCAATGATGGCACCATCCGTGATCCGGACGCCGTGATGAACTTCGTATCTTTCCTTGAGACCGCGCAAAATCGCGATGGTATCTTCCACGGAGGGCTCACCGACGTAGATCGGCTGAAACCTGCGTTCCAAGGCCGGGTCTTTCTCGACGCGCTTGCGATATTCATCCAGGGTGGTGGCACCGACGCAGCGCAGCTCCCCGCGGGCAAGGGCAGGTTTTAGCATGTTCGAGGCGTCCATCGCTCCTTCGGCCGCTCCCGCACCCACGAGGGTATGAAGCTCGTCGATAAAAAGGATGATTTGTCCGTCGGCCTCAGTCACTTCTTTTAAGACTGCTTTAAGGCGATCCTCGAATTCGCCGCGGAATTTCGCCCCCGCTACCAGGGCACCCAGATCAAGCGCCACAAGCCGCTTTTCCTTCAGTCCTTCGGGCACGTCGCCATTGACGATTCGAAGCGCTAGCCCCTCGACGATGGCGGTCTTGCCAACGCCCGGCTCGCCGATCAGCACCGGATTGTTTTTGGTCCGCCGTGAGAGGACCTGAATCACCCGACGAATCTCGTCGTCGCGGCCAATGACCGGATCCAATTTCCCTTTGCGGGCCAGATCCGTAAGGTCCCGGCTATACTTCTCCAGAGCCTGATATTTTTCCTCAGGATTGGGATCGGTGATCCGTTGGGCGCCACGAATGCCCACCAGAGCGTTCAAGATCTTATCCCGCGACAGCCCCAGCTCTTTGAGAACTTTCCCGGTCTCGCCGCTGTCCTGAAGCATCGCGAGAAGCAGGTGCTCTGCCGAAACATATTCGTCCTTTAGCGCTTCGGCCTCCGTTTCCGCCGTTTCGATGGTTTTCTTGAGACGCGGGGTGATGAAAGCCTGACCCGTCGAACCGGTAACTTGCGGCACCCGGTCGAGCGCTTTTTGCAGGCGGTCGGTAAGCGAGCCAACGGGAACACCCAACTTTTGTAAGAGCGACAGCACAACCCCTTCTTTCTGACCTAATAGGGCAAAAAGAAGGTGTTCTACATCGATAGCTTGATGGTTGCGTTTTTCAGCTAACGACTGAGCGTGCTGCAAAGCCTCCTGTGATTTCGTAGTCAATTTGTCAATACGCATGGGGTTTCCTCACGAATGCCTAAAACTTAAGCATCGTTTCCCCCGCTGTCAAGAAGTTTTACCTGCTAGCTGGAACAAGAGCAGGCCTTCGGAAGCGCTACAATTATTCTTTGGGAAGCTGGAAGAACTCGAGGCCCTGGAAACCCGGTTCCTCGACCGCGATCGGTATGGATTTTTTATCCTGGGGCAGGATAAAAATCCCGTGCTCCTTGACGATACTGAAAGCGTACTCGCTCGGCTCTATTGCAGTGCCGCGCATTTTCTTGACGCTCAAGGTCCGCACCGGCCGTTCGCTGTCCTGGATCACTCTCAGGATGAGGACGCCAGCGGCAAGAAATTCCTCAATCCCGTTGGTTAGATTGTGGTTCGCTCGCGGCGGAAGATGAGAGGTGATGAGGTTTGTGGTGGAGAGATTTGATTGGAGCAAGTGAATCAACGTTCTAGCGTGTTCTTGCACACGGGTCGGCGAATCACCGGACAAAATCAAGGGTGTCACGGGATCTATAACCAGCCGTGTCGCCTCCAACTTTTTTGCGTAGGTCGCGAGGTCGGATACGATTTTCTGCAGGTCCACGCCCTTGTCTCCGGCCGCGGCGCGGCCGCTGAAATAAGGGGAGGCGTCCAAGATAGCAAAGCTTTTTTCCTGCACGTATTGTTGGAGGTCCCAGCCCAGAGACTCCGCCGCCTGTAATATTTCTGCGGGACGTTCATCCACCGTCACGTAAACGGCTTTTTCTCCTTGCTCCAGGCCGCTCTTTAGGTACTGGACGCACGTGGTGGTCTTTCCAGTGCCGGCGTCACCGGTGACGAGATAGGAGCGGCCCGGCAGGAAACCTCCCTGGAGCAAAGCGTCTAAACCGGCGATCCCGGTTGAAACGCGTTTGGGAGCTTCGGAAGTATTCTCTTTCGCCAATGTTCTCTCTCGATAGAAACTGCCGCCTTAGCTAATACCAATTAAATGGTGCTGAACTCAAAACCGTAAAATCGCTTGGCCCGGTGAATTTGTGCGCTTACGGTTGGGACTGGAAAACGATGCCTTGCTCTTTAACGATGTCGAAATCATACTGGGCGGGCTTGACATTCGTGCAACGCATTTTTTCAATCACGAGACTCCGAGCCAACCGTCCTTCCTGCCAGATCATCTCGAGAACAATCGCGCCAGCGACAAGATACTCTTCAACGCCATGCATGCTTCGTTCGCCGGTCCGAGGCACGGCGTAGGAGGTCAGGATGTTTGTGGTTGTCATCGAGGTGCGCAACAGTTTGATGAGGAGACGTGTCTGATCCTGGATTCGGGTCGTCGTGTCGCGTATCAGAACAAAGGGTCCGGCAGGATCCAGTACCAGCCGTTGTGCTTCAAGCTTGTTGACAAAACCAGCAAGGTCCCCGATCGCTTTGGGGACGTCGATGTGTCTTTCTTTTCCGGTTCCCGGCAACGAACTCAAATAGGTACCAGCGTTCAAAATCGCCAAGTCCTTTGTCTCGATATACTTCTCCAGATCCCATCCCATGGAAGACGCTTGTTCTAGAACATCCATAGGACCTTCATCAGCCGCGACATAGATCCCCTTTTCTCCTCTTGCCAGCCCTTCCATAAGGAACTGCAGTGCGAAAATCGTCTTACCCGTACCCGGTTCACCGGTGACGAGGATGGAGCGTCCTTTGGGAAAACCGCCTTCAATCTGGGCGTCGAGCCCAAGAATGCCAGTCGGTACACGTTCTGTCCGGATCATAGTTCCTTCTTATTGAGTTTCAGAATTTCCATCGGCGCTTTCGGCTCAGACTGAAGCGCCATTTCCTGTTATGAGGCGATATCAATGTTTGTTCGTTGTCAGCTTTGATGGCTTCCACCAGCTGCTCGAGGCGGCTTAATTTTTCTTTCTGGGCCTGTGTGATAGTCGGATCTCCCATAAGAAAGTCTTTGCTCGGATTTTCCAGCAGAGCTTGTTTTTCTGCCAATTCACTGCGCAGCTCATCAATTTCTGCTCGAAAGCCTTGCTCCAGATCGTTGGCTGCCGCTTGCCGCTCTTCTTTCTCCCAGAGTCTGTCCAATGCCGTCCTGGTATACTCGCCAGTACGCTCAGACCTATTTAGAGATTCACCCTGAACTTGCTTCACTGCAGATTCTAACTGGATGATCCGGTCTTGGAGCTCCTCTGCCTCCATTTTGACCCGCAGAAGTTGTTCGTTTCGATTCTCGAGCAGGAAGCGTTTTTCGGCGACTTCCGTCCGTAGAGCGTCGATTTCAACCTTAAAATTCTGTTCTGCAGAGTAAAGCGCCGCTTCACGGTCCTGCAGCTCCCCAACTTTCCGTTCGACTTCCGCCTGTCGAGCTGTCAGTTCCGCCTCAGACTGCCGGCGTATTTGTTCCATTTCATTCGCTGCTGTTGCTCGCGCCTGCTCAAGCACGACTTCGGATTGATCGATGCGTTCCACCAGCTCGGCGACCTTAGACTCAAGAGCCTGAACCTCTTTGTTCCGAGTCTCGAGCAACGTCAGCTTTTCTGTCAATTGGTTCTGTAGTTCATGGACCTGAACTCGATGCTTTTGTTCCAACTGGCCGGCTGCAAGCTGTTGTTGTTCCAGTGCCCGTTCCTGTGCTTGTTCCATATGAGTGATTTGGTCCAGAAGATCGTGGGCCTGAGTGCGGAGGCCCGTGACCTCGACGTCCCGGCTTTCGAGGAGCGATTCTTTTCCGGCTAATTGTTGCCGGAGATCATCGATCCTCGATTCCAACTCCTGCCCGCGGTCCACCAAACTCTTCAGAGCATTGTCTTTTTCCCTGAGCTGGGCATCCAGCGCTTCAACTTCTGCTTTGACGCGTTCGCGGATTTGTTCGGCCTGGGTCGCGGCAAGCATTTCGGTCTGCCGGCGTGCGAACTCCGACCGAGCGATCTCTTGCCGCAGCGCAGAGATTTCCGACCCTTTCTCCTGGAGTTGGTGTTGGCCGCGGTCAAGCAGACTTTGCTTCTCCGCCAACTGAGTCTCAAGTCGGTGAATCTCGCTGTTAAGCTTTTCCTCAAGAACGCGAAGGCTTCCCTGACGCTCTTCCAGAACGACCTGTTTCTGCTCGAGTTCGGCTCGCAGACTTGCCAGTTCAAGCTGGTATTGTTCTCGGAGACGATTTATGCCGGTAGAAGCGTTTGTATCCGCCGCCAGTTTAGCCGACTCTAGTTCCTCTATCTTGTCCCGTAGGGCGGTGATCTCGGACTGGGTGCTGCGAAGTTCGCGCGTTTGCGATTCTAGTGCTGCCCGCTCTTCCGCCAGTTGGCTTTGGAGATCTGACAGTTGCACCTGGAGCCGTCCGCTGGATTCTTTGAATTCCGCCTCACGTTGAACCGACCGCGCATTCTTTTGCTCCAGCGCTTGCTGAACGTTATTTAATTCGTTCTGTAGCTCCTTCCGCATGCGATCCGCTTCGTTCTTAGCCTCTTCTGTCTGCACGCGGGCCAGTTCCAGTTGCTCGATGCGCTGTCGTAGCACAGCGATCTCAGACTGCGCGCTTTCCAGCTCCTGCCTGTTGTTCTCTAACCCTTGGGCCTTTTCCGAAACCGCCGCTTCTAGCTCTTGGACGCGGGCACGCAGACTGTCTTCGAGCTCCCGAGCCGCCGCGTTAGCTTCTTTAACGGTTTGCTTGTTGGCCAGTTCGAGACAGATGATCTGCTCCTGAAGATCGCTTGTCTTTGCAGTGAGTTCGCTGATCTCCTGGCTGCGAGTTTCAAGCAGTCCTTGCTTTTCCGCCAACTGGCTCTTTAGATCCCGCGACTGGACGTTGAACGCTTGCTGTAAATTGGAAGCTTGCGTCTGATAATCCACCACCGCCCGCTCCGTCCTCCGCAGTTCTTCTTGGTGGGCGGCCAGCTCTGCGTCGAATCGTTGTTGCGCAATCTCAGCGTTACGAGCAGCCTCGGCAATGGCTTGTTGGCTCGCGAATTCGAGCTCGGTTATGCGTTCCGAGGCAGTGCTCAATTGATCTTGGAGACTCCTTATTTCAACGGTACGGGTTTCGAGCAGCAACTGCTTTTCGGCTATCTGGATTTCGAGGTTGTTGAGATGGATCTGTAGTTGCCCTTCCGATTCTCGAACCAAGACTTGGCTTTCGGCTAACCGATGTTCTGTCTCGTTGAGACGCGCTTCGATTGTGGCTAATTTTGCCTGGTGCTCGGCGCGGACTCGCTCCGCTTCGGCTGCGGCGGATTGCTCCGCCTCATAGGAAGCAGATTCCAACTGAGCAATGCGCTCCCGGAGCGAGGCCGCTTCGGAACCCACATTCTCAAACTCCTGGTCGCGGCGTTTCAAGAGCTCTTGTTTTTCGATTAAGTCATTTCTGAGATTCTGAATTTGGCCGGTGAGATTCGCTTCGAGCTCCGCCATAGCTGCTTGGCGCTCCTGGAGCGCTTGCTCTTTTTCTCGAAGGCTCGTTTGCAGTGCGGCCCGATCGGAATGGGATTCCTGGCGGACACGATCAACCTCGGTGGCCACGGCGGCTTGAACCTCGGCGTGTAGGGACTCCAACTGGGCAACGCGTTTCTCGAGTCCAGCAATCTGCCTCGCAGCATGATCCAGATCTCGATCTTTTACGTCCAGTAGTTGCTGGTTTTCAGCTAGTTGATTTTGGAGATCGCTTAGTTGCGCATGGAGACGTTCGCTAGATGCTCTGAACTCCGCTTCCTTTTGAGCGAACGATATATCCTTTTGCTGCAGCGTTCTGTGAGCGTCGCTTAGTTCGTTCTGCAAGGCCCCGTGAATCCGCTCAGCTTCGTTCCGCGCTGCCTCTGTCTGGGCACCGCTAAGTTCGAGCTGCGTCATGCGCTCCCGCAGCAGAGCAATCTCGGCCTGTGCGCTTTCAAGCTCCGTGGTGCGGTTCTGCAACAAGTCCGCTTTTTCTGAAACGCTCGCTTCCAATTCGTGGAGACGGGTGCGAAAACCGTCTTGGAGTGTCCTGGCTGCAGACTGAGATTGTTCGACGGTTTGCTTATTTGCCACTTCGAGACGGGCGATTTGGCCCTGCAGACCGTTGATTCTGGTGGAGAGTTCGCCGATCTCCTGGCTGCGAGTTTCAAGCAGGCCTTGCTTTTCCGCCAACTGGCTCTGTAAACCTCGGAGCTGTGAATTAAGACGCCGCTCTAATTCCGTCGCAGCCTTATGATTTTGTTGTAACGCTAAATCCTTTTGCTCAAATGCCGCCCGGAGGGCAACCAGCTCGGCTTGCAAAGTTTTCCGGATTCTTGTTCCTTCGCTGGCTGCCTCCTCTGTCTGGGCGCCAGTTAGTTCAAGCTGTTGGATGCGCTGCTGTAGCAAAGCTATCTGTGTCCGAGCGTTTTGTAGCTCAGCCGTGCGGTGTTCCAAAAGCTCAACTTTTCCGGCTAGCTGGGCGCGCAAGTCTTGGATTTCTGCGCCCAGTGTTCCTTCAACTTCCTCGAGTGAACGCTGAACGACCGGTAGCGGCGATTCCTTGCGCTCGAGTTCTCCCTTCAGGGCTGCCAGTTCGGCTTGCCATGTTTCGCGGGCGCGGGCTGCTTCAATTTCGGTGGTTAGCTGTGCCTTTTGGATGGTTGATTCCAACTGAGCGATGCGCTGACGCAGCGCGTCGGTTGTTCCGAGATCAGTCTCCCGAGCTTCCAACAAACGTTGGCCCGGTAGCGGTCGAGCTCGCAGATCTGCCTTTCGACCGCGCTCGGGCTGGTGGAAAAGTGCTTTTTGTTTTTCCAGAGCGAGATTTTTTTGCTCAAGTTCTGCCTGAAGTTCGGCCAGCTCTGCTTGCAAGCGTTCCTGAGTCCGTGCTGATTCGTTCGCTGCTGTCGCCTGGGCTTGTTTGACGTAGAGCTCCATCAGGCGGACTTGCGTGGAGAGAATCTCGTCGTTTATTAGGGCGAGGGAAGGATCGATGGGTGGCTTACCCGACTCCATACCAGACCTGCTATTCTTACGTGTGATACTCTCCCAACGCGCAAGGGAGAAGCGAAGCAATGACCGATTGCTAAAAGCGTGCCACTCGGTAATTATAAAGCTCTATCAATTCGACTATTTAGGTTTATTCGGTGGGAAAGTTACTGTAGGCTTGACGGTAAAATTCAGAATTCTGGACAAAATCGCAAAACTTTTGACAAAAATGTCTTGGGGCTTTTAGACAAACGGTATTTGGAGTGAAGAAAACCTCTTTCGTAGACGCCGCAAGAGTGCCAGGAAGTGTCCAATTGAAACGAGCCGCGGCTACGGCTACAATCCCGCGCGATGTCGAGCTATTTTAGAAAAAATATTGCGGCTCTCGTCGGTTACGTTCCTGGAGAACAACCGCGTGACGAAGGGATCATCAAGCTTAACACTAACGAGAATCCCTACCCTTCTTCGCCGCTTGTTTTTGCGGCGCTGCGAAAAGCTATCAATCGCTCGTTGCGGCTGTATCCGGATCCTTTTGCGGATAACCTACGCGCTGTCGCCGCGCAGGTTTATGGGGTGAGACCGGAGAACATCCTTGCCGGCAACGGCTCCGATGAAATTCTCTCGATCCTGACGCGTTGCTTTGCCGGACCGCAGGATCGGGTGGCCTTCCCCGTGCCGACCTATTCTCTCTACGACACTTTGATCGCCATCCAGCAGGGCGAGCGAATCACCGTCGATTATCCTCCGGATTTCTCCCTGCCCGAAGCGTTGGCAGCCCAGAATGCGGCGCTCACTTTTTTGTGCAACCCTAATTCACCTTCGGGAACTCTCGTTTCTCTCCACGAGATAGAGCGGCTAGCCCGCGCCGTGTCAGGCATTTTAGTGATCGACGAGGCCTACGTTGATTTTGCCGAGAGCGAGGGCGCATCGACCGTGCCGTTGATCACGCGTTTTCCCAATCTCGTCGTCTTACGAACTTTTTCAAAGTCGTTTTCTCTCGCTGGCATGCGCGTCGGGCTTGCTATTGCGTCTGAAGAAATCATCTTGGGAATGATGAAAGTAAAGGATTCGTACAACTTGAATCGCTTGAGCTTGGTCGCAGCCACGGCGGCCCTGCAGGATATGCCCTGGATGATGCGCAATGTCGCGCGGATCCAGCGGAGCCGACGGCGGCTCATCGCCGGGCTGAAGAAGATGGGCTTCTATGTCTATCCCTCGCATGCTAATTTCGTGATGGCGCGAAAGCGTGGACAGAACCTGAAAGAGGTTTACGAGCAGTTAAAAAACAAGAAGATCTTGGTGCGTTATTTCGACACTCCGGGTTTGCAAGATTGCCTTCGCATCACCGTGGGCACGCCGCAGGAAATCCAGGCATTGTTAAAGCCGCTGCAAACCATAGAGAATCTGAACCCGTAGTCTTATCTGCAAAAGGAGGCGAAGATGGAACGAATCAAAGTGCTCGAGTTGGACCATATCGTTCTCAACGTCAGCGACATCGAGCGTTCGTTAAAGTTTTACACCGAGGTGTTGGGTTTGCAGGCTGAACGCTTGGATGAGTTCAAAGCGGGGAAAGTCGGCTTTCCGTCCGTGCGGATTAACGCTGACACGATCATCGACTTGTTCCCCGCCCGAGGCGCCGAGAATAAATCGAAGCCTGGAGAAAAGCCACAAGGCAACCTCAATCACTTTTGTATGGTGGTGGAGCGGGAAGATTTCTCAGGGATCGTTGATTACCTGGGTAGTCATGATATCGCCGTCCGCGAGGGGCCGATCTCGCGTTGGGGCGCGCGCGGCAGGGCGACTTCGGTCTACTTTCTCGATCCCGACGGGAACGAGGTAGAGATCCGGTGCTATTGATACCGGGTCTCTATACGGGTCGCATCGCTTCCATCAAATTCTAGGCATGCTTGGCTCCTTCGAGCTTGACCTTCACGATTCGCCGGCCTTCCATATCGACAATAGTGAGCCGGTAGCCGTTGTGTTCAACCCTTTCGCCGGCGCGGGGAATGCGCTGGAGCTTGGCTAAAACAAATCCCGCTAAGGTGTGATAATCGGGCGACTCTTCGAAGGGCAAATCGAAATCAGACTTGAGATCTTTGAGCAGGGCCGAGCCCTGAATAACCATCGAGCCGTCGGCGAGGCGCTCTACCGGGCCCCGTTCCTCCCGGTCGTATTCGTCACGAATCTCTCCAACGATTTCTTCCAGCAAATCTTCTAGCGTCGCCAAACCCTCTACTTCGCCGAATTCGTTGACCACCAGCGCCATGGCGAGCCGACGCCGCTGCAGCTGTTTGAGTAGCTCGCTCGTGCGCAATGAGCTGGGGACAAAGAGCGCCGGGTGCAGATGCTCACGAATTTTGAAGTCAGTATTTTCCAGCAGAGCCTTGAAGATGTCTTTGTTGTAGAGAATGCCGATGATGCGGTCCAATTCGCCCTCGTAGACCGGGATCCGAGAAAAGCCGCTCTCAACGAAACTTTTCGCTACGTCTGATAGCGAGGCGTGGACTTCGATAGCATGGATTTCGGTGCGCGGCACCATCACGGCTTTCACCGGCGTATCGGCAAATTCGAAGACGCTGTGAATCAGCTCCTGCTCCATTTCGTTGAAGATTCCTTTGGCTGCTCCCTCACGAATCAAAGACTTCACTTCATCGACGGAGATAAAGCTGGCTCCTTCAGCTTCCTTGCCGCCGAAAATCCGCAGCATGGCGTTGCTGGATGCCGTTAGAGCCTTCACCAGGGGCGCGCTGATGCGAGAAAGGAAATCAATGAGCGGTGCAGTGAAGCAAGCGACGCGCTCGGAAAAACGCAGCGCCAGTGATTTCGGAACCAGCTCACCCAAGACTAGCGATAAGTAAGAAATCGGTAACACGACCAATAGAATGGCGATAAATTCCGCCCACCGAGAAATCAACGGGATCGGCAGAGCTTCGATCTTGGGCTCCAAATAACCGATAGCAGCGGCCCCGCCGATGGCTGAGGCTAACGAGCTAACCAGGGTCACGCCGATTTGCACTGTGGCGAGAAACCGATCGGGGTCATTTTTTAGCCGGGCGACCGCGGCGGCCGATTTTGCGCCCTTTTCCAAGAGAGCCTCGATGCGGCTCTTGCGGGTGGCGATAATCGCGATTTCAGCCGCGGCGAAAAACCCGTTCGCTAGAATCAAAGCGAAGATGAGGGCTGGCTCCAGCCAAATAAATTGACGAATCATGAATGACGTCTCCTATTTCTCTCCGGTTCTCGAACCAGAGAAAACGGCGGCGATGGTTTGTGGCTCTAACAAAGGATTATGGAGTCGGTGGGCCGAGTCTTGAACATCTGACCGGGCATCAGGTGAATTCTAGCTCCCTAGGGACAAAAGGCAAGGGGCTGTGCTCATTCGCGTCGCTGGCAACTATACCGCATACTAGGATGTGCCTCGGAACGAGACCCTGCCGCCAAGCGCGTCCACGGCGATCTCCCGTTCTGGGCTTACGATTCGTGTGTGTTTGCAGTAGGATGGCGCCAGTGGATAGCCAAGGGGTAGAACGGCGTAACGATCCGGTCACTTTGCAGGGAACCATCGGTCGCATCACCTATCAGCATCCCGATACCCACTACACCGTCGCACGCATCGAGATCGACGGTGCGTCGGCTGTGACGGTCGTGGGTGTGCTCTTCCCGGTTTCTGAAGGCGAAGAGATCAAAGTTACCGGGCTTTGGAAAAATCATCCGCGTTACGGACTGCAATTCCAGGTCGACCATTGGGAGAAGATCGATCCCGCGACCATCGAAGGCATTGAGAAATACTTAGGCTCTGGTTTGATCAAGGGGATCGGCCCGACTTACGCCAAACGGCTGGTCTCCGCTTTCGGTCTCGACACCCTAAGGGTCTTATCTGAAGAGCCGCTGCGCATTTTGGAGGTCGACGGCATCGGCGAGGTTCGCGCGCGCCGGATCATGCAAGCCTGGCAAGAACAGCGGGGCATGCAGGATGTCATGGTGTTTCTGCAAGGACATGGAGTCGGTGCGTCCATGGCGCTGAGAATTTATGGTGTGTTCGGTTCCGAGACAGTAGCGCGTGTCCGCGAGAACCCTTACGCTTTGGCGCAGGAAGTTCATGGTATTGGGTTTCTGCTAGCGGATCGCATTGCGAACCGTATCGGCATCAACGGCGATTTCCCGCTCAGAGTTTACGCAGGCGTGCTCCACGTGCTCAAGGAATTTGCCGAGCAGGGTCATTGCTTTGTCCCTCTGGTGACTTTGAAACGTAACGCGGCAGCGATTCTGGGCGTGGAAGAAGATCCGGTGGAAGCTGCGGTCGACAAGCTGGCGGCGGCAGGCAAGTTGGTGCTCCAAGAAGCGGGCGATGGCGAAGTGAAACAGGTCTTTCTGGAAGAGCTTTATCATGCCGAGCGACGGGTCGCCGCGGCATTGGGTAACTTGCTCGCGACTCCTTCAGCTTTGCAACAAGAGAAAATCGCCGGTCGTTGGAGCGATTCAGCGGTTTCGTCGCGAGGCGTTATAGATCTGGCGAGCCCCGAGCTCTTTGGACCATCCACGGTTACCTTGGATGAAGATCAAGTCCGCGCGACGCAGCAGGCCTTGCGGGAAAAGGTCCTGGTCATCACCGGTGGCCCCGGAACAGGCAAGACGACTCTCTTGACCGCGCTGCTGACTATTCTTCGGCACGCCAAAGTCTCGTTTGTTTTAGCGGCGCCGACAGGACGCGCGGCAAAGCGGATGACGGAGAGCGCCGGTGAAGAAGCGATGACGATCCACCGTCTGCTTGAATACAATCCGCGGGAAGGCGGTTTTCAAAGAAACGAAGACAATCCGCTGCAAGTCGATTTTGTGATCGTGGACGAGGCGTCGATGGTCGATCTTGTGCTTATGGATCACTTGTTGCGGGCGGTCGACTCGCGCAGTCATTTAATACTGGTCGGCGATGTCGATCAGCTCCCTTCGGTGGGCCCGGGGACGGTGCTACGGGATCTGATCGATTCGGGTGTCGTTCCAACGGTGGTGCTGCGCCGTATTTTTAGGCAGGAACGGCGAAGCTTGATCGTGACCAACGCCCATCAAATTCTTCAGGGCCATACACTGGTTCTGAACGAACCAGGCGACAAAAAAGATTTTGTCTTCATGCCGCGAGAATCAGAGGAAGAAATCCTCATGGCGGTCAAAGATCTCTTGCGCGAGCATATACCGCGGTCACTTCAACTGGAATCACAGGAGGTGGCGCAAGCTATCCAGGTATTGACGCCGATGCATCGCGGCTTGCTGGGTACGATCAGTCTCAACCGCGAGATGCAAAGCCTGCTCAACCCCGCAGGCGAAACCCTCGAACGAGGCGGATTACCCCTGCGCCTCGGCGACAAAGTGATGCAATTGCGCAACAACTATGACAAGGGCGTTTTCAACGGGGACTTAGGGCGCATCGCTGCTATCGATCGGGAAGAGGGGAGTATCACAGTAGACTTCTACGACAAGCGGGTCGAATACGAAGCCGACGAGATCGACGAGATCAGCCTCGCTTACGCGACCTCGATTCACAAAAGCCAGGGAAGCGAATATCCCGCCGTAGTTATTCCGCTTCATACCTCGCATTACCTGATGCTGCACCGCAGTATTCTTTACACCGCGGTGACCCGGGGAAAGAAATTGGTGGTTTTGGTGGGCAGCAGAAAAGCGCTGGCGATGGCGATCCGCAACGTCCGTCTGGAGAAGCGAAATACCGGCCTCAAGGAGAAGCTGGTAGAGGCTTCAAAAATGGCGGGCCGAATTTTCTAGTGGTCGCCAAACAACCGGCCGAGTTTCTTATTTGCGTACGAAATCCCGAGCCTTCTTACGCAGGCCCAGAGGGTGGCCTGATTGCTGCTGACCACCGGCTTATCAAGATCCCGTTCCAAGTCTTCGATGGCTTCGATCATCCGCGTGTTGGTACAGCTGAGGAAATAGCCGTCGGCGTCGGGCCGCGTATTTTCCTTGACGATCGTAATCCATTCTTGCGGCGTCACAGCGCTATAGCCGTCGCTTTCGAGCCCGAGCCCCAATTCATGGAGCACCGTGAAACCGGCTTCGGTGAGGTAATGAACCTCGTGCTCATTGGTTTGCTTGACGTAAGGACTGATGAGCACGAGTTTTTTGATGCCACATTGCGCGAATGCCTCGCGGATAGCTTGAGCGGTCGTGATCGTTGGGCAGCCGCTGGCGCTTTGAATGGTTTCGACCAAAGCGGCCTCGTGGGCAAGACCGTTTTCCATCGAGTTCGCCGTGCAGTGAAAAACAATCATATCCGGCTTGGTGTCGGATAACGCCTCGGCAGCTTCGGTGAGCGATCTTTTGAGCTGGCTGGGCGGCTTGCGCCACTGACCGGTCATCCGCAGCCGGGTAATATAAATGCCCGTGCCCATTGGCGCATACTGGTTG
>Ga0081538_10002273_pt1 | contig 18997 bp, 20 predicted proteins | sample TabmetS5T2R1_FD_71022 | JGI IMG/M metagenome (GOLD analysis project Ga0081538, IMG submission 71022) | Tabebuia heterophylla rhizosphere microbial communities from the University of Puerto Rico - S5T2R1 | ecosystem: Host-associated > Plants > Roots > Rhizosphere ... | reverse complement strand
CCACGACGCGCTGTTCACCCAGGCCGAGCTGCGCCCGGGTGAGCACCTGCTCGTGCACGGCGCGGCCGGCGGGGTCGGCACCGCCGCCGTCCAGATCGGCCGGGTCGCGGGCGCCCGCGTGACCGCCACCGTTCGGCGCGAGGAGCTGCGCCCGCATGTCGAGCAGCTGGGCGGCCGCGCAATCGCCCCCGAGGACTTCGCTGAGCACGGTCCCTACGACGTCATCCTCGAGCTGGTCGGCGCCGGCAACCTCGAGGAGAACCTCGGCTCGCTGGCGCGGCGCGGACGCATCGCGGTGATCGGCGTAGGGGGGAGCGGCCCCGTGGCGGAGATGAACCTACTCGCGCTGATGCAGAAGCACGCCCGCATCCACGGGTCGACGCTGCGCGCGCGGCCGCTCGAGGAGAAGGCGCTCGCGGCGCGGCTCGTCGAGCGCGAGCTGCTGCCGCACTTCGAAAGCGGCGCACTCACGGTCCCGGTGGCAGCGAGCTTCCCGCTCGAGCAGGCGGAGCAGGCCTACGACCGCTTCGCGGCCGGCGGCAAGCTCGGCAAGATCGTGCTGATCCCATGAGCGCCGAGCGCGCCCGCTGGAGGTCGGACGTCCTCGGGCCGGCGCGCACGCTGGAGCTCGGCGGAGGCCGGCGGCTTCGCGCGCACGTGGTGGGAGAAGGACCGCCCGTTGTCCTCGTCCACGGCGTGCTCGTGAACGCCAACCTGTGGCGCAAGGTGACGCCGCTGCTCGAGGGGCGTACGCGCGTGGCGCTCGACCTGCCGCTCGGCTCGCACATCGAGGCGATGCCGCGCGACGTCGACCTGAGCCCACCCGCACTCGCTGACCTGATCGCGGACGCGCTCGAGGCGCTCGAGCTCGAGGACGTCACGATCGTCGGCAACGACACGGGCGGCGGGCTAACCCAGATCCTCGCCACCCGCAGACCCGAGCGCATCGGACGCGTCGTGCTCACCTCCTGCGACGCCTTCGACAACTTCCCACCGAAGCTGTTCCGCTACGTCCTCGCCCCGGCGCGCGTGCCGGGAGCGATGCCGGTCGCGTTCGGCGGCATGAGGGCCCGCCGGCTCCGGCGGCTGCCGATCGCGTACGGCTGGCTTTCGAACGAGGCGCCGGAGCCGGAGGCGGACGACTCCTACGTCCTGCCGGTTCTGACCGACGGCGGCGTCCGGCGCGACTTGCGCAAGGTGCTGTCGGGCCTCGCCCCGAGGTACACGCTCGACGCCGCGGCGAAGCTGGCCGGGTTCGACAAGCCCGTCCTGATCGCCTGGTCGGCGGACGATCGCTTCTTCCCGCCTGCGCATGCCGAGCGCCTCGCGAAGCTGATCCCGAACGCGCGCCTCGAGTGGATCGAGGGCGCGCGCACGTTCAGCGCTGAGGATGCTCCGGAGCGGCTGGCGGGGTTGATCGCCGGGTTCTAGTTCGGCGAGTGGGTCGACGCGCGGGAGGTGGCGCCGGGTCTCGGCGGAACTAGGCGGTGAAGGGGGTGGGGGTGCTCGGTCGGGCCCGGCTACGCCGCACGTTGCCGGATTGTTGGTCTCTACGACCAAGAAGTCGGCAACGTAGATCCGACCGGGCGTGCATGCCCACCCCCTTCACTGCCGCCGTTAGCCCGGTAGATCCGACCGCCGGGTTCCGGCCGAGCGGCTTAGTTCAGGCGCTCGACGAGCATGGCCTGGCCCTGGCCGCCGGCCACGCACATCGTCTCGAGCCCGATCGTCTTGTCGTCGGTCTCGAGCCCGTTCAGGAGCGTCGTCATGATGCGCGCGCCGGTCATCCCGAAGGGGTGCCCGAGCGCGATCGCGCCGCCGTGCGGGTTCAGCTTCTCGAGCGGGATGCCGGTCTCGGCCATGATCGGGATCACCTGCGCGGCGAACGCCTCGTTCAGCTCAACGGTGTCGACGTCGTCGATCGTCATTCCGGCCCGCTCGAGCACGTTCCCCACCGCCCAGATCGGCGCAACGCCCATGTACTCCGGCTCGTTCGCGGCGGTCGCCGAGGTGATGATGCGAGCGCGCGGCTTCAGTCCCAGCTCGGCGGCCTTCGTGTCCGACATCACGAGCACGGCGGCAGCGCCGTCGTTCAGCGGGCAGGAGTTGCCCGCGGTTACCTTGCCGCCCTCCTTGAAAGCCGGTTCGAGCTCCGCCAGCTTCTCGAGCGTCGACGAGGGGCGCGGACCGTCGTCCTTCGAGACGACCGTCCCATCCGGCAGCGTAACCGGCACGATCTCGCGGTCGAAGTAGCCGTTCTCCTGCGATGCGACGGCCAGCTCCTGTGACCTTTGGGCGTACTTGTCCATGTCGGAGCGCGAAACCTCGTAGCGCTCGGCGACGTTCTCGGCCGTCAGCCCCATCGTGATGTAGGCGTCGATGTCGCCATTGCTGCCCTGCAGGTGCTCGTTCTGGTCCTGCGGGCGCGCGCCCTCGACGGCCTCGTTGTAGCGCGAGACCCACTCGACGCCGGCCGCGATATAGACATCGCCCTGACCGGCGACGATCGCGTTGCCCGCCTGCCTGATCGACTCGAGCGACGACGCGCAGTAGCGCGAGATCGTCGTGCCGTTGGTGCCGAGCGGCAGCCGCTCCGACAGCAGCGCGATGATCCGCCCGAGGTTGAAGCCCTGCAGGCCCTGCGGAAGCCCGACGCCGCAGTAGACCTCCTCGACGAGCTCTGGATCGACGTCGGGGTTGCGCTCGAGCAGCGCGTCCACGACGAAGGCGCCCATCTCATCCGGACGCAGCTGGGCGAGCGAGCCCTTGAAGGCACGCCCGATGGGCGTGCGGACGGCGTCGACGATTACGGCTTCGGGCATCTGCTGAGGCTCCTGATGTGCGGGGGAGGAAAGCCGGGCAGCTCCAAGGCTATCCATGCTCCGCTGGCGCCGAGCCAGGCGCGCCGGGGCGGGAGCCGGCAGCCCCCCGCCCCGGATGCGGCGGCTCTGGCCTACCGCCGCGGCACCAACGCCAGCAGAGCGTTGAGTGCCGGCGCCGTCTGTCGTACCCCCGCAGCTTGCGGATCCAGCAGCCCGGTGATGGCGCACAGCAGGTTTCCGAGCAGATTGCCCGGGCCGGGAACGGCATCGATACGCAGGTTGATGCGATTCGTGCGCACCACGAGGCCGAGCAGATCGAGATTGATCGGCCCGAGCACGAGGTTCAGCACCTCGCATGCGTTCGGGATCGGCGGGACCTGCGCGGCCAGCGCGCCGCGCGAGGCCTGGACGGGCATGCGTACGCCGCGTGCGACGACGCGTCGCCCGCGCAGGCTCCCGCGCAGCGTGCCGACGGCCAGCAGCCTGTTCCCAGAGGCCGTGAACCGCTCGATCGCGTAGCTCCCGGACAGCGTCCTTCCGCTTTTCGCCTTGCCGGTCACCGGCACGACCTGTTTGAGCCCTGCCGGCTCCTGCGCGCCGGCGCTGGGGCGAGGGCGAGCAGCGCGCACAACACGAGCGATAGGGCTCCCGAACGTGCGTGCATGTGGTCTCTCCTTGGAATCGAGGTCCCCTACAGACGGGCTCGCCGGCTCGATGTTGGAAAGTTGCGTTTTCGGGGCCGTCCCCTGGAGATCCGCAAGGGAGTGGCAACGCGGGAGCGGAGCAGCGCCGGCCCGAAGATCCCCCGCATGGAGGACAGGGATCTCGCCGGTCTCGTCGCCGTCGGCGACCAGGAGGCCTTCGCCGAGCTCTACGACCGCCACAGCGCAGGGGTGCTTGCGCTCTGCCGCCACATGCTGGGCTCCACCGAGGAGTCCGAGGACGCCATGCAACACACCTTCGCCGTCACCTATCGCGAGCTGAGTGGCGGCATGCGGCCCAAGCACACGCGCGCCTGGATCTACACCGTCGCTCGAAACCGCTGCCTCACGTTGCTCCGCGGCAGGCGCGAGCTTCCGGCCGAGATGCCGGACGCCGCGACCGCCGGCCTGCCGGAGGAGGTCGAGCGGCGGGCGGACCTGCGCGAGCTCGTCAGCGATCTGGGCCGGTTGCCGGAGGAGCAGCGCGCGGCGCTCGTCCTGTCGCAGCTCGGTGACCTCGACCACGCCGAGGTCGGCGAGGTCCTCGACTGCCGGCCCGAGCGGGTGCGCGCGCTCGTCTTCCAGGCGCGGACGACGCTGAGCGGATGGCGCGAGGCGCGCGAGCGGTCCTGCCGCGACGTCCGCAGCCAGATCGCCGTCGCACGCGGGGGCGAGCTCCGCCGTGGTCATCTGCGCCGGCACCTGCAGGTGTGCGCGGACTGCGCGGCGTTCGAGGAGAGCGTCGTCGAGCAGCGCCGCAAGATCGCCGTGCTGCTGCCGGTCATCCCCGCGATGGCGCTCAAGGAGAGCGTCGTCGAGTCGGCGCTGGCCGGCGTGGGCGCCGCGGCCGGCGGCGGGGCGGCGGCGGGCGGGGCAGCGGGCGGCGCAGGCGGGGCCACCGGCGGCGCCGGGGGAGCGGCGGCCGGTGCTGCCGGAGGCGGCTCACTCGGTGTCGCGCTCAAGGTCGGCGCCGCTGCGCTAGTGCTCGGCGGCACGGGGCTTGGCGCGATCGGCGGATTCCCGGGGGGCGACAAGGGCGAGCGCGTGGACCCGGTGCCGCCACCAGAGGCGCAGGGAGGCACGGCCTCGACATCCACGACCGCGGCCGCGGCGGCCAGGCAGGCACGCCGACCGGCCGCCTCGGCGCGCCGAAAGGAACGGCGGCAGTCCATCGCTCAGCGGCGTTCGGCGCCCAAGCGCGACCGCGCGACCCAGGCGAGCTCGGCGCAGGCCGGCGGCGGGACGAGCCCGACCCCCGCACCGGTGACCGGGGGCCCGGCCGCCCCAGCTCCGGCTCCAGCACCTTCCCCGGCCCCGGCTCCCGCGCCCGTTCCTGCTCCGGCTCCGGCTCCCGCGCCGGCTCCGGCCCCGCCGCCGGCACCCACCGGCGGCCAGGTACCGGCCCTGCCCGAGGTCGAGGCCGAGGTCGAGGCGCAGGTCCAGGTGCCGCCGGCCGACGAGCTGGTGCCCTAGCGCGGCGGCATCCGCAACGCCCCGTCGAGCCGCAGCACCTCGCCGTTCAGCATCCTGTTCTCCGCGATGTGGCAGGCGAGCTGGGCATACTCCTCGGGGCGCCCGAGCCGCGACGGGAACGGGATCTGCGCGCCGAGCGCTTCCCGCGCCTCGTCAGGCAGCCCGGCGAGCAGCGGCGTGTCGAACAGCCCCGGCGCGATCGTGCAGACGCGGATGCCGAGGCGGGCGAGGTCGCGCGCCGCCGGCAGCGTCAGCCCGACCACGCCGCCCTTCGAGGCCGAGTAGGCCGTCTGGCCGATCTGGCCGTCGAAGGCTGCGATCGACGCCGTCATCACGACCGCCCCGCGCTCGCCGTCCGCGCCCGGCTCGTTCTGCCCCATGGCGGCCGCGCTCAGCCGCAGCACGTTGAAGGTCCCGATCAGGTTCACGCGCACGACCGTCTCGAAGGGCGCGAGCTTTGCCGGCCCCTCACGGCCGACGGTCCGCTCGGCCCAGCCGATGCCGGCGCACGAGACGGCGAGCCGCAGCCCCTCGAACGCCTCGGCCGCGTCCTCGACTGCGGCGCTGACGCGCTCTTCGTCGGTCACGTCCGCGGGCGTGAAGAGGCCACCGAGCTCCTCGGCGAGCTGCGGCCCGCGCTCCTCGTTCAGGTCGAGGATCGCGACGCGCGCGCCGCGCGCCGCGAGCTCGCGCGCGGTGGCCTCACCCAGTCCGGAGGCGCCGCCGGCCACCAGCGCGCCGATGCCGTTCAGCTCCATGAGAGGACGGCACCCTATCCGCCTGCTCCGCGTCGCGATGGACGGCGACCCCGGCGATGACGAGCGCGACGCCCGCGACCTCGGCGAGCGTCGGCACCTGGGCGAGCACGACGACGCCGATGACCGTGGCGGTGGCCGGCAGCAGCGAGACCAGGAGCGCGTAGGTCGAGCGGGCGAGCCGGCGCATCGCGAGCTGGTCGCTCACGTAGGGGATGACGGACGAGCAGATGCCGACGCCGATGCCCGCCACCAGCGCAACCGGATCGGTGAACGCGGGCAGCGCCTCCCAGCCCGCCATCGGCGTGACCACGACGAGGGCGATCAGCATCGACAGCGCGAGGCCGTCGATGCCGCTCAGCCCCTCGAGCCTCGAGACGCGATGCGCGAGCACGATGTACGCGGCGAACAGCCCGGCGTTCGCAAACGCGAGCGCAACGCCGAGCGCCGCGCCCTCGATCTGGACGCCCGTGAGCAGGTAGACGCCCGGCACCGCCAGCACCAGGGCGAGCGCGTTGCGCCGGGTGCGGGCACCGAGCGCGGCCAGCAGGATCACCGGCAGGAACTCGATTGCCGCGACGGTTGCGAGCGGCAGGCGGTCGATCGCCAGGTAGAAGGAGCAGTTCATCACCGCGAGCACGGCGCCCCAGGCGACGAGCACCCGGCGGCCGTCGCGGTCGAGCTCCGCGAGCGCGCGCCAGGGACGCCGCCAGGCGGCGAACACGAGCGCCGCGGCCGCGATCCGCAGCCAGGCGACGCCGAGGACCGGCACGCGCGCGAACAGCAGCACGGCGAAGGCGGGCCCGAGGTAGTGGAAGACCGCGCTGACTACGAAGTAGAGGTGGGGCGGGACCCGCTCGCTGCTCACGCCGCACAGGCTCGCGCCCGGCGGGGGCTTGATCTATGCAGCTTCGAAGCTACATTGCAGTCAGTGGCTACGAATCAAAGGCCGATCGCCCTCGACAGCACCAATATCGCATTGCTACGGGAGATCCGCGCCGACGCGCGCGTCTCGAACGCCGAGCTCGGCCGCCGCGTCGGGCTCTCGGCTCCGGCCGTGGCCGAGCGGCTCGCCCGGCTCGAGGAGGCGGGCGCGATCACGGGCTACCGCGCCGAGCTCGACCCGCGCGCGCTCGGTTACACGCTCAGCGTGGTGCTGCGCATCCGGCCGGCGCCGCGCGAGCTGAAAAAGGTCGCGGAGCTCGCGCAGCGCACGCCCGAGGTGGTCGAGTGCCACCGGATCACGGGCGACGACTGCTACTTCATGCGCATGTGGGTCCGCGACGTCGACCACCTCGAGGAGGTGATCGACCGCTTCGCTCCCTACGGGCAGACGACCACGTCGATCGTGCAGTCCTCGCCGGTGCCGGCGCGCGACGTCCCGCTCGAGGCCGACTAGCGCGCGAGCGCCGCGCAGGCCGCGCGCCCGAAGGCCCGATGCATCGCCCGGTACGCGGCGGGCGAGCCCGTGAACGGATTGAGCTGCACGTTCACCGACACCGTCGCGGCCCGCTGCCCGTTGGCGGTGGATGCCGCGAACTGCGTGTAGCCGAAGAAGTTCCCCGTGTGGCCGTAGACCGTGCCGCACGGCAGGCGGTAGCGGAACAGCGCCATGCCGGCCGAGTTGACGCCCGGCCCCGGCGGCTCGGACCCGCCCGGGCGCCAGCGTCGCTGAGCGCGCCGAATCGCCGGGCCGAAGAGCTTGCCTTGCACATAGCCGCGCATGAAGCGGATCAGGTCGCGCGGGGTCGACTGCATGCCGCCGGAGGCCCAGACGCTGGACATGCCGACGACGGTGCTCACGTCCTCGATCGGCTTACCAGGCTCGAACAGGTAGCCGCGGGCGAAGGGGTTCGGCAGCGCCGAGCCGCTCGGCAAGGTCGTCGAGTTGAGATCGAGCCGGTCGAAGACGTGGCTCTGCAGCAGCCCTTCGTAGGTGCGCCGGGACGCGGCCTCGGCCATCAGGGCGGCGACGATGTTGTCGGTGTTCGAGTACGTGTAGCTCGTGCCGGGGGCGAAGTTGAGCGGGTCGCTCGCGACATAGCCGACCAGCTCCATCGGCGTGAAGCGGTGCTCGAGGTCGGCGTTGAGGGCCGCCTGGAAGCCGGGGCTGTCGGTGTAGTTCGGAAGGCCGCTCGTGTGCTGGAGCAGCTGACCGAGCGTCACCGATGCCCAGGCGGGAGGCAGCGCCGGCAGGAGCTCCCCGATGGTGTCGTCGAGCTCGAGGCGGTCGCGCTGCACGAGCGACAGGGCCACGGCCCCGTTGAAGGCCTTCGACGCACTCGCGAGCCGCATGTGGTCGATTGGCCGCCAGGGACGGTCCGTGTCGATGTTGGCCACGCCGGCCCGGTGGACCTTGGTCACGCCGCCCCGATGGACGAGCGCGATCGCCCCGGGTGGGCCCTCCTCCGTGTTGACGACACGCTCGAGCGCACGATTCAGAGCGCGGTCGGCTTCCCGCGGTTTCGCCGCGAGCGCCGCGGTGGTCATCGACATGCAAGCGACAAGGCCTGCGAGTACCACAAGCGGGCGGGCCATGAGACGAGGGTGTATCGCACCCGGCTGTCTGGTGCAACTAGCGCGGCGACGCAAACGCCAGTCCGAACAGGCCGGCGCCGTCGGTGAAGAAGTCATCGAGCGCCAGCCCGGCCGCGTGCAGCTCGCGCTCCACGGCGTCGCGCGTGAACTTGGCGCTGATCTCGGTACGGATCTCCTCGCCGTCGGCGAAGGTCAGCTCTAGGTCGGCGCCGTCGATGCGCACGGCCTGCGCGCCGTTGGCGCGCAGGCGCATCTCGATCCACGAGTTGGCCTCGTCGAAGAAGGCGACGTGCTCGAAGGCCTCGGTACGGAAGTCGGCATCGAGGCCGGAGTTGATCACCTGCAGCACGTTGCGGTTGAACTCGGCCGTGAGGCCCGCGCTGTCGTTGTAGGCCGCCTCGAGCACGGCCCGGTCCTTGACGAGGTCGGTGCCGATCACGAGCCGGTCTCCGCCTCCCATCAGCCGGCGGATCCGCCCCAGGAAGCGCGCGCGCTCGGCGGGGTAGAGGTTGCCGATCGTGCCGCCCAGGAAGGCGAACAGGCGCTGGCGACCGTCCGGGATCCGCTCCAGGTCGCGTGCGAAGTCGCCCACCACGCCGTGCACGTCGAGGCCGGGGTAGATCTCGGTCAGCTCGGTGGCGCAGGCATGCACAACCGTCTCGTCGACGTCGAACGGCACGTAGCGCTCGAGGCTGCCCTGGCCCGCCATCGCGTAGAGCAGCGCGCGTGTCTTCGAGGCCGTGCCGGAGCCGAGCTCGACGAGCTCCTCGGCGCCGGCGCGCTCGACGATCGCGGGCGCGTGCCGGTTGAGGATCTCCCGCTCGCAGCGGCTCGGGTAGTACTCGGGCAGCGAGGTGATCTGGTCGAACAGCTCGGAGCCGCGCTCGTCGTAGAACAGCTTCGGCGGCAGCTCGCGCGGCGTACGGGCGAGCCCCTCGCGGACGTCGTCTGCTAGCGAGTCCTCCTGCTCGTGGTGCTCGATGACGACGGCCATCAGGCGTCCTCTGCGCAGCGGAAGCCGGCGAAGATCTGACGGCGCTGGGGGTGGTCCCAGTTGCGGAACGTCCTGCGGGCGACGCGTGAGCGGGTCGCCCAGGACGCGCCGCGCAGCACCCGGTAGCCCGAGCGGAAGAAGACCTGTGAGTACTCGGGGTATGGGTGGGGCCGGAAGCCGGGGTAGCCGTCGAACTCGGTCGCGGTCCACTCCCAGCAGTCGCCCATGAACGGCCCGGCCGGGCCCGGCCCGAAGTCGAGCTGCTCGAGGCGGCCGCGCGAGCCGTCCTCGTCGAGCGCCGCGCGCTCCCACTCGGCCTCGCTCGGCAGCCGCGCGCCGCGCCAGCGCGCGAATGCGTCGGCCTCGAAGAAGGAGACGTGCATCACCGGCAGCTCGGGCTCGAGCTCGACGACTCGGTCGAAGCGCCGCACGCCGCCGTCGCCGGTCCAGTAGAGCGGTCGCTCCCAGCCCTCGATCTGGCGCTGCCTCCAGCCCTCGTGGCTCCAGAGCTCGCTGCGCGAGTACCCGCCGTCGGCGACGAACTCGGCGTAGGCCCGGTTCGTGACGGGCCCGCGGTCGATGCGGAATGGGGGCAGCTCGATCGTGTGGCGCGGCCGCTCGTTGTCATACGCGAAGTCGTCGCCCCCGTCGCCGAGCTCGAAGGAGCCGGCCTCGACGAGCCGCTCGCCCGATGCCGCTTCGCCCGGCGCCGGGGTCAGCTGAGGCGAGTACACGCCAGGCTCGGCGAGCTGCAGGGTCTGCAGCATCGTCTCGTTGTGCTGGTGCTCGTGCTGGATCAGCATCTCCACGATGAAGGGCGATACGTCGCCGAGTGCCCGGTGGGTTCGATCGCGAACAGCCTCGAGGTACTTCGGCAGCTCGTCGTGGCGCAGATAGCGCAGGTCCCCGCGCGCGGCGCGCGGGGTCTCGAAGGCGTCGTAGACCGCGGCGAGGTCCTCGCGCAACAGCTCGCTGCCGGCCTCGCGGCTCACCCACAGGTCCTCGAACGCGGCGATGTGGCCCAGGTCCCAGGCGAGCGGGCTCATCAGCGGGTCGTGGACGCGGTCGAGGTCCTCGCCGCTCACGCCGTCGACGAGCCGCAGGGTGCGCTCGCGTGCCTCCCCGAGCAGCGACTCAGCCCCTCCACGGGGCAGTGATTGACGGATGTCCGCGATGATTACTCGCCCACGCGCTCGACCAGGAACGAGATGCGCACCAGCGCGCGCCACTCGTCCAGGTTCTCTCCACGCAGTCCGGTTGAGACGACGTCGACGGCCTTGATGTTACGCAGTGACTTGCGTGCCTCTTCGAGGGCCGCCTTCACCGCGCCGTCGGAGCTCTCTGGCGAGCTGCCCACCACCTCAATGATCTTGGTGACCGCCAAGGTCGTCTCCTCTCGTCGTTGGCCGGGGCCAGCCTAGCGTTGTAGCCTCCGCCGTGATGGAAGCCTCCAGGGCCGAGGGGAGGGGCGGCTACCTCGATTTCTCGCGGCTGACGCCCGGCGAGTTCTTTGGAATGGGGTGTGCCGTGGTGCTGTTGGGCTCGCTCTGGCTGCCCTGGTTCACAACGAGCGAGGACAATCCGAACTCGGCGATCGGCGGAGCCAGCGGCGGCGACGGGGCGACCGCCTGGCAGGTCTTCTCGACGCTCGACTGGCTGCTCGCGCTGGCCTGCACGGCGCCGTTCATCCTCTCCTGGATCATCGCCCGCGGGCACCGCCTCACCTGGAAGCCCGGCGAGGTTACGATGCTCGTGGGCGTGGTCGCTTTCGTACTGATCCTGTGCAACGGGATCATCCTGGGCCGCCCCGGGGACAGCGTCGACATCGGCCTCGGGATCGGCTACTTCGTGGCCCTGGCGGCATCGGCGGGGCTGCTCGTCGCCGGCTACCTGCGCCAGGCGATCTACGGCGACCCGAAGAAGCCCCCGGGCGTCATTTGATGATGGAATCGTCCGCCGTGGAAGCCGCCACCGAAGCACGGCCCGGCCGCAACCTCGCCATGGAGCTCGTGCGCACGACCGAGTATGCGGCGCTGGCGTGCGCGCGCTGGATCGGACGCGGAGACAAGGAGGGGGCCGACGGCGCCGCTGTCGATGCGATGCGGCTGCTGCTCGACACCGTCTCAATGGACGGCGTGGTCGTCATCGGCGAGGGCGAGAAGGACGAGGCGCCGATGCTCTACAACGGGGAGCGCATCGGCGACGGCTCGCCGCCGCAGGTCGACATCGCGGTCGACCCGCTCGAGGGCACCGAGCTCTGCGCCAAGGGCCTCCCGAACGCCATCGCCACGATCGCCCTGGCCGAGCGCGGCACGATGTTCGACCCGGGCCCGTGCGTCTACATGCTGAAGATGGCGACCTCGCGGGACATGGCGCACCTGCTCGACCTGGACCGGCCGATCGGCGACACGCTCAAGCTGATGGCCGAGGAGAAGGGCGTCCCGGTGGGCGACCTCGTCGTGATCATGCTCGACCGCCCGCGCCATGAGGAGTACATGCAGGAGATCCGCGACGTCGGCGCGCGCATCAGGTTGATCCCGCACGGCGACGTTTCCGCCGCGCTCGCGGCGGTCACCGAAGGCTCCGCGGTCGACCTGCTGTATGGCATCGGCGGGACGCCCGAAGGCGTGCTCGCGGCCGCCGCGATCAAGTGCACGGGCGGCCAGATCCTGGGGCGGCTGTGGCCGCGTTCGGACGAGGAGAGGAATGCCGCGCTCGAGGCGGGCTATGACCTCGACGAGGTGCTCGACCGCGACCGGCTCGTCTCAGGTGACGACGTGTTCTTCGCGGCAACTGGCGTGACCGACGGCGAGCTACTCGACGGGGTGCACTACCGCGGCCGGCACGGAGCCACCACCGAGTCCGTCTCAATGCGCTCGCGCTCCGGCACGGTCCGCACGATCACGGCTCGTCACGACCGGGCGAAGCTGCGGGAGATAACGGGCGCTCGGCTGGGCTGAGCGAGCCCACCCGCGACGGCTCCAGCTCGAGCCTCGCGAGCGAGCGCATGAACGCGTGCGTCACGATCACGTGGATGCGCAGCTGGGTCTGGTTGTAGATGAACTGCCCGATGCGCGAGAACCAGCCCCAGCCCGCTATCAGCGGGTAGAAGTTGACGACCTCGGAGCTGACCGTCGCGACTACTTCCTCTCCCTCCGCCTCCGGGTCGCGGCTCACCGACAGGCGCAGGTAGCCGCGCCCGCGGCCGGCGGGCGCGACCAGCAACCCCCGGTCGATCGGCCAGCTGACCGCGCCGCAGTCGGCGCTCGTCTCGTACTCGGGCTTGTGGAAGCGCAGCAGCACGAACGGCCGCGTCAGCACGACCACCTCGCGGGAGCTCTCGCCGTAGAGGACGCGCAGGATCCCGAGCGAGAAGCGCGTCAGGAAGCTCCAGTAGGTGCGCGCGAGGCGCTCGAGGTGCTCCGGCGCCCAGAGCCGTTCGAGCTCCGCGCGCGGCAGCGTCAGCTCGGCCGCCTGCTTGGAGCCGATCGCGCCGTCGGGCGCGTACTCGGACACGGGGACGCGCAGGATCTTGACGCGGGCCCGCGCGAGCCGGCGGCGTTGGAGCAGCCTGCGCGGGTCGCGTGGCCTCACAGCAGCAGCACCTCCACGCGCTCGCCCGCTGCGACCTCGCCGTCGCCCGCGGCCACGAGCGCAAGCCCGTCCGCTCCCAACATCGAAGTGAGCATGTGCGAGCCCTGCTCGCCGGTGGTGAGGGCGTGCAGGCCGTCGTCCGCATGCGTCAGCCGCACGCGCACGGCCTGCTCGCGCTTGGGGTTGCGCTCCACCGCCTCGTCGAGCGTCGCGCGGGCGCGCGCGGCGGCGGGGTCGGCGCCCTGCAGGGCCGCGAGCGCGGGGCGCACGAACAGCTGAAAGGTCACCATTGCGGAGACAGGGTTGCCGGGCAATCCGAAGGCGAGCACGTCCGCACGCGTCCCGAACCAGGTCGGCTTGCCCGGGCGCAGCGAGACACCCCAGAAGCGCTCCTCGACGCCAAGCTCACGCAGCGCGCCCTTCACGTGGTCGTGCGGGCCAATGGACACGCCGCCGGATGCGATCAAGACGTCGGCGCGGAAAAGCGCCTGCTCGATGGCGGCGTGCGTCGCCTCGGCGCTGTCCGGCACGCTGGCGCGCCTGACGAGCTCGGCGCCCGCCGCGGTGATCTGCCCCGCGAGTGCGAACCCATTCGAGCTGTAGATCTGGCCCGGTCCAAGCGGGTGGCCCGGCTCGACGAGCTCGTCGCCCGTCACGAGCAGCGAAACGCGTGGCCGGCGCGCGCATTCGAGCTCCGCGCGGCCGACCGAGGCGGCGACGCCGAGTTCCGCCGGCCCCAGCAGCGTGCCGCGCGCGAGCACGACATCGCCCGCGCGCATGTCCTCGCCGGCGCGGCGGATGTTGGCGCCCTCCGCGGTCTCCTCGACCTCCACACGCCCGTCCGTCTCAATGGTGCGCTCGACCGGAATCACGGCGGTCGCACCGCGTGGAACCGCGGCGCCCGTCGAGATGCGGACGGCCGTGCCCTGCTCGAGCTCGGGCTCGTGCGGATGACCGGCGCGCGACTCGCCGGCGAGCGCGAGCTGCCGTGCCGGGCCCGCGACGAGCGCGTACCCGTCCATGGCCGACGAGTCGAAGGGCGGGACGTCGATCGCGCTCGTGACGTCCTCCGCGAGCACGCGCCCGCGCGCGTCAGCGAGCGCGACCCGCTCGGCGGCGAGCGGGCGCACAGCCTCCAGTACCCGCCGGCGTCCCTCCTCGATCGAGATCAGCACGGCGAGATCTTCGCACTGGGGGCAGGCCGGCCAGCCCCGGACCGTCTCCCCCCGGGGGTAGGATCGTCCGCGCCGCCAGGGAACCCCCCGGTGCAAAGCTTGAAGGTCGCCTGATGACACCCCTTCGGGGCCCGCTCGCACGCCTCGACCGCTCACGCGACGAGCTCGCCAAGACCTGGCTCGTGCGACTCATCGAGCGCGCGTCGCTCGACGAGATCCGCGAGCTCCCGACCGAGCAGATCGCGCGTGAGCTGCCCGACCTGATCACGGACATCGTGCAGGCGGCCTCCGACGCAGGCAGTGGGGGCGACCCGTACCACCTCTCGGAGGAACAGGCAGCCCGCGCCGCCTCGCTCGCCGCGCTGCGCGGGAGCGGCCGCGAGGGCGCCGCCGGAGAGGTGGCGCGTGACGTGGCCTCGCTGCAGGCGGTGCTTGTGGCTGCGCTCCGTGAGGAGCTCGCCGACAGCGACCCCGAGACCTTCGCCGACGCCGTCGAGCAGCTCGTCGAGGCCACCGGGGCCGTCCAGGCGGCGGCCGCCGAGGCGCTGCTGCGGAGCAGGGCGCGGGAGCTCGAGTCGCAGGCGCACACCGATCCGCTCACCGGGCTTGGCAACCTGCGCTCGCTGCAGCGCGAGCTCGCCCGGCTCGTCGAGCTCTACAAGCGCTACCGACACCCGTTCGCGCTGCTGCTGCTCGACATCGACGGGCTCAAGCGCATCAACGACGCACACGGGCATCCGGCCGGCGACCGCGTGCTCGTGCAGGTGGCGATGTCGGTGCGCCGGGCGGTTCGCACGGTCGACGTGGCCGCTCGCCTCGGCGGCGACGAGTTCTGCGTGCTCGCGCCCGAGCAGGACGTGAAGGGGGCCGGCACGCTCGCCGAGCGCCTGGCCGCCGCCGTCACGAGCGAGGTCGCCAACCCAGGGGAGGGGCCGGTCGGCATCTCGGTCGGCGTGGCCGCCTGCCCCGAGCACGGCGAGGAGGCCGACGTGCTCGTCGAGACCGCCGACCGCGCGATGTACGTGGCAAAGGCGGCCGGCGAGATGGTCGCGCTCGGCTCCGTGACCGGCGACCCGCTCGCGGAGGGGGCGAAGACCTAGGTTCCTACGCCTGCGTCTCGAGCAGCGCCCGCGTCGACTCCGCAATGTGCGGGCGCAGCGCGTCCGGTCCCTCCTCCTCGAGGCGCCGCACGAGCTCGAGGTGGTCGGCCGCGATGCGCTCGAAGGTCCAGGACGGCGGCAGTTGCAGCACGAACAGCCGTAGCTCCGCGCCGGCCTGGCGGTGGACGGCCGCGATGCGCGGGCTGTCGGCGGCCCGGACGATCGCGTGGTGGAGCTCCTCGTGCGCCTCCGCCACCGGGCCCCGGGCGGGGCGCCGTCGGCGGCAGAGCGCCGCGAGCCGCGCAGCGGCGTCATGCACGCTCGCCGGCAGACGGCCGCCGCCGCGCTCGAGTGCCATGCGCGCAGCCTCGACCTCGAGCGCCACGCGCAGGTCGGAGAGCCCGCGGACGTCCTCGTCCGAGAGGCTCGTCACGCGCGCGCCGCGGTTCGGCAGGATCTCGACGAGCCCCTCACCCTGCAGCGCCCGCAGCGCTGAGCGCAGCGTGTGGCGCGCGACGTCGTACTCGCCGGCGAGCGCCTCCTCGCGCAGCGGCGTGCCGGGCGCGAGCTCGCCCTCGAGGATGCGTGTGCGGAGCGCCTCGGCGAGCGCGTCGACGGCCGAGAGACGCGCGAGCCGCGCCGGCTCGCCGCGCGCGCTCACTCGATCAGGCCGTGCCTGATCCCAATCGCGACAGCCTGGGTGCGCGTGGATGCCTCGAGCTTGGCGAGGATCCGCTTCGTGTGCGTGCGCACCGTCTCGGTCGACAGACCGAGCTTCTCGGCGACGGCGTCGGTCTGCATCCCGTCGGCCAGCATCTGCAGGATCTCGCGCTGGCGTGCGCTCAGCGTGCGGTCGCCCTCGTCGAGCACGATCGTCGAGGACAGGCCCGGGTCGACGTAGAACTCACCCGCGCGCGCGGCATCGATCGCTCGGATCAGGTCCTCGGAGGGAGAGTCCTTGCGGACGTAGCCCTTGACGCCCGCCTTGAGCGCCTCGCTCAGAAGGCGCGCGCCGCCATCGGAGGTGAACACGACGATCGGCGCGTCGAGCTCGGACTGCAGGCGCCGTACGACGTCGCCCACGTCGACGCCCGCGCGCCAGGGGTCGACGATCACCACGTCGGGACTGCCGCTGCTGGTGGCTTCGCCGAGCTCCTCGACCGACTCCGCGTCCGCGATCTCGGCGCCGTTGAAGGCCTGCTCGAGGACCGCGCGAACGCCCGCCCGGACGACCGGGTGATCATCGACGATCAGACAATGTGGGGCACGCTTCGAGTTGTTCGCCATCGCCCGCCAGCATACCTCGTTTAGCAGACGTCGTATCCCCTGCCCGGAGGATGGTCGCCCGGCCGCGCGGTCACAGGCTCAAGGGCGGGGCAGGCGGCGCAGGACTTCCTTGGCGAGGCCCTCCGCAATGCGGGCGCCCGCCCCGGCGATGCTCCCGGCGGTGTGGACCGCGTCCTCGATCGGCCCGCGCCGGCGCGGCTCGGGCGACGGCTTCTGAGGAGCTGCCGCCGGCCGCCGTCGTTTGGGCCGCGGCGTTCGCGCGGCTGCTGCGTCGCCGGTCTCGGCCTTGCGCGCTGCAGCGCCCGCCGCCTCGGCGGGACGGCCCGCTGGACGCTTCTCGCTCCGACGCCCCGGCCGCGTGCGCGGAAGGTTGCCCAGGACTCCCGCGTCCTCAGCTCCCTTGGGATCGTCTGCCATGCGCGGGCAGTCTAGTCCTGCGCGTTCCGGGTACAGCCCCGGCGAGGGTTGACCGCCTGCCCCGTCAGGCGACGAAATACCACAAACGGTTGCAAGTCATCTGCCGGCGGACGGGCTACCGTAGGGGAAGGCTGGTTGACTGGCTAATCGGCGGAGTTTCCGCATCAGACCGCTTGACTTCACTATTTGCAGCGTTAGTGTGTACATAGTCTGATTGACTGGGCCCAGCGCCCTCGCGCTGGGTCCTGCGCGCAGTAAGGAAGAGGATGTCAGTAGCTGAACTGCAAGAGCTCGAGGAGGTCAAGCTCCTCGTCGCCAAGGGCACCGCGACCGGAGTGCTGACCTACGCCGAGGTGGCGGTGGCGCTCGCCGAGGTCGAGCTGGACGAGGGGGACATCGAGGAGCTGCACGGCTACTTCGAGAAGTCCGAGATCGAGCTGGTCGAGGACGACCCCACTCACTCGGCGCCGGAGGTCGAGCGTGCGGTGGATCGCAGGTCGCGCCGCAAGAAGGCGACCATCGACCTGAAGCCCGACATGACGACCGATTCCCTTCAGCTTTTCCTGAAGGACATCGGCAAGGTCAGGCTGCTGACGGCGCAGGAGGAGGTCGACCTCGCCAAGCGCATCGAGCGCGGCGACCTCGACGCGAAGCAGAAGATGGTGGAGTCGAACCTGCGGCTCGTCGTCTCGATCGCGAAGAACTACCGAAACCAGGGTCTGCCCTTCCTCGACTTGATCCAGGAGGGCACGCTCGGGCTCGTCCGCGCTGCCGAGAAGTTCGACTACCGCAAGGGCTTCAAGTTCTCGACCTACGCGACCTGGTGGATCCGGCAGGCGATTGCGCGCGCGCTCGCCGACAAGGCGCGCACGATTCGGATCCCCGTGCACGTGGTCGAGAAGCTCAACAAGATCGGCCGCGCCGAGCGCAAGCTCGTGACCGAGCTCGGCCGCGAGCCCACCCCTGAGGAGATCGCCGACCACACCGGCATCGAGCCGGAGGAGGTCGAGTCGATCAAGCGCTCCGCGCAGGCGCCCGTCTCGCTTGAGAAGCCGGTGGGCGACGAGGAGGAGTCCGAGTTCGGTCAGTTCATCGCCGACGAGCGGGCCGAGTCGCCCTACGAGCGCGCGGCGGAGATCCTCACTAAGGAGGCGCTCCGCGAGGCGCTCGAGAACCTCTCCTACCGCGAGCGCCGCGTGCTCGAGCTGCGCTACGGGCTCGGCGGCGAGCACCCGCGCACGCTCGACGAGGTCGGCCGGACCTTCAACGTCACGCGCGAGCGCATCCGCCAGATCGAGAACCAGTCGCTCAAGAAGCTTCAGTCGCTGGCCGAGGCGCAGAAGCTCCGCGACGTCGCGTGAGGCGGATCCTGTTCGCGTTCGCGGTCGCCGCGGCGACGCTCGCGGCGATCGCCGGCCCGACCGCCGCCCAGCCCCCGGGCAACTGGACGCTCGTCAACGAGGACGGGTTCCGCCACTACGCCTGCAAGCAGAAGCTGAAGGCGGGCGGCTGGGGCCTGAAGACGGCCACCCGCTACAACAAGAGCGCCCCGCGGGACGTCGGTGTGTACGCCGCGCTCGCGCGGGGAAGCAACCGCAATCTCGCGGCTGAGCGCACCTCGAACAACCGCGAGAACGGCTGGATCCGTCTGTTCATCCGCGGGGCCCGCCAGCCGGACCGGCTCTGGATGCAGGCAGCGGCCTACGGTCCGGCCGCGCCTTGGAGCGACGGCTTTGCGGTGCGGCGGATCGTGCGCTGCGCCTCGGTCGCCTGAGCCGGCGAAGCCCGTGGACGGGCCGGTCGAGCGCCTGCTGGTCAACTTCTTCTACGCGCACCCAGTCGGGCACGCGATCGAGGCGCTCCACTATGCAAACGGCTATCACGCAGCCGACCCGGCACTCGAGATCTCCGTCGCGCTCAACGCCGCGACGCCCGTCGAGCTCGCGTCGTTCTGCCCGTTCGTGTCAGCCGCGTACGCGATCCAGCAGCCGCTGCTCGAGCGCGCGACGCCGTCGCTCGACCACCTGCCGCGTGACTGGACCTGGGTGGTCGACGACGCCCGTCGCCACCAGCCCATCCAGCTGGAGATGTTCCCCGGCCTGCGCGACTTCTACGACGCGAGCGACCGGCACCTGAACGCG
>Ga0081538_10002272_pt1 | contig 19002 bp, 19 predicted proteins | sample TabmetS5T2R1_FD_71022 | JGI IMG/M metagenome (GOLD analysis project Ga0081538, IMG submission 71022) | Tabebuia heterophylla rhizosphere microbial communities from the University of Puerto Rico - S5T2R1 | ecosystem: Host-associated > Plants > Roots > Rhizosphere ... | reverse complement strand
GAGTGGCGCGCACGGGCCGGCGCCGGCGCCTCGAGCGGGGTGGTCGGGGCCGCCGAGCTCGCGAAGCCGTGGCCGCTCGCGCTCGTGATCGACGAGCTGCTCGCCGGCCGCCAGGCGCCGTTCGCGCTCGAGAAGCACGACGTTCGGCTGCTCGCGCTGCTGGCGCTGCTCGTCATCGCGATCGCCGCCACGGACGCCATCGCCCAGTACTGCGCGGACCTCTGGCTGCAGAGCGCCGGCGAGCGCATCACGCACGAGCTGAGGGTCGCGGTCTACGCGCACCTGCAGCGCCTGTCGCTCGGCTTCCACCAGCGCCGCCAGAAGGGCGACCTGGTGAACCGGCTCACCGGCGACGTGACCGCGGTCGGCACGTTCTTCTCCGACTCGCTCGGCTCGATCACCCAGCGAACGCTCCTCTTGGCCGGCATGCTCGTGGTGGTCTTCGCGCTCGATCCGGTGCTGGGCCTCGTGTCGGTGGCGACGATGCCGGGGCTGGCGGCGGTGAGCTGGGTCTACCGCCGCCGGGTGCGCATCCAGGCGCGCCTGCAGCGCAGGCACGAGGGGCAGATCGCGTCGCTCGCCGGCGAGGCCCTGTCCGCCATGCCGGTGGTCAAGGCGTTCGGCTCGGAGCGCTACGAGCACGAACGGGTGAGATCCCGCAGCGCCGAGCGGATGGAGATCGGCATGCAGGTGGCCCGCCTTCAGGCGCGCTTCGACGGGCTCGTGGGAGTGCTGACGGCGATCGGCACCGCGCTCGTGATCGTGGTCGGGGTCCTGCGCGTGTCGACCGGGGCGCTCACCGTCGGTGGCCTGCTCGTGTTCGCGAGCTACGCGCGCAAGGCGCACAGCCCGCTGCGCAGCATCGCGCGCGAGGCGACCAAGGTGGCCCGGGCGATGGCCCGCGCCGAGCGGATCGCGGAGCTCCTCGCCGCGGACGATCTGCTGGAGGAGCGGCCGGGCGCGTACCACGGCGCCCGCGCGCGGGGGGAGGTGCGGCTGGAGGGCGTCTCCTTCGCCTATGAGCCCGGGCGGCCGGCGCTGCACGAGGTCTCGCTCGACTTGGGAGCGGGAGAGCGGCTGGCCCTGATCGGCCCGTCGGGCTCCGGCAAGTCCACGCTGGCGGCGCTCATCGCGCGCTTCCACGACCCGGCCGCCGGACGCGTGGTCATCGACGGGCGCGACGCGCGCGACTGCTCGCTGGCCTGGCTGCGGGAACAGGTCGGGATGCTGCTGCAGGACACGGTGCTCTTCACCGGCAGCGTGGAGGAGAACATCGCCTACGGGTCGGAGGCGGAGCACGACCGGGTCGTCGCCGCCGTGCGCGCGGCGGCCGCCGACGACGTGATCGCGTCGCTCCCGGCCGGCTACCGCACCGAGCTCGGGCCGCAGGGGGTCGGCCTCTCGGGTGGGCAGCGCCAGCGGATCGGGATCGCGCGGACGCTCCTGCGCGACCCCCCTGTCCTCGTGCTCGACGAGCCGACGACGGCACTCGACCGCGAGAGCGAGGAGCGTCTGATGAAGGGGCTCGAGACGCTCATGGAGGGGCGGACCACGATCCTGATCACCCACTCGCTCGAGCTGGCGCGCGGGGCGGACCGGGTGGTGGTCATGCGGGACGGCCGGATCGTCGCGGACGGCCCGCCTGCCGACGTCATGCCCGACGAGGTCTCCTTCCGGCGCCTCGCCGGCGTCCCGTCGCGGGCGGCGCCCACGGCCGACCCGGCCGTGGATCCGGGCTTTCCGCACGGCGAGCGGCTGCTCGATCCCGCCACCGTGGCGGCGTCGCTTCAGCGTTCGCTCGGCGGCCGGGCCACGCTCACGGACCTGAAGCTGGGTCGCGTCGTGTACGCGCCGGGCGAGCGTCTGGCGGTCCACTACGGCTGCCGGGTGGCGGGCGAGCGCCACGACATGGTCGTGACGCGGGTCGCGAACGCCGACCTGGCTGCTCTGGCCCGCAAGCCTCGCTACGAGGAGATGGCGCGGCGCGCGGCCGGTCGCGTCCCCGCGGAGGCTCCGCTGCGCTACGACCCGGAGCTCGAGGCGCTCGTGACCTGGTTGCCTTTCGATCCGCGGCTGCCCGCGCTGCTCGAGCCCGCCCCGGAGCTCGTCCGGCGCCTCGAGGCGGCCGGGGTCGCCGTCGGCGACGTGGCCGGGGAGCCCCGCCGGATCGGCTACAAGCCCAGGGCCCGCGCCGTGCTGCGGCTCGACGGGCACGTGCTCAAGGCGTACGGCAAGCCAAGGCAGTTCGACGTCGCGCGCGACGGCCTACGGCGCGCGGCCGGCGACGCCCACGTGAGGACCGCCTCCTTCGAGGCGGCCTTCCCGGAGCTGCGGCTCACCGTGCAGTCGGCGGTCGACGGTGTCGTGCCGGGGACCGCGGCGGAGGTAGCGGGCGTGGCCGGGGAGCTCGTGGCGAGGCTGCAGCGCTCGCCGGTGGAGGGCCTCGCGGCGGCCGGGTGCGATCGGGCCCTGGCCGCCGCGGCGCGCAAGGCGACCGTGGTGCGGGCGGTGCTTCCCGAGCTCGGGCCGCGTCTCGACGCGCTGCTCGGGCGCCTCGCGGAGTCGATCCCGCCGGCCGGCGCCCTGGTCGCCGCCCACGGCGACTTCCACGTCGATCAGCTGCTCGAGCGGGACGGCGAGCTGCTCGCGATCGACTTCGACCAGATGTGCCTGGCGCCGGCGGCGCTCGACCTGGCCACCTACGCCGCGGACGTGGTGCGGGGGCGGGCGGGCGACGGCGAGGCGATCGGCGCGGTGGCCGCGCCGCTGCTCGACGGGTACGGCGACCGGCCCGAGGCATTCGACTGGCACCTCGCCGCGGCGATCCTCGGGCGGGCGGCGCATCCCTTCCAGCGCCAGGTGCCGGGCTGGCCGGAGCGGACCGAGGCGACGATCGCGGCTGCGGAAGGGGCGCTGAACTAGGGGATGCGCGCGCTCGTGACCGGCTGCGCCGGGTTCATCGGCTCCCACCTCACCGAGTCGTTGCTCGAAGACGGGCACGAGGTGCTGGGGGTGGACTGCTTCAACGACAACTACGCGCGGTCGCAGAAGCTCGCCAACCTGCGGCTCGCGCTCGACTTCGACACGTTCCGATTCGCACGGTGCGACCTGTCCTCGACCGACGTCTCCCCGCTCCTGGCCGACCGCGACGTCGTGTTCCACCTGGCCGCCGAGCCGGGCGTGCGGTCGAGCTGGGGCTCGCGCTTCGACGTCTACCTGCGGAACAACGTGGCCGCCACCCAGCGGCTGGTCGAGGCGGCGCTGGCGCGGCCCGAGCTTCGCTTCGTGTACGCGTCGTCCTCGTCGGTGTACGGCGAGGCCGAGCGGCTGCCCACGCCTGAGGACACGCCGCCGCAGCCGCTCTCGCCGTACGGGGTGACGAAGCTGGGGGCCGAGCAGCTCTGCCTGCTCTACCACGCGAATCATGGCCTCGAGACGGTCGCGCTGCGGTACTTCTCCGTCTACGGCCCGCGGCAGCGGCCGGACATGGCGTTCAACAGGTTCTGCCGGGCGGCGCTGGCGGACGAGCCGATCACGGTGTTCGGCGACGGCCGGCAGACCCGCGACTTCACCTACGTGGCGGACGTGGTGGCGGCGACGCGGGCGGCCGCGTCGTCGGCGGCGGCGCCGGGCCAGGTGTACAACGTGGGCGGCGGGTCGAGGGTGAGCCTGCGGCGCACACTGGAGGTGCTCGCGGCGGTGTCGGGCGTGGATCTGGACGTCCGCTGCTCGGCGCGCGAGCACGGCGACGTGGCGGACACCGGGGCCGACATCACGCGCGCACGCCGCGATCTCGGCTTCCGGCCGGGAACGTCGCTCGAGGACGGGCTGCGGGCCGAGTTCGAGTGGATGGCGGAGCGGGCGCCGCGCCGCCGCTTCGCAGGACAGCCCGGAATAATTGGGCGCGATGACCGACGGTCCGCATCGGGTGGTGGTGATCGGCGGTGGATTCGGCGGGCTTCAGGCCGCCACGCATCTCGACCGTGAGGCGGTCGAGCTGACCCTGATCGACCGGCGCAACTTCCATCTCTTCCAGCCGCTCACCTACCAGGTTGCCACCGGCGCGCTGTCGCCCGGGGAGGTGTGCTACCCGCTGCGGGCCATCTTCAAGAGGCGCCGCAACGTGAAGGTCCTGATGGCAGAGGTCCGCGGATTCGACCTCGACTCGCGCGAGGTGCTCGCGGAGCCCGTGGCCGGCGGCTCGGGTCCCGTGTCGGTGGGCTACGACACGCTCATCGTCGCCGGCGGCTCGCGCTACTCCTACTTCGGCCACGACGAGTGGGAGCACGTGGCGCCGGAGGTCAAATCGCTCGAGAGCGCGCTGGCCGTCCGCGGCCGCATCCTCACCGCCTTCGAGGCCGCCGAGTCGGAGACCGACGACGAACGCAGGCGCGGCTGGCTCACCTTCGCCGTGGTGGGCGCCGGCCCGACGGGTGTCGAGATGGCGGGCCAGATCGCCGAGCTCGCGCGGGACACGTTGCGGAAGGACTTCCGTGCGATCGACCCCCGCGAAGGTCGCGTCCTGCTGGTGGAGGCGCTCGACCGCGTGCTCACGAGCTTCCCGACTTCGTTGTCCCGCAAGGCCAAGCGCTCGCTCGAGCGTCTGGGGGTGACTCCGCTCCTCGAGCGGACCGTGGTGGGCATCGACGACGAAGCCGTCACCGTCGAGGCGCCCGACGGCGGCACGGAGCGCATCCCGGCGCGGACGGTGATCTGGGCGGCCGGGGTCACGGGATCCGTGCTCGCCGGGCGGCTGTCGGAGCTGACCGGCGCCGAGCTGGACCGGGCGGGCAGGGTGACGGTGGAGCCCGACCTGACGCTGCTCGGCCACCCCGAGGTCTTCGCGCTCGGCGACATGGTCGTCGTGCGCGGCGAGGACGGCACGCCGGTGGAGTACCCCGGCGTTGCCCCGGTGGCGATGCAGCAGGGCCGCTACGCCGCGAAGGTGGTGCGCGCGCGGCTGCGGGGACGAAGCACGGGACCCTTCCACTACCGCGACAAGGGGAACCTCGCCACGATCGGCCGCGCACGCGCAGTCGCGGACCTCCATTTCATGAGGCTGAGCGGGTTCCTCGCCTGGGCCGCCTGGCTCGTGGTCCACCTCTGGTACCTGATCGGGTTCCAGAACCGCCTCTTCGTCCTCATCCGCTGGTCGTTCAGCTTCATCAGCCGTGGCCGCGCCGCGCGGCTGATCACGAGCCAGCCGCCGCTACGTCACGACTAGGGTGCCGGCGTCCGGCGCAGCAGGACCGCCCAGCGTCTGACGCTCTCGACCGTCAGGACCTCCTCGGGCCATGGATCGTCGGCCAGCCGGGCGCGCACCGCGTCCTCGCCGTCGGCCTCCACGACGAGCAGGGCGCTGTCGCCGTCGCCCTCGCCGATCGGGCCGCCCAGGACCACGAAGCCGTCCTCGGCCAGCCTGTCCATGAACGCCGCGTGCTCGTCCCAGCCCGGCTGCTCGCGCCGCGGTCGCGTGTGATCCCAGGCGGGGCCCTTCGCCCGCTCCACCAGGTAGTACTCGGTCACTTCGGGCAGCGTACGCCAGTCCGAGGTACGATCGCCGTGGCGAGGACTACCAGGAGGTGGGTGATGGCCGAGGAGGTTCAGATCGCGGGCACTGGCTCGACCGCGAAGGTGCGCAACCCGTTTGGGGTTCTGGGGCTGAGCATCATCACGATCGGGGTCTACTACCTCTTCTGGTGGTACTACATCAACCGGGAGATGCGCGACCTCGGCCACGCCAAGGGCGTGGACCTCGGCCAGAACCCGACGAACTCGGTGCTCGCGGTCTTCCCCGGCGCGCTCATCATCGTCCCGGGGATCGTCACGATGTGGACCACGAGCGGCCGCATCGAGGGGGCCCAGGAGGCCGTGGGCATGGACCGCCGGGCGAGCGGCCCTATCATCTTCATCCTCCTGCTCCTGATCGGCCCGGTCGGCATCTGGTACGCGCAGAGCGAGCTCAACAAGGTCTGGGCCGCCCAGGGCACGGGCGCGCTGCCGCAGCCGCCGGCGACCGAGCAGCCGTCGACCGAGGCGCGGCCGGAGGTGCCCACCTCGGGCCCGCAGGCGCCCTCCGCCTGAGGGCTACCGGGCGGCGACCGGCGCGCCGCGCAGTTCCTCGGTCAGCTCGTTCGAGGACTTGACGTCGGAGAACATCGGGTAGTCGAAGCGGATGGCGTTGTCGTGTTCCTCGGGCGACGTGGCCGCCACGCAGTCCGACAACGTGATGACCTCGTAGCCCTTCTCGTAGCCGGTGCGCATCGTCGACTCGACGCAGCAGTTCGTGAGGAAGCCGCCGAGCGCGATCGTCGTGATGCCGCGCGCGCGGAGGATGAAGTCGAGGTTGGTGGTCGCGAACGTGTCGAGCCCGCGCTTGCCCTCCACCACCACGTCGCCCTCCTGGGGAGCGAGCGAGTCGACGATCTCGGCGCCCCACTCGCCCTTGACGAAGGCGGTGGAGTCGACTACCCCCTTGAGGATCCCGTAGGGGTGGTCGGACAGCTCGCCGTAGCCCGGCGCGAACGTGATCGGCGCGTGCACGATGGTGGCCCCGGCCTCGCGCGCAGCCTCGACCAGCGCGCGCGTGTTCTCGAGCATGCCGGTCCGCTCCATGACCTCTCCGACAGCGTCGTGGAGCACGCCTCCTTCCGACGTGAAGTCGTTCTGGAACTCGATCAGGACGATGGCGGTGCGCTTCGGATCGATAGCCATGTGGCGACTCTAGCTCGCTACACCAGCCGCGGGGCGTGCGAGCTCGAGTAGACGTCCTTGCGGGCGATCAGGCCGTCTCGGAAGGGGAAGACGTCGACGCCGTCCCACTCGATTGCGCGGCCTTCGGAGTCCGTCGCGGTCGCCGTCCACTCGCTCACGACGAAGTCCTCGCCCACGTAGCGCCGGCGGCCGTGGAAGCGCATGTCGGGCTGCTGGGCGAACGTCGACTCGAGCAGCTCGCGCACCGCCTCGCCCTCCACGCGCACGCCGCGCGTGTGGTTCTCGAAGACCATGTCCGGCGTGTGCATGGACATGATCGAGTCCACGTCCTGGTCGTTCCAGGCCTGGTCATAAAGGTCGATGAACGCGGCGAGGTCCACGCGCCGATCCTAATCCCGCGGCGGCGTCCAGAGCCAGGCGTCGTTCAGCAGCTTGCCGTCGGGGTGCCGGCGGCTCCACCGCGCGCCGCCGAAGACGAGCAGCTTGCGGCGCGTATTGACGCTCGTCGAGCCATGCGGGGCGGTGCGGTCGCTCCACAGACGGGGCACGCGGATCCAGTCGTCCTGGGTCGTGTCGAGCACCAGGGACCTCGGGCTGCCCCCTACGAGCCGCGCTCGCGTGAGCACGCCCGTGCCGAACTCGGTGCCGCGCTCCTCGCTCGGCTCGGGGACGTTGGGGAGCTCCGACCAGACGCCGCGCACGGGATGGAGGATGCCGCCGTAGGGCCGCCCGAAGCTGTAGTCCACGTTGCCCGTCCCGAGCTCGGGGCTCACCAGGCGGCGGCCGACCGGCACCCAGAAGCCGTGGCCCCAGAGGACGTGGTCGGAGTCGGGCAGCCGCCGCCAGGCCGCGTCGCCGAGCTCGAGCGTCGCGGCGCGAGCCAGCGGAGGGTTCTCGGCGTTGCGGGCCGCCGGGTCGAACCCGATCAGGACCAGGCGACGTCCGTCCCAAACGACCACCCCTCGGATCGGCGGGCTGGGCAGCTCCTTCCAGCGCCGCTCGCGGGGCCCGAGCAGGAACACGCTCAGGGGAACCGGCCCTCGCTCCGGGCCGTATGCAACCAGCCGGTCGCCTGCGCCCACCAGCCTGTAGTTCCGGCGCGGGGGAGAGGGGAGCCGATGCCACGTGTCCCGGCGCGTCCGGTATGCAAGCAGGTCCATTCGCGTGTGGCGAACGCCCGGGTTGCGCGGGACGGCGACGTACACGCTGTCGCCGGCGGCCGCCGCCGGAGAGATCGGCTCGATTCCGATTGGGGCCTCGGCGATCCGTCGCCACGAGCCGGTCCGCGGGTTGAATGCCGCGCCGTCTCGCAGCGGTGGCTGCGGCTTTGCCGGGCCGCCGGAGCTCGGGTGCGTCGGCGGAGCGTCACTTCCGCCGAGCAGGAGCGCCTCGCGCCCCGTCCAGACTCCTACCGAGAGCTCACGAGGGCTGATCGGCGGGTCGGGCAGGCGCTCCCACGACCCCACCGCTTCGATCTGACCCGAGCCGCCGAAGCCACACCCTGCCACGAGCAGGCACGGACCGACGAGCGCAAGCCGACGGAGCCTCACGCATTCATCTTGCTCCGCGCGCGTTAACCGCGCGTTAGGGAGGAAGTCTGCCGGCGAGAGCGGGCGGTCTGCTGGACTCGAGCCTCCGCCTGCCTGAGCTCCAGCTTCTTCACCTCGGCGTCGATGATCCGATCCCGGACGGAGTGGCTGGTGTCGCGCCTGTACATGGAGACTCCCCCTTTCGAGCTGTGCGTTGTCATTGCGTCGATTGCACACCTCGCTCGTGAGAGGTTGATGAGTGCGTGCGGTCACCTCGCGCTCATCGCTCGCTCATCCGGGCGGCCGACGCTTGCGGCATGAGACGCATCTACCACTGGTTCGTAGGGGGCGCCGCGGTGGCGCTCGGCGCCTTCGTCGCGGTCCTCCTCGTGAGCGGGGGATGGCAGGCGGTGGCCGCCACCGTCGGGATCTTCGGCGGCATCGCGGCCGTGCTCAGCTTCATCGTGCTCGGAGTGGCGAGCGAGCGGCCTCAGCCGCGCAGTGCCCGCGCGCCGGTCAACGCGAGCGCGAGCCGGGCTCCCATGACCGCGGCGACGGCGCCGGCAAGCCGGCCTCAGTCGATCGCGCCGCCGAAGCCGATCGCGGCCGCAAACGGGCCATGGTCGCCTCCTCGGCGAACTGCTCGCCCGTCACTCCGGTGACGAAGCGCCCGCCGCGGATCAGCCCGCGCGCCTCCAGCCGGCGCAGGGCCCAGAGGACCTCGCGCCAGGGAACGGCCAGCCGTTCCTGCAGGTAGACGTCGCGGAACACGACGCCCCAGCGCAGCAGGAGCTGCCAGGCCACTGCTTCGGCCAGCTCCTCCACGTCGTCGATCGGCTCGGTGGGGGGAAGGAGGGTCCAGCGGCCCTCCACGCCCTGGCGCCAGGTGCCGCGCCGGCCGCGCGAGCCGGGCCGGCGCCGCGCGATCCGGCTTCTCCCCCTCAGCAGCGACCGGACCGCGCCCCACCCGTCGGCGGTGACGAGTCCGCGGGCGACGCCGTCCCAGAGACCCTCCTCGACCTCGGTGGGAGGGCGACCCGTGACCGCTTGGAGGTCGGCGTGGAAGAGGGCGCCGCGTCCGCGCAGGGCGTCGAGCACCTCCCGCCCGCAGCCTCCGGTGGGCTCCGCCGGCGCCACCGCGCCGCGGTGGGCTTGGAGCAGCCAGGGCAGATCCTCGCGGAGCATGAAGGTGATGGGCGTCCGGCGCGATGGCGTCTTGGCCGGCGAGTCCACGCGACTGCCGCCTTCCGCGGCCGGCTCGAGCACGGACAGCCGGCCCCACACGACCTCGCCCGACATGCACAGATCGTCGAGCCACTCCGGGCGGTAGGCCTCGACCCGTTCGGCGAAGATGCGCTCCCACTCCTTGACGGGCAGCTCGAATCCCTGAAGCTGCTCGATCACTTCGGCAAGGCCGGCCCGGCCGGGGCGAGCGGCGTGCCACCAGGACCGGAGGAAGTCGTGCCACTCCTCCTGGCTGATCGGACGCACCGCGGCGCGGCGGCTCTCGCGCGTGTAGCCGTGGATGCGCGCGAGCAGGCGGCGGGCGCACCACTGTTCCTCACGCTCAGGCTCGAACCGCCCGCTCACGGCGAACCCGCTCCCCCGGAGGGTCTCGAGGGCGATGGTCACGCCCGACGGCGACAGGCCCGTGGCCTCGGTGAGGTCCTCAGGGGTCACGGGCCCCGAGACGTCGAGATGTCCCCGGACGAGCTCTATGGCGGCCGCCTCCGCATCCGCCTCGGGGGGCGCCGGACCGGGGAACAGGGCTTCGACCTCGGCCCGCCGCTCGGTGGCCGCCCACATCAGGCCGGCTCCGTGCTGCACCTCGAAGCTCCGGCCCGCGCCGGCCAGCATCTCGAAATGGTCGCTCCACTCGGGCCGCGGCCGGGCGACGACCAGCGACAGGAGCAGATCGTGGAGCTCGTCCGGGTCGCGCACGTCCGGCATCGCCTCGGCCCGGACCCGGGCGATGGCGTCCGGGTCGAGCCGGCCCAGCTCGCGGGGCTCGACCGGCAACCCGCGGCGGAGCGGAACCGCCCGCGACCGGCGCTCGCCGATCTCCGTGTCCTCGTCGAGGTAGGTGAACGGGGCGCCGTTCAGGATCTCGTGGGCCAGCACGCTGGGCTCGACGGTGTCCACGAAGTGGAGCCGGACCGTCCCCTCCTCGAACCGGCGCAGCAGCGCCTTGAGGCCCTCGATGTCCATGGCCTCGTTGAGGCAGTCGCCCATGGTCTCGCGCACGAGCGGGTGATCGGGTATCTCGATCGGACCGGCGGGCGCGTTGTCCTGGCAGGCGGCGAGCGAGGGGAAGACGGCGGCCATCAGGTCGTCGGACTCCATGCGCTGGAGATTGAACGGGTTGAGCCGACCCCCCTTGCGCCGCAGCACGGCCAGCGAGCGGTTGAGGTTCCAGCGCCAGCGGGCCGTGAACATCGGGTTGCGCAGCACCGCCTGGGAGACGGCGGCCTCGACGTTGTGGGGGCGCAGGAAGCCGGGCACGTCCTCGAGCGGGAACGAGTGCTGCGGCCCGAGCGACAGCATCGCTGCGTCGTCCGTGGCTGCCGCCTGCAGCTCGAAGTCGAACGTCAGGCAGAACTTCTTGCGGAGCCCGAGGCCGAGCGCGCTGTTGATCGCGGAGCCAAGCGGCGCGTGGACGATCAGCTGCATCCCGCCGGTCCCGTCGAAGAAGCGCTCGAACACGATGTCGTCGTGGCTCGGCATCACGCCGCCGAGCTGGGCTCGGCCGGTCGCCAGGTAGTCGACCACCAGCGCGGCGGCCACGACGTCGACGCCCGACGCCTCCTGCACGAGCTCGGTCGCGGCCTCGCGCCCGCCGGAGTCGAGCCGCTCCGCCACCCGGGTGCGCAGGCGCGACACCTCCTCGGACAGCTCGTCGGTGCGGCCCGGCGCCTCGCCGAGCCAGAACGGAACGGTGGGGTGCCTGCCGGTCGCGTCCCGCACGCGCATCACGCCGTTCGTCACCTGCACGATCTGCCAGGGATGGCTGCCGAGCAGGAACACGTCCCCCTGCTGCGACTCGATCGCGAAGTCCTCGTTCACGGTGCCGACGAAGACGTCGCCCGGCTCCATCAGCACGCGGTAGTCGCCGGTCTCGGGAATCGCTCCGCCCGACGTGAGCGTGGCGAGCCTGGCGCCCCGCCGGCCGCGGACACGTCCGTTCACCCGGTCGCGATGGAGGTATGCCATACGCCGGCCGCGTCCGGTCTGGATGCCGGCCGAGACCAGCTCGACGATCTCGTCGAACTCCTCCCGGCTGAGCCGCCGGTAGGGCCAGGCACGCGTGAAGACCTCGAACAGCTCGTCCTCGGAGACGCCCTCGTCGCCCCGCGCCGCCGCCTCCGCGACGATCTGCTGCGCCAGGATGTCGAGCGGCTGCTCGGGCGGATGGAGGGCGTCGAGGCGCCCGCGCCTGACGGCCGCGAGCAGCGCGGCGCACTCGACCAGCTCGTCGCGCGTCGTGGGGTACACGATCCCGCGCGGGACCCCGCTGCGGTGGTGGTTGGCGCGTCCCACCCGCTGGAGGAAGGTCGCGATGCTGCGGGGCGAGCCGATCTGGCAGACCAGCTCGACCGGCCCAACGTCGATGCCGAGCTCGAGCGAGGCGGTCGCCACGAGCGCCTTCAGGTCACCTGCGCGCAGGCGGCGCTCGACGCGCTGCCGCCGCTCCCGGGACAGCGATCCGTGATGGGCGGCCACCTGGTCCTCGCCCAGGCGCTCGCCGAGCTGATGGGCGACCTTCTCCGACAGCTTCCTGGTGTTGACGAACACGAGCGTCGTCTGATGGCCCGCGACGTGGGCGGCGATGCGGTCGACGATCTCGTTCGACTGGTCGCCGGAGAGCGCCGCTTCGAGCTCGCCGTCGGGCAGCTCGAGCGACAGGTCGAGGCGGCGGCGGTGTCCGCTGTCGACGACCGCCGGGAGCGGCTCGTCCCGTCCGACCAGCAGCCGGGCCGCCGTCTCGACCGGCTTGACGGTCGCCGAGAGACCGACCCGGACGGGCGAGCGATCGGTCACCGCGCGGAGCCGCTCGAGCGAGAGGGCCAGGTGCGAGCCGCGCTTGTCGCGGGCAAGCGCGTGGATCTCGTCGACGATGACGGTCTCCACGGTCGCGAGCGTGGTCCGAGAGCGCTCGGCGGTGAGGTAGATGTAGAGGGACTCCGGCGTCGTGACGAGGAGGTTCGGGGGCCTGCGGACCATCAGCTGCCGCTCCCACGACGTGGAGTCTCCGGTCCGCACGGCCACGGTGATGGGAGCGGGGTCGTGACCGAGCTCCTTCGCCACCTCGGCGATCTGGGCGAGCGGCTCCTCGAGGTTGGTGTGGATGTCGACGGCGAGCGCCTTCAGCGGGCTCAGGTACACCACCCGCGTGACGTCCTCGATGTCCTCGCCGGCGTCATGGGCGTGGTAGAGGGCATCGATCGCAGCGAGGAACCCGGCGAGCGTCTTGCCCGAGCCGGTCGGCGCGCACACCAGCGTGTGCCGGCCTGCGGCAATCGCCGGCCAGCCGCCGGCCTGCGCCTCGGTCGGCCCGTCGGGGAAGCGCCGCTCGAACCAGGTCCGCACCGCCGGATGGAACCGCTCGAGGACCCCGAACCCGGACGGGGCGGCGGGCGGCGTCGGGAGCGGAGTTATGGACACCCGGCGCATTCTCGCAGCCGCCCGGATCGCGTAGGCTCGGCCGAAGAGGGCACTTGATCCAGCACGTGTCGTTCGAAATCAGGCCGGACCAGCTCGACACCTGCATCGAGTTCTACGAGCTGCTCGGGTTCCGGCGGGTGACGGCGCCGGAGAAGCTGGCCCACTACGTCGTCTGGCTCGAGCGCGACGGGGACCAGTTCCATCTGCTTCAGCTGCCTGAGACCTCGCACATGAACGCAGGGCACGCGGCGGTACCGCTGGGCGACGACTACGAGGCAACGCAGACGCGGCTCCGGGAAGCCGGCCACGATGTCGACGACCACGAGGAGTACTGGGGATCGCCGCGCTCGTTCGCCCGCGACCCGGCGGGCAACCTGGTCGAGCTGATGAAGTTCCCGCCGCCGCCGCAGCTGTAGGGCTACTCGCCGGCCCCGACCGCCTCGAGGGCCTCGTGCATCGTCGAGTAGTTGCGCAGCTCGACGCACTTCCCGTCGCGCAGCTTCCAGACATTGACGATCGTCTCCTCGATGCCGACTGAGCTTCCCTTGCCCCTGCCGGCCTGCGTGATCCGTACGACGACGTGATCGCCCCTGGGAATGAACTCCTGCGGCTCGTACCGCACCTCGTCGAAGGCGTCCCAGTCGATCTCCGCGAAGCGCAGGAAGCCGTCCCGCCCCTCGTAGACCGAGGCCTCGGGATGATGGGGCCGGTCATAGATCGTCATCGAGGGGTCGACGTGCGAGAGGAGCGTCGCCCGGTCGCGCTCGGCGAACGCCGTGTACATGGCTCGGACGACGTCGACGTTGTCTTGGGCCACACTCAGGCTTGGGTTCGGAGATTGAGGTAGACGACGCCATTGTCGTACGGCTCACAACCCGCGCGCGAGAGCTGTCGGGGCGCGGCGTCCTCGGGGAAGAGGCGCGGGCCGAGCCCGCGGGTGAGCGGGTAGACGAGCAGGTGCAGCTCGTCGACGAGGCCGTCGTCCAGCAGCGCACGGACCAGCGTCCCGCTTCCGGAGACGTAGATGTCGCCGACGTCGTCCTTCAGGCGGCGGATCGCGTCCGGGTCGTACGGGCCGATGATCTCCGAGTTCCTCCAGGTAGCGTCAGTGAGCGTGGAGGAAACGACGTACTTGGTGGTGTCGTTGAAGAACGGCGCGCCCGGATCGTCCTCGACCGTGCGCGTGGACCAGGCGGGCTCGAACATCTCGTAGGTCCTGCGCCCGAGCAGGATGGCTTGGCAACGTTCCGTCACCGCACCGACGTCCCTCTCCATCTCGGGGACGAACTCGTAGTCGAACGTCCAGGTCGGCGCGTCGATCACGCCGTCGAGGCTCATGAACTCGTGAACGTGTATGGCTCCCATGCCCGAAAAGATCCCTGATCGGATCGCTTGGGCGGTGGCTGCCCTCGAAATCGGGGGAGCGGACCGCGTGCTGGAGATCGGCGGCGGCCCCGGGGTCGCGGCCTCGCTGGTCTGCTCGCGCCTCGACACCGGCCGGATGCTCCTGATCGACCGGTCGGCGACGGCCATCGAGCGGACGCGGCGCCGGAACGCCGAGCACCTTTCGTCCGGGCGCCTCCAGCTGGAGACCGTGGAGCTGCGCGAGTTCGAGGCGCGGGGCCGGCAGTTCGACAAGGTGTTCGCGGTGAACGTCAACGTCTTCTGGACCGGTCCGGCGACCGAGGAGCTGGCGCGCGTGCGCGAGGCGCTGGCGCCCGGGGGGAGGCTCTTTCTCTTCTACGAGACGCCGAGCGCGGCGCGCGCCCGGGACGTCGCGACGCGAGTGGCGGATGCGCTGCGCGCGAACGGCTTCGCCGCGCCGGGACTACGCCGCCACCTCGGCGCTGGCCCCGCGGTGGCGTCGGTACATGTCCTCGACCCACTTGAACCCGGGACGGTCCTCGAGCGAGTCCCGGAACCGCCGTGACTGGGCGGTGCGATCGTCGGCCTGAAGCTTCACGTACGGGAGCTCAGGCGGCATGACGATGAGAGCAAGGATCGAGGCCGCCGTCAGGTCCGCGACGGTGAACGACTCGCCGACGAGATAGCCGTTTGGGCCGGCGTTCGCCTCAACCTTCTCGAACGCCCGGCGCACCTTCCCGCGCGACTTCTCAACGGTCTCCGGCCTGATGCGGAAGCGCCTCTTGACCACGCGGCAGAACAGGGGACTGATCGTCTCGAGGAGACCCATTCGCGGGTGATCCGCGCCGTAGACCATCGTGAGGAACTTCTCGGGCTCCGCCAGGTTGTCGCCGAACAGCACCCGCCGGAGGTCGTGACCGCACTGTTCGTCGAAGTAGTCCTCCAGGTCGAGGGCGCGGCTGCGCTCCTCGGGGTCGGCCGGGTAGAGCGGCGGCTCCGGCCATCGCCGCTCGATCGCCTCGATGATCCTCGTCGAATCGCCGATCGCACGACCGTTCATCTCCAGGACCGGCACCGTGCGGCCCGCGCGCAGGCGACGCGCCGTGAGCTCCTGCAGAGCGGGCGTCACCGCGCGGCGTACGTGCGCAACGCCCTTGTAGTCGAGCGCCCACCGGACCTTTTCGTTGTAGTGCGAGATCTCGAGGTGCCAGAGGACCGGCTGTCCGTCCGATGGCGGCATCGCTCCACTGATACCCGCGGCGGTGGCCTTCAGCCGCGGGCGGCGACCGCGCCGCCGCAGCCGGTGCGGACCTTGTAGGGGCCCGGCTTGCGGAGGACCTTCAACGGCGACCTACCGGCCTCGAGGATCTTGAAGCCGGTGTCGGTGATGCGCACGGTCGTCCCGGGGCCCACCAGCACGGACTCCCCGCTCAGGGAGGCGATCGAGACGACGGAGTTGGGCCCTGTCCTCACGATGGTCCCAGCCTCCGCGAACCTGTTTGTCATCAGGTTGAGGGGCTGATTCGAGCCCTTCTCGAACGTCATCACGCGCCCCTGCCGGCGGACGATGACCTTGAGACGATCGCCGCCCGGGGTCAGCGTCACGGTGCGCTCGCCCCGCTCGTGGGCACACTGCCACGGCCCGGTTTCGACATCGCGGAAGCGCTTCTGGAAGCGCCTGTCGAGGCTGACCTTGGCCTCCTCGATCTTCGGTCCTTCCGTCCTGGCGTCGGCGTCCGCGCAGCCGTTGGGCGAGCTGTAGGCGCCCACGAAGAAGCGGGCGAACCCCCTTGGTGGCGGGAAGCGCGCCGTGAAGCCGCGGCCGTCGGTCTCGAAGGGCGGCGCGACGTAGTCCACCAGCGGCTGGCCGTCCAGATCGGTGCGCCTGACCACGATCCGGTAGCCGACGGCGCGCTTGATCTTCGGGAACTCGACGAAGACCACCGCCTGGCAGCGGCCCTGATCGTTGGCCGACTTCCCCGACTCGTCGAACACCTTGAAGATCTGCGCCGGCAGGTTGAACTCGAGCTTCGCGGCGGCAGAGGCCGGCAACGCGAGCATCACCACGACCACCGCGACCATCGCGAGCCGGCGGGCCAGTGCCATCGGGCGACTCTAGCCCGTCATTGGGCGCTGCGCGACTGCTCGGCGACCACGAGCACCACCAGGACTGCGGTGAGCAGCGCGGTAACGACCAGCCCGTCGAGGCCGGCGACGAGCGGCACGGCGCCGAGCAACGCGATCAGGGCGATGACACGCGGGCGGCTCTGCGGCTCCCCGAGCCTTACGGCGCAGGCCATCAGGCCGGCCAGGAAGAGCGCGGGGCCGCCGAGCGCGACGAGCGCACCGGCATCGCCGAGGTCGTCGCTGGGGTGCGCGATCACAAGCTCGTCGCCGACCGCGACGAGGACGATCCCGGCAATGATCGGGAGGTGCAGGTAGGTGTAGATGTCGCGGCCGATCTGGCCGCGCTCGTCGGCCGTCGCCATGCGGATCCGCTCCAGGACCGTGCCGGCCACCTGGCCGAAGTACAGCCACCACAGCGCCGCCGATGAGAGCAAGGCGAGCAGGAGGGCAGTGACGACGCCGACGCTCAATCCCGTGTCCGACGCGGTCGCGCCCGCCAGTACGACGCTCTCCCCGAGCGCGATGATCACGAAGAGCTCGAAGCGCTCGCCGAAGTGGGCCCCCTCGATCTGCCACTGACTCATGGGCGTGCTCCCCGTCCCCGGCACCCAATAGGTCAGCAGGGGCGCAGCCAGATCGAGACCAAGGGCACCCAGCCACAGGACCCAGCGCAGTGCCTCGGCATCCACGATGCCGCCCGCGACCCAGAGCGGCGCCGAGAGGAGACTCCAGGCCAGGATCTGGCGAAAGTTCTGGTTGAACGCTCCGGGCGGCGTGACCGCGACGACGAAGGTGTTCCGTCCGATCTGCAGACCCGAGTACGCGCACGCGAACAGCAGCGCGTGGTCGCCGAATCCCTCCGGGATCGCGACCGCCATCAGCAGGCTCGCCAGCATCACGAACACCAGCACGAGCCGGACCGGCACGGTGTCCGGGTCGAACCAGTTGGTCATCCAGGTGGTGTAGTTCCACGCCCAGTAGAGCGCGACGAGCATGAACGCGGTCTCGGCCGCGGCCGCCCAGGTGATGTCCGCGACCAGGTGATGCGACAGCTGGGTGACCGCGAAGACGTAAACGAGATCGAAGAACAGCTCGAAGAACGTCGCGCGCTGCTCTCCTTCACCGCGGATGATGGGCAGCTGCGGAATGATCGGAGGTGCGCCGGCCGGCGCACCTCCGATCTGCGTCGTGTCAGGCAAAGCGCTTGATGAACGCGAGCGCCCTTTCGGCCACCTCGCGCCAACCGCTGTCGATGGTCAGCGAGTGACCACGGTTAGGGACCTCTTCGAACTCGGTGACCCCCGGGTTGTGTCGCTGGCGCTTGAACGATGCGCTCGCGATCGCCGGGGCCACCGTGTGGTCCTTCTCTCCCTCGATGATCAGCAGGGGCCCGCGATTCGGATTCCTGGGGTCCAGCTTTGCCTCGGTGCGCGGGTTCAGGTTGGCGTTGGCCATCTGCATCAACGCCACGCCCGGCGCTGCCACGTGGTAGGTCTCATACAGCCGCTCCGCCTCCTCGTCGTCGAGGGCATTCGCCCAGCCGTACTTGAACTGGTCGAGGGTGAGGGTGACGGCACGACCCCGGTTCAAGGGGTTTCGAAGGACCGCACTCGAGACCCGCAACGTTGAGATCGGCAGCGGCAGCACACCGCGGAACGGCCCGGGGTCGATCGCCACCGTCGCCGCTGACAACCCCCGGTCGGCGATGATCTGCGCCAGCAATCCGCCGGTCGAGTGGCCCATGACCGCGGGCTTCTTCTCCAGTCCCCCGATCACCTCTGCGGTGTGATCGGCGACCTGGCCGAGCGTCTTCTTCGCGAGGGCCTCGGGGTGCGCCCTGGCCTCTGCGACCGTCTCGGGATCGTCGGGCCAGCTCGGGGTCAGCGCGGCATAGCCCGCAGCCTCGAACAGGTCGACCCAGCGGTCCCAGCTGCTCGGCAGCACCCAAAGCCCGTGGATGAACACGACCGGGGTCCGCCCGCTCGCGTTCGCCTGCTCCACCTGTCGCATTTCCCGATCAGTCGATTTGGTCATGGTCGGCAAGAGTGATCCTTTCGGTGGTGTTCGTCATCGCGGGTTCGCCAAGGCCCTACGGAGCCGTTGACGTTCGTCGCGATCGAGCTGGTTGACGTAGGCCTGGATGCCCTCGCGGCGCGCTGCGTCCAGGGTCGCGACGAGCTCCAGCCCCCGCTCGCTGAGCGAGTAGTGACGCCGTTCCTCACGGAGGTAACCGCGACCGCGGAGACTGTGGATGGCGGGGTAGGCGACGTCGAGCGAGAAGCCGGCAAGGTCAGCCAGCTCGCTCACGGCGGCCGGGCCGTCGTCCACCTTCAGCGCGAGTGCGAGCAACAGGCGCAGATCCTCGAACGACAGTTCGGACTGCTCCGCCCACGTCGCTATCCGCTGCCAGCCGATCAGGTCGATCAGACGGAGCCGGATGGCGAGCGCTTCCACCAGCGGATCGGTCGACGTCGTGGGGGTCATGGGCCGGCCTCCTAGGCGCCGTGGAGCGCCTTGCGCAGGAAGGCGGTGGCCTGCGCGACGGCGGCGCGTGTGGCGTGTGTGCCGCTGAGCGGGTTGAGCATCATGAAGTCGTGCGTGATGC
>Ga0081538_10002271_pt1 | contig 19003 bp, 19 predicted proteins | sample TabmetS5T2R1_FD_71022 | JGI IMG/M metagenome (GOLD analysis project Ga0081538, IMG submission 71022) | Tabebuia heterophylla rhizosphere microbial communities from the University of Puerto Rico - S5T2R1 | ecosystem: Host-associated > Plants > Roots > Rhizosphere ... | reverse complement strand
TCGCCCCCCTCGCGCTCCCCAGCGCCCCCGCGAAGCTGCGGGGGGGGGGGAGCGGATCGGTGATCGCCGTACCTACGACCACCGCGAAGGCGCCCGCCTCGAGGGCGGCCCGCGCCTCCGCCGGCGACCCGTAACGGCCCTCGGCCAGCACCGGGCAATCGAGCTCCGCGGCGAGCCGGCCGACGAGCTCGACGTCGGGGTGCTCCGGCGGCGCCCCGCCGTCCGTGTAGCCGGCGAGGGTCGTGGCCACCGCGGCGGCGCCGGCTTCCCGGGCCGCCACGCCGGCCTCGAGCGAGTCCACGTCCGCGAGCACCGGCCGTTCGAGCTCTCGGACCAGCGTCTCGATGAACTCTCCCGGCTCCCGGCCGCCAGGCCGCGGCCGGAGGGTGGCGTCCACAGCCACGACGTCGGCTCCCGCCGCCGCCACCTCGTGGGCGTCCACGAGCTCTGGCGTGATGTAGACGGCGCTGTCGCGAACGCGGCGTTTGCGCAGCCCGATTACCGGGAGCCGGGCGGCCGCGCGGATCGCCGCGACGTTGGCGCCGCCCTCGGCGCGGACGCCTGCCGCGCCGCCGAGCTCCGCGGCTCGGGCGATCGCGACCAGGTGGGAGGTCTCCCGCAGCGGGCTCTCCTCGGACGCCTGAACGGACACCACGAGCCCGCCCTCCATGGCCATGAGCCGAGCGCTCACGCCGCCCGCCACAGGATGCCCGGCTCGGCGCGAAGCGTCCCGGCCCGCTCGGCGAGGAGGGCGGCGCCCGCGAGCGAGTCGCCCGCCGGTGGAACCACCTCGGTGCCCGGCCGGCGCGCGGCGACCTCCTCGGCGAACGGATCGAGCAGCGCGGGTCCGGCCAGGAAGAGGTTGCCGGCATAGGACACGGCGGCCGTCTCGCGGGCCCCGAAGAGCCGCCCGACCGCGGCACAGGCGGAGATCGCGAGCTCCCGCCCGGCGTCCCGGAGGATCGCTGCCGCGCGCCCGTCGCCGGCCGCCGCCTCGCGGGCGACGTCGGCCGCGAAGCTCGCGACGGCCCTGGTGGGCACGGGCGCCGCATGGATGCGTTCGACGAGCTGGGGCGCGGGCCCGAACCGCCGCTCCGCGGCAGCCAGCAGCCCGGGCGACCCGCCGCGGCCGTCGGCTTCGCGTAGCGCGGCGTCGAGCCCGGCACGCCCGATCGCGAACCCGCTGCCGGCGTCGCCCAGGAGGGATCCCCAGCCGTCGACCTTCGCCATGCGCTCGCCGTTGCGCGCCACGCACACCGCGCCGGTGCCCGCAGCGACCACCGCTCCCGGGCGATCGCCGAGCGCGCCCAGGAGCGAGGTCAGGCCGTCGCTCGCGATGGCTACCCGCCGGAGGCCGAGCTCCCGGCGCAGGAGCTCGTGCACGCGCCGCAGGTCCTCCTCGCTCGCCGCCTCGAAGCCGGACAGCCCGATTCCCGCCGGCGGCGTCGGCTCCGGGAGCCTGCCGAGGCCGGCGACGGCGGCGAGGAGCCCGGCGGCCACGTCGTCCGGTCCGGTCACGCGGCCCAGCCGCAGCACTCCCGGGGCGGTGGCGGTGCGCGGGCCGCGCCCACCGGTGAGCGCGGCCCTGATCTCGGTTTGTCCGGCGTCGACGGCGAGCGCCGCCGGCGTCACTGGAGGCCGGCCTCCTTGCAGGCCGCGGCGTACTTGCCGGTGCAGATCTCGCTCACGTCGAGGAAGCCGTCCTTGACGACGGTGCTCTCGATGTTGTCCTCCTGCACCGCGATGGTGTCGAGCAGCACCGACGGGACGTTCTTCGTGCCGTTGTCGACCCGGTCCTTGGCCAGGTCGGCGGGCGGCTCCTCGCCCTGCGCGATCGGCACGGCGAGCTCGGCCGCCGTCTCGGCGATGTCGATGATCGGCTGATAGACGGTCATGAGCTGCTCTCCGGCGAGAATGCGCTGGATTCCCGCGAGCTCGGCGTCCTGGCCGGTCACGAACCGCGAGCCGGGATCGATCTGGGCGCTCTTCAGCGCCGCGATCGCGCCGCCGGCCATGCCGTCGTTCGCCGCGTACACGGCGTCGAACCCGTCGTTCCCGAGCGATGTGATCGACTGCTCCATCTCCTGCTGCGCCCTGTCCGGACTCCAGTCAGGCGTGTCGTAGCTCTCGAGGATCTCGGCGCCCTCCTGCTCGAGGACCTGCGTCGCCCCGTCCTTGTAGGGCTTCGCGTTCGAATCGGTCGGCGCGCCGTTGATCATCACGACCCGGGGGCTGTCCATGCCGGCCTTCTGGATCGCCTCCATCTGGACGCGGGCCTGCTGCTGGCCGACCTTGAATGGATCGATCGACACGTAGTAGTCGATGTCCGCGTCCGGAATCAGGCGTCCATAGGCGATCACGGCGACGTCCGACTGCTTCGCCCGCTCCACGATCGCGGCAGCCGACTTGACGTCGACCGAGCTGATGACGATCACCTTCGCGCCCTGCGTGATCGCGGCCTCGGCCTGCTGCTGCTGCTTCGCGGGATCCTGGTCGGCGTTCGCGTAGATCACCTGGCAGTCGGGGCACAGCTCCCTCACCCGCCGCTCGAAGTTCGGTCGATCCTGCTCCTCGTAGCGAGTGGTCTTGGTCTCGGGCAGGAGGAAGGCGATCGAGCCACCGCCGTCGCCGCCTCCACCGCCGCCGTCGTCGTCGTCGTCGTCTCCGCACGCGCTGAAGGCCAGGAGCGCGAGCGCCGCGGTCAGCAGCGCGAGGACCTTCAGCGGCGCGAGCGTCCCGCGCCTCCCCGCCCGCGCGATTGCCGCGCGCGTCGCGAGCGGCGTGGGCGCCGGGTCCGGCTTGGACGCCATGGGCTTGCCAGTTCCCGCCATTGGTGGTGTCCCTCCTCCTCGGTGGTGGCGAGCACGGCACGCTACCACAACTGGTCTAGACCAGTGCCTCGGCGCCAACTTCACCGGACACCTTGGCATGCGCCCGAGCGAGGCGTACGGTGCGCGCGAGGCGAGATGGAACGGCGCGAAACGCAGGCGCAAGAGGACGCCGGCGGCCGCTCCCCGGCAGCGGCACGACGGCTGGTCGTAGGTGTGTTGCTCGGCATCGTTGGCGCCGCGGTGATGGCGGCGCCGGCGGGTGGTGGTGCTGCGCGGGTCGCTGCCGAGGTGCCGGTCGACGTGGCCGACAACGAGTTCAGGCCCTCGATGGTCACCATCACTCAGGGCGACACGGTCGTATGGACGAATGTCGGCAGTAACCCACACAACGTGCGGTTCGTCGACGGAAGTTTCGATGAACCGATGAACCCTCAAGCTTCCGCGTGGACTGTCAGGCGCACGTTCAACGCACCCGGCGAGTTCCGCTACCTCTGCGAGCAACACGCCGCCATCATGACCGGCACCGTCACCGTGAATCCGCCGCCCGGCAGCCCGCCGCCGCCCCCACCGCCCGGCACCCCGCCGCCGCCCACCCCGCCGCCGCCCAGCCCGCCCGGCACTCCTCCTCCAGGCACGCCACCGGGCGGGAAGCTGGCAACCACCGTGACCCTCCAGGTCAGCGACGCCACTCCGACCTCGGGCGAGGGGGTCCGCTTCTTCGGCTCGGTGCGCCCGCAGCGGGACGGGCGGCTCGTTCGGCTCCAGCGCCGGACGCGAAGCGGCTCCTACACCACGGTCAGACGGATCCGGCTCCGCGACGCCGGCTCGAGCCGCTCGAAGTTCAGCAAGCGCCTGCGTGTCTTCCGCGACGCCGTGTTCCGGGCCCGGCTCGCTGCCGACGGCACCCACAAGGCGGGAACGAGCCGCACGAGGCGGCTCAACGTCGGCTAGACCTTCTCCCCCGCCTCGAGCATCGCCACGTACTTCTGGATGCGGCGCGCTCTCGTCTCGGGCCTCTTCGCGTCCTCGATTCGGTACAGGATCGCGTAGCGGTTCGTCCTGTTGAGCGCTTCGAACGACTCGCGCGCACGCGGGCTCCGCTCGAGCGCCGCGCGCAGGTCGTCGGGAACGGTCGCGGTGCTCGGTGATTCGTAGGCCCGGTCCCAGCGGCCGTCCGCCTTGGCCTGCTCCACCTGCCGGAGCCCGGCCGGCTTCATCTCGCCCCGCGCGATGAGCTCCTCCGCCCTGCCGCGGTTGATCTTCGACCACCTGCTCTGCGGCCGGCGCGGCGTGAACCGGCACAGCCAGAAGTCGTCGTCGAGCCTGCTCGCCTGGCCGTCGATCCAGCCGTAGCACAGCGCGACCTCGAGGGCCTCGGCATGGGTGACGCCGCGGCCGGCGCTGCCCTTCTTCGCGAGCCTCAAGCGCACCCCGCGCGACCTCTCATGCTCCTCCGCGAGCCACGCGTCCCACGCCTCGCGCGAGGCGGCGGGCAGGACCGGGAGCTCCTGCTTCGCCGCCATCAGGCGGCGTCGCGCGGCGTCGCGACAGCCTTTCCGTGTCGCGCGACTTGGTTCATCGCGACGACGATATGCCACGGCGCCGCGGATCGAGAACCGGCGGATCAGCCTGTTGCCGGCGGTGGGATCGTCACCGCCGGCGAGCCGGGCGGTGTCAGCAGGTCGATCGTCTTGGCGTCCATACCGCCGGCTTCGCGAGCGTGATCGACGGTGTCGCTCACCTTCTGGCCCGCGTCCTCGATCGATCCGGCGTTGAACTCGAAGACGATCGTCGCTCGAAACTTCATCGCTTCTCCTCGGTCGGATGCGACCGATTCTGCCGCTAAGCGCTGCCGATCGCGACGCCGACGGCGGCCACGATCGCGCCGCCGAGCGTGACCTGGACGAGTGAGCGCGCCAGGGAGACCTGCAGGAAGCGGCGGCGGATCCAGGCGATGGCGATGAGCTCGGCGGCGACGACCACGTAGGCGACCGCGAGCGCCCGGTCCACGTCGCCGATGAGGAACGGCAGCGCGTGCATCGAGCCGCCGACGAACGTCGCGAACCCGGTAATCAGGCCGCGCGCCAGGCTGCTCCCGCGCCCCGTTAGCTCGCCGTCGTCCGAGAGGGCCTCCGACATCCCCATGCTGATGGCAGCGCCGAGCGCCGCCGCCAGACCGACCAGCAGCGCCTCGCGCGAGCCGGCCAGGTACGCGGCGGCGAAGATCGGCGCCAGGGTCGAGATCGTGCCGTCGATGAGACCGATCAGACCCGGCTGGACGACCTGCAACAGCAGCTTGCGGTCGTCGGCGCCGCGCCAGCGGGCGATTGCCTGGGCAGGAGTCATACCGGTTATTATTGCAAGTCGTTTAGAATAAGGGTCGCCTAAGAATTGACGAGAGCGGCCCCAGGACAAGTGACCGATCAGCAGCTGAAGCAGACCCTCAGAGACGGCGGCCTCCGTGTGACGCCGCAGCGCATCCTCATCCACCGGGCGCTCGCCGAGCTCGGCCGGCACTCGACGGCCGAGGAGGTGCTCGAAAGCGTCGCGCCCCGCCTGCCCAACGCCTCACTGCCGACCGTCTACGCGACGCTCGAGCTCTTGGAGGAGCTGGGCATCGCACGGAGGATCGCCGCGAGCAGCGGAGCGATGCTGTGGGATCCCCGCCCGGAGCGGCACCACCACCTCGTCTGCCGGTCGTGTGGGGCCGTCGAGGACCTGGACGTGAAGGTCGATGCAGCCAATCCGTTCCGCGCCGCCCGGCGGCGTGGCTTCCGCCCGGACGGCGCCGAGCTCGTCGTCAGCGGCCTATGCGAGCGGTGCCAGACTTGACCGGCATGGACCTGACGCTCGTGAACCTCGGTAGTCCCAGCGAGACACGCACGTTCGAGAAGGGCCGCTTCGAGACGTACGTCATCGGACCGATGACGCTCGGCCGTGCGACCTATGAGCCGGGCTGGCGGTGGTCGGAGCACGTGGGGGCCGCGAGCGGGGAGAGCTCCTGCCAGGTCGAGCACGTGGGGCTCGTGCTCGAGGGGCAGGCCGCCGTGAGGATGGACGACGGTACGGAGCGCGTCATGAGCGCCGGCGACTTCTTCCACGTGCCGCCCGGGCACGACAGCTGGGTCGTTGGCGACGAGCCATACGTGTCGCTCCACATCGTCGGTGGCGAGACCTACGCGACCTGAGGCAGAATGGCCGCATGACTCGCATCGACGAGGTCGTCGACGGCATCTACCGTATCTCGACGACCCTGGACGCTGGCGGTCCGTTTCAGTTCAACCAGTTCCTGATCGATGACGAGCGTCCGGCGCTCGTCCACACCGGCATGCACCAGATGTACGAGGCGGTCCGCGACGCGGTCGGGCAGGTGCTCGACCCCGGCCGGCTCGAGTACGTGATCCTGCTCCACTTCGAGTCGGACGAGTGCGGCGGCATGAACGGTTTTCTGGGTGGCGCGCCGGACTCGACGCTCGCCTGCAGCGCGCTGAGCGACGACCTCAACCTGAGCGGCTGGGACTACCGCGGCCGCGTCGAGGGCCACATCGACGGCGACGTGATCGACCTGGGGCGCCACAAGCTGCGCTTCCTCGAGACCCCGCACGTGCACCACTGGGACTCGATGATGCTCTTCGACGAGACGACGAAGAGCCTCTTCCCCTCCGACCTCTTCATCCAGGCCGGCGATCAGCCGCCCGTCGTCACCGAGAACCTGGGCGCCGAGATGTGCGGCCTCTACCGCGAGGTGGGCATCTTCGCCCACGAGGAGCCCGTGCGGAAGGTTGTGGACCGGGTCGAGGCGCTCGACCCCGACTGGGTCCATGGGATGCACGGCGGCAGCCTGACGCGTGAGTCGTTCCCCTACTTCGTGCGCGCCCTACGCGAGCAGCCTTTCGCGTACGAGGGAAAGCTGCTCGGCAGGCCGGTGGAGCTGCCGGCGTAGGCGCCCCGCCCGCGTGGCCGACGTCACGACGCTGCGCAGGCTCGCGCTCGCGCTTCCCGACGTCGAGGAGGGCACCGCGTACGGGACGCCCGCGTGGCGGGTGCGGAAGAAGCTGTTCGCGCGCCTGCGCGACGACCAGGAGACGGTTGCGGTCAGGGTCGACCGCGGCGAGCGCGAGCTCCTCATCGGCGCCGAGCCGGACGTCTTCTTCATCACGGACCACTACCGCGCGTACGCCTGGGTGCTCGTGCGCCTGGCCGCGATCCCCGAGGACGAGCTGGCCGAGGTGCTAGAGGACTCGTGGCGGCGGGCCGCTCCGAAGCGCCTCGTCCGCGCGCGCGACGAGCAGACGGGACGCTCGGCGGCGGGCCGCGGCGGCGCGGCCGGCGCGGCCGGCTAACCCTGCACGGCCTCTGCGCGCTCCGCGGTGGCGGCGGCGTCCCACCAGCGCTCGAGCCGGCGCATGAACGCGCGCGGCTTCTCCGCGTACACGCGGGCGCTGATCGCGAACGCCTCCGCCTGCAGCTCGGCGCGCCGCCGCTCCACCAGAGGCGCCAGCGCCGCGGCGGATTCCGGCGCGTCCTCTTCGGCCCGGGCGAGCAGCACCGCGAGGTCGTGGTCGTCGCCCAGGCGCTCCGAGACGGTGTGGGCCTCGTCGGCCAGCGCCTCCATCACGGGCCGCCAGGTGTCGCGCAGGATCGTCAGGTGGTACCAGAGGTCCTTCACGCGCTTACGCCACTCGTGCAGGCTCTCGGTGGTCGGCTCCGCCCGCGCGGCGCGGTAGCTCCGGCGCCCGCGCCGGTAGACGCGCTCGAGCCCGCCCGCCATCGCGTCGAACGAATCCTGCTCGACCGGCCAGCGAGCGACCGCCCTTCGGGCCGTGGTGAGGATCTCCACGACCTGCGCGGACGCGGGGCCGCCCGCGCCCGCCGCGGTCCGGATCTTGTGGGCCTCGAGCGCCTGCCGGAGAGGACCGGTCACCTCCGGACCGAGCTCGTCGGGGTGGCGCCGCTCGAGGTCCGCGAGCGTGGCGAGCATGACGTCCGCATCGCGTAAGCCCGCTAGCTCGCGGCCGGCGTCGCGGAAGCGGGCGTTCTCGCGCCGGTAGGCGCCGCCGCCGATCTCGTCCCGCACGAGTCGCACGAGCGCGCGCAGCTTCTTCATGTCCTTGCGGGCCTCGTGCACCGCTTCCTCGGAGGAGCTGTCGGTCTTTCCCTCGAGCTCCTCGATCGCGTGGTCGATCCGACCGCGGGCGATGCGCGCGATGCCCTTCGGAACGGTCTCGGCGTCGCGCAGTCTGTAGCTACGGGAGCCCATCGGCGTGGGAACCCTACCGCTCGCGCTCGAGCAGCTTGGCCGCCGCGCTGGCGGGGTCGAGCCGGCGCGCCACGACCTCGTCGAGGAGCGCCTGGACCGATTCGTCCTCGTGCACCTGGGCGTCGAGCCGCCGGCGCAGGCGGGCCGCGGCGAGCGCCATCACCTCGTTCAGCAGGTTGCGGCGCCGCCGCTCGTCGAGCGTCCCCTGCTCCTCGATGTAAGCCCGGTGCGCGCCCATCTTCTCCACCAGCTCATCGATCCCCTCGCCCCGGCTCGCCTCGGTCTTCACGATCGGCACCCGCCAGCCCTCCTGCGGGCCGAGCGAGAGCACGCCGCGGATCTCGCGAACCATCGTGTCGGTCAGCGGGTGGTCCGACTTGTTGACCACGATCACGTCGGGGATCTCCATCACGCCGGCCTTGAGGGCCTGGATCGAGTCGCCCGATCCCGGCATCAGGACCAGCACCACCGTGTCGGCGTGGTCGATGATGTCGACCTCCGCCTGGCCCACGCCCACGGTCTCGAGGAAGACGTCGTCCTTGCCGCTCGCGTCCATCAGGAGGGCGGCCTGCAGGGTCGCCTCCGACAGCCCCCCGAGCGACCCGCGGCTCGCCATCGAGCGGATGTAGACCCCCGGGTCAAGGAAGTGGTCGGCCAGCCGGATGCGGTCGCCGAGCAGGGCGCCGTGCGTGAAGGGCGAGCTCGGATCGATCGACAGCACCGCGATCTCGCGCTCCCGCGCCCGGGCGTTCTCGATCAGGCGACCGATCAAGGTCGACTTCCCGACCCCGGGCGGGCCGGTGAACCCGACGACGGCGGCGCGGCCGGTCCGGGGGTAGACCTCCCGGACGAGGGCCCATCCCTCCGGGTCGTCGTTCTCGACGAGCGAGATCGCCCGCGCCAGGGCGCGCTTGTCGCCGTCGAGCAGGCGCTCGGCGAGGTCGGCGGCGGTGCGTCCGGCGGCGGCCAAGGAGAGCGAATAGTAGGTCGGGGCGCGGAGACCGCTCAGCGGAGGTGCTCGCCCACGTCCCAGGTCCAGAGCTCGACCACGTTGCCGTCCGGGTCGTCGAGGTACGCGGCGCGGCCATGGCCCGCGGAGAAGTTCATCACCTCGACCTTCTGGCCCCGCTCCCGGAGCGACGCGACGGCCGCGTCGAAGTCCGCCTCGGCGATCTTCATCGCGAAGTGCACGTGCAGCCCGCCGCGGCCGCCGGCCAGGCCGACCTGCGGCCGCCACAGCCCGATGCGCGTGCGCTCGCCGGCCATCACCCAGATCGCCTCTCGGTCCTGCCAGCGCTCCACGACCGGGAGCCCGAGCACGCCGGCGTAGAACTCCTCCGCCGCCTGAAGGTCGACCACCTCGAGCACGAGCTCCGACACGCCGGTGACGGGAACACCGCCGGTCGTCACTCGTACGCGACCGCCCGGAGCACGTCCAGGTTCGCCGCCCGGCGCGCCGGGAAGATCGCCGCCAGGACCCCGGCCAGCGCGGCGAGGACTAGGAGCACGATTAGCGTGCCGACCGGATACGCGAGCTCGAATCCCTCATCGGCGAGCGGGACCGAGACCAGGGCCGCGAAGATGATGCCGAGGATCGTGCCCAGCACCGCGCCGATGAGCGCGGTGATGACGGACTCGTAGCGAACGAGGCGCTTCACCTGCCGGCGCGACATCCCGACCGCTCGCAGCAGCCCGAGCTCGCGGGTGCGTTCGTGGATCGAGAGCGCGAGCGTGGTCACGATGCCGAGCAGCGAGATCACGATCGCCAGCGCCAGCAACACATAGAAGAAGCCCACGAGCTGGTTGATCTGCTCGTCGAGGTTGTCCTTCAGCTCCTGCTGATTCAGCGTCTCTACGGTCGGGTACCGCCGCTCGACCGCGCGCGAGATCGCGTCCTGTACGGCCGCGGCGTCCGCGCCCGGGGCGATCCGCACGATCGTCATGCTCGGATCGCGGACGCCGAACTGGGTGCGCAGCGTCTCCTGGGTCGTGACGACGTTGCCGAGTAGGTCCGCGTTGTCCTTCAGGGCGCCCTCGACGGTCAACGTCAGGTTCCGCTCGAGGGGTGTGCGAATCGTGATCCGGTCGCCCACGTCCACGTCGTTCGAGCCGGCCCACGCCTCGTCCACCACCGCGCCGCGCGCGGGTAGCGACGCCAGCGTGCGGGGCGAGCCCTCCTCCCAGTCGAGGGACAGCACGTCGGACACGGTGGCGGGGTCGACGGCGGAGACCATGATGTTGCTGCCCTCGTACTCGCCGCCCGCGAAGCTGAGCGACGAGACCGTCCTGACCCCCTCAACGCGCTCCGCCTCGCGGGCGGCGCCGGGGCTGATCGGCGAGAAGCCGTCCGTGTTCTGGAGGACCAGATCGCCCTGGAAGTTGCGGTCGATCGCGTTCCCGACCGAGGCGCTGATGCCGGCGGCGAACACCGTCACGAACACGACCACCGCGAGCCCGATCATCAGCGCCGCCGCGGTGACGGCGGTACGACCGGGCTTGCGCACGGCGTTCTCGCGCGCCAGGCGGCCGGTGATCCCGCGGAGCTTCTCGAGCGGCCAGCCTGCCAGCGACGCGAGCGGACGAACGAGGCGCGGGCTGAACATCGACACGCCGAGCAGCGTGGCGACGGCGCCGCCGCCCACGGCGCCGGCGGCGGCCCCGGAGTCGCCGAGCGCGCCGAAGATGCCGACGCAGGCGAGCGCGACGCCGCCCACCATGAACAGCACCGCGACGGCCGTGAACAACCGGCCACGGGTCCGGCTCTCGGGCAGCTCCGCCTCGAGCAGCGCCGCCATCGGGGAGACGCGGGTGGCCCGGAGCGCGGGACTGAGCGCGGCGGCGAACGTGACAATCAGCCCGACCAGGATCGACACGATGATCGTGCGCGCCTCGATTACCGTGCCGGTGTTCGGGAGGTCGATCCCGAAGCTCTTGAAGATCGCGTTGAGCGCGCCGGCGAAGCCGATCCCGGCGACCACGCCGATCAGCGACCCGGCCGCGCCGATGAAGGTCGCCTCGAGCAGCATCGCTCGCAGGATCTGTCCGCGCGTGGCGCCGAGCGTCCGCAGCATGCCGAGCTCACGGATGCGCTGGGCGATCGTGATCGAGAACGTGTTGAAGATCAGGAAGCTCCCGACGAGCAGCGCCACGCCCCCGAAGACGAGCAGGACGATCCGGAAGAAGGTGAGGTCGTCCTTGATGTCCTGCGCCTGACGCTCGGCCGCCTGCGTACCCGTCTCGACGAGCACACGCGGGGGCAGCACCTGGCGGATCCGGCGGCTGAGCTCCTCCGGCGAGACGCCGGGCGCGGCCTGCACCGAGATGCCGTCGAACTCGCCCTGCTTCCCGGTCAGGCGCTGGGCTTCCGGCAGCGTGAGCTGCGCCGTGCCCGCGCCGCCCGAGCTCGTGTCGCCCAGCCGTTGGATGCCGACGATCCGGTATCCCTTCACGCCGGCCTCGCCGGCGATACGCAGCGTGCCGCCGATCTCGAGCCCCTCGCGGTCGGCTGTTGACTCGTCGATCGAGGCCTCGTTTGCGGTCCGCGGCGGATCGCCCTCCGTGTAGGTCAGCGTCTCGAACGGCTTCGGGGCGACGGAGGACGCGAACTCGGGCGCGAAGCTCGAGCTCAGCTGGTCGCCCTGAGCGTCGACGAACCGGACGGTCGAGAAGATGCCGCCGGCCGCCTTCTCGACGCCGTCCACCCGCCGTACCCGCTGCAGGTAGTCGGCGGGGAAGGCGGGCGGCGCCGCTGCGTCGGTCTGCCCGGTCGTGCTCGACGAGATCGCGACGTCGGTCCCGGAGTACGCGACATCGAAGATGTCGTCGAACGAGCGGTTGATCGTGTCGGTGAGGACGTAGCTGCCGGCGATGAAGGCCACGCCGAGCAGCACGGCGAGGGCGGTGACGAACGCGCGCAGCTTGCGCTGCGCGAGGCCGCGGAGTGCGACCGCCGTCAAGCCACGTCCTTCATGAGCTCGATCACGGCCTCGGCGTTGCCGGCCACCGCGTCGTGCACCACGAGGCCGTCGCGCAGGACCACGAGTCGGTCAGCGTAGGCGGCCGCCTCCGGGTCGTGGGTGACCATCACGACCGTCTGACCGAGCTCGTCGACCGACCGGCGCAGCATGCGCAGGACCTCCTCGCTCGACTTCGAGTCGAGGTTGCCGGTCGGCTCGTCCGCAAACACGACGGCGGGCTTCGAGATGAGGGCGCGCGCCACCGCCACCCGCTGCTGCTGGCCGCCGGAGAGCTCGGCCGGGCGGTGGGTGAGCCGGTCGCCGAGACGCACGGTGTCGACCAGCTGGCGCAGCCACTCCCGGTCGGGCTTCTCGCCCGCGATCGAGAGCGGCAGGACGATGTTCTCCTCGGCCGTTAGCACCGGGATCAGGTTGAAGAACTGGAAGATGAACCCGAGCTTGTCGCGACGCAGCCGCGTGAGGTCGCCGTCGTCGAGATCCGTGATCTCGACCCCGTCCAGCACCACCGATCCGCTCGTCGGGCGGTCGAGCCCGGCGAGGATGTGCATGAGCGTCGACTTGCCCGAGCCCGACGGGCCCATGATCGCGCTGTAGCGGCCGCGCTCGAAGGAAGTGGTAACGCCGGCGAGGGCGTCGACGGCGGCGTCGCCCTCCCCGTAGCGCCGGCGGACGTCGGTGGCGGTGACGATCGCGTTCATGGGCCGGAGGGTGGCAGGCCGGCCGGCGCGGCGCAGTACGGGTAACCGCCGTGCGCCGCGATCAGGCCTTGAGAAAGGTCAGCACCGCCAGCACGCGCCGGTGGTCCTCGGCCGCGGGCGGCAGATCGAGCTTCCCGAAGATGCTCGTCACATGCTTCTCGACAGCCCGCTCCGTGACGACGAGCTGCTCGGCGATCGCCTGATTCGAGCGCCCCTCGGCCATCAGCTCGAGCACCTCGCGCTCGCGCGGCGTCAGTTCGGCGAGGGGGTCGTCGCGGCGGGCGCGGCCAACGAGCTGCGCCACCACCTCGGGGTCGAGCGCCGACCCGCCCTCGGCGACCCGCTTGACCGAGTCGACGAAGCGCTCCACGTCGGCGACCCGGTCCTTCAGGAGGTAGCCGACCCCGCCCGCGGCGTCGCCGACCAGCTCGAGGGCGTAGCCCTCCTCGACGTACTGGGACAGGACGAGCACGCCGGTCTCGGGGTGGGTTCCACGGATCTGAAGGGCCGCGCGCAGCCCGTCGTCCGTGTTCGTCGGCGGCATGCGGATGTCCACCACCGCCACGTCCGGCCGGTGGGCGTTCACCTTTCGGAGGAGATCGTCGGCGTCACCCGCCTGGGCGACCACCTGGAAGCCCGACTCCTCGAGCAGACGGACGACCCCCTCTCGGAGGAGGACCGAGTCGTCGGCTACCACTACCCGCACGGAATCCTCGCGGTGATCTTAGTCCCGCGGCCGGTCTGCGAGCCGATCTCGCTCGCGCGCCACGTCTCCCTCACAGAAGCGCCTCCAGCGCCGCGCCGGAAAGCTCCGACTTCGGGATGAAGCCGCGGACCCCCTCCCGCTCGCCGAGCGGGCCGAGGTCGTTCACGTCGCGGCTCGAGGTCAGGACGATCGCGGGGGAATCCCCGTTGGCGGTGAGGCGGGCGGCCACCTCGAAGCCGTCGATGTCGGGCAGCTGTACGTCGAGGAGGAGCACCTGGGGGGCCAGGTCCCGGACGGCCCGGAGCGCTCCCTCCCCGTCCTCCGCCTCGCCGATGACCTCGAAGCCCTCGGACTCGAGCAGCAAGCGCGCCGTCGCCCGGAAGCTCGGGTGATCGTCGACGATGAGGACGGTTCGGGCCATTCCAGCGGAGATTCTGTACCCGGACGGCGCCCCCGCCAATACGGATACCCGCACCGCGCCTGGTTGGCCAGCACGACCATGGACGCGTGGATCGGGCGCCCCCGCCGGCCGGTGTCCAGGGTTGTGGGGATCATAGAACCAAAACCCTGGACACCGGCTCGAAACGACGGGACCCTAGTCGTGGTCCTCCCGTACGTCCCCGGCGCGCATGATCGCCACCGTCGAGGGCTTCGGCGTCGACGGGTTCTCGCCCGCCGTCTTGTTGCCCTCCGGCCACCAGCTCGTGTAGGTGACCTCCTGGCCGAAGATGCCGGGGGCGGTCTCCGAGGCGCCGGTTTGCTCGCCGGGGTGCTGGACGTTGACGAACAGCGTCCGCTCGTCGGGGGTGAAGTACGGCCCGGTGAGCTCACACTCCACCGGACCGTTCGCGAAGCGGAAGGCGACGCCCCGGTTCGGGCCCGACGTGGGGACCATGAACATCGCGTTGTTCTTGTGGAACGCGTACTCGTTCGGGAGGTTCAGCCGGCTGGTCGAGATGTCCGTAACGACCCAGAGGTTGCCGGCCTTGTCGAAGACCAGGTTGTCGGGGCTCGAGAATCCCTGGGTGCCCGGGTCGGCGGAGCCGGTCGGGCCGCCCGCCGCGTAGTCGCGCCAGCGGAACTCGAGCGCCTCCGGATCGTTCCTACGCTCCCGCAGCCGCCGCACCGCGCCGTGCGAGTCGTTAACGCTCGTGTTGTTCGTCAGCGCGATGAAGACGCTGCCGTCCTCGGCCACCTCCAGGTCCTCCGGCCGGTTCGTCGCGTAGTGGAGGTCGAACTCGGCGTCGCCGATGGCCTCCCGCAGCTTCGTGGCGGTGTCGTCGAGCGCCTCCTCGGGCACCGGCTCCCAGGTGCCCGTGCCCTCTGTCGCGGTTATCGGCGTGGTGTCGCCGGGCGCGGCGAAGCGGCGCCGGCCCTCGGGCTCCCAGCGGGCGATGTAGAGCTGCCCGGACTCGAGCAGCCGGCGGTTGTCGGAGCCCCGGCGCGGGCGGAAGCGCCGGTCCGACACGAACTTGTAGACGCCCTCGTTGTTCCGGTCGTCGCCCATGTAGAGCACGAACCGCTTCCCGGGCTCATGCCGGAACGCCGCGTTCTCGTGACGGAAGCGCCCGAGGGCGGTGTGCTTGCGCCCGACGTAGTCGGGGTCGTACGGGTCGTGCTCGCATACCCAGCCGTACTTCTTGAACCGCTCCGGGTCGTACTCCACGTCCGCGGGGTCGCCGCCGAACTGCACCCAGCCGTACTGGTCGGACACGTCGGCCGCCACGGGGAGGCCGTAGTCGTCGAAGTTCTCCTCGCACGAGACCGCGGTCCCCCACGGCGTCACGCCGCCGGAGCAGTTGCCGATCGACCCGTGGGCGCTCGTCCCTATGCCCGGCGCGCCGGCGAGCGGCCCGGTGAACTCGAGGTCCGGACGGTCGCCGTAGATGCGGCGGTTGTACGGCGATGGGGAGATCACCCGCCAGAGCCCGTTCCGTCGGCGTCTGACGTGGAGGATCGAGTTGCCGACGGAGTCCTGCTCCTCCTGCACCTGGGCGGCATTCTTCGGACCGCCGGCCGCCTTGTAGCCGTGCAGGAAGAACGGGTCGGGGTACTCGTGGTTCACGAACAGCAGTCCCTCCCTGCTGCCACGCAGCGGGAAGTAGGCGAGGAAGTCGTTGTTGAAGCCGTACCGGAGCGCGCGGCGGTCGCCGCCGCGGAAGATGTCGCCCCATGAGATCAGGACCTCGGCCCGGAAGCCCGGGGCAACCTCTAGGACGTCCTCGCTCGAGGCGGCGATCGCCGTGAAGTCGCTGAAGCTGTTGCGCGCGCCGCGCGCTAGCGCCTGCTCCGCGAAGAGGTATGCCCCGCTGCGCTCCATGGCCACGACCCCGGCCGTGCTGGCGCCGGCCGCGGCGATGCCCCGGATGAAGTCGCGCCTGGTCGAGGTGAGCTTGCCGCGAAGCGGTCTGACGGCGGCGGCGCTGCGATCGGCCGGACGGAGAGAGCGCATAATCGAAGCCTCCTCACTCAGTGGATACTCGTTCTTTTCCCAGGTACTGCGAGACTCATGTGACCCCGCCGTGAAAAGCGCCAGCGAGCCGACCGTCGCCCCGCGCTCCGATCCCCAGCCGGAGATCCGCCGCCCGCCGCCTCCGCTCCACGGCGGCGCCCTGACGCTGCTGCGCTTCATGCGCCGGAAAGGAATGCTGACCCCGAAGTACGCGCGGCTCCTTCTGCGCCTCGGCTGGACGAGGCTGCGGCTGGGCCGGCGCCTGCGGCTCGACGGGCTCGCCTTCATCGGCCCCGGCTGCGCTCTCGAGGTGGGACGGCAGGCCACGCTCGAGCTCGGCCGGTGGTGCTGGATCGGCCACCGCTGCAAGATCCGCTGCCACGAGGGTACGGTCTCGATCGGGGCGAAGACAACGCTCGGCCAGGAGTGCACGATCAGCGCGTACCAGCACGTCTCGATCGGGCGCGAGTGCGTCGTCGCCGACCGCGTGATGCTGATCGACTTCGACCACGGCATGGTCGAGGTGGAGCGTCCGATCCGGCTCCAGGGCATCTACAAGCGCGACGTGCGCGTGGGCCACAACGTCTGGATCGGCTACGGCGCCTGCATCCTGCGCGGGGTGACGGTCGGCGACAACGCGGTGATCGGCACTGGCGCGGTGGTCACGCAGGACGTGCCCGCGAACGCCGTCGTCGGGGGGGTGCCGGCGCGGGTCATCCGCATGCGCGAAGTGCCGCGGCGGCTGCGCTGGGAGTAGGCCGCCGCGCCCGCGTTCGGTTAGCCACACCGGCCTTGGCCGGGATACCACATTGGACGCCGGCTCCGCCGGAGCGATGCTGCCGGTCATGGAATCTCCTCGCAACATCGCAGCGCGCGCCGGAAGGTGGAGCGCACACAACAGAAAGAAGGCGATCGTCGGCTGGCTCGCGTTCGTGATCGTCGCCGTCTTCATCGGCGGCTCCGTCGGCACGAAGACGCTCAGCGACGACGACTACCAGATCGGCGAGTCCGGTCGCGCCGACGCGGCCGTGTCCGACCACTTTCCGGACAAGGAGAGCGAGAGCGTCCTTGTTCAGAGCCAGAACGGCGCCCGGACCGATGATCCGGAGTTCCGGCAGACCGTCCAGACGGTCGTAGCGAAGCTCGAGCACACGCAGCACGTCCGCAACGTCGAGAGCCCGTATGCCGAGGGCAGCCAGGGCACGCTGTCCGAGGACGGGAAGTCGGCGCTGGTGCGGTTCGAGCTGCGCGGCGAGAACCCCGAGGACAAGGTCGACCCGGCGCTGGCGGCCGTCGACCGGCTGGACCGGCAGGCGGCCGACTTTCGCGTCGAGGAGTTCGGCGGCGCGAGCGCGGACAAGGCGCTCTCGCAGGCCTTCGAGGAAGACTTCCAGAGGGCCGAGTTCACCTCGCTGCCGATCACGCTGATCATCCTGATCGTCGCGTTCGGCGCGCTGCTGGCGGCGTTCGTCCCGCTGGTCCTCGCGGTCACGGCCGTCGCGGCGGCGATCGGCCTGATCGGCCCGATCAGCCAGCTCATGCCGATGGAGGAGACGATCAACTCGGTGGTCCTGCTCATCGGGCTCGCCGTGGGGGTCGACTACTCGCTCTTCTACCTACGACGTGAACGCGAGGAACGGGCCCGCGGACGGTCCGAGGAGGCCGCGCTCGAGGCGGCGGCCGCGACCTCGGGACGAGCCGTGCTCATCTCCGGCTTCACGGTGATCGCCGCGATGGCCGGCATGTACTTCGGCGGCGCGGCCACCTTCGTCTCGTTCGCCACGGGCACCATCCTCGTGGTGGCGATCTCGGTGCTGGGCTCGCTGACGGTCCTGCCGGCGATCCTGTCGTGGCTCGGTGACCGGGTGAACAAGGGCCGGGTTCCCTTCCTGAAGCCCGAGCGCCGCACCGGCGAGCCGCGGGCCTGGTCGTGGGTGCTCGACCGCGTGCTCCGGCGGCCGCTCGCGTCCATGGTCGCCGCGGGCGCCGTGCTGGTGGTGCTGGCGATTCCGGTGTTCCACATCCACACGGCGGACACCGGCGTCGACGGGCTGCCCCGCTCGCTCGAGGTGATGCAGACCTACGACCGCATGCAGGCCGCCTTCCCAGGCGAGCAGTTCACCGCGGACATCGTCCTCGAGGGCAGGAACCTCGACGACGGCCAGATCCAGGCGGCCGCGCAGGAGCTCCGCCAGGTCGCCCGTGACTCGGAACAGTTCTACGAGCCGATCACGGTCGACCGGAGCCCCGACGGCGAGGTCGCCGTGCTCGAGGTCCCGCTCGCCGGCACCGGCACCGACGACACGTCGATGGCGGCGGTCGAGACGCTGCGCGAGGACGTCGTCCCGCAGGTGTTCCCGAGCGTGGACGGCGGCGAGGTGGTCGGCGTGAGCGGCTTCACGGCCGGGTCGGTCGACTTCAACGAGCTCATGAGCGAGCGCATCTGGCTCGTGTTCGGGTTCGTCTTCGCGATGGCGTTCATCCTGCTGCTGGTCACGTTCCGCTCGATCGTGATCCCGATCAAGGCGATCCTGCTGAACGTCCTGTCGGTGGCCGCGGCGATGGGAATCGTGACCTGGGTGTTCCAGGACGGCCACTTCGAGGACCTGCTCAGCTTCGACTCGACCGGCGCGATCGCGTCCTGGTTCCCGCTCATGCTGTTCGTGATCCTGTTCGGCCTCTCGATGGACTACCACGTGTTCATCCTGAGCCGGATCAAGGAGGCGGTGGACCGCGGCCAGTCGACCGAGGAGGCGGTGAGCCACGGCATCAAGTCCACGGCCAGCGTTGTGACCGCCGCGGCGATCGTGATGGTCTCGGTGTTCGCGATCTTCGCGACGCTGTCGTTCATCGACATGAAGCAGTTCGGCGTGGGCCTGGCCGTCGCCGTGCTGATCGACGCGACGCTCGTGCGGGGCGTCCTGCTGCCGGCGGCGATGAAGCTGCTCGGCAAGTGGAACTGGTACCTGCCGAGCTGGCTCGAGTGGCTGCCGAAGGGCCCCGCGCTCGACGCCGAGGGGCTGCCGCCGGCGCCCGCCCCGGCACGGGACCGGCGGGGTTCGACCCCGGCGGGGGCGCG
>Ga0081538_10002270_pt1 | contig 19008 bp, 19 predicted proteins | sample TabmetS5T2R1_FD_71022 | JGI IMG/M metagenome (GOLD analysis project Ga0081538, IMG submission 71022) | Tabebuia heterophylla rhizosphere microbial communities from the University of Puerto Rico - S5T2R1 | ecosystem: Host-associated > Plants > Roots > Rhizosphere ... | reverse complement strand
ATCGACGCGCGCATCGGGCTCGACCGCCTGCGCTGCCTGCACGTGAACGACGCTGCGGCCGGGCTCGGCTCGAACCGCGACCGGCACGCCAACGTCGGCGAGGGCGAGCTGGCCGACGGGCTGGGCGCCTTCCTCGCCCACCCTCGCCTCCAGGGCTTGCCGATGATCCTCGAGGTGCCGGGCCCGGACGGGCACGGCCCCGACGCGGACGAGGTCACGAAGCTCCGGAAGCTGCACGCGCGCTGGCGGCGCAAGACAGCTCGGCCGCGCCGGCGAGACGGCCGGCGCGACTCGCGGCGAGCGCGCTGAGCTAGCGCTCGACCTGGTCGCTCTTCTCGACGACCCGGAAGGAGGGCTGCCCCTGGGGCAGCTCCGAGAACTCCGGGTTCACGCAGCCGAGCTCGTCGAGGCGGTTCACGTAGCAGCTGGCGACCTCGGCGTGGCACATCGGTAGCGGCTGGCGCACGGCGCGGACGGGCCCGAACCCGCCCTTGCGGCCCTGCGCCTCTCCCAGCGCGTCGAGGTCGATCTCGACCTCGTACACCTTCTGCATGCACCCGATGTACGTGTGCCCCCACTCCTCGTACGCGTAGAGGAACGGGCAGGCCCGCTCCAAGCATGCGCCGGGGTAGACGACCTTGTCGCAGTGCACCCGGCAGCGCCGACACGCCGTCTCGTCCTGCGGCCGCAGAGGCAGCTCGGCACCGGTGAATGACGGGCGCTGCACTCGAAGGATTGTGGGCTACCTCCCGGCCGCCCGCAAGACTTGACAGGGGGGTGACGCGGGTGTAGTGGCCGCAGGCCGGCGGGCGCGACGGGCCGGCGCTCAGACCTCTCCGGCGAGCCGCCGGACGACGTTGAGAACGTCCATCGGCGTGAACGCCTCGTGGTCGGGATCGAGGCCGCGCTCGTCGTCGTCGGCCCGAAACCAGAGGGCCTGCACGGTCGTCATGCCGAGCTCCTTCGCGCCGCGCACGTCCTCGTAGCGGCGGTCGCCGACGAACAGGGCGCGCTCGGGCTCGACGCCGAGCGCCTCGAGCGCGGCCTCGAAGATGCTCGGGTGCGGCTTCCGCTTGCCGACCTCGGAGGAGAACACGACCGCGTCGAGGCGCTCCGCGAGATCCATCCGCGCGAGATCGCCCCGCAGGAGCCAGCCCGGGTCGAAGGCATTCGAGACGAGGCCGGTTCTGAGCCCGCGGTCGCGGAGCGAGTCGAGCAGCGCGTGTGTCTGGGCGCCGAGGAGGCGGGCCGGCTCCCAGGCGGCGTGCTCGGCGGCGAGGAAGCGGTCGAGCTCGCCGTCGGTGACCGTGACTCCGAAGCTTCCCAGGAGCTCCCGGACGAGCCCCGGATACTCGACCTCGTCGAGCGACCCCGGCACCCAGAGGAGCGGCATGTAGCGCTCGCGAAACCGCGTCGCGGTCTCTCGGTGCGCGGGAAGGTCGTCGCGTGCGAGCGTTGCGAGACCCGCCTCCCAGCCGGCCTCGAGGAGCGCCTCGTCGTAGGCGAAGTGGAAGAGCGTGTCGCCCCAGTCGAAGAGAACTGCGTCCAGCATTCGAGGGAGGTTAGTAGGGTGCCCCGCGCGCCGTGGTCCGGAAGATCCTCTACGTCTTGCTTCTCCTCGGGCCGGTCACGGTGCTGGTCGACCGCCTCACCGACGTCGGCGACATCGCGCTCTTCGTGCTCGCCGCGGCGGCGCTCATCCCACTCGCGTGGCTCATCGGGGAGGCAACCGAGCACGCCGCCCATCACACCGGTCCGGGCATCGGCGGCTTTCTCAACGCCACCTTCGGCAACGCGCCCGAGCTCATCATCGCCCTCCTCGCGGTCAACGAAGGGCTCACCGAGGTCGTGCGCGGCTCGCTGACGGGCTCCGTCGTCGGCAACCTCCTGCTCGTCCTCGGCTTCTCGCTTCTCTTCGGCGGCAGGGGCGAGCTCGACCGGGAGTCGAGCCTGACCTCGTTCGCGCTCGTCGCGCTCGCGACCGTCCTCTTCCTCATTCCGGCGATTCCGGGGCTCGAGGGCGATCCCGACCGCCACTCGCTCGCGGTCGTCTCCGTCCCTGTCTCGATCGTGCTCCTGCTCGCGTACGTAGGCGTCACATGGCTGGCGCTCAGGCGCCATCGCCAGCTGCACCTCACACAGGAACCGCGCGAGGCGGACGTCTGGTCGCTCCCGGTCGCGCTCGCCGTCCTCGGAGCGGCGACCGTCGTCACCGGGTTCGTCGCCGAGACGCTCGTGCATTCCCTGGAGGTCTTCGCGGAGGATCTCGGTCTGACCGAGTTCTTCGTAGCCGCCGTCATCGTGGCCATCGTCGGAAACGCGGCCGAGCACGGAGGCGCGGTCGTGGTGGCCTACGGGGGGAACATCAAGCTGGCCGCGGAGATCGCGCTTGCCTCGAGCGCCCAGGTGGCGGTGTTCCTGATCCCCGCGGTCGCGTTGCTCTCCTGGCTGATCGAGCCGCTCGCGCTCTCCTTCCGTCCGGTCGAGCTCGGCGTTCTCGGGGGGTCGCTCGCCTTCACGTCCCTCCTTCTCTTCGGCGGCCAGTCCAGCCGCTGGCGGGGAGCCCTTCTCATCGCCGCGTACGTCGTCGCCGCGATCGCGTTCTTCCTCGCCGGCGACCGCTAGGAACCGCGGCAGTCGATGGCGGCGGGAGCTACTTCAGCCTGACGCTCTCGGAGTCCGTCGCGTCCAGATCGCCCTCGCGCGGATGGAAGGCGGCGATGAACGCTTCTACCGTCGCCGCCCCGGCGACGAACTCGCCCGTTTCGGGAGCGACCGTCACGGTCAGCCGGTGCCACCGGCCGTCGCACGGCGGAAACTCGGTCCCGAGCATGAGGACGCTGCCGAAAACGGGCGGCTGCCGCACGCCGACATTGACCTCGAACGCGTCCAGCGACGGATGACACCGCGCACGGATCGTCACGAGCACCGTGCCCTCGGGGGTAAGAGCCGTCTGGCCCTTCATCACCTGGATGGAGAGCCGTTCGGGAGCCGCGGTCACCGGCGTCGCGCTTGCAGCGAAGGCAACGAGCGCGAGCGAACACACGACAGGTAGAACGAACCTTCGGAGCACCCAGTAGCGAACTGTACAAGCGCGAACTGCCACCCGGGTCTGGCTCGGATACTGCAGATGATCCGACGGCTGCGGGGGTTCGGTTATCCGCACATTAAGAATCCGGTCAGCCGCCTTGGCAGCCCGTGTCAAACGTGATTGCCTGTCGAGGCTAACTTCCCGGAGGTTGTGATGGCTTCGACGATGACGGAAACGCCGGAAAAGGCAGCGGAGACGGCAGGCGCGGTCGTCGACGCAAAGGAGCTGACGCGCGTCTACGGCGAGGGCGACACAGCCGTGCACGCTCTGCGGGGTTGCTCGATCACGGTCGAGCACGGAGAGCTGACGGCGGTCATGGGCCCCTCGGGCTCGGGCAAGTCCACGCTCATGCACATCCTGGCCGGCCTCGACCGGCCGACGACCGGCGAGGTCGCGATCGAAGGGACCGAGATCACCTCGCTCGGCGACAACGACTTGACGAAGCTCCGCCGCGAGCACATCGGATTCATCTTCCAGTTCTTCAACCTGCTTCCGATGCTCACGGCCGAGGAGAACATCGTCCTCCCCCTCGAGCTAGCTGGCCGGAAGCTCGACAAGGCGTGGATCGACGAAGTGATCGGCAAGGTCGGCCTCTCCGACCGCCGCAAGCACCGCCCCTCCGAGCTCTCCGGCGGTCAGCAGCAGCGCGTCGCGATCGCGCGGGCGCTCATTTCCAAGCCGACGGTGATCTTCGCCGACGAGCCGACCGGGAACCTCGACTCGGCGACGAGCGCCGAGATCCTCGAGCTCCTGCGCCAGGCCGTCTCCGACTACGGCCAGACCACCGTGATGGTCACGCACGACGCGAACGCCGCGGCGATCGCCGACCGCGTCCTCTTCCTCGCGGACGGCTGCATCGTCAAGGAGCTGCGCGGCGCCACTTCGCACGACATCCACGCTGCGATCGAAGAAGTGAACCGCAAATGATCAGCGTCGCACTCAGAGGACTTGCGGGGCGCAAGCTCCGAGCCATCCTCACGGCCTTCGCAATCATCCTCGGGGTGACGATGGTGAGCGGCACGTACGTGCTCACCGACACCATCGACAAGGCCTTCAACAACATCTTCCAGGAGACGTACGCCAACACCGACGCGGTCGTCTCCGGACGCTCGGCGGACATCAACGTCGACGGCGAGACTGCCGCGGCGCCGTCGATTTCGGCGTCGCTGCTCGAGGAGGTCCGGGCGCTGCCCGACGTCGCCGCGGCGACCGGATCGGTGGCGGACGACTCGAACACGAAGATCCTCACGAAGGAAGGCAAGGCCGTGAACACGAACGGCGCGCCCTCCTTCGGATTCGGCATCGACCCGGCGCAGGCGGAGTTCAACCCGTTGAAGCTCCTCGAGGGCCGGTGGCCCTCGGCCTCTGACGAGGTCGTCCTCGACGCGGGGACGGCCGACGAGCAGGGCTACAGGATCGGCGACACGGTCCCCATCGCCACGGTCCAGCCCGTCCGCGACTTCGAGATCACCGGACTTGCCCAGTACGGTGACGTGGCCTCGCTCGGCTCAGCCACGTTCGCCGTCTTCACGATCCCGACGGCGCAGGCGCTCCTCGACCGCGAGGGTCAGTTCGACGCCATCTCCGTCGCGGCGAAGGACGGCGTGACACCTGCTCAGCTCGTGGCCGAGATCCAGCCGATCCTGCCCGACAACGCGATCGCGCGGACCGGCCAGCAGCAGGCGGAGGAGGACCTCAAGGACGTCGCGTTCACCGACTTCATCCGCTACTTCCTGCTCGCGTTCGCGGGCGTGGCCCTCTTCGTCGGAGCGTTCGTCATCTTCAACACCATCTCCATCACTGTCGCGCAGCGGACCCGCGAGTTCGCGACCATCCGGACGATCGGAGGCTCACGCCGCCAGATCCTCTGGTCCGTGATCCTCGAGGCAGGCGTCATCGGCTTCCTCGCCTCGTTGATCGGCCTCTTCGCCGGCCTCGGCCTGGCGGCGGGGCTGAACGCGCTCTTCAAGGCGCTCAACTTCGACCTGCCGACGCAGGGGCTCGTCTTCGCGCCCCGCACGATCGTCGTCTCGATGCTGATCGGCATCATCGTCACGCTCCTCGCGGGCCTCTTCCCCGCCATCCGCGCGACCCGCGTGCCGCCGATCGCAGCGGTGCGGGAGGGCTTCGTGCTCCCGCGTGGGCGCCTCGCGCGGTTCACTCCGTACATCGCGCTCGTCGTCATCGGCATCGCCGTCCTGCTCCTGAGCTACTCGCTCTTCAAGGACAACATGGACACCGCGCAGCGCCTGATTTCGATGGCCGTCGGCGTGCTCGCGCTCTTCGTGGGCGTCGCGATGATCTCGGCCAAGCTCGTGACGCCGCTCGCCCGCGTCGTGGGCTGGCCGGCTACCAGAATCGGCGGCGCGGCCGGCCGACTGGCCCGGGGCAACTCGACCCGCAACCCCGGACGGACGGCCTCGACCGCCGCCGCCCTCATGATCGGCATCGCGCTGGTCACGTTCGTCGCGGTCCTGGCGAGCGGCATGAAGTCGTCGAACGAGGACGCCATCAAGGAGCAGGTGAAGGCGGAGTACGTCCTCACGGCTCAGGACGGCTTTTCGCCGTTCGTCGTCACCGCCGGGGACGCGGTCCGCAGCGCGAGCGACGTGCAGTTCTCGACCAGCGTTCGCAGCGGCCTCGGGAAGGCCGACGGCGAGGACGGCTACGTCACGGGCATCGAGCCCGGCGCGATCGCGCAGGCGTACAGCTTCGATTGGGATCAAGGCTCCGATGCGGTCCTCACGCAGATGGGCCGCGACGGCGCGATCATCGCCAAGGGCTTCGCCGATGACAAAGATCTCCAGGTGGGGGACCGCTTCCCGCTCCTGACGCCGGACGGCAGCCGGACGGAGATCGTCGTGAAGGGAATCTACGAGCCGCCGCCGTTCTTCCCGCTCCTCGGTGACGTCTCGATCACGCAGTCGCTCTTCGACTCGATCTACGAGCGGCCGCAGAACTCGTTCGTCTTCGTCGACGTGAGCGGCGAGCCGACCGACACGGCGACGCAGTCTCTCGAGGCTGCCGTCGCCGACTTCCCGGACGCCAAGGTGCAGACCCGGGATGGCTGGATCCAGCAGCAAAACCAGGACTTCGACGATTTCCTGAGCATGCTGTACATCCTCCTCGCCCTCTCCGTGATCGTGAGCATCTTCGGGATGGTCAACACGCTCGTCCTCTCGGTCTTCGAGCGGACGCGCGAGCTCGGCATGCTGCGTGCCGTCGGCATGACGCGGCGTCAGGTTCGCCGCATGGTGCGGCACGAGAGCATCATCACCGCGCTCATCGGGGCGGCCCTGGGCCTCCCGCTCGGGATCTTCCTCGCGATCCTCATGACGCGGGCGCTCGCGGAGTTCAACGTCCAGATCGCGATCCCGATCGGACAGCTGGTCGCGTTCGCGATCGTGGCCGTCATCGTGGGAATGCTGGCGGCGATCTTCCCGGCGCGCCGCGCGGCGAGGCTGAACGTGCTGCGGGCTCTGCAGTACGAGTAGTCACAAAACCGTTACGAAGCGGTCATGGGCCTGTTGTCCCCGAGAGGGACGATGGGCCCATGCATCTGCGGGAGCTCGCACACCGAAGCGCCGACGGGCTCGAGATCTCCCTCTTCTGGGATCCGCGTGACGACTCGCTCAGCGTGCGCGTGACGGATGCGCGCGAGGACGCGCGTTACGACATCCCGGTGGAGGACGCGAAGCCGCTCGACGTCTTCGAGCATCCTTTCGCGTATCTCGCGCGGTACGAAGCGTCGCTGCTCGCGGCGTAGCCGCGGCTAGTAGGGCGTCGGCGCGTCGCCGGCCAGCTCGACCGGGCGATCCGTCGCAGCCAGCGCGCGCGGGATCGCCGCCGCGGCTTGGTCGATGTCCTCCGGGGACACGTCGAGATGCGTGACGGCGCGGAGGACGTCCCTTTTTGCCGCGAACGAAAGCAGCACCCCCTCGCCGCGCAGGCGCGCGACCGCCTCGTCGGCGCCGAGACCAAGCCGTCCGACGTCGACGAGCACGAAGTTGGTCTCCACCTGGTCGAGATCGACCGGCAAGCCACCCTCGGCCAGCGCCTCGCCGAGCCTCCTGGCGTTCGCGTGGTCCTCGGCCAGGCGCTCCACGTTGTGGTCGAGCGCGTAGATGCCGGCGGCGGCCACGATTCCCGCCTGTCGCATGGCGCCGCCGAAGAGGTGCTTCATCCGCCGGGCCTTGACCATTCGCTCGCGAGAACCGGCGAGGAGTGCGCCGAGCGGACAGCCGAGCCCCTTCGAGAGGCAGAGCGTGACGGTGTCGAACTCCCGTCCGTACTCCGCCGCCGAAATGCCGCTCGCGACCGCAGCGTTCATGAGCCGGGCGCCGTCGAGATGGACGTGCAGGCCGTGCCTCTTCGCCTCGGAGACGACCGAGCGAAGGTGCTCCAGGGGCCAAACGCGCCCACCGCCGCCGTTGTGCGTGTTCTCGAAGCACACGACCCGGGTCGGCGCGGTGTGGAGGTCGCCGGGCGGGCTGACCGCATCGCGCACCTGGTCGGCGCCGAAGATCCCGTTCTCGGTCTGGAGCGGCTTCATCGCCAGGCCCGAGTGGACGGCCGGGCCGCCGAGCTCGTAGCGGAAAACGTGCGCCATCCCCTCCGCCACGACCTCGTCCCCCGACTCCGTCAGCACGCGCAACGCGATCTGGTTCGCCATCGTCGCGGTCGGCAGGTAGACCGCCTCCTCCTGGCCGAGCAGCTCGGCCGCCCGCTCTTCGAGCGCGATGACGGTCGGGTCTTCGCGCTTCTGCTCGTCGCCCACGACGGCCTCGGCCATCGCCTTCCGCATGCCGGCGCTCGGCTGCGTCAGCGTGTCGGAGCGGAGATCGATCACCTCGGCGGCCTTCCCTCCCGCGTCTCGATCTTCCGCATCGTCCGGCGGAACCAGCCCCCTTCGTGGATGCGGCGGTCGAGCACGTCGAAGCCCGCGGTCTCCGGCTTTCGCTCCAGGAGCACCCGACCGAGGAGCTCCCGGTCACCGTCGTCGAGCGTCCGGCCGAACTCCTGCACCGCCTCGACGAACTCCTTGCGACCCGGATGAGCGGCGCGAAGCTGGTCGACGCGGGTCTCGATCGCCTCCCGCTCCACCTAGGCCCCCTTCTGCGCCTCGAGAGCCTCGCCCTCGGAAGGCTTCCCCTCGAGCTCCGGGTGATCGTCGAAGCGGTAGCGGACGATAGCCCGCTTGGCCGCCTTGACTTCGTCGAGGCGGCGCACAGGACGCCGATGCGGCGCCTCCTTCAGGAGCTCGGGTCGCTCGCCCGCCTCGCGCGCGATCTCGAGCATCGCGTCGCAGAAGTCGTCGAGGGTCTCCTTCGCCTCCGTCTCGGTCGGCTCGATCATCAGCGCTTCCGGCACGATCAGCGGGAAGTAGATCGTCGGCGGATGGAATCCGTAGTCCATCAGGCGCTTCGCGACGTCGAGGGCCGTGATCCCGTGCTCCCGCTTGAGGTTCCGCGCCGAGAGGACGAATTCGTGCATGCACAGACGCTCGAACGGGAGCTCGTAGGCCTCCCTGAGGCGGGCGAGCAGGTAGTTCGCGTTCAGCACCGCAACCTCGGACATCTCCCGGAGCGCCGGCCCGTACGAGCGGATGAACGCATACGAACGAACGAAGACGCCGAAGGGGCCCGTGAAGCCGCGCACCTTGCCGATGGTCTTCGGCCGGTCGTAGTCGAGGCGGAAGGCGCTTCCCTCGCGGACGACGGCCGGGACCGGCAGGAACGGCTCGAGCGGCTCGCGCACGACGATCGGCCCGCCCCCGGGACCGCCCCCGCCGTGCGGCTGCGAGAACGTCTTGTGCAGGTTGATGTGGACGATGTCGAAGCCCATGTCGCCCGGACGCGAGATGCCGCAGACGGCATTCAGGTTCGCGCCGTCGTAGTAGAGGAGCCCGCCGGCCTCGTGAAAGATCCGCGCGATCTCCTCGATGTGCTCGTCGAACAGCCCGAGCGTCGACGGGTTCGTGAGCATCAAGCCGGCGGTCTCGTCGTCCACCTTGGCGCGGAGGTCGTCGAGGTCGATGTTCCCGCGCTTGTCCGTGTCGACCTTGACCAGCTCGTAGCCGGCCATCGTCACGCTCGCCGGATTCGTGCCGTGGGCGGTGTCGGCGACGACGACCTTGCGGCGCCGGTCGCCCTCGCCGCGGTCGGCGAAGAACGCGCGCATCAGCATCAGTCCTGTCAGCTCGCCCTGTGAGCCGGCGGCCGGCTGGAGCGAGACGGCGTCGAGGCCCGTGATCTCGGCGAGCATGTCCTGGAGCTCGTACATCAGCTCCAACGCTCCCTGTGCGCCGTCCTCGCCCTGGTGCGGATGGAGATCGCGGAAGCCTGGGAGCGCGACGACCCGCTCGTTGACGCGCGGGTTGTACTTCATCGTGCAGGAGCCGAGCGGATAGAAGCCGGTGTCGATCCCGAAGTTCCGCGTGGTGAGCTCGGTGAAGTGGCGGACGATCTCTAGCTCGGGCAGCTCCGGAAGCCGCGGCGGCCGCGAGCGGCGCAGCTCGGAGGGGACCTCCGGGACCGGCAGGTCCTCGTTGCGCGGAAGACGCGCGGCGCGGCGGCCCTCCCGTGAGCGCTCGAAGATCAGCTTCACGCCGTCAGGACCTCCGCGAGCTCTTCGATGTCGTCGAGACTCCGCCGTTCCGTGACGGCGACCAGGAGCACGTCGTCCATCCCTTCGTAGTCGCGTCCAAGCGGATAGCCGGGGTGGATGCCCTTGGTCCGGGCGCTCCGGATGACCTCAGCAGCGGGCCGTCCGACGCGGATGGCAAACTCCTTGAATGTTGTCCGTTCCGGAAACACAAGCGGTAGCCCGATCCGTTCCTTGGCGTGCTCGGCGAGGGCCATGCAGGTCTCCCCCAGCTCGCGAAGGCCTTGCGGTCCAAGCCAACACAACTGAATGAGGCCGCCGAGCGCTAAGAGCGTCTGGTTGGTCGTGATGTTCGAGGTCGCCTTCTCGCGACGGATGTGCTGCTCCCGCGTCTGGAGGGTGAGGACGTAGCCCCGTTGTCCGTCGACGTCGGTCGTCTCTCCGACGATCCGTCCGGGCATCCGACGAGTGAACTCCTCACGCGCGGCGATGAAGCCATAGTGCGGGCCGCCGAAGGAGAGCGGGTTGCCCGCCCCCTGCCCCTCTCCGATCGCGATCGCGCAGCCGTATTCGCCGGGCGCCTCGAGTACGCCGAGCGACACCGGGTCGACGTGTGCAACGGGTAGCGCGCCCGCGTCGCTCGACGCGGCCGCCAGGTCGGGTGCCGGCTCCAGGCAGCCGAAGAAGTTCGGCTGCTGGAAGATGACGCAAGCCGCGTCCTCGGCTGCCGCGCGGAGCTCGTCGGGATCAGTGATGCCGTCGCGGTGCGGGACGTCGACGACGTCGAGCCCGAAGCCCGGCGCGTACGTCCTGACGACCTGGCGCACCTGCGGGTTGACCGACTCGGCGAGGACGACCTTGGTCCGTCCCGTCGCGTGCTTCGCGATGAAGCAGGCGTCGGCGGCAACCGTTGTCCCGTCGTACCCGGAGGCGTTCGAGACGTCCATCCCGGTGAGCTCGCAGATCACCGTCTGGTACTCGAAGAGCGCCTGCAGGACGCCCTGGCTCAGCTCGGGCTGGTACGGGGTGTAGGCGGTCAGGAACTCGCCGCGCTGGAGGATTGCGTCGACGATCGCGGTGACGTAGTGGTCATAGACACCGGCGCCGAGGAAGGAGATCTCCTCGCCCGCGGGCCGGTTCAGCGCAGCGAGCTCCTCGAGACGCTCGACGATCTCTTGCTCGGAGTACGGGTCGCCGAGATCCAGCGCCCGGCCGAAGCGGACGCCTTCCGGGATGTCGCGGAAGAGCTCCTCGACCGAAGAGACGCCGATCGTCTCGAGCATCTCCGCGCGATCGGCATCGGTGAGGTGGACGTAGGTCACTGGTCGGCGAGCTGCGCCTGGTACGTGTCTGCGCTGAGCAGCGTGTCGGCCTCACCCGGATCAGAGAGCCGAATGCGGATCAGCCAGCCCTCGCCGTACGGGTCCTCGTTGACGGTCTCCGGGGCGTCGATGACGGTCTGGTTGACCTCGATCACTTCGCCGGAGAGCGGGGCGATGATGTCCGAGACCGCCTTCACCGACTCGACCTCGCCGTAGGAGGCGTCCTTGGTCACCGTCGCGCCCTGCTCGGGCGGCTCGTAGTGGACGAGCTCCCCCAGCGCATCCTGCGCGTACCAGGTGATCCCGAGCACCGCCTCGTCGCCGTCGATCCGCGCCCAGTCGTGCTGGGGGTGGTAGCGAAGCTCGTCGGGATAGCTCTCGTCGGCCGCCATCAGCCCTCCTGTCGCTTGTAGATCGGTTTCGTCACGATCCGCGCGCGCCGGTCGCGGCCGCGGACGTCGATCGTCAGCTCCGTCTCCGGCGCCGACTGTTCCACCGGCACGTAGCCCATGCCGATGCCGCGATCGAGCATCGGGGAGTGGCTCCCTGACGTGACCTCGCCGCCGCCGGCGATCGGCATGCCCTGGCGCGGGATGCCCGAGTCCTCCATCACGAAGGGGACGAGCTTGCGCGCCGGCCCCTCGGCCTTGATCCGCCGCAGCTCCTCGACCCCGGTGAAGTCCTTGTCGAGCGAGCAGACCCAGCCGAGCCCGGCCGAGATCGGGTCCGTGTCGGGCCCGATGTCGTTGCCGTGCAACGGAAAGCAGACTTCGAGGCGGAGCGTGTCCCGCGCTCCTAGACCACAGGGGACCGCGCCGCGGGCGAGCACCCGGTCCCAGAGCTCCGGGGCGTCTTCGGCAGGCACGAGCAGCTCGACGCCGCTCTCCCCCGTGTACCCGGTGCGGTTGACCATGACCTCGATCCCATCGAGTTCCTGTTCCGCGAAGGTGAACGCCGGCGCGTCGCCCAGTTCGAGCCGCTCGATCGACCGCGGCCCCTGAACGGCGAGGAGCCCAAACTCGTCCGAGACGTCGCGCACGTCCGAGCCGGGAAGCTCACGCCCCTTGAGCCACTCGAAGACGGGCTCGCGGTTGGACGCGTTGACGATCAGCAGATACCGCCCTTGGTCGAGCCGATACGCGATCAGGTCGTCGATGATCCCGCCCCGCTCGTTCGTCAGGAGCGTGTACTGCGCCTGGCCGGGCTCGATCTTGTCGAGGTCGTTCGCGAGGACGCCCTGGAGGAACTCGTGCGCTCGAGGGCCTTCGACCTCCAACTCGCCCATGTGCGAGACATCGAAGACGCCGGCGTCCGAACGAACGGCTCGGTGCTCCGGGATCACGCCCTCGTACTGGACGGGCATCTCCCAGCCCGCGAACGGAACCATGCGCGCGTTCAGGTCGCGATGCCGCTCGTAGAGCGGCGTGCGGCGGAGCGTCTGCATGACGTCCGGATGCTACAGAGCCGCTGAGCGCGCTATTCCCGCAGGAACGACGGCACTTCGAGCACGTCCGACGGCACGTCGAACGGCTGCTCTTCGGGCTCGCGGTCGGGGCGCCGCGCGGGCGTCTCTTCCTCGACCGTCGTCCGCCGCCGGCGCCGATGTGCTCCCGGGCCGAAGCCCGTGGCGATGACGGTGACGCGAACCTCGTCCTTGAGCCCCTCGTCGATGACCGCGCCGAAGATCACGTTCGCGTTCTGGTCGGCCGCGCTCGTCACGACCTCGGCAGCCTCGTTCACCTCGAAGAGGCCCATGTCGGCCGGGCCGCTGATGTTGAGCAGGATCCCGGTCGCGCCTTCGATCGAGGACTCGAGCAGCGGCGAGGAGACCGCGGTGTGCGCGGCCTCGGCGGCGCGGTTCTCGCCCGACGCCGTCCCGATGCCCATCAGGGCCGAGCCGGCCTCGGTCATGATCGCCCGCACGTCGGCGAAGTCGAGGTTGACGATGCCGGGGACCGTGATCAGGTCGGTGATGCCCTGGACGCCCTGGCGGAGGATGTCGTCCGCCATCCGGAACGCCTCGATGATGGAGGTCCGCTTCTCGACCACCTGGAGCAGGCGATCGTTCTCGATGACGATCAGCGTGTCGACCTGATCGCGGAGCTCCTCGATGCCGAGGTGCGCCTGCTCGGCACGACGCCGCCCTTCGAACCCGAACGGCCTCGTGACGACGCCGACGGTCAGCGCGCCCAGCTCCTGCGCGATCTCGGCGACGATCGGCGCGCCGCCGGTCCCAGTCCCGCCGCCTTCTCCGGCAGTGACGAAGATCATGTCGGCGCCCTTGAGGACCTCTTTCAGCTCGTCCCGGCTCTCCTGTGCGGCGGTCTTCCCGACTTCCGGGTTCGCGCCCGCGCCGAGCCCCCGCGTCGAGTCTGCGCCGATCTGAACCTTGACGTCGGCGTCGACGACGAGGAGGGCCTGCGCGTCCGTGTTCGCCGCCACGAACTCAACGCCGCTCAAGCCGGCGTCGACCATGCGGTTGACGGCGTTGGAACCGCCTCCGCCGACGCCGACGACCTTGATGACCGCCAGATAGTTGCCAGTCTGGTCACGCACTCTCAACGTTCCTCCACCTCAAGCTCGACTCCAGCTCGCGCCTTGCGCGGCTGCGGCAACGCACCACCCTACGGCGGAGCAGGCCGCGTGTCAAACGGCGTTTTTGCCTAGAAACTAAGGCTCAACTTGAGACTCGAGAGTTGTGCCGGCAACCGGCCTCTCGGGAACGGACACGTCGATGTAGGTGGCGGGGCTGCCCGAAGCACGGACGGCCGCGAGCACCTGCTGGCCGACGCGAAGCTTGAGGGTGAGCTCCTTCGAGCTCCCGAGGCGCAACTCGAGACGGTCGCGCAGGACGGCCGTCAGCCCCTCCTCTCCGCCCTTCACGTACCAGATCGACCGCGTGAAGGCCGGCCGGCTGGCGGTCGCCGCCGCCAGCGCCTTGACAGCTCGCGCGGGCTCGTCGACACGGATGATCGTGCCGATCTCGGGCTCGAATGCCGGCGGCAGCCAGACGACCGGCAGCGGACGGCGCAACCTGCGCTCCAGCTTCCGCAGGACGCGCCCGCGGCCCGAGACGAGCCAGTTCTCCTGGCCGCGCCGGAGCACGGCAACGGGAGCTTCGACACTGACTTGCACGCGAAGCGTCGAGGGGAACGAGCGGTCGTAGTTCAGGAGGTGGACGTGCGGCAGAGCCTCCAGGCGGCGTGCGATCGCATCGCGGTCGACCTCGAGGAGGCTTGTTCCCTGGAGCGGCTCGAGTTGCTTCGTGACCACCCGGACGTGGCCGCCCGGTTGCGTCACGACCTCGACCGAGCGCACCGAGAAGACCGAGGTCTCGCGCGCTCCCAGGTAGAGAGCAAGTGCCGCAGCGAGCAGACCGAATCCGATCGCCAGCGACCGCCCGGACGGGAGCAGCTGAGTCGCAGGGGTCGTCGCGCGCGCCCCCGCGCGTGCAGCGGCGACTTGTCGTCCCCGGGCCACGGCGTCAAGTTCGCCGCAGCGCCAGTCGCTCCTACGGTGACCGCTCCAGCGGAGGCAGTGCGAGCTCGCCGAGAAGACGCACCTCGTGCTCGAGCTCGACGCCGAACTCGTCGAGCGCGCGGCGCCGGGCCTCGACCATCAGTGCAATTGCGTCGGCCGATTTCGCGCCGTCGGCGTTCTCGATGAAGTTCGCGTGGCGCGGCGAGATCTGCGCGCCGCCGATTCTGTGCCCTCGCAACCCACAGGCCTCCAGCATCCGGCCGGCGGTCAGCTCGTGGTCCGGGTTTTTGAAGACGCTGCCGAAGGTGCGCTTGTTCGTCGGCTGCGCCGCCTTCCTCCGTGCCTGCATGTCGGCCACCGTCGCCTTGATCTCCTGGGCCGGCCTGGGCGCGAGCCGGAACTCCGCCCGAGCGACGACGTCGCCCGGCTCGAGCGCCGACCGACGGTACTCGAGCCCGAGCTCGGCCGGTGTGCGCCAGCTCTCGCCCTCCGACGAGACCACGAGAGCCCGCTCGAGGATGCCGGCGATGTCACCGCCGTACGCGCCCGCGTTCATCCAGACTCCGCCTCCTGCTGTCCCCGGGATCGCGCACGCGAACTCGATGCCACCGAGCTCGGCGGCCCGGGCGCGGTGGAGGCAGACGGCCAGCGGTGCGCCGCCGCCCGCCACCAGCTTGTCACCGTCGACCGCGGCGACCGCGAGGTCACCGGCCAGCTTGAGAACGAGCCCGTCGACCCCCTCGTCAGCGACGAGGAGGTTCGATCCCAGCCCGACGACCGAGACGGGGACATCTCGCTCCGCTGCCCAGCGCAGCGCCTCGCCGAGCTGCTCGGTCGTCTCCGGCTTCGCGAACCAGCGGGCAGGACCGCCGGTTCCGAGAGTCGTGAACCGCGAGAGCGGGACCTGCTCCTCGATCGTCAGCTGAGCTCCTCGATGACGCTCGGGGCGGCCCGGTCGACGTCGCCCGCTCCGATCGTCACGACGACGTCACCCGGTCTCGCGCGGCGGGCAACGAAGGTTGCGCCCTGCTCAACCCGCGGCGTCCACGCGAGCGGCATTCCTGGGCGGAGCTCGGCGAGCGCGTCGACGACGAGCTTGCCGGTGACGCCGGGGATCGGCTCCTCGCGGGCGGCGTAGACGTCGGTCACCGCGACGAGATCGGCGGCGGCGAGCGCGGCCGCCGTTTCGCGCGCCAGGTGCCGCGTGCGCGAGTACAGGTGCGGCTGATAGAGGACGACGATCCGGCCGGCGGTCTGCTCACGCAGCGCGCCGAGCGTGGCGGAGATCTCAACCGGGTGATGCGCGTAGTCGTCGACGACCCGCACGTCTCCGGCAACGCCGACCTCCTCGAGTCTCCGGCCGGCACCGCGAAACTCGCGCAGGAAGGGCCAGGCCTCGTCTCCGGGCACACCTGCCAGCGCGAGCGCCTCGAGCGCCGCGGCGGCATTGCGCCGGTTGTGCTCGCCGGGGAGCGCAAGCTCGCCGTCATACGGCTCCAACCGGTCGCCCCGCACTACGTGGGGAACCGTCGCGAGCCAGCGCTCGAAGAGCGACTCGACCTCGCCGAGCGATCCGAACTCGCTGTGATGGTCAAGGTCGACGTTGGTGACGACCGCGATCTTCGGCCGCAGCTGCTCGACAGTCCGATCGGACTCGTCGCCCTCGACGACGAGCCAGCCGGACCCCGCACCCGCGTTGCCGCCGAGCTGCGGCACGTCGCCGCCGATCAGGAACGACGGATCGCGCCCGAGCCGGTCGAGGACGAAGGCGATCATCCCTGCGGTCGTCGTCTTCCCGTGCGCCCCGGAAACGACGATTGCGTCCTGGAGCGAGACGAGCTCGGCAAGGAACTCGGCGCGAGTTCGCCCGTGCGCCTGACCCGCGAATGCCGTCGAGACGATCCGCTCCTCTCCATCGACGGGCGCAGGGATCTCCTCCGCGATCTCCACCGGAATGCCGGCGGCCCGGACGTGCTCGAGGTACGGCGTCTCATAGCGGTCCCACCCTGCGACCTCCGCTCCCCAGGCACGAGCGAGCAACGCGTAGCCGCTCAGCCCGGCGCCGCCGATCCCGACGAAGAAGAGCTTGCGACCTTCAAGCGGCTGCAAGCACGATCAGCTCCTCCGCGATCTCCTCGGCCGCGTTCGGCCGTGCGAGTCGGCGCATCGCCTCCTCCATTCGCGCGCGGCGCGCTTCGTCTGCGAGCAGCCCCTCGATCGCCGCGTGCAGATCCCCGGGCCGGCCGTCCGGGACGACGATCGCACCGCCGCCTCGTTCGAAGTGCTCCGCATTCTTCGCCTGGTGGTCACCGGTCGCATGCGGATACGGCACGAGGACCGCCGCTCGCTCGGCGGCGGCGATCTCCCAGACTGAGCCACCGGCCCGCGCCACGACCAGGTCGGCAGCGGCGAACGCTGTCCCGAGCTCGCGCAGGAACGGGAGCACGCGGTAGTCCGGTCGCGCGACCCGGTCCGCGACCGACGCGAATTCGCGTTCGCCCGCGATGTGCAGGACGGGAGGGCCGTCGGCCGCGAAGCGTTCAATCACTGCGTCGTTCAACGAGCGAGCACCCTGGCTGCCGCCGAACACCAGGAGCACCGGGCCGTGCTCGAAGAAGAACCGCGCGCGCCCTTCTTCGCGCGACACGGTGGCGCGGGAGGAAGCCGGTATCGGCCGTCCTGTTACCCGGTACTTCGCGCTGTCGCGGCCCGTAATCGGAAACGAGAGGAACACACGACGTGCGAGCGGTGCCGCCAACCGATTGGCGAGCCCGAGATGCGCGTCGGCCTCCATCACCGCCGCCGGGATCCGCCGCCCCGCCGCCGCCAGCACCATGGGTCCTGCGACATAGCCGCCGCCGCCGAGAACGACATCCGGCCGGCGCCGAGCGAGGATGCGGCGGCAGGCCCGTACCGCACCAGCGGCTCTCATCGCCGCGCGCACCTGCGCGAGACCCGGCCTGCGGGGAAGCCCTGAGACCTCGAACGCGTCGAACTCGAACCCGGCCTCCGGGACGAGCTTTGCCTCAAACCGCCCGCGGGACCCGGCGAACGTCACGCCTGCGCCGCGATCGCGAAGCGCCTCGGCCACGGCGAGCGCCGGAAGGACGTGCCCGGCTGTTCCGCCGGTTGCGATCAGGCACACGGGAGCTTCGCGTCGCTCGGCCATCGTCCCCGGCGATGTTAAGGAGGATGCCGACCGACACGAGCCCGACGACCAGGCTCGAGCCGCCGTAGGAGACGAACGGCAGCGTGATCCCGGTGAGCGGCGCCGCGCCCATCACCGCGGCGAGATTGATCAGCGCCTGACCGCAGATGAGCGTCGTGATGCCGGCGGCTAGGCGCTTCCCGAACGGGTCGCGGCAGCCCAGCGCGACGCGGAAGCCCGCATAGCCGAACGCTGCGTACGCGGCGATGAGCGCGGTCGCGCCGACGAGGCCGAGCTCCTCGCCGATGATCGCGAAGATCATGTCCGTGTGGGCCTCGGGGAGGTAAAAGTTCTTGAGGACGCTCTGGCCGAGGCCCTCGCCGAAGATCCCGCCTGAGCCGAGCCCGATCATTGCCTGCACCGACTGATAGCCCGCCCCCTGCGCGTCGTCCCAGGGGTTGAGGAAGCTCAACAGGCGCGCCCGCCGGTACGGCTCGAACCAGGCCGCGACGAGCACGAGCCCGGCGCACAGCCCGCCCGCCGTCACGAGCAGGCGCGAGGGCACTCCCGAGACGACGAGGACGCCGCCGAGCATGACGACGATCGTGATCGCCGTGCCGAGGTCGGGCTCGGCGAGGAGGAGCGCGCAGACGACCCCCGTGAGCAGGCCGAGCGGCTTGATCAGCTCGCCCAGCGTCGTCGGGGCGGGACGGCGCGCGAGATACGCGGCGGCGAAGATCAGGAGCGCGAGCTTCGCGAGCTCGGAGGGCTGAAAGACCGCCGGGCCGAATTGGAGCCAGCGCGTCGCGCCGTTGACCGTCGTCCCGACGGCGAGGACGGCGAGCAGGAGCCCGATCGTCACGACCAGGAGGGCCGGCGCCATCGGACGCAGCGCGCGATAGCCGTTCCGCCTGAGGAGGAGTAGGAGCACGACGCCGAGGACGGCGTAGAGCCCTTGCTTCCGGAGGTAGTACGACGGATCGCCGTTGCCGAGCGCGGCCGGAGCCGACGTCGCGCTGTAGACCATGACGAGCCCGAACGCGACCAGCGCGAGCGTGATCAGGAGCAGCAGCTGCTGCTCGAAGTGTCCCTTCTTCATCCGAGCTCCGCCACGAGCCGGTGGAACTCGTCGCCGCGCCGCTCGAAGTTCTCGAACTGGTCGTAGCTGGCGCATGCCGGTGACAGGAGCACGATCTCCCCGGGCTGCGCGGCGGCGACTGCGCTCCGGACCGCAGTCGCGAGATCGCCGCTGCGCTCATACGGGATGTCAAGGGCCGCGGCGAGGTCGTCTGCCGCTGCACCGATCAGATAGGCGCGGGCGCCCTTCGCACGCCGATCCCCGGCGAGCTCCCCGGAGCTCTCGT
>Ga0081538_10002269_pt1 | contig 19012 bp, 19 predicted proteins | sample TabmetS5T2R1_FD_71022 | JGI IMG/M metagenome (GOLD analysis project Ga0081538, IMG submission 71022) | Tabebuia heterophylla rhizosphere microbial communities from the University of Puerto Rico - S5T2R1 | ecosystem: Host-associated > Plants > Roots > Rhizosphere ... | reverse complement strand
ACGACGAACGGTAGGGTCGGGTCTCGTTTTCGCAACGCCGCAAGGTCGCCCTCGTTGCTCACGACGACCCGGTCGAACCCGCGATACTCCGACTCCTCGTAGCGCCTGATCCGCTGGGCGTCGGCGCGGAGGAGCGGACGTCGAATGCCGGTCGCGGCCTCCGCCCGCGCATCGACGTTCAGGTGCCAGGTGTCCATCGGCATGAGGATCTTCGGCCTGCCTGCGAGCTCCTTCTTCAGGCCGGAGAGCTTTCCCGGCCCCACATGGACGAGGTCGGGCTTGAACCGTGCGAGCTCCTCAAGCATCGGCTCTCGCAAACCTCGGACGAGCCGCTCCGCGCGCAACGGGCGCCGCCGGATCATCGCGAGCACGAGATCGTGCGCATTCCCCGCGGCGTTGGGTCTTTCGAACTCGATAATCCGCATGTCGGCATCCACGGCCGGTTCGTTCGACTGATCAGGCATCCGATAGCCGATCAGCCGCACGTCGTGACGTCTGCCGAGCTCGGGCACCAACCCGAGCAACTGTCGTCTGAAGCCCGTGTTCGTGGGGTGAAAGGGTGCATCGGAGGCGCAGATCAGAATCCGCACGAGCGTCTCCTATCGGGTAGTGGTTTCGCCTCGTCCGTTCCAGCGGCGCAGATACTCCCGCCAGATGATGGCGGTCACCTCGGGACGGACCTGCTCCGTCTCGCGGGAAGCGTCGACGACGGCTGCCCGCGGAAGACGGAGGAGCAACGTCCGGTACGCCCGCCGTTGGGACTCGAGGAGGGTGACGCTCTTTTCGCCCTTTCTCGCGTGGAGCACCTCGCCGGGGGCGTCGAGGAACACGACGAGCTCCGGGGCCGGGCACGCGTGGGCGAGCACCCAGCGACGGGCCCTCCCGAGCCGGCTGTAGCGGAAGCGCGTCGGCAAGAGCGCGTCGTACGCGTACCGGTCGAAGAGGACGAGCCGGCCGCGACGCTGGTGGTACGCGCCACGAAGCCAGCCCGTCCACTGGGTCGAGAGCTGGACGGCAAGGCCGATCCCCGGAACGTGACGGCTCCCCCTGGGCCGAGGCACCTGGTACAGCCCCATGTTGATCGAGCGCACGGGGAAGTAGAACGCGCCCTCGATTCCTCTCGTCAGGGTCGACTTGCCCGCTCCGTCGGGAGCGAGCAGCGCCACCTTCACTCCTCGGCGCCGGCTCAGCCGGAGAGCCTTGCCGGACCAGCGCTGGAGCGTGTTGGCGATCGTCCGGCGCCGCACGTCCCACCGCTGCCGTTCGCGCCAGGCGGCAGCAAGAGCTGGGCCGAGACGCAAGAGCGAAGCCCACTCGCTTCGCCGCGCCGCCGTGGCGATGCGGCCGGCGCTCCAGCCCGGAGGGCAGAGGGAGTCGACTAGGCCGGCCAGTGGGCTGTCCGTCTGCGCCGCCGGCGCGAGAACCGAGAGACGCGCAGCGTCACGCCTGTCGACACTGCCCTTGTCGAGGAGCCGGTGCAGGACCAGCGCCCAGAAGGCGTCGTCCTCGGCCAGCAGCGAGACGCCGTCGACATGTCGACGCCGACTCAAGCATTCCGCCTCCGCCCCGGTGGCGAGCGCGTAGTCGGGCCCGAATGCGAGCTCGGTGACGACGTCCAACTTGATCCACAAGTCGCGGGACGCGTCGTAGCTGACGAAGAAAGCATGCGAGCCGTAGCCCCATGCGGGCACGGAAGCGAATCCGAGCCGGGCCGTCGCTCGGCGAAAACGCGGCATCTGACCGCCCGCGACAAGAAGGTCGACGTCCTTCCCGGGAAGGTCCAGCTCCTCCTCACCGCGCAGCACGCACCAGACGATGCTCTCGGCGTCGAGGACACGAAAAAGGGTTGCCAACCTTGGGTGGAGCATCACGTCGGCCGCTCGTTCGATGCCTCACTCGAGAAGAGCGCGCGAAGCCCGGGTGAGTCACGGCGCTCGATCGCCAGCCGCAGGAGGTTGACGTAGCGACCGCTCTCGAGCCGATGGGGCGGCAAGGTGGCGGCCTCCTTCACCCCGCGATGCATCCAGCACGCGTAGAAGAGGGGCTCGACGAACTCCCCGGCGAGACCGGTCCGCGCGCGGAACCGGGTTATCGCGTCCACGAGCAGCCGGTTGACGGCGGACTGCTCCAGGAATTGCTCCGCGAAGCTCTGCAGCGGCTCTCGCGTGCCCCCTGCGCGGGAGACGTCAAGGCTGTAGCTGCGCACGAAGTGGAAGAGATCCCAGAGCGGCATCCCGAGCGGCACGGCTGCTTCCCAGTCGAGGAAGGCGAGCCTGCCGTCCGAGGTGACCAGCACGTTCCACGGCCCTGGATCTCCGTGCTGGAAGACGAGCGGAAACCCGTCGCCGCAACGCACGAGCGCTTCAACGTGCGCGCCGAGAAAGTCCTCCTCCTTCGGCTCGAGTCGGTAGGTTCGCGTGAACTGCTGGAAGAGCGCGTCGAGCTCATCGAGGGCGCCGCGAGCGTCTGCGCGCGGCTCCGAGGCGGTTGCGGTCCCGAGCTCGAGGAGCCATTCGACCGCGGCGCGGGCGTAGGGGCAGTCCGCGGTCGCTCGCGTGCGCTCGCGGAACGGCACTCCCTCGATCGCCGACTCGCCCAGAACGGAATGCCCTCTGTGTGATCCCAGGAAAAGCGGACGGGGGATCGTGTCGTCGGTTCCGACTTCGTGCTCGCGCAAGATCGTGAGCGCGCGCCACTCGTTCTCGAGGCGGAAGTTGAGATCCGGGTCGCGCGTGATCTTGACGACCGATTCGGGCGCCTCGTCTGCGGATCCAAAGAGAAACAAGAGCACCTTCTGAGAGGGGTAGTCCCCCGGGGCCGCAAGCGCCCAGCGGCTGCTCTCGACGTCGATGCCCGCGTCGGCTGCGATCGCGCGGACGTACTCCGGGGGTCCGACGCCCAGGCGTTCCCCGGGGCGGCCGAGGAGCGCGCCCCGCCGTCGAACGATGCGGCCTACAGTCGGCTGCCGCCCCAAGACGCGACGTGGTCGTCGAAGCAGCTGGCGCCGAAGCACGCGCCGCTCGAGGAAACGTTGTTCGAGGTAGGAGATGGTCCGCCGGTCACCGAGTGGCGCGGCCATCCGAACCTCGCCCCACGCGGGAGCGAGCCAGAGAAGCGTCCCGATCTCGAACCGCCCGGAAAGACGGCCCTCGACGTAGATGACTCCGTCCGGCTTGAGGAGTCGCCTCGCGCGCTCGAGGCAGTCGGCCCGGGCATTTCGTCGCAGCAGCGGTAGCCGTGGGACGACGACCAGGTCCGCGGCGCCGTCTGGGAGAGGGGCGGCACCGAGGGGATTCATCTCGAGGAGCGATACATTCGTCGGCCCGGGAGATCCGATCGCATGCCGCAGCCTTGTCAGGTCCTGGACGGTCGCGCACACTGCCACCTCGTCGCCGAGGCTCGTCAGCGTGGCTAGCCCAGCGGGCGAGGGACGCCCGAGGCAGACGATCCGGCCCAGGTCGAGGCTCGGCAGCAGGAAGCACCAGCTTGCGCCCCCGACCGCTCCCTTGACGTTGCTGCCCGGCGCAAAACGTGCTTTCAGCTCGTTGTCGAGTGGCCCCACGTCCTGACCCCCGAGCACGCGCGTCAACTGCGCGCGCGGGCAGCGCGAGGGGGCTCCGGGAGGCCGTGCCCACTCAAAGGGTCTGATCCCCGCACAGAACGACGCCGATCACGTTGCCGCCGGCGAGGCGGAGGCTTTCGAGCGCCGCCGCTACGTGCGCGCGTTGTGTGTGATCGCGCTCGGCGACGAGGACTGTGGCCTTGGCCGCAGATGACCAGACGAGACTATGTGGCGAGCTATCGATCGGGGGAGCCGTCAGCACCGCAACGTCCGCATCGGCAAGCACGCGGTGAAGCACATCAGCCACCTGCTCGGGCTCGAGCAGATCCGAAGGCGTCCGTGGCCGGAAGACCGTCACGAGAGGACGCCGAATGCGAAACCGGTCGAGCGTGATCCGATCGACGCGCAGTGGCCGCCCTCGACGGATCCCGCTCTCTGGTTGGGAATCGCCTGAGAGTCCGAAGAGCTTCTCGATGTCTCCCTCGTCCCCATGGTGGATCAAGGCAACTCGCCCGCCGCCCTCCGCCAGGGCCCCGGCGAGGTTGAGGGCGAGCCTGCTGCTCGACCGGCCACCGTGGGCGTCGAGGACGAGAACGCTCTCAGGCGCTTTCTCACCGTTCGAGAGCTCGATCTTCGTGGCGAGGAGGCGGTATGCGGCTGCAGCTCTCGAGTCGGGATCGGCCTCGACGACGAACGGTTGGCTCCGGGACCGAGGCCGCGTTCCGTTGATCGAGCCGAGAACGGCCACCGGAGCGAGTGCGGCCAGTTCCTGCTCGTTTCGGACTACGGTCGAAAGACCGTCCACGACCACGGCCAGCCCGAACGCGCCCAGCAAGCCTGCCAGGGCGGCCAGCAGGACGATCAGCTCCGGAGACGGACCGATCCCTTCGGTCGCTGGTCTTGCGCTCTCGATGAATCCCAGCGCTCCCGCCTGCGGTGCAGGGAAGCCGCCCTCACGCGAAAACGCGATGAGCTCTCCGGCGACCGCGTTTGCGACGTCGGCGGCACGAGTGCTGTTGCCGTCGTGGACGCGGATCGAGAGAATGCGAGTAACGTCGCTCGCGGTTACGTCCTCGATCTTGCTCTCGAGGCTCTCGGGAGACATCCCCAGCTCCCGTGCGGCAGGATTGACGATCGCGGCCGTCGTCGCAACGGCGGCGTAGGTCTGTGCCTGCTGGCCTGCCGCCTGCAGGGTCTCGCTATCACCACTCACCGGGCCGACGATCAGGCTCGCCTCGCTCTCGTACGTGGCCGGAAGCCTGGCCGCTACCAGGTAACCCATGACCGCGGCGACTCCCGCTCCGACGACGAGGAGCCACCACCAACGCTTGGCAACGGTGAGAACGCCGGTCAGCTCAGCTCACTTCCTCGGCAACTACCATGGGCCAGAAGTCCTGGAACCCTAAGCTTAGTGCCCTGCGCGGCCGGTTGGGCCTCGCGCGACGAGGGGCGGCGAGTGCGACTACTGTACGCTGTTCGACGCGGCAAATCCTGGGCAGGAGTTCGTGCTCCTTTCGAACGGCGGCCATCTCGACGAACTGAAGGAGGCTCTTGGCGCCGGGCTGCCAGTGATCTTCGCTGCGGTCGGACTCTCGATCCTCCTCGTCGTGCTCGCTGCGCTCCCGCCTTCGACGCTCCCCCAAGGTGTCCTCTCCGAGCTCCTCGCCGCCCGTCGCAAAGAGGTTGCCGTCGTCGGAGTCGCCATTAGCCTGAGCGCCGCGATCGTCTTCGCAACCGTCGTCTTGGTCCTGTAGCCGGCGCTACGTGCCCTCGGCGGCCGCCGTCAACTGGAGCGTGAGGCCCTGCTCGAGGGTCCTCCGCGGCCTCCAGCCCAGTTGCGAGCGGATGAGGCTCGTGTCCGCCGCGGTTCGACGAACGTCCCCCGCTGAGGCCGGCCCGCGGCGGACGTCGAGCCGCCTCCCGCTGAGGCGCTCACAGGTGGCGATCACCTCTGCGAGCGTCGTCTCGCTGCCGCCGCCGACGTTGTAGACCCTGCTGCCCTTCGGGCCGTTCATGGCCATGCAGGTGGCTGCGACCGCGTCGTCCACGTACGTGAAGTCCCGCGACTGCTCGCCCGTCCCGAAGAGGTCGAAACGCCTCCCGTTCAGGAGCGATCCGACGATCCGGGAGAAGGCCATGTCGGGGCGCTGTCTCGGGCCGTAGACGGTGAAGTAGCGGAGCGAGACCACATCGAGCCCGAAGGACTCGGAGTATGCCCGAGCGAGCGACTCGCACGCGAGCTTGCTCACGCCGTACGGCGAGACCGGGTGCAGCGGTACGTCCTCGCGAGTCGGGTACGTCTCTGCGTTCCCGTAGACCGACGAGCTCGAAGCCTGGACGACGGGTACCCCTGCCTCCGCGGCCGCCTCCAAGAGACGCTGGGTGGCGAGGACGTTGTCCCGGACGTAGACAGCGAACGTGTCTCCCCAGCTCCCGCGCACCCCCGGCTGGGCGGCGAGGTGGAAGACGCCGTCCACATCCGCGACGAGGTCAGCGAGATCGGCGTCGGCGAGGTCCAGGTTACGGAACGAGAAACCGGGCCGGGCCCGGGCTCGAGCGATGTTCGCCTCCTTGACGTCGCGCGCGTAGTAGTCGGTGAACGCGTCGATGCCAACGATCTCGTGACCCGAGTCGAGGAGCGCGTCGACGAGATGCGAGCCGAGGAAGCCTGCGGAACCGGTGACCAGATACCGGCTCATCGAGCTCAGCGGCACGTTCCCGAGCCGGAGTCGGTGAAGGTCTTGCCCTCCACGGGCAGGAACTCCCAGTCGTAGCCGGTGGGCCTCAGAGTGAGCTTGAGCACGCCCCACGTGTCGTCGTTGCGCGTCTCCGTCGTCGGAAGCGGGTCGTTCGCGAACTGGCGGAGATTCCCCCCGCCGGTGCCAACGACGATCAGCCGCACGCCGCGCGAGTCGTCGCGGTTTCCCTCGGCGTTCAGCGGCACGAAGCGCTCGTAGCTGTGCTCATGGGCCGTCAAGACGAGGTCGACTCCTTCCTCGTAGGCCGCCTGCCACAGTGGCCGCACGCCCTCGGTGTTCTTCGCGTCGCCGTAGCGGCCCGAGCTGAAGGGAGGGCGGTGCCAGTAGGCAAGCGCGCAGCGAGCTGGACTCTGGTTCAGGTCCTGACGGAGCCATTGGACCTGTGGGTCGCCCAGCTCGCACCCGTCCACCCGCCAGCAGTCGCTGTTCAGGACGACGACGTGCCAGGCGCCGAGGTCGTAGCTGTAGTAGTACTTGTCAAACGCCCCGCCCCTCGAGCCGAAGTAGTCCCAGTAGCCCTGGGCGTCCGTCGTCGAGTGGTCGTGGTTGCCGGTCGCGGGCCTCGTTCGATCCTTGAACCGGCCCCAAGAAGGGTCGTAGCAGTTCTCGAACTGGGCAAGGGTGCCCTCCTGGTAGGCGAGGTCGCCGAGGGGCGCAATCGTAGCGTCAGGGTATTCGGAGAGGATGGCCGCCGTCGCCTCGTCGCCTTCGAAATCGCACTCGGCGATGTCTCCCGCCGCCAGGAGCACCTCGACCCGGCGGTCCGGCTCCCCGGTGGGGTCGCCCCCGCTCATGAAGGCGAATCCGGCGACTACACCGGCGACGACTGCCACCACGGTGACCAGAGCGATGAGGAGAAACGTCCGAAGTGGGATGGCTCTCAAAACTTAGCCCTGCCCGTAGCAAGGCTCCACGCGTCGAGGTTCCCTAACCCACCCACACGGCTACGAGGTAACCGATCGCGAGCCCTACGAACATCACTACGCCGATCAGGCCGAGGTCGTAGCGTCGTTCCGCGAGCTGATAGGAGATGCGCGCCAGACTGTGCGGTGCTGCAGTCGGCAGGAAAAAGAGGAGCGCGACCGATGCGGACGCTAGGAACATGTAGAGCAGGAGGGGGCTCCAGTCGAGGCCTGGCCCCGGGGCAGCGGGCGCGCCCGGCGTCGGCAGGCTGACGGGGTCGGGTCCACGTAGCTGGGCAACCTCTGGCGCGGGCGGAGGCGGCAGGCTCCCTGGTCCCTGAACGAGACGCGGGGATGCGGCGATCTCCGCCAGCTCGGGCTGACTCGCCGGGCTCCCGCTCCCGGGGACGCGCGCACGTTCGCGATTGGTTCGTGGGGTCTGGCCGGCGGACTTGTCCGGCGATTCCCCAGAGTCGCCCTTCGGTTGCTTCGAGCCCGTGCTCGGCTCGGGCTGCGGCGCGCCCGCGGAAGGCTCGGGCTGCGGCGCGCCCGCGGAAGGCTCGGGCTGCGGCGCGCCCGCGGAAGGCTCGTGCTGGGGTGGGCCCGAAGGCGCAAGCGGCTGGCTCAGCGCGGGGGCGGCGGCATCCCATACATCCTGCATGCAGCTCGCAGACGCGTCGCCGCACTGGAGGGCCTTCTGGGCGACTTCCAATGGGTCGGGCATCGTCGTACTCGCAGAAATGCCTCTTCCGCCCATGTTCAGCTCGACCGTGATCGTGCCCGGCGCCTGCGCCGACGCTGCCGGCGCGAGAATCCCAGCGCCGAGGACGGCAAGAAGCGCCGCACGAAACTGGAACCTGGCGCGTCCCACTACGCGCCCGATGGTGCCATGGGACAGACGAGACCTTTCGGCTGGCTCATTCGCGCTCCTTCTCGAATGGATGCCTCGTTCGACGCTAGCACTCAGGACTCGGGCCAGCAATAGTCTGGCCTACGTCAGTCGCGGGACGAATCCTTGCGGGAACGTACGTATGACCTCGGTTGACTGGGAGTCGACGGAGCGGACGTTCACCCCAGGAGAGCTCACATCCCTTTGTTTCCTTCTGCCGTTGCTTCGCCCCTCCGGGGCTATGCCCTGAACGGGAGCAACGCGCGGAGGTCGTCGATCGTGTCCGCCTCGGCGGGCTCCTTGTCGGGCCGGTAGCGCTTCACCCGCGCGAAGCGCAGCGCGACCCCACCCGGATAGCGCGTCGAGGACTGCACACCGTCGAGGGCGATCTCGACGACCAGCTCGGGGCGGACGAGCACGGCGATCCCCTGCCTGTCCACTTCGCGCGCGAGCAGCTCCTTCGTCTGCCACTCGAGCAGCTCGTCGGTGAGCCCCTTGAAGCACTTCCCCACCATCGCGAACTCGCCCCTGCGGGGGTCGCGGGCGCCGAGGTGCAGGTTCGAAAGCCAACCCTGCCTGCGCCCGTGGCCCCACTCGGCGCCGAGCACGACCAGGTCGTACGTCCGCACGGGCTTCACCTTCCGCCACGCCTTGCCGCGCCGGCCGGCGCCGTACGTCGACGCCGCATCCTTGACGACAACGCCCTCGTGGCCGGCCTGCAGGGACTCGTGCAGCACCCGATCCGCCGCTTCAGGGTCGGAGGTGAAGACGCCCGGAATCCTGAGCTGCGGCGCGATCCCCGCGAGCCTCTCGGCCCGCTCCTCGAGCGGCGTGTCCAGCAGGTCCTCGCCGTCGACGTGCAGCAGGTCGAACAGGAACGTCACCACGCCCTCCGGCGACCCCTCGCTGTCGATCTGCGCGACCGTCTCCTGGAAGGCCGCCGGTCCTTCCTCTCCCATCCACAACGCCTCGCCGTCGAAGACGGCCTGCTCTGCTGCGACGGCCAGCACGGCCTCGACGATCCCCGGCAGCGCGTGCGTGATCTCATTGAGGTTCCGCGTGTAGATACGGACCTCGTCGCCTCGCCGATGGATCTGGATCCGGATCCCGTCGAGCTTCCACTCCACCGACGCGCGATCGAAGCTCGCGACCGCATCACCCACGCTCTCCGCGGTCGAGGCGAGCATGGGAAGGATCGGCCGGAAGAGCTCGAACCCGATCTCCCGAAGACCCTCCTCGCCTTCTGCCAGCGCGATCTCGGCGGTGCGCGTGAGATCGCCCGAGAGCATCAGCGCCCGACGCGCGAGCGACCCGGAGACCCCGGCCGCCTTCGCGACCGCGTCGACCATGAGGCCGGCGAGCGCCCCCTGCCTCAGCTCGCCCGTGAACAGCCGCTTGACGAACGCCGCCTCCTCGTCGGTGGCGCGGCCGAGCAGATCTCCGAGGATCTGCTTCCGCCGGGCTGTGGAGCCGGCGCCGGTCGCCTGCGACACCGAGACGATCGCGCGGTCGAGGTCGCCCACGGCGAGCTTCGGCTCGGCCGCCCGCGCGTGCTCGAGGCCGTAGATCGTCGAGTACCCGACACCGACCCGGCCCTGCCGAGGGACACCCGAGAGGAACCCGACCGCGATCGGGATCTCGTCCGGGTCGAGTCTCCGCAAGAGGTCGGCCAGGATCGCCACTTTGTGCGAGCGCGAGCTCGTTTCAGCAACCTCCTTGGAGGCGCTGACCACCTCGGAGAGCAGAGTCATCGCATGCTTCGGAGCGACCGGGGACCTCGGTCAGTGTGCACGAGTCGACCCTCGAGTCGCAGTCACGGCCCCGCCCGGTCGGCGAGCGCGCCCGGCCCGTAGACAGCACGCTCCAGACGCGGCCCTCGTGGTTAGACCGTCGTCGTCTCCTTCGGCTTCTCCTCCTTGAGGCGCTTGATCAGATCGGCGACGTCGGCGAGCTCCTGCTCGAGATCCCTCTGGTACTCCTCGAGCCGGGGGAGCATCGCCTCGCGGTCGAAGCGGCGGCGGCCGAAATGCCGGCCGTATCCGCGCCGTCCATGACTACCGTGGCACATGGTCACCTCCTTTTGCCTCGTAGCGGGCGAGAAAAGCCTCGATGGTCCCGGTGACGCCCCGGAGGGCCTCGGCCCACTCGTCGAGAAGCGCCCGGCCGTCGTCCGTCAGCTCGTAGATCCGCTTCGCAGGGCCGGGAGCATCTTCGTCCCACTCCGAGTGGACGATCCCCTCCTCCTCCAGAGTGCGGAGTACGCGGTAGAGATTTCCCATGTCGATGCGCCCGTCCGGCACAACCTCGGAGAGACGGTCGAGCAGCTCGTAGCCGTGAGCCGGTGCCTCCCGCAGGAGGAGCAGAAGCGCCGGCTCGCCGAAGCGCTCGACGCGGCCGCGGACGCGCCAGGCGCCCGAGCCGACTCGGCGGCGCGTCCGCGAGCCCCGCCGGTAGCGGTGACGCCGCTTGCTCACGACCTATGTAAAAAACACATGTGCTACGCACCATAGCACGTGACTGGCCGCCCGTGACGCTACGCGCCGGGCCGACGGTCGGAGACGGCTATCGGTACCTCGATCCCGAGGCCCAGAAGCGCCGCGAACGGGCATTTGAAAATCCTGCATAATGCGGAAAAATAGTCAAGGGCTTTCCTCCGCGCCGCGGCTCCGTGGAGACAGAGAATGCAACGCCCCTCGGACATCCGGCTGGAGGTCGATCCCGCCCCAGGGAAGACCCCCGGTGTGCCCACGGTGGTCGACCGGGCTGTGGAACGGGAGGCCCTCGATCATTTGCTCGAGGCAGCGCGCGGCGGTCGGAGCGGAGCACTCGTCCTCCGGGGCGAGCCGGGTATCGGGAAGACGGCTCTGTTGGAGTACGTACTGGGCTCCGCGCCGGACATGCGCATCGCCTGGGTTGTGGGCGTCGAGTCCGAGATGGAGCTTGAGTTTGCCGCGGTCCACCGACTCCTTGCGCCCATGCTCGGCCGAATTCACCAGGTTCCCGATCCGCAGGCGGATGCGCTCGCCACTGCGTTCGGCATCCTCGCGGGTTCCGCACCGGACCGGTTCCTCGTCGGCCTCGCCGCCCTCAATCTTCTCTCGGATGCGGCCGAGGAGCAGCCGCTCCTCTGCGTCATCGACAACGAGCAGTGGCTCGACCGGGCATCGGCCGAGACCCTTGCCTTCGTCGCCCGTAGGCTGGAGGCCGAGGGCATCGCGCTCGTTTTCTCGGGACGCGAGTCGACCGAAGGTCAGCTAACGCCGCTCGAAGGGCTACCTGAACTTCGCCTGGACGGACTTCCGGAGGCGGATGCCCGGGAGCTACTGGCCGAAGCGGTTCCCGGTCCGCTCGAGCTCCACGTATGCGATCGCATCATCGCCGAGGGCCGCGGCAATCCGCTGGCGCTTCTGGAGCTCGCCGCCGAGCTCACGCCTGACCAGCTGGCCGGGGTGTCGGTTCTCCCGGAGCCGCTGCCGCTTGGTGCGCGGCTCGAGCAGAGCTCCCTGCGGCGCGTGAGACGCCTTCCTCAGGAGAGTCAGTCGCTTCTGCTGCTTCTCGCCGCCGAGCCCGGCGACGAGGGTCTCTTCTGGCGTGCGGCGGATCGGCTCGGTATCGGGCCGGATGCAGTCGGACCCGCCGAATCCGAGGGGCTTCTGCGCCTGGGGTCGCACCCCGCCTTTCGCCATCCTTTTGTCCGCTCGGCGGTCTACGGCGGGGCCCCGGCAGACGAACGGCAGCGCGTCCATCGGGTCCTTGCCGACGCCGCCGATGCAAAGAACGACCCGGATCGCCGGGCGTGGCACCGTGCGGCGGCGTCGCCGGGGCCAGATGAGGATGTGGCGGCGGAGCTCGAACGTGCTGCGGGTCGCGCAACCGATCGTGGCGGCTACGCCTCCACGGCCGCGTTCATGGAGCGCGCAGCTCGGCTCACACCTGAGACGAGTCGCCGGGCCGAACGTTCCCTCATGGCCGCAGAAGCCGAGCTCGCCGCCGGGGCTGCCTGGAAGGCGTCGGCGGTGCTGGACGAGTTGACTCCGGAGCTGATCGACAAGCGGCAGCGCGTCCGTGCGCAACTGGTGCGCGGCGCAGTAAATCTCGAGCTTGGACTGAGCGGCGAGGCCCCAAAGATGCTGCTGACGGCGGCACACACACTCGAGCCCCTGGACCGGCGGCTGGCACGCGAGACGCATCTCGAGGCGCTCGTCTCAGCGATCTATGCCGGTCGCCTCGGGAGCAGTGACGGCGTGCGCGAGGCGGCTCAGGCCGCGCGGAGTGCGCCGCCGGTGCCGAAGACCGAGGTGAGGACCGGCGACCTGCTCCTCGACGGGTTCGCCTCACTCTTCATGGAAGGTCACGCCGCGGCCGCGCCGACACTCCGCCGAGCGATCGAGGCGCTTCGACAAGACGGAGAGCGCCACTGGCTTGGCCTCGGCTGCCACGCGGCGCTCGAGCTCTGGGACGATGGAGCTCTGCACGCTTTGGCGACGGCCTGGGTGCAGCTTGCCCGCGAGGCCGGCGCCCTCGCGGAGCTCCCGAGCGCTCTCAGCACCCTGGGAGGGGCGTACGAGGTTCTCGTCGGGCGGCTCGACGCTGCGGAGACGTGCGTGCACGAGGCCCTCGGGATCAAGGCAGCGTTGGGCAACCGGAGCATCCGAGACCGAACCAACGTCGCACAGCTCATCGTGTCGGCCTGGCGAGGCCACGAGGATCAAACGCGGGCGCTCGCGGCGGACACCATGCTCGAGGCGGCCGCCCGAGGTCAGGGGATGGAGATCGGCGTCTCCCACTACGCGCTCGCCGTGCTCGAGATCGGTCTCGGCCGGTACCGGGCTGCGCTGACGGCTGCGGAGGAGGCCAGCGAGTACGAGTCGTCGTACGTGGCCACGTCGACGCTCCCGGAGCTCGTCGAGGCCGCCGCGCTGAGCGGAGAGCCCGAGGTGGCGGCTTCCGCTGCGCGTCGCCTGGCGGATTCCACGCTCGCGAGCGGCACTAACTTGGCGCTCGGCGTGCTCGCGCGATCGCGCGCCCTGGCCACGGCGGACGGGGACGTCGAAGAGCTGTGTCAAGAGGCGATCGATCGCCTGAAAAGGTGCCGTGCGATTCCACAGCTCGCCCGCGCGAGGCTCGTCTACGGGGAGTGGCTACGGCGGGAACGCCGACGCCGAGACGCGCGCAGGGAGCTAAAAACGGCGCATCAAATGTTCGCGTCGATGGGTGCCGAAGCCTTCGCCGAGCGCACCCGCCTCGAACTCGCCGCGACCGGCACGCGCACTCGGAAGCGAGCGGCCGGGATCGTGCAACTCCTCACGCCTCAGGAGGCGCGTATCGCCAGGCTCGCCGCAGAGGGCGCCTCCAATCGCGAAATTGCCGCCCAGCTCCTCATCAGCCCGCGGACAGTCGAGTATCACCTCCACAAGGTCTTCAGGCAGCTCGGCGTCAGCTCTCGCACGCAGCTCGCCGGCGAGCTGCTCAAAGCGGACCGCGGGCCTGAATCGTCCGTATCGGACGGCGCCGGCTAGAACCCTACGGAGCTTTGGAACGCCACCGCGTCTGAGCAGCTCGCGCCTCCGGTGAGACTCAGCGGGGCCACGCTCCACGCAACTTGTCGGCAAGCCGAGCGTCGAGAGCGTCGCGGAGCGCGACGAAGTCCGCAACCGCCTTCTCGGTTCGGCCACCCTCGGGCGGCGGCAGGAAGCCTCCCGTTCCGTTCGGATGGCATTCCTCCCTCTGAGCGGCACTGTAGTCGCAGGCCCGGTTGCGTAACTGGTCCGCGAGCTGCCTCTCGTCGGAGGACAAGACAACAGCCGCTCTGCGAACGTCCTCGATCACGGCTTTGACGTAGTCGAGCGACTCGCCCAGGGCCGCGTCTCTGAGAACGGGAAGCAGGTCGTCGTAGATGCGGAGCCGCCGGTCTCTTCGCAGCGTGAGGCGCGTCAGGAAGACCGAGCCCACCAACGAGCCGAGGAAAGCGAGCGCGGCCCCTAGCATCACAAGCCCGAACTGAACCACGGCTCTCCAGAGTAGTAACAGCGTCGGTCGGCATTTCGTGCCGCGAGGCGAGGTGGTAGGCCGCCCTCAGCCGCCGGAGATCCGACGGCCACAAGGAGCTGTGCCCGCGGCGACTCACCCGGCATCCACTGCAGGGAACCTCGACGTGCCCAGGTACCCGGCGAGGCTGCCGCAAGCGTCGCCAGCCGGGCTACCGTCCGAGGCTCCCGCTGCTCGAGCGGTCTCGAAAGCAGTGGCGGCAAGTGCACAGCATCGACAGGAGTGCGGGCGAGGAGGTACACGGTGGGTTTCAACGAGGAGGAGAGAAGAGGGAGCAGCGCGGCAAACGGGCGGCACGTGATCAAGCCGAGGGATGGGAGTCCTCCCACAGCGTCCATTTCGCCGACTCAATCGGCTCGCCCGTGGTCTCGCCTGCCCATCCCTCGCCTGCTCGTCCGTGTCCCCTTCGCCCCCGGCATGCGGAGAGCTCGGGCGGACCTCCGTCAGCGGAAGCATCCGCCGAGACGGTTCGGCTCCTTCGAGGAACTCGAGCGCGAGCTCGACCGGAGTCGCAGGTACGGTCATCCGCTGTTCCTGGCTCGCATTTCCTGCAGAGGCAACGGGGCGGCGGTTCCGGACCGCACTCAGGACACGGCGTCTGCCCTCAGCTCGATCCTGCGAAGCGTCGACCGCGCATGGACAGAAGGCACGGATGTCTACGTGCTCCTTCCCGAGTGTGACCGCGCCCAGGGTCTGGCCGCGCTCGCGCGGATCCGCGAGCGGCTGTCGCAAATCCTCTCGGCCGAAGAGCAGGATTCGATCTCGTTCGCGGCCTGGCCAGACGACTGCTTGACCGGTGGGGCGCTCTTCTACGCCCTGCTCCGGCGGGACGGTCCCTTCGCGGACCCGGCGACGATCCAGTCTTCGGACCACGAGCAACGCACCAGGTAGCTGCGGCAATGGCCGCCGGAAGCAAGCGGTACCTCGTCACGAAGCGGGTTTTCGACCTCACGGTGTGCATCCTGCTCTTGCCGGTCGTCGTCCCGCTCGTCCTCCTCTGTGCGCTCGCGATCGGGCTCGACTCGCAGGGGCCGATCCTCATCGCTCAGAAGCGCACCGGCCGAGACGGCGTCTCTTTCCGGATGTACAAGTTTCGCAGCATGGTGCGCGACGCCGAGGAGCTGAGGGCGGAGCTCGCACATCTCAACATCCTCGCGCCGCCCGACTTCAAGATCCTGAACGACCCCCGCATCACGCGGATCGGCGGCTTCCTGCGCCAGACGAGCCTCGACGAGCTTCCTCAGCTGATCAACGTGATCAGGGGAGAGATGTCGCTCGTCGGCCCACGGCCGACCTCGTTCGCGCCGAGCACGTACAGCCTCTGGCATACATACCGGCTCGAGGTCGCGCCCGGGATCACCGGGCTTTGGCAAGTCAAGGGCCGCAACCGGACGAGCTTCGACGAGCGGCTGCGCCTCGACATTGAGTACATCACGCACCGTTCGCTTGCCTTCGACCTGAAGATCCTGCTCTTGACGCTGCCCGCGATGCTGAGGCGATCGGGAGCATAGGCATGAGCGAGCGGTCGTTCTCCCGGAAGGGTGCGCTGAGGAGCGGCACCGGCAGCGCCGCATGATGAGGAAAACGCCTTGGCCAATGAGCTGCTCCGGCAAACGCCGGAGCAAGACCCATGGAGACAGCATGAACGTGACTGATGGAGATCGCGACCGCGTCGAGAGCGAGCGAGGTGCGCGGCCGCTGAGGACCGGCCTGGTCGAGCAGGGCCAGCACCTCGACCCGCCGCGCTGCCGCGTCCGCTGGGACGACGAGCGCACGAGCATCATCGTGGCCGCTTCGGGCGCCGTCAGGGTCGAGGAAGGCGACGCTGAGGACACTGAGCGCGGCAACGCCCATGAGAGCTCAGATCTTTGCCGCTCGGTGAACGAGCGGATCCGAGAACTGGAGGGGGCGAGGATCGGCGAGTACGAGTTCATCTGCGAGTGCGGGGACAGCGCTTGCACGCAGGTGATGCGGATGAGGGAGCGGGAGTACGAGGCCGTGCGTTCCGATCCCAGTCAGTTCGCCGTTCTACCCGGACACGAGCAGCCCAGGTTCGAGAAGGTTCTGCGCCGCACCGATCGCTATGCGCTCATCAGAAAACAACCAAGCAAGAGAGGGGTTCAACGAAGCCGAGCGGGGACGGGGTAGCTGCAAGCTACCGCCGCTCTCGCCGACCCCCTGCTCGCGTCTTCACCGCGCGGTCCGGCTGCACTAAGGACGATCAGATTGGTGCCCGCTGCTCGGAAGACTCCTTTAGATTGCAGTCCCAGTCGCCTCGTTGAAGCGCTGACGCGAGCGTGCCTCGATCACCTCCCCCGCATGCTCTTCACTCCATTCGGCGAGTGCGATCAGCGGCTCCGTGATCGACCACCCAAGCTCCGTAAGCGAGTACTCGACCCGCAGCGGAACCTCGGCGTAGATCCGGCGCGCCACGATGCCGTCTCGCTCGAGAGCACGGAGGGTTCCGATCATCATCTTCTTGGAGGCCCCGGGCAGGCACTCGAGCAGCCTGCTGTGGCGATGGATCCCCCTCGCCATGAAAAACACCAGGTGAACCTTCCACTTACCGTGCAGCACGTCGAGCGCTTGGCGAACACGCTCGATCAGCTCGAGATCGCTGCGCGGGGGTCGGCGTTCCACGGGCGAACGCGGTTTGCCGGAGATGCCGGTCTGACTGACGGTAGTCACGGCTTCACCTCTTTGATTTCGGCTCCCAGGACTGGGGCCGTTGGCTGAGCAAAAATGATCGCGCTTGGGGCTCCTCTTCGCATCCGAAGGTGCCCTAGTCGGCCACTCGGGTCGGGCGCCCGGCACGCCTGCCGACTAGGTGCTTCTAGGACGCCCGGCCCGGGGAGTAACGCCGGCCTCCACTTAGTGACGGCCGGGGCGCCTTCTACGCCGCCGGCCGGGTTTACCCTTCAGGATATGCACGCGCCGGAAAACGAGGCTGCCGCAATGACGGCCTCGGGGGCGGACGCGCCCTCAGCCGTTCGGCCGGACAGATCTGCGCTCAAGCGGCCCCTCGGGCCGCCGGTCAGAGTTTGCGCGCGGTGTGAGCGGGTCGACCACCATGGGAACTGGGTCCAGGCAGAGCTGGTGATCCGCGCCCTCCAGACGTACGTGCAGCCCGACCCGCCCGTCTTGGTGCACGTCATCTGCCCCGACTGCGTCGAGGAAGTGGCGGAGGTGCGCCGGCGTGCACGGGCCGCGAGTCTGCAAGGCACTGAGGAGCCACGAGGAGAGTCTTTGAGGGCGTCGAGCACGTGGCTTCCCCGCGAGAAGACCGGCGTCCGTTCGCCAGACTGAGAACAGTTCCGCTTCTAGAGGACGCTCGTGGAACGCGCCACGGGGAGACCGTCGGCGAGCGGGAAGTCCTCGATGTCCCGCGACTCGTGCGCACGACGAGCTCGTCCCGACGAAGTCGAAGTGTCGGCTCCGACCCCATGTTCGGCAGACTGGTCGCGATGGAGCTGCTCCCCGGTTTCCGGATGCGACCTCCGCAGGACGAGGACGCGGACGAGGTCGCTGCTTTCTCGAACGAAGAGTGCGTGGCGGTGCTCGGCGTTCCTGTTCTGAACGCCGACTGGCTGCGGGGACGCTGGACGGCCCCGGGAGTCGATCGCGACCGGGACTTCGCCGTCGTCGAGTCGCTCGAGGGAGAGCTCTGCGGTTTCCTTAGCGTCGAAGCGGAACCGCCGTTCACGGAGGTCTTCGCGCTCGGCATTGTCGCCCTAGCGTTCCACGGCCTCGGGCTCGGTGCCGCGATCGTGTCCGAGAACGAGCGGCGGGCCGGGCGCTTCGCGGCGCTCGCCGACCCGAACGCGCGTGTGGTCGTTCACGCCAGTGCGCTTGCGGACGAACCGAGGGTGAGCGCGCTGCTCGGCTCTCGGGGCTACCGCGAGGTTCGGCGCTTCGAGCTCCGGCGCGTCGACTTCGCGGGCGAGCCGGCACCACCGCGTCCCGTCGAGGGCATCAGCGTTCGCGGCTTCCGAGCCGAGGAGGCCCGGCAGCTGTACGAGGCCCATGTGGAGGCGTTCGCCGACCACTGGGGCGAAGGTGAAGAGACGTACGAGGACTTCCGCCACCACCACCTCGACTCTCCCGAGTACGACGCCGGGCTCTGGTTCGTCGCCTGGGACGGGGACGAGCTTGCCGGGTACGTCGGAGCACACGAGAAGTCGCGTGAGGACCCCTCGCGCGGCTACATCGCCCTGCTGGGCGTGCGCAGTCGGTACCGGCGCCGGGGTCTCGGCGAGGCGCTGCTGCTCCGGGCTTTCGGGGCTCTCTATACGCGCGGGCAGCGGGGAGCCGAGCTGCACGTCGACACCGATTCGCTCACCGGCGCGACACGGCTGTACGCCCGTGTGGGCATGACCGCCCACCCTCGCTTCGCCACGTGGGAGAAGGAGCTCCGGCCCGCCCGCGCCGAGCGTGAGCCGGCCTAGCGCCCGAACCAGCGCTCGAGGCGCTCGGCTTCGAAGCGCCGCATCTCGTCGGCGTTCGCGGCGGATGCTGCCTTGAGCTCCACGCGCGGCTCCGGGTCGGCGAAGAAATCGCCTTCGGCGATCGCCGCCTCGCCGATTCCCGCCTCGACGAAGCAGAAGCCGTGCCCTTCGAATCCCGGCGGTGGCGCCGCGCCGGCCTCTTCGGCGGCGTAGGAGGCCGGGTAGGGGTCGCCCTGGTAGAAGGCGAAGGCGATCCCGGCCACCGAGGAGCTCCCCGTGGGGCACGCTCGACTGGTACCGCGCCGAGCTCGAGCGCGACGAGCGATCCGTCTAGAGCGACCCGGCCGGTGAAGGCCGCCGGTCGAGATCCTCATTCGACTTTTGCTAGAAATTCGCTTCGCTTCGCG
>Ga0081538_10002268_pt1 | contig 19025 bp, 21 predicted proteins | sample TabmetS5T2R1_FD_71022 | JGI IMG/M metagenome (GOLD analysis project Ga0081538, IMG submission 71022) | Tabebuia heterophylla rhizosphere microbial communities from the University of Puerto Rico - S5T2R1 | ecosystem: Host-associated > Plants > Roots > Rhizosphere ... | reverse complement strand
CCCGACGAGCGGACCCTGTACGTGGCCAACTGGGTGTCCAGCGACATCTCCGAGATCGACCTTCGCACGGGCAAGGTCCGGCGGCTGCTGAAGACGGTGACGACGCCGCGCGGCCTCTGGCCGACCGCCGACGGCCGGCGGCTGTACGTGGCCGGCTTCCAGGACGGCGACCTCCAGCGGATCGACCTGGCCACCGGGAAGGCCAGGACGCTGCTGCGCACCGGCGGGGCCATGCGCCACCTGGTCGGCGACCCCGGCGGCCGGCGCCTGTACGCTGACGACATGGGCACCAACGAGGCGTTCGTGGTCGACCTGGCCAGCGAGCGGGTCCGCAAGCTGGCCACCACCGACAACGTGCCCAACACCATCGACCTCACCCCCGACGGGCGGGTCCTGTACGTGTCCAACCGCGGGCGCAACGGCGCCTCCTACTACCTGCCCGGGCCGGAGTGGGGCTCGGTGCTGGCCATCGACACGGCCAGCGGCAAGGTGCTGGACGCCATGGTCGGCGGCAACCAGACCACCGGCCTGGACGTGTCGGCCGACGGCCGGCTGCTGGCCTTCTCCGACTTCCTCGACAACCGGATCCACATCTACGCCGTCCCGCCGTACGCCACCCTGGCCGCCGGCGGGGGCGGGCGGGCCGCGGCCCACCGGGCCGAGCTGGCCAAGCGGTAACGCGTGCGCCGGCTCCTGGTCCTCTGGGACGTCGACGGCACCCTGGTCCAGGCCGGGGAGGTCGGCCGGGACATCTTCACCGAGGCCTTCCAGGCGGTGCTGGGCCGCGACCCCGACCAGGTCACGGCCAAGGCGCTGGTCATGGCCGGCCGGACCGACCCCGAGATCGCGCTCGAGTTCCTGGCCGCCCACCAGGTCGAGGGGGAGCGCCACCTGCCGGCCTTCGGCGAGGCGCTGGTCACGGCCCTGGCGGCCAAGGCGGCGGTGATCCGGGAGCGGGGACGCGCCCTGCCGGGGGCCAAGCAGGTCCTGGCCGCCCTCGGCCGCACCGAGGGCGTGGTCCAGTCGCTGCTCACCGGCAACATGGAGCCCAACGCCCTGCTCAAGGTGGCCAGCTTCGAGCTCGACGGCTACCTCGACTTCGAGGTCGGCGGCTTCGGCTCCGACCACCACCACCGGCCCAGCCTGGTCGAGGTGGCCAGGACCAAGGCCGAGGCCAAGTACGGGACCGCCTTCACCGGGGCCGCCACCGTGCTGGTCGGTGACACCCCCCTCGACGTCGCCGCCGGCCGGGCCGGCGGGGCCAGGACGGTCGCGGTCGCCACCGGCCCCTACCGGGTCGAGGAGCTCCGCGCCTGCGGCGCCGACGCCGTGCTGGAGGATTTGCGCGAGACGGAGCTCGTCGTGCGGGCGATCCTCGGTCAGGGTGCCTGATCGGCGGCCCGGTGAGCCCAGGCCTGCTCGATGGTGTCGAGGACCAGGCCGCCCGAGCAGCCCTTGACCAGGTAGGCGTAGGTGTTGGCGGCGTCGGCCTCGCTCCTGAGGGCCGGGTCGTCGTAGGCGGAGAGGATGATCACGGGCAGGGCCGGCACCCGGTCGCGCAGGGCCCTGGCCGCCTGGAGGCCGTCCATCACCGGCATGCGCAGGTCCATCAGGACCACGTCGGCCTCGGTGCGGGTGGCCAGGTCCAGCGCCTCCTGGCCGTTCTCGCCCTCGGCCACGACCTGGATGCCGCAGTCCTCGAGCAGCAGCCGCAGCTCGGAACGGAAGCCCTGGTTGTCGTCGACCAGCAGCACCCGGGGCGCCCCCGGCCCGGTCGCCGTCATGCCGCCACCAGCTCCCTGGGCAGGGTGGCGGTCAGGACCGTGCCCGCGCCCGGCCGGGACCAGACCGTCCAGGTCCCGCCGGCCAGCTCGACCCGCTCCCGCATGCCGGCCAGCCCGAAGTGGTCGAGGCCGCCCACCAGCTCGGCGGCCGGGTCGAACCCGACCCCGTCGTCGTGGACCTCCAGCACCACCGCGTCGTCCGTCTCGACCAGCTCGACCCGGGCCCTGGAGGCCCGCGCGTGCCTGGCCACGTTGGCCAGCGCCTCCTGGGCGACCCGGTAGAGGACGATCTCCTGGTCCTCGGGCAGCCGGTCGGGCAGCCGGGCGGCCAGCGTGCAGGTGATCCCGGCCTGCTCGCGGACCACCTCGACGTAGTCGCTGAGGGCGCTGACCAGGCCCCGCTCCTCGAGCACGGGGGGCCGCAGGGTGGCCATGATGCGGCGCAGGGCCTGCACCTCGCCGGCCAGGCCGTCCTGGGCGTCGGCCAGCAGCCGGGCCGCCTCCTCCGGCTGGCCGCGGCGCAGCCGCAGCTGGCTCCGCTCCAGGGACAGCCCGAGGCGGGTCAGGCCCTGGATGGGCCCGTCGTGCAGCTCGGCGGCCATGCCGCTGCGCTGGCGCTCGGCCACCGAGAGGATCTTGTTGACCAGCCGGCTCCGGTCCTGCTGGGCCCTGACCTCGGCGGCGCGCTGGCGGGCCCGGCCCCGCTCCATCCGCCACAGCAGGACCAGGCACAGGAGGGTGGCCGCGACGGCCACGGCCAGCGTCTCGGCCTTGGACCGGCCCTGGGCGTCGCCGGCGGCCGCGCTGTAGCTGGCCGCGGTGGTGCGCAGCAGGCCGGCCAGGCGGTCGAAGCTGGGGTCGACCCGGGCCCGGTCGGCCCGCTTGGCCGCGACCAGGTCGCCGGCGGCCAGCAGCTGGTGCTTGACGTCCACCTGGGCCTGCCAGTCGACGGCCGCCGCCCGGATCCGGGCCACGGCCGGGTCGTGGGGGAACAGGGCGGCCAGCTCGGCCAGGGCGGCGTTGAGCTCCTGGCGGACGACGGCGGCGCGCTGCCCGGCCGACCCGCCCACCGGCGTCCCGCTGGCCGCCGTCCTGGCGTCCAGGACCGCCTGCTCGAGGACCCGCGCCTCGAGCAGGAACGACAGCCGCTCGGCCCGTTCCAGGCGGGCCACCTCGCCGCCGACGCGGGTGGCGCCGGTGACGGACACCACCGCCACCACCACCAGTCCGGCGGCAAGCGTCCACCGGGACGGCCCCTTGGACCGCCCCCGCCGTGTCGTCCCCGTTCGGGCCACGACGCCTCATCGGCATCCGCGGCCCGGCCTTGAGGCTCAGACCATGAGGCGGTGGGCCAGGGCGGCCGAGGCCCGGCGGGGGAGCAGGCGGTTGGACCACACGCTGGCGGCGTTGAGGCGGCCCGGGACCAGGCTGGGGCGGCCCTTGAGCATGGCGTCGACGGCGATGCGGGCCACGCTGGGGCTGTCCATCCGGGCCAGGCGCTGGTAGCGGGTGGGCCGCTGGCCGGCGACCTGGAGGAACTCGGTCGCCACGACCCCGGGCGAGACCGCCGTGGCCACCACCCCGCTGCCGCGCAGCTCGTAGCTGAGCGCCTCGGTGAAGTTGAGGATGAAGCTCTTGGCCGCCGAGTAGCTGGCGTACAGGGGGGAGGGCTGGTAGGCGCCGATCGAGGCGACGTTGAGGACCCAGCCGCGGCGGCGCTCCAGCATGCCGGGCAGGAACAGCTTGGTCAGGTGCACGGGCACGATCACGTCCAGCTCCAGCATGGCCCGCTCGCGCACCCAGTCCAGCTCGCTGAAGGGGCCGTAGAGGCCGAAGCCGGCGTTGTTGACGAGCACGTCGACCGGCCGTCGGCGGGCCTGGGCGTCGGCCAGGAGCCGGTCGGGGGCGCCGGCCTGGTTGAGATCGAGGGCCACCACCTCGACCTCGACGCCGTGGGCGTCGGCCAGCTCCCGCTGCAGCGACCGCAGCCGGTCCTCGCGCCTGGCCACCACGGTCAGGGCGGCCCCGCGGCGGGCCAGCTCGCGGGCGAAGTCGGCCCCGAGGCCGCTGGAGGCCCCGGTGACCAGGGCATGGCGGCCGGCCAGGGCCGCGCTGGTCCGCGTCATGGTCTGCTCCTCGTCGGCCGGAGACGCAGCAGCATACTCGCTGACCAGGTGGAGGCCGTGAGGAGTCGCGCATAAGGTGCGGCGTCGCCGGGTACCTCGTTCTGCGCTCGAGGTTGTGCCGACGCGCCCGACGGCGGGCGCGCTGATCGAGGAGGGCACATGGGGTACGAGCGTCAGGACCCGTCGAGGTCGCCGACCACCGGCCGGATGCCGGAGGAGGAGGCGGTCACCGCCACCGAAGCCGTCGGCAAGGACCCGGAGATGGTCGAGCTGGAGCAGCGCCATTCGCGCTTCGTCTGGCCGGCGACCGCCTTCTTCATCGTCTACTACATGCTCCTCAACATCCTCGCCGGCACCTCCCCGGACCTGATGGGACGCAAGCTGTTCGGCGAGTTCACCTTCGGCTACCTGTTCGCCCTCTCGCAGTTCCTGATGGCGTTCGTGGTCGCCTGGATCTACTCGCGCTGGGCCGCCCGCAGGATGGACCCGCTGGCCACCGACCTGCGCGAGAAGCTGCACCGCCAGCAGATCAAGGAGGCGGCCGAGTGAGCGACCAGGCACTCTCCCTGACCCTGTTCGTCGTCTTCGTCCTCCTCACCCTGGGCATCACCGTCTGGGCGTCGCGGCAGACCAAGACCGCGGCCGACTTCTACTCGGCCGGCCGCCGCATCAGCGGCTGGCAGAACGGCGTGGCCATCTCCGGCGACTACATGTCGGCGGCCAGCTTCCTCGGCATCGCCGGGCTGATCTCGTTGTTCGGCTACGACGGCTTCCTCTACTCGGTGGGCTGGCTGGTCGCCTACCTGACCGTGCTCCTCCTGATCGCCGAGCTGCTGCGCAACTCGGGCAAGTACACGATGGCCGACGTGCTCGCCTACCGGATGCGGCAGCGCCCGGTGCGCTCGGCGGCCGCCCTGTCCACGGTCGGCGTCTCGATCGTCTACCTGATCGCCCAGATGGTCGGGGCCGGCGCCCTGGTCAAGCTGCTGCTCGGCCTGGAGGGGGACGCGGCCGCGATCCTGGCCATCGCCGGGGTCGGGGTGCTGATGATCGTGTACGTCACCTTCGGGGGGATGATCGGGACCACCTGGGTGCAGATCGTCAAGGCGGTCCTGCTGATGGCCGGGACGGTGCTGCTGTCGTTCCTGGTGCTGACCAAGTTCGGCTTCTCGATGAACAAGATGTTCGCCGACGCGGCCACGGCCAGCGGCAAGGGCGACGCCTTCCTGGCCCCGGGCCTGCGCTTCACCAGCACGATCGAGTTGGTCTCGCTCGGGCTGGCCCTGGTGCTGGGCACGGCCGGCCTGCCCCACATCCTGATCCGCTTCTACACCGTGCCCACCGCCCAGGCGGCCCGCAAGAGCGTCATCTGGGCCATCGGCATCATCGGCAGCTTCTACATCCTGACCACCTTCCTCGGCTTCGGCGCGGCCGCCCTGGTCGGCCAGGAGCGGATCAAGGAGGCCGACGCGGCCGGCAACATGGCCGGGCCGCTGCTGGCCCAGACGATCGGCGGGGGCGAGGGCAGCTTCGGCGGCGACCTGTTCCTGGCCTTCATCGCGGCCGTGGCCTTCGCCACCATCCTGGCCGTGGTGGCCGGGCTGACCATCACCGCCTCCTCCAGCTTCGCCCACGACTTCTACGCCAACGTCATGCGGCGGGGCCAGGAGCGGGACGAGCAGGCCGAGGTGCGGGTGGCGCGGATCACCGCCCTGGTCATCGGGGCCATCGCGATCGTGCTGGCCTCCTTCGCCCGCGGGCAGAACGTGGCCTTCCTGGTCGGGCTGGCCTTCGCCGTGGCCGCCAGCGCCAACCTGCCGACCATCCTGTTCTCGCTGTACTGGAAGCGGTTCAACACCAACGGGGCGGTGGTCGGCATCCTGGTCGGGCTGATCGGGTCGCTGCTGCTGGTGGTGATCGGGCCCAACGTGATGGGCCCCAAGGGCCTGATGTTCAAGGGCTCCGACCCGCTGTTCCCGCTGGAGAACCCGGGCATCGTCTCGATCCCGCTCGGCTTCGCGGCCGCCTGGCTCGGCACCATGCTGTCGCGGGAGCCGGCCTCGGAGGAGATGTACGAGGAGCTGCGGGTGCGGGCCCTCACCGGTCTCGGGGCCGAGGAGGCCGAGGTGGCCCCGGCCCCCGCCGCCGCGCCTCGCACGGCGCGCTGACCGGGCGCCGCCGCTCCGGGCCGGTCACGGGCCCGGAGCGGCGGCGGCGGTGGAAAACCACGTGTGCCAGGCCGGCGTTTCCAGTACAACGGACCCATGGACATCGAGATCAGGCCGATCTCGCCCGACCAGGGCGATCAGTTCAGCGGCGTCATGGCGACCGCCTTCGGCGAGACCTTCACCCAGGAGGAGCTGGCCGACCACGACCGCTGGTTCGAGTACGACCGCAGCATCGGCGCCTTCGACGGCGACCGGATCGTCGGCACGGGCGGCGCCTACTCGATGGACCTCACCCTGCCCGGGCTCACCACCATCCCGATCGGCGGCCTGACCGCCATCGCGGTGCTCCCGACCCACCGCCGGCGGGGCATCCTGCGGTCGATGATCGCCTACCACTTCGAGGAGACCGAGGCCCGGGGCGAGATGGTCTCGGCCCTGGGGGCGTCCGAGTCGGTCATCTACGGCCGCTTCGGCTACGGCCTGGCCACCAGCTTCGCCGACTACGAGATCGACCCCAGGCGCGCCCAGTTCCTGCGCCCGGTGGCCGCCTCCGGGAGCCTGCGCCTGCTCGAGCCGGAGGAGACGGCCAAGGTCGTCCCGCCGCTGTACGACCGCTACCGGCGCGGCCAGCCGGGCGAGCTGTCCCGCCCCCAGCCGTGGTGGGACGTGTACGCCCGCGATCCCGAGTGGACCCGGCAGGGAGCCAGCCGCCACTACGACGTGGTCTACGAGTCCGGCCCCGGCCGGGCCGACGGCTGGATCAGCTACCGGGTCGAGACCCGCTGGCCGAATGGCCTGGCCGCCAACATCATCAAGGTGCGGACGCTGGTCGGGCTGACCCCGGAGGCCGAGGCCGCCCTCTGGCGCTACGTCTTCGACCTTGACCTGGCCGGCACCGTGAAGCTCCTGGACCGGCCGGTGGACGACCCGCTCCGCTGGCGCCTGGCCGACCCCAGGCGGCTGCGGGCCACCGAGGTCGGCGACCACCTCTGGGTGCGGCTGCTCGACCTGCCGGGCGCGCTCGCGGCCAGGCGCTACGCGGTCGAGGGGACGCTGGTGCTCGAGGTGACCGACCCGCTGCGGCCACGCAACCAGGGCCGCTTCCGGCTGGAGGGCGGCCCCGAGGGGGCCGTGTGCGAGCCGACCACGGCCGAGCCCGACCTGGCCCTGGGCATCACCGACGTCGGCGCCGCCTACCTCGGCGGGACCAGTCTGGTCTCCCTGGCCCGGGCCGAGCGGGTCGCCGAGCGCACCCCGGGCGCCCTGCTGCGGGCCGACAGGATGTTCGCCGCCAGCCCGCCGCCGGTCTGCACCACGCATTTCTGACAGGGCAGCGTATCGGGCGCGGGTCCCTGATCCATATCCATGTGGGGGGGAGCTCCCCCTCCTTCCCGCGGTGCAACCCGTTGCAACTGCATTGCTAGACTGGGGCCATGGGACGCACGGACGCCGGGACCGGGAACGCGGTCGAGCTGCTGCGTGGCCAGGGCATGCGGATGACCCCACAGCGGCTGGCCATCGTCGACGAGATCATGTCGACCTCCGGCTACGTCATCCCGGTGACGGTCATCGAGCGGGTCCAGGCCAGGGTCCCGGGGGTCAGCCCGTCGACGGTGTACCGCACCCTGGAGCGGCTCGAGCAGGTCGGCGTCCTGACCCACGTCCACCTCGAGTCCGGGGTCGGCTACCACCGGCTGGAGGAGGTCCAGCACGCCCACCTGACCTGCTCGCGCTGCGGGGCCGACCTCGAGCTGCCCCGCAGCTCGCTGCGCAGCCTCGAGCGGCTGGTCGAGCGCGACCACGGGTTCCGGCCCGACTTCACCCACCACGCCATCGCCGGCGTCTGCGCCGGCTGCCACCAGGCCGCCGAGCGGCCCCGCTGACCCGGCCGCTCAGCAGCGCGCCCGGCAGGCGGGGACCTCGCGGCCGGCCTCGGCCCTGGCCGCCCGGACCGCCCTGACCGGGGACAGGTTGCCGCCGTCCCGCCAGGAATCCAGGTAGGGCGCGGGCTGGATCATCCCCCGGCGCACCCACCAGATGCCCGGCGGGGTCGGCCAGGAGATCGCGAAGTGCAGGTGGACGGCGGTGACCCTGGCCGACCCGGAGTTGCCGATCCGGCCGAGCAGCTCCCCCGCCCGTACCCTGACCCCCGGCACGATTCCCGGCGCGACCGCCTCGAGGTGCGAGCCGTAGTAGCGGACACCGTCGACCCCGACCACCGACACCGACCGACCACCGCGATCGGCGCCCCGGTCGCTCGCCGGTTCCCAGAGGTCCCGCCGCGACACCTCGTCGACCCGCCCGTCCACCGGAGCGACAAAGGCGCACCCCCGACCCGTGAACATGTCGGCCGCCGGGTAGTCATGGTGAATCCGCCCGTACCGGGCCCGACACCCTCCCACCGGGAACCGGTACCGCACCGGCCCCCGCGCCGTCACACCCGCCCCGCCGCCACGGTCCCCGGCCGAGCCCGCCGTCCTGTCCGCGCCGGCCGACCCCTCCGTGCCCGAGGTGGCCGAGGTGGTCGACGTCGAGCCAGGAGCCGAGCCGGTGGTGGTCGAGACGCTCGCCGCCCCAGTGCCCGACCCCGGGGCCGCGCCCCCACCCGGCGTCGTGTCGCCACCCCCCGAGCATCCCGCCCCCACAACGCCGACAAGGACCGCAACCACGGCGATCACAGAGCCCCGGCCCCACCCCCGCGAGCCACCCCGGCCCCACCCCCGCGCTGGGGGTGGGCGGCCACGGCCGAGCTCTACCCGGAGCTGCTGCGGGCCGGAGTGCGGGGCGCCCGCGCGCCAGGCGGTCATCCGCGAGGTGGCCGGGCCTGGGATGGCCGGACGGGCGGTGGCCGGACGGGCGGTGGCCGGACGCGAGGCGGCAACCCGCGAGGCGACCAGGCCAATCCGACGGTTCACGCTCGTTCCCCCTGGCCTCTGCTGACGTTGGCGGCGACCACCACTGGACCTTCGGGACCCGGGCACCCCGGGCCTCCCGGTCCCGTGCCGGGTCCCCGGGGCACCCTCGCGATCCGGCTGCGCTGGACCCACCCGGGTCTACCCCGGGTCCCACACCGGCCCGGGCACCCCACCCGCGCCTGACCCACCCGGCCCGCTGCCGAGTCCCCCGGTGGGGGAGCGTAGCCCAACCGGGAACGCAGTGCGCCAGGTTGTCCACAGGCCCCCTCTGCGGTGCGTTGCCATGGTGGTCCACAGCCCCACTTGGCGACGAGCCCCCGGACGACGAGACGCCGCAGCCTTCACACCGGGGAGCTGGCCTACTGCCGCTGCGCCGGTCCGGCCGGCCTGCCGCTGGTCGCCCAGGTCCGGGTGGCCGGGTCCCGCTGGCGGGTGGAGGAGGCGTTCCAGGCCGGCAAGGGGGTTGTGCGGGCTGGACCAGCATCAGGTCCGCCGCTGGGGCTCGTGGCATCGGTGGGTGACCCTGGCCATGCTGGCCTGTGCATTCCCGGTGGTGGCCGCGGTCACCGAGCACGCCCGCCGGCCGTCACCGTTGGGGCTGATCCCGTTGACCTGCAACGATCCAGCACCTGTTCGCCGCCCTCACCGCCCCTATCGCTGACCCCGGCCACCGGTTGCGCTGGTCGTGGTGGCGACGCCGCCAGCAGATCCGCGCCCGTGCTGCCACGACCGCCGGCAAGCCGACCGACCGTGCAGATCACGAACTCCGGTTGGAGTACCAAGAGCTCCACCCGAGGACCAGCCCCACCTCGACGACCAGCCCACCCGGGGCGGTGCTTGCCCGGCCGCCGTTGCGCTCGACCGGGGTCGGCCCTTACAGTTGCAAGCTGGCTATAGATGCAATTGGGTCGCAACTATGTCGGCCGGAGAGCGAGGCCACATGCACATACCGGACGGCTTCATCAACGCTCCCACGTCGTTGGCGGCCGGGGCGGCGGCCGCCGGTGGGGTCGGGGTCAGCCTGCGTCGGGCCGCCCAGACGTTGCAGGAGCGGCAGGCGCCGCTGGCCGGGCTGGTGGCCGCCTACATCTTCGCCGTGCAGATGCTCAACTTCCCGGTGGCCGCCGGGACCAGCGGGCACCTGCTGGGTGGGGCGCTGGCGGCGATCCTGGTCGGGCCGTGGGCGGGGGCGCTGTGTGTGGCCGTGGTCCTGCTCGTCCAGGCCCTGCTGTTCGCCGACGGCGGCCTGTCCGCGCTCGGCCTCAACGTCGTCAACATGGCCCTGGTCACCGCCTGGGGCGGCTACGCGGTCTTCCTGGTGCTGCGCAGGGTCCTGCCGGCGACCAAGACCTCGGTGACGGTCTCGGCCGGGGTGGCCGCCGGGATCTCGGTGGTGCTCGCCTCGGTCGCGTTCGTGGTCGAGTACGCCATCGGCGGCACCGGGGGCGCCTCGGTGGGCACGGTGCTCGCGGCCATGGTGGGCGTCCACACCCTGATCGGCATCGGCGAGGGCATCATCACCGCCCTCACCGTCGGCGTCGTGCTCGGCGTGCGTCCCGACCTGGTCTACGGCGCCGCCGACCTCCGGGCGCCCCTCGTCCTCGGGACCAAGCCGGGCGAGGCGGCGGAGGAGGTCCGCTGACGGTGCGCTCCTCCAACCTCCGCATGTTCGTGGTCGGCGGCCTGCTCGTCGCCATCGGGCTGGCCATGCTGGTCAGCGGGTTCGCGTCCAGTTCCCCGGACGGGCTCAACAAGGTGGCCGAGGACCACGGGATCGCCGCCAACGCCAAGCAGCACCTGTTCGAGAACGGGCCCCTGGCCGGCTATGCCGTCAAGGGCGTCGGCAACGACCGGCTCGGCACGGCCATCTCCGGGCTGATCGGCGTGCTGGTCACCTTCGGCGTCGGGCTGGTCCTGTTCGCCCTGGTCCGGGTCCTGCGCTCGGGCCACGACCGGTCCGAGCCGACCCGCGCGCCCTGACGTGGATCGGCCAGTCGGGGGGGCCGGCGGGGCAGTCCCGAGCGGGCACGCCCACCCGCTCTACCTTCCCGGGACGAGCCCGCTGCACCGTGCCCGGCCCCAGTGCAAGATCGCGGCCAGCCTGCTGTTCGTGCTGGCCGTGGTCGCCACCCCGCGCGAGGCGTTCTGGGCCTTCGGCCTGTACGCCCTGGCGCTGGTGGGGCTGGCCCGCGTCGGCCGGGTGCCGCTCGCCCTCCTGGCCAGGCGGCTGGTCATCGAGCTGCCGTTCCTGCTGTTCGCGGTCTTCCTGCCGTTCGTCGGGCACGGTGCGCGGGTCGAGGTCCTCGGCGTGCCCCTGGCCGTGGGCGGGCTCTGGGCGGCCTGGAACATCGTGGTCAAGGGCACCCTCGGGGTGGCCACCTCGGCGATCCTGGCCGCCACCACCCCGGTGGCCGAGCTGCTGGGCGGGCTGGAGCGGCTGCGGCTGCCCAAGGCCCTGACCACCATCGCCGGGTTCATGATCCGCTACGCCGACGTCATCGCCGACGAGGTCAGGCGGATGCGCATCGCCCGCATCTCCCGTGGCCACGACCCCCGCTGGATCTGGCAGGCCAGGGCCATCGCCGCCTCGGCCGGGACGCTGTTCATCCGCTCCTACGAGCGCGGCGAGCGGGTGTACCTGGCCATGGTGTCGCGCGGCTACGCCGGGTCGATGCCGGTGCTCCAGGACCTGGGCGCGACCCGCGGCCAGTGGCTGACCGCCCTCTCCCTGCCGGCCGCCGCCGCCCTGGTCGCCGCCACCGCCTGGGGGGTGCGCCCGTGACGCCGGTGCCCGCCCTGGAGGTCGACGGGGTCGCGTTCGCCTATCCCGACGGCCACCAGGCGCTGTACGGGGTCAGCCTCTCGATCCAGCGGGGAGAGCGGGTGGCCCTGCTCGGGCCCAACGGGGCCGGCAAGACCACCCTGGTGCTCCAGTGCAACGGCGTGCTCCTGCCGGGGGCGGGGCGGGTCACGGTGGCCGGCCTGCCGGTCGCCCCCGAGCACCTCAAGGAGATCAGGCGCCGGGTCGGGATCGTCTTCCAGGACCCCGACGACCAGCTGTTCATGCCGACGGTGGCCGAGGACGTGGCCTTCGGGCCGGCCAACCTCGGCCTGCGCGGCCCCGAGCTGGAGACCAGGGTGAAGGGCGCGCTGGCCGCGGTGGGCATGGAGGGCCACGCCGACCGCCCGCCCCACCACCTGTCGTTCGGGCAGCGGCGCCGGGTCGCGGTGGCCACCGTGCTGGCCATGGAGCCGGAGATCCTGATCCTGGACGAGCCGTCGTCCAACCTGGACCCGGCCAGCCGCCGCGAGCTGGCCGAGATCGTCACCGGCCTGGACATCACCATCCTCATGGTGACCCACGACCTGCCCTACGCCCTCCAGCTCTGCCCGCGGTCGCTCATCATGAACCGGGGCACCATCACCGCCGACGGCCCGACGGCCGAGCTGCTGGCCGACGCCGAGCTGCTGGCCGCCAACCGCCTGGAGCTGCCGTTCGGCTTCGACCCGGCCGCCCTCGGCCGTCGCTGAGCGGCCGCCTCAGCCCTCGGCGGGCTGCCCGGCCGGCGCCTCGGCCATCGGGAAATGCCGCTGCATCCAGGCCCGCCAGGCCGGCTCGTCCCTGGCCGTCGCCTCGGCGGCCCCGTCGCCGAACAGGTAGGTGTAGACGCTGGCGTGGGCCGACCCGCCCCCGGCGGGCTCGGACACCACGAAGGCGATGCCCCGGGCCGGCCGCTCCAGCAGCAGGGTGAGCATGTTGGGGGCGACCCGCTCGACCACCCCGGCCAGCGGCGGGGCCCCGGAGGCGGTCGCGGCCACCCGCTCGCCCTCCCTGGCCTCGGTGGGCAGGCCGAGCGCGGCCGCCAGGTCGGCGAAGGCCCGGTCCACCGGCCCGTCGGCGTGGCCGTTGACCAGGACCGAGGAGCAGCGCTGGCCGGGGAAGTGGGTCAGGTAGAGGCGCAGGTTGTACAGGAACAGCCGCCAGCCGGCCTCGGTGGCGTCGTACTCGGCGTCCCAGTCGGCGCCGCTGCCGAAGCCGCTGTTGATCAGCCGGACCACGCAGGTGCCGCCGCCGCGGGCCTCGACCAGCCACTCCATGGCGAAGGCGGGGCGGCCCTCGCCCGCCGTCTCGGCCACGAACCGGCGGGGCGGCTCCCAGGCCGTGATCCGGGCCGTCTCGACCCCGAAGCCGGGGCCGAAGTCGAGCTCGACGGTCCCGTCCACGCGGCCGTCCACCCTGGCCGGGACGAACCAGGCGGTGATGCCGGGGCCGCTGGCTACCGCCTCCCAGACCTGCTCGGGCGTTCCCGGGACCTCGATGTCCAGGTCGATCGCCCTGGTCCGGGGCGTGTCGTGGTGCTCGGCGCTCATGATGCCTCCTCGGCGTCGGGTCGGGGGCCGGCCGGCACGGGATGGGCGACCACCACCAGGCGGTGGGAGCGGCCGCCGGGGGCGTCGGCGTCGTGGTACCGCGACACCAGGGCGGTGACCGCGTCGGCCAGGTCGCTGGTGAACGCGGCCCGCTCGGCCGGAGAGCGGAAGCGGATCTCGGTGTCGAGGGCGAGGGTCGGCAGCCGCTTGCCGGCCTGGTCGGCCCGGCGGACCAGGCTCGCGACCTCGCGCACGACCCGGGCGGCCAGGGCGATGAGGTAGCGCGCGGACAGGCGGTCGGCGATCCGGTCGGGGTCGCCGGCGGCCTCGCCCAGGGCGCCGGGGGAGACGACGTAGGAGGCCGCGGTGGCGTGCAGCACCCGCTCGGTCAGGCCGCCCCAGCGGCGCTGGCCGACCTCGGTCACCAGCCCGTGCTCCTCGAGGATGCGCAGGTGGTAGTTGACCTTCTGGCGTGGCAGGTCGACCCGCTCGGCCAGCGCCGAGGCCGACGCCGGCTCGGCCAGGCCGGCCAGCAGGCGGGCCCGCAGCGGGTCAAGGGCCACCACGGCGGCGGCCGGGTCGTCGATCACCTCGAGGTCGAGCATGCCGGCCAGTGCATCATTGAACAGAAAATTTGTCAAGAGCTGGGTGGCAGCCGGCTTGGGCCGCGTATGCTTTGGCGATGGACCCGCGAGGTTTGACCCGCCGGCTCCCGTTGGCCGGTGCGGCGGTCGCCGGGGCGGTGATCGGGCACGGGCTCGCCTACGCCCTGGCCGTCCCCGAGCCCGGCCGCCGCCTGGTCGTGCTCGCCGGCAGCGGCCACGCCTACTGGTCGGCGGCGATCGCCGCCGCCATCGTGCTCGGCCTGGTGTCGCTCGGGGCCACGCTGGCCCGCAGCTTCAACGCCGGGCTGCGCCCCGGGGACCGGCCGGCCACCGAGCCGCTCGGCCGCCTGGCCGGCCGCCTGGCCCTGCTCCAGGTCACCATCTACCTGGTCCAGGAGCTGATCGAGCGGGCCGCGGCCGGGGTGCCGCTCGGGGGCCCGGTGGACGGCCGCCTGCTGCTCACCGGCATCGCCGTCCAGCTGCTGGTCGCGGGCGCCCTGGCCCTCGGGCTGGCCTGGGCCGGCCGGGTCGCCGAGGTCGCCGGCCGGGCCCTGCGCCGCCGCCTGCGTCGCCCCGACCCCCGGCCCGCCCGCCCGCGCCCCACCGGCTGGGTCCGCCCCGCCATCCTCCTCGCCGCCGGACTGGGCGGCCGCGCGCCGCCCGCGGCCGACGCCTGAAGCGGTAGCGCTCACCGGGGAACTGCACCAGGACGGCAGTTCCTGCTCCATGTGGCGTCGAGGAGAGCAATGTGAACAAGAGACTCGCCATCGTCGTGGCCGCCGTGGCCGTGCTGCTGGTGCCGCTCGCCGGGCCGGCCTCGGCCCACGGGGAGCACAAGGTCGACAGGTACACCGTCGAGGTGGGGTTCGGCACCGAACCGGCGTACGCCGGCGTCATCAACAGCGTCCAGCTGATCATCAGCAACAACGGCAAGCCGGTGACCGACGCCAAGGGCCTCAAGGTCGCCGTGACCACCGGCGACGCCGAGCCCAGGCAGATGCCGCTTGAGCCGTACTTCGGCGACGACTTCGGCACCCCGGGCGACTACCGGGCCTTCTTCATCCCGACCGCCCCGGGCGCCTACACCTTCAAGGTCACCGGCACCCTCGGCGGCAAGAAGGTCGACCAGAGCTACACCTCCGGCAAGGACGGCTTCGACGAGGTCACCGACCCGGCCGAGGCGCAGTACCCGGTGCAGCAGCCGTCGGGCTCGCAGCTCACCAACCGGCTGGACCGGGTGACGACCCGCCTCAACGCCGCCGTGGCCGCCGAGCGCGAGGCCGCCGCCGACCAGGTCGCCGGCGCCCGCCGGCTGGCCACGATCGGCCTGGTCGTCGGGGCGCTGGGCCTGCTCGCGGCGGTGGGGGCCGGCGCCCTCGCCCTGCGCCGGAGGAGCTGAGCGGCGGTGCGGCGGCCGATGGCAAGGCTGCGTCCCGGGCGGCGGCTCGGCCGGCTCGTCCTGGCCGCCGTCCTGGCCTCGCTGTGGCTGGCGGCCGCCGGGATGCCGGCGGGCGCCCACGCCCTGCTGCGCGAGTCCGACCCGGCGGCCGGGTCCTCGGTCGACCGGCCACCGGACCGGGTCGTGCTCACCTTCACCGAGCGGCCCGAGCCGGGCCTCTCCAGCATCCGGGTGCTCGACAGCGCCGGCCGGCAGGTCGAGCGCGGGCAGGCGGCCCCGGTCCGGGGATCGCCGCTGCAGCTCGCGGTCGACCTCGGCGACGTTGGCGACGGCACCTACACGGTGAGCTGGCGGGTCGTGTCCAGGGACGACGGCCATGTCACCGACGGGGCGTTCGCCTTCGGCGTCGGCGTCGAGGCCGCCGCCGCCCCGCAGGCCCGGACGGCCCCCCAGGGGGCGACCCCGTCGCCGTCGGTCCCGGCCACCGCCGCCCGCTGGGCCCTCTACGCCGGGCTGGCCCTGCTGGTCGGAGGGTCCGTCTTCGGCCTGGCCATCTCCGGCCGGGTCCTGCCGGCGGGCGCCCGGGCCCTGCTGGCCGCGGCCGCCGGGCTCGCGGTGGTCGGCGGGGCGGTCAGGTTCCTGGCCGAGCAGGCGCGGATCGACGCCCCCCTCGGGACGCTGCTGGACTCCTCGACCGGCCAGGGGCTGCTCCGCCTCGCCGTCGGGGTCCTGGTCACCGCGGTGGCGACCTGGTTCCTGGCCGCGGGGCTTCGGCCCGCGCCCACGCGGGAACCCGCCCTCGTGGGAGGAGGGCCCCCGGAGGGGGAGCCTAGCCAACCGCCGGACCGCGTGCCGGCCGCCGTCCACAGCCCCCTCGGGGGGGAGACCAGCCCCCTTACAGGAGAGGCCGGCCCCCTCGCCGGGGAGGCCAGCCCCCTCGCGGGGAAGGGCGGCGCCCCGGTCGACGCCTGGCGGCTGGCGCTGGTCGGGATCGCGGCCGGGGTCACCATGCTGCTCCACATCCTCGTCGGGCATGCGGCCGGGCCGTCACCGCTGCGCAGCGTCAACCTGCTCGTGCAGTGGCTGCACCTGCTCGCCGTGGGCACCTGGATCGGTGGCCTGGTGTGGCTGCTGGCCGGGCTACGCGGCCGGGAGCGGCCCGAGCAGCTGACCGTGGTGGTGCGCTTCTCCAGGCTGGCCGCCCCGGTGCTGGGGCTGGTGGCGGTCACCGGGCTGTCCCGCGCCCTGCACCTGGCCGGAGGCTGGCGGGGCCTGCTCGACTCCAGCTACGGGCGCTTCCTCGACGTCAAGGTGGCGCTGTTCTTCGGGCTGGTGCTGCTCGGGGCGCTCAACCGCTACCGGATCGTGCCCGCGCTGGCCGGCGGCGTCCGCCGCCTCGACGGGCTGCGACGCAACGTGCGCGGCGAGGTCGTGCTGGCCGCCTGCATCCTCGCCGTCACCGCCGTCCTCAGCCAGCTCCCGCCGGGCAAGTTCGTGGTCGAGCAGGCCGCCGCCAAGCCGCCGGCCCCGCCCAGCCTCCAGGTCGAGGGCAGCGACTTCGCCACCTCGGTGCGGGTCGCCCTGACGGTCTCGCCCGGCACCCCCGGCCCCAACGCCTTCTCGGCCAAGGTCACCGACTACGACTCCGGCGAGGACTGGCCGGCCACCCGGGTCGCCCTGCGGTTCACGCCCCGCGACCAGCCGGACATCGGCACCTCCACCCTCGACCTGGAACGGGCCGAGGACGGGCTGTGGCGCGGGCAGGGCAGCCAGCTCTCGATCGCCGGCCGCTGGGTCGTGGTCGGCCTGATCGAGGGCTCGGGCCCGGCGGTCACCGTGCCCATGGAGCTGCAGACCCGCGCCGCCCCGCAGCAGGTCCGGGTGTCGGAGGTGCCCGGCCAGCCCACCCTCTACACCGTCACCCTGGCCGCCGGCGGCAGCCTGCAGGGCTACATCGACCCGGGCCGCCCCGGTCCCAACACCGTCCACTTCACCTTCTTCAACCGGGCCGGGGACGAGCAGCCGGTCGACAAGGGACGGGCCAGGATGACCACCTCCGGCGGGTCCGAGGCCCTGACCCTGGTCCGCCTCGGCCCGGGGCATTTCGCCGCCAACATCGACCTCGAACCGGGCCGGGTGTCGTTCGCGATCGACGCCACCGCCGGCCGCACCAGGTACGACGGCGGGTTCGACCAGCTCATCCGGTAAAGGAACACTCATGACGCAACCTCTTGCTCGAACCAGGCGGGCCCGGGCCGCCGTCGTGCTCGCGGTCGCCGCCCTCGGCCTCGCCGCCTGCTCGAGCGGAGACGGCGGGTCGGCCCAGCCGGCGGCCACGACGGCCCTCGCCGCCCGCCCGAGCAGCCCGGCCAAGGTCATCATCGAGACGCCCCGCAACGGCCAGACCGTCCGCCAGGCCCGGCCCGAGGTCCGCCTGGAGCTGACCGGGGCCAAGATCGTCAACCAGACCACCACCCGCATCCAGGGCAACGAGGGCCACATCCACCTCCTCGTCGACGGCAAGCTCGTCACCATGAACTACGGCCTGCGCCAGCGCCTCCCCCAACTCCCCCCCGGCCAGCACGTCGTCCAGGTCGAGTTCGTCGCCGCCGACCACGCCCCCTTCGAGCCCCGGGTCCTCTCCCAAGCCGCCTTCCAGGTCGCCCCGTGACCGCTCCTCCCGGCCCTCGGCCGCAGGCAGCCGCCACCCTCTCCGGAGCCTCCGCCTCCCGACCCCCCGCCTCCCGACCCCCCGCCCACCGCCCTGCCGCCCCCTGGGCCGCCACCGCCGTCGTGGTCGGCGGGCTGGCGTTCCTGGTCGGCCGGCTGGCGGTTGGCGGGCTGCCGTACGCGGCCCCACTGCTGGCGGTTGGGTACCTGGCCCTCGCGGGGGCGGCGTTGGGCGTCGGTGAGCGATGGACGGACCGGGGGGCGGCCAGGGGCCCGCTCGGGTGGAAGGTGCCCCTCGCGCTGGGCCTGGTGGGCGTGGCCGGGGCTGGCATCGTGGCCGGCCCGGTGGCCGACCGGAGGGTCGGGGGTGTGGCGGTCGGGCTGGCCCTGCTGGCGGCGGTGGCGGAGGAGGCGTTGTTCCGGCGGGTGCTGTACGACCGGCTGCTCCGGTTCGGGGTGGTGGTGGCGGTGGTGGGGAGCGCCGTGCTGTTCGCGCTGGTGCACCTGCCGGCGTACGGGCTGGCGGCGATGCCGGTCGACGTCGGCGCCGCGCTGTTGTTTGGCTGGCAGCGGTACGCTTCCGGCCGTTGGACGGTCCCGGCCGTCACCCATGCCGTAGCCAACCTCCTGGCGGTGACCTAGACGATGCGCCTGCTGCGTCCCCTCGTGCTGCTGCTCGTGCTGCTGCTGGCCGCGGCCTGCACCGAGGACCGGCCCGAGCCGGTCCGTGTCGGGGCCATCTATCCCCTGAGCGGCACCCAGGGCATGGGTGGGGTCGACGAGTACCACGGTGTCCGGGTCGCCGCCGAGCTGATCAACGCCGAGGGCGGCATCGGCGGCCGCCCGGTCGTGCTCGACCAGGTCGACGTGCCCCAGGCCGAGGCCGCCCCCGGGGCCGTCAAGGCCCTGGCCGACCGGGGGGGCGACCTGGTCCTCGGCAGCTACGGCAGCACCATCTCCCGCCCGGCGGCCGCGGCCGCCGCCGGC
>Ga0081538_10002267_pt1 | contig 19025 bp, 13 predicted proteins | sample TabmetS5T2R1_FD_71022 | JGI IMG/M metagenome (GOLD analysis project Ga0081538, IMG submission 71022) | Tabebuia heterophylla rhizosphere microbial communities from the University of Puerto Rico - S5T2R1 | ecosystem: Host-associated > Plants > Roots > Rhizosphere ... | reverse complement strand
CCGGGAGCTGTACCCGCTGTTCGTCACCCGCGGCGACGACGTGGTGCCCAACCCGGCGCTGGCCCGCCGCGGCGAGCGCGAGTGGCGTCCGGGCCGCGACACCAAGGGCCGCCACGGGCCGGGCAGGGACCGGCGCGGCGTCGGCCGCGGCTGGGTGCCGTCCCGGGTCGAGGTGGTCGACCTGCTGGAGGCCGAGCGGCTGCTGCCGGCGATCTACTTCATCTTCTCCCGCGCCGGCTGCGACCAGGCGGTGGCGCAGTGCGGCGCCGCCAACATCCGCCTCACCAGCCACGCCGAGCGCACCGAGATCCTGGAGTTCTGCGACCTCAAGGTCGCCCCCATCGACCCGGCGGACCTGGACGCCCTCGGGTACGCCGACTTCGCCGAGTCGCTCGGCCGCGGCGTCGCCAGCCACCACGCCGGCATGCTGCCGCTGTTCAAGGAGGCGGTCGAGGAGCTGTTCGCCCAGGGGCTGGTCAAGGTGGTGTTCGCCACCGAGACGCTGTCGCTCGGCATCAACATGCCCGCCCGGACGGTGGCGATCGAACGGCTCACCAAGTGGCAGGGGGAGCGCCACGAGCTGCTCACCCCCGGCGAGTACACCCAGCTGACCGGGCGGGCCGGCCGGCGCGGGATCGACAGCCGCGGCGCGGCGGTGGTGCTGCACCAGCCGTTCATCCCCTTCGAGCGGATCACCGGGCTGGCCTCCACCCGCACCTACCCGCTGACCTCGTCGTTCCGGCCGTCCTACAACATGGCCGTCAACCTGGTCGCCAACTACGAGCGCAAGGAGGCCGAGCGGCTGCTGGCCTCCTCGTTCGCCCAGTTCCTGGCCGACCGGACGGTGCACGGCGCCGAGCAGACCCTCGCCCGCAACGCCCGCTACCTCGCCGGCTACCGCGAGGCCGCCGCCTGCGACCGTGGCGACGTCGAGGAGTACTGGGAGCTGCGCCGGCGGGTGCGGGCCAGGGAGGCCGCCCTGGCCGACGCCGACCGCCGCGCCGACACCGAGGAGGCCGCCGAGGCCCTGCGCTCGCTGACGGCCGGCACCGTCATCTGGCTGCCGGGCGGGCGGCGCCGCGGGCTGGCCGCGGTGATCGGCCCGGCCGGCGGCCGCGACGGCGCCACCGGGGTGCTGGTGCTGACCGAGGACCGGCGGGTGCGCCGGGTGGCGGTCCGCGACCTCGACGGCGCCCCCGTCCGCGTCGGCAAGGTGGCGATGCCGCGCACCCTCAGCCCCAAGAGCCCCCGCTTCAAGGCGTACGTGGCCAGGGCGCTGGCCGAGCTGGACCCGCCGCGGGTCGAGCGGCCCCACCGCCGGCGCCGCGCCGCCGCCGACGACCCCGTGCTGGCCGCGCTGCGCGAGGAGCTCGCCGCCCACCCGGTGCACCGCTGCCCCGACCTGCCCGACCACGAGAAGTGGATGCAACGCCACGACCAGCTCCAGCGGGAGACCGAGCGGCTCGCCGAGCGGGTGCGGCGCCGCACCGCGTCGCTGGTGCGGACCTTCGACCGGGTCCTCGACGTGCTGGGCCACCTCGGCTACGTGGACGGCTTCGCGCTCACCGGCAAGGGCGAGACCCTGCGCCGGGTCTACGCCGAGACCGACCTGGTGGTGGTCGAGGCGCTCCACCGCGGGGTCTGGCAGGACCTCGACCCGGCGGAGCTGGCGGCCTGCGTCTCCTGCCTGGTCTACGAGACCAGGGGCTCGGAGGGCCCACCGGCCGAGCCGCCGCTGCCGCCGACCCCGCGGGTCCGCCGGGCGCTGGCCGCCCTGGCCGGGCTGCAGGAGGAGGTCCACGCCCACGAGGAGGCCGAGGGGCTGTCGCTGACCCGCCCGCTCGACACCGGCTTCGCCGACCTCGCCTACCGCTGGGCGGTGGGGGAGGCGCTGGAGGACGTGCTCGCCGACGAGGACGTCACCCCCGGCGACTTCGTGCGGGTGACCAAGCAGCTCATCGACCTGCTGCGCCAGGTGGCCCTGGTCGCCGAGGACGCGGCCCTGCAGGCCACCGCCCGCGCCGCCGTCGACGCCTGCCAGCGCGGCGTGGTCGCCTACTCCGGGCTGCTTTGAGCCGGGCGTGACCCGGCCGGCTACGATGGCGCGCACAGCGCACCGCCGAACCGCCCAGGAGCCCACGTGACCTCGCCGACGCCGGCCACCGACCGCGGCCCCGCCGTCCTGCTGCCCTACGGGCCGCCGTACCTGATCGGCGACCCCGCCGCCGCCCGCCAGGGCCTGACCGAGCTGCGCCGCGCCCTCGCCCGCTCCGGGGTGGTCGCCGAGGCGGCCGTCGCCCGGCCGGTCGAGCGGGCCGGCGCGATCGCGGCCAGGGCGCTGGAGCAGGGCCACCGCCTGCTGGTGGCGGTCGGCTCCGACCGGGTCGCCCACGGCCTGCTGCGGGCGCTGGTCGGCCCGACCGGCCCGCGCTGGCCGGACGCGGTGCTCGGCCTGGCCGGGCTCGGCCGCCAGGACCTGGCCGCCACCTTCGGGCTGCCGGAGGACCCCGGGCGGCTGGCCCACCACCTGCTCGGCCCGCGGCTGTTCCTGGCCGACGTCGGCCGCGCCCAGTGGCGCGGCCCGGACGGCGCCGAACGGGTCGCCGTGTTCGCCAACAGCGCCGAGCTCGGCTACCCCGCCGAGGTCTCCAGCCGCACCCCTGGCGCGGCCCGCGCCGGCCGCGCCGGGCGGCTGGCCGCCGCCCTCGCCGCCCTGCGGGCCAGCCGCTCGACCCCCGCCCGGCTGGAGCTGGACCACGCCGCGGTCGACCTGCGGCTGGCCGGCCTGGTCGTGGCCAACGGCCAGTTCTCCATGGGCCGCATGAAGGTCGCCCCCCGCGCCCTGCCCGACGACGGCCGCATGTCGGTGATCGCCTTCCAGGGCGAGCCGCTGGGCATCTACGCCCGCTCCAAGAACCTCTACTACGGCGACCACGTCCCCCACCCCACCATCCGCGAGTACCAGTCCCGCCGGGTGGTGGTCGACACCGCCGAGCCGGTCACCCTGGCGCTCGACGGCTGGCGGGCCACCGGTGGCCCGCCGGTGGCCGTGGACGTCCTGGAAGGCGTCCTGCGGGTCAAGGTCTGACGCAACGGCCGAGGCGTAGGATCAGCGCTATGACCACCACCACCGCGCGGGCCGAGCGGCTGGCACGGGCCCGCAAGGAGCTGGAGGCGCGCGGCCTGGACGCGCTGCTGCTCGGGCCGTCCGCGGACCTGCGCCACCTGACCGGCTACCAGGCGCCGTCGCTGGAGCGCATGACCCTGCTGGTGCTCCCGGCCGCCGGCGAGGCCCGGCTGGTGGTGCCCGCCCTGGAGGCGCCGCTGGCCCGCGACCACCTCGACGGCCTCGACCTGGAGGTGACCGCCTGGCAGGAGACCGACGACCCGGTGGTGCCGGTCCGCGCCGCGCTGGGCGCCGCCGGCGCGGCCGCCGGCCGGCTCGGCGTCGGCGACCAGCTGTGGAGCGCGTTCCTGCTGCGCCTGCAGGCGGCGCTGCCGGACGCCGGCTTCGTGGCCGCCTCGACGGTCACCAGGCACCTGCGGATGCGCAAGGACGCCGAGGAGGTCGAGGCGCTGGCGCGGGCGGCCGCCGCGATCGACCGGGTGGTCGACGCCCTGGAGGGGTTGCGCTGGACCGGCCGCAGCGAGCTGGAGCTGGCCGGCGAGATCCAGGCGGCCGTCCGGGACGGCCACGACGAGGCGTGCTTCGTGATCGTCGGTTCCGGCCCCAACGGGGCCAGCCCCCACCACGTCGCCACCGGGCGGGTCGTCCGGCCGGGCGACCCGGTGGTGGTCGACGTCGGCGGGCGGCTGGACGGCTACTGCTCCGACACCACCCGCACGCTGGTCGTGGGCGAGCCGCCGCCCGGCTTCCAGGAGCTGTACGCGGTGCTGCACGCCGCCCAGCTGGCCGGCTGCGCGGCGGTCGGGCCCGGCGTCCCCGCCGAGGCGGTCGACGCCGCCTGCCGTGCGGTCATCGAGGCCGCCGGGTACGGCGAGCACTTCATCCACCGGACCGGGCACGGCATCGGCCTGGAGGAGCACGAGGACCCCTACCTGGTGGCCGGCAACACCGAGCCGCTGGAGCCCGGCATGGCGTTCTCGGTCGAGCCCGGGATCTACCTGCCCGGCCGCTTCGGGGCGCGGATCGAGGACATCGTGGTCTGCACCGACCAGGGCGGCCGCCGCCTGAACCTGAGTTCCCGGGACCTGCGGATCGTGGACGGCTAGGACGATGGCTCCGCGCCGTCCCCGGTCCGTGTGGGGGGAGCCCGCTCCCCCCACGGCCCCCCACGAGCGCCTGTGCCATGGCCCGGGGTGACGGTCGGCTGCGCCTGAGGTCGCGCACGCAGGGGTGGTGCCCGCGGTGCGACGAGGTGCGGGCGGCCCGGCCAGGGGCCGCCTGCCCGGCCTGCGGGCAGGCCGGGCTGCTGGCCGTGCCCGCGGCCCAGCCGGGGCAGCCGAGGGCGTCGCTGGGTCACCGGGCCGGCAGCCGGTTGCGGGCGCTGCTGCCGGCGGCGCGGACCGGCGGCGTCGTGGCGCTGGTGGTCGCGGCGGTCGCCGGCGCGTTCGCCGCCGGGCGGCTCACCCGCGAGACGCCGTCGGCCGCGGGCGCCGCGCCGGCCACCACCGCGCCGCCCTTCGCCGAGAGCGGCCTGGTCACCGCCCGGCGGGACCTCGGCTGGCGCGCCGACGACCAGGGGGTCACCGTCACCGTGCGCCGCGCCACCGCCGGCGTCGGCTTCACCCGGCTGCAGCTCAACGTCGCCGGCGTCGGCCGCCGCAGGCTCGTCGCCGCCATCGACGGCCTGCGCGTCCAGGACGCCGACGGCAACGACCTGCTCCCCGGTGGGGAGGTGACCCACCTCAACACCGCCGGCAGCGACCCGGGCCCAGGAGGCACGGTGGACGCCGACGTGGTGCTCGACCGGGCCATCGACCCCAACGCGCTGGCACGGGTGCAGCTGCGCGGCCTCACCGTCGCCGAGGACGTCGTCGAGCACCTCGCCGGGGTCCTGGTCGACCCCGCCCTGCAGCGCAACCTGACCGAGGACGGAAGGTTCCTCCGCCGGCGCCCCGACTGCCGGGACTGCCGGGTGCAGGTCCGCTGCCAGGACTGCGCCACCGTCCGGATCGCGGGGACCGCCTACCGGCGCGACCAGGTGCTGCTGCTGCTGGAGCCGACCGGCCCGCCGGAGCGGTCGGCGCTCAACCCCTCACGGCGGCGGGTGGCGGCCTACGGCCGCGAGGGCGGCGGGCTGGAGCTGAGCTCCTGGATCGACGGCGCCGACGACGAGCCCGGGGCGGTGGTGGCCTTCAGCGCCCTCGAGCTGGCCGCGAGGAGCACCGACGCCAGCACCCGCAAGGGCCGGATGGCGTTCGAGGTCGAGATCACCGCCGAGGCCGAGCAGCCGCTCCGCGGCCACTGGGACATCACCCAGCGGGGGCCGCCGTGAGCGCCTGGTGCCCGCGCTGCGACGCCGTCCGGCCTGGTCGGGTCGCCTGCCCGGCCTGCGGGACGCCGCTGGCCGCCCTCGAGGCGCCCCGACCGCCGGCCGAACCCGAGCTGCCGCCGCCCGCCGACGACCAGCCGGTCCGGCCGGCGGGACCGTCGCGGCTGCGCGTGGCGCTGCTGGTCGCCGTCCTGGTCCTCGGCGGCTTCGCCTTCGTCGCCGGCCGCAGCGGCGCCCGCCCGGCGCCGGCGGCCGCGCCGGCGACCACCACCCCGGCGACCACCACCACGACCCCGGACCCCGAGGCCAACCTCCGCGAGCTCGGCTGGCGTGCCCGCGGCCCGCGGGACCTCGCCGTCACCGCCGTCTCGATCCGGCGCTTCGTCACCCGCGACCGGGAGACCGCCGCCGAGCTGACCCTGCGGGTCCACGGCCTGCAGCCCGGCCAGGAGCTGTTCGCGCTGCAGGGACTGCGGCTGCTGGACCTCGGCGGCGGGGTGTTCTCGACCCCGGAGGAGGAGCCGATCGGCGACCAGCCCGGCACGCCGGCGACGCCGACCGGCGAGCCCGCCACCTACACCGTGGTCACCGCCCCGGCGCCACGGCTGGACTCCCTCGCCGCGATCGAGGTCGGCAGGCTGGTCGTGGTCCGCCCGCGGAGCGAGCGGATCGACCTGGACGTCGGCGGCGCCTGGCCGGCCAGCCGCCCGCTGCGCACGGTCGCGCCGGGCTCGCGGGACGCGGTCACGGTGCCCGACGGGTCGCTCGGCCAGGGCCAGGGGCTGCCGATCCGGGTGGCCGCGGTCCTGGTCGGCGCCGGCCGGGCGGTGGTGGCGCTGGACGCCAGGGAGGCGTTCGCCGACGTCCCCGGCCGCAGCCTGCCCCTCACCGCCGAGCTGCGCGCCGGCGACCGGGTGCTCTGCAGCCGCACGGTGGTGCTGCGCAGCGACGGGCCACCCACCGGGGGGCTGGTGCTGGCCTGCCCGACCCGGCCGGTGCCCCGGCTCACCGTCGGCGTCGGCGCCGGGGTCCAGGCGCTGCGGCTCGGCGTCACCCTGGAGCGGTAGCACCAACCACGAGGACGAGGAGGGAGGCGGCATGACCGAGGAGCCTGGCGCCCGGCGCCGCGCCACCGAGCGCGACCAGCCGCTGGTGCAGCGGGCGATCGTGGCCGAGACGCTGATCGACCCCGACGAGCGGGCGCGGATCGGGTTCGACCCCGACCCCGAGGCGCCCATGCCCGTGGTGGTCGAGCTCAACCTGCGCCACCGCGAGGGCCTGCCCGGCGCCCGCCGCGACTTCCTCGCCGCCTACCTGGCGAACCTCCCGGGGAAGCCGCCCCCTGACGAGGTCGCCGACACCTACTACCGCTGCGAGCTGACCACCGCCGAGATCCTCCGGCTGGTCGACTCCGACCAGCAGCAGCCGGACCCGGCCAGGCGGGCCATCTACCGCGTCTGGCCGGACTTCCCGGTCCACGCGCTGATCGACGTCTCGTGCGCCACCGTCAAGGCCGACGCGGCCAGGCGCTCCTACGACGCCGGCGGCCGCGGCATCACCTGGGCGGTGCTCGACTCCGGCATCGACGAACGCCACCTCCACTTCCGCCGCTACGACACCCTGGGCGGCGAGGTCGCCGAGCTGCACCGCGACTTCACCAAGCCGGGCGGGCCCACCCGCGGCGAGGCCCTGGTCGACCGCCTCGGCCACGGCACCCACGTCGCCGGGGTGATCGCCGGCGGGCTGCCGGTCCGCCTGCCACGCGGCGGCGACCTGCAGGTGGTCGAGCGGGTCTTCGACCCCGCCCACCCGGACACCCCCAGCGTGCAGCACCGCAAGGTGCGCCAGCCCGACTCGCTCGCCGGCATCGCCCGCGAGTGCAAGCTGGTCAGCCTCAAGGTCCTCGACGACCGCGGCAACGGCCAGTCGATGAACGTGGTGCGGGCCCTGGAGTACGTGCGGCGCGACATCAACGGCTACGGCAAGCTGCTGCGGGTCCACGGCGTCAACCTGAGCCTGGGCTACGAGTTCGACCCCAAGTGGTTCGCGTGCGGGCAGAGCCCGATCTGCGCCGAGGTCGACCGCCTGGTCCGCTCCGGGGTGGTGGTGGTCGTGGCCGCCGGCAACACCGGCTACGGCAGCCTCACCGCCCTGCAGCGCCAGACCAACGTCGGCCTCACCATGACCATCAACGACCCGGGCAACGCGCAGCTGGCCGTCACCGTCGGCGCCACCCACCGCGACATGCCCCACACCTACGGGGTGTCGTACTTCTCCTCCAAGGGCCCCACCGGGGACGGCAGGCTCAAGCCGGACCTGGTCGCGCCGGGGGAGCGGATCACCTCCTGCGCCGCCGGCAGGGCGCTGGCCAGCGCCTTTCCCGGCGGGCAGCCGCCCGACCCGGCGACGTGCCCGGTGTACGTGGAGGACTCGGGGACCAGCATGGCCGCCCCGCACGTCTCCGGCGTGGTGGCCAGCTTCCTCTCCATCCGCCGGGAGTTCGTCGGCCGGCCCGACGAGGTCAAGCGGATCTTCCTGGAGTCGGCGACCTCGCTGGGCCGCGAGCGCTACTTCGAGGGCCACGGCCTGGTCGACCTGATGCGCGCCATCCAGTCGGTGTGACGGTTAGGATGCCGCCCGGTCGGCGACAGCGAAGGGGCTGATGGACGATGGCGGGTGAGATCGCGGGGCTGCCGCACTGGGAGGTCGGGTTCGACGAGCGTGGGCGGCCGGAACAGGCCGAGGTGGACGTCCTGCTGGCCGAGGTGCCGGCGCGCGGCGTGACCGACCTGCTGGTCTTCTCGCACGGCTGGAACAGCGACCGCCGCCAGGCGCGGCGGCTGTACCAGCTGTGGTTCCAGCAGGTGCCCGGCCTGCTGGCCAGGGCACCGGCGGCAGGGTCGCCCGCCGGCGTCGGCAGCCTCGGGGTGGTCTGGCCGGCCAAGCGGTGGGCCGACGAGCCGGAGCCGACGGCCGCGGGCGGCGGCGGCGCCGCCGGGCTGGACGACGCCACCGCGGCCGGCCCGCCGCCCGACGACCCGGCGCTGGTGGCGGACCTCAAGGACACCTTCCCCGGGGAGGAGCGGGCACGGGTGCTGGACGACCTGGCCCGGCTGCTCACCGAGCGGCCCGAGGACGCCGCGGCGCTGGCCCGCTTCCAGACCCTCATGGGCGAGCTGGCGGGCGGGCGCGACGCCGCCAGGGCGGAGGAGGACCAGGGCGAGCTGGCGCTGGTGGAGGACGACCCGGAGGCGGTGTTCGGCCGCTTCGCCGACGCGGTGCCCAGCGGCGCGGCGGGCGGCGCCGCCGGCCTCGGCGACGCCTTCGGGCGGCTGTGGGACGGCGCCAAGGAGGCGCTGCGGCAGCTCACCTACTTCGAGATGAAGAAGCGCGCCGGGGTGGTCGGCAAGGGCGGGCTCGGCCCGCTGGTCGGCCGGCTCGGCGCCGCGTCGCCAGGGCTGCGGGTCCACCTCCTCGGCCACAGCTTCGGCGCGCGGCTGGTGTCGTTCGCGCTGGCCGGCCTGCCCGGCGGCGACGCGACGGTCCGGTCGGTGTACCTGCTGCAGGGTGCCTTCTCGCACTTCGCGTTCGCCGACGCGCTGCCGACCGACCCGGGCAGGGGCGGCGCCCTCAAGGGCATGGCGGCGCGGGTCGGCGGCCCCCTGGTGGCCTCGTTCTCCGTCCACGACCTGGCGGTCGGCAAGCTCTACCCGCTGGCGTCGCTGAGCTCGCGGGACGACGCCGCCGCCGTGGAGGACCTGCTGTTCCGCTGGGGCGGCATCGGCCACGACGGCGCCCAGGCGGTCCAGGCCGCCGTGGTGGACCTCGGCGCGGTCGGCGCGAGCTACCCGTTCCTGCCCGGACGGTTCGTCAACCTCAACGCCAACGCGATCGTCAACCGGGGCGGCCCACCGGCGGGGGCGCACTCCGACATCTTCCACCCCGAGCTGGTGTGGGCCGGCCTGGCCGCCGCCGGCCTGGTCGCCACGGGCTAGCTAGCTCACCACTCGAACTCGCCGCCGGCGGTGGCGGCGTCGGCGCGGCCGCTGCCGCCGGTGCCGGTGGGCGGCTGCGGCCGCTGCGGCGGCAGCGGGTGCCGCGGCGGGTCGGCGCGCTGGGAGGCCTCGAGCAGGGCCGGGGTGTGCCAGTTCTCGCCGACCAGCTCGAGCACCGGCTTGAAGGACGGGGTGGACCGCGCGACGGCCTTGGACTGCATGATCTCCTCGACCTCCTCGCCGGGCACCTCCTCCTTCTCCAGCAGCTTCTCGGCCAGCGTGCGCACGGCGGGCTCGTTGCGGCGCAGGATCTCCTCGGCCTCGCGGCGGCAGGCGGCCAGCAGCTCGCCGATGGCCTTGCGGTGCTCGGGGTCGGCGAGGATCTCGCCGATGACCTGGCGGGCCATGGTGTCCTGCAGGACGCCGTAGGAGAGCATGTTGTCGCCCATGCCGAAGAAGCCGAACATCTGCGCGGCGCGCCAGGTGGCCGCGCGCAGGTCGGCGGAGGGCCCGCCGGTGGTGTCGCCGAACCAGATGTCCTCGGCGGCCATGCCGGCCATGGAGACGCAGATGTCGCGGCGGATGTCCTCGCGCAGCTCGGTACGGTGCTCCTCGATCGGCGCCGAGTACACCACCCCGAGCGTGCGGCCGCGCTTGATGATCGAGGCGATCTGGATCTGGTCGTCCAGCCGCAGCACGTAGGCGACCACCGCGTGGCCGGCCTCGTGGAAGGCGGTCATCTGCTTGTCGCGCGAGGAGGTGCGGACCGGCTCCTTGAGGCCCAGCTCCTCGGTGACCTTGGCGGCCCACAGGTCGGCGAAGTTGAGCCGGTCGCGGCCGTCGACCAGGGCGAAGATCAACGCCTCGTTGACCAGGTTCTTGATCTGCGCGGGGGAGAACCCGGGGGTGCCGCGCGCCAGCCGGTTGGTGTCGACCGGCTCGTGCGGGACCTTGTTGAGGTAGTACTGGATGATGTCGTCGCGGCCCTCGCCCGAGGGCAGGCCGACGTGCAGCTTGCGGTCGAAGCGGCCGGGGCGCAGCAGCGCCGGGTCCAGCGTCGAGGCCTGGTTGGTGGCCCCGATCACCATCACGTTGTACTGCGGGATCTTCGCCTTGCCCAGGTGCAGGAGGCGGCGCACGTGCCGCATCAGGCCCTTGGGCATGACCATCCCGTCCATCTGGATGAGCAGCTCGTTGACGAGCATGCCGCCGCCGCCCATCCCCGGCGCCATGACGAAGCGGTCGAGGATGCCGCCGGTCCGCCTGGGGTGCGCCTCCATCGCGGACGAGATGTTCCCGCGTGAGCCGGCCACCGCGTCCAGCTCGTCGATGAAGATCACCGAGCCGCCGTACTTCTGCGACAGCCGGCGGGCCTTCTTGAACAGCCGCATGACCCGCAGGTTGCCGATGCCCAGGAACATGTTGGTGAAGCTGGTGCCGGAGGCGTAGACGAACGGCACCTTGGCGGAGCCGGCGATCGCCTTGCCGAGCAGCGTCTTGCCGGTGCCGGGCGGGCCCTCGAAGAGCATGCCGTGGGGTGGGTAGCCGCCGGCGTCGCGGAACCGCTTGAACCCCTGGAACAGGGTCAGCGCCTCCTTGGTCGAGTCGACGATCTCGGGCTGGCCGCGGACGTCGTCGAAACCGACGTCGTATTCGTTGGGGTAGATCACGTAGGTCCGCCCGCGGGACAGGAACCAGAACAACGCGACGAACTGGATGACGATGAAGATGATCGCGTAGGAGAGCATCACCAGCAGGCCGACGATCGCGAACGGCAGCGCCCTGGTGGTGGCCCAGAGGTCGAATTCGGGTGCCAGCGGGTGGTCGGTCTTGATCAGGTAGGAGCGGTACTCGGGGCCGACGCGGGGGTCGCCGCCCAGGATGCTCCACCAGTCCAGGCCCCGGTTCGACCTGTACATCCAGTACAGCACCGGGATCGCCAGGAGGTAGATGACCAGGAAGTACAGCAGCACCCTGAGGGACTTTTTCGTGGTGTACCGGAACGCCGTGCTCACTGACCCCCGCCTTCCGCCGATCGACCACCGCAACGGTACGTACGAGTATGCGCCCCCACCCGGTTCCCCGCTACACGCAGCAGGCCAACCGGGGGACCCCTCTGGCCCTCACGGGAGTGATTGCCTACACTGCCAGCCTACAAACCGACGTGTTCGTCCGATATCGACGTGCGGTAGGAGGTTCCCCAGCCTGTGCCCGGCCTCGTGGTCACCGCCCACACCGTCTGGGGCGCAGCCGGGCCCAGCCTCCACGATCCGAACAACCGCCTCGGCGACGCCCTGGGCCGCCGGCGCGACCTGGCGGTGGCGGTCGAGGGCGGCCGCATCACCGCGGTCGCGCCCGCCGCCGAGGCCCGCGGGCTCGGCGGCGACCGGGTGGTGGACCTCGGCGACGCCACCCTGATGCCGGGCTTCGTCGACGCCCACGTGCACCTGAGCACCACCGGCCTGGTCATCTCCGGGGTCGAGCTGCGCGGCGCCCGCTCACCCGCCGAGCTGCTGGAGCGGGTCCAGGCGCGGGCGGCCGCCACCGAGGGGCTGCTGTGGGGCGACGGCTACGACGAGACCCGCTTCCCGGTCCCCGAGCTGCCCGACGCGGCCGCGCTGGCCGCCGCCGCCGGCGGCCGGCCCGCCTACCTGTCCAGGGTCGACGGCCACCAGGGCCTGGCCACCGCCGACGTGCTCGGCGGGTCGGGGGCGCTGGAGGCCGACGGCTGCGAGCGGGGACCGGACGGGACGCCCACCGGGGTGGTCCGCGGCCAGGCGAACCACCTGGCCAGGCGGCACGCCCTGGCGAGGCTGCCGGACGAGACCCTGCTCGCCGCCCAGGACGCGGCCCTCTGCCAGGCCGCCAGGCGCGGCGTGACCTGCGTGCACGAGATGGCCGGCCCCGACATCTGCGGGCGGCGCGACTTCGAGCTGCTGCTGGACCGCGCCGAGGCGCTGCCGATCGAGGTGGTCGGCTACTGGGGCGACCTGGACTTCGACTACGTCGAGGACCGCAAGCTCGCCCAGATCGGCGGCGACCTGTTCCTGGACGGCTCGCTCGGCTCGCACACCGCCGCGCTGTCCAGCCCGTACGAGGACCGGCCGGGCAGCCGCGGCCGCCTCTACCACGACGACGCCGAGCTGACCGAGCTGTACGTTCGTGCCAGCCTCGCCGGCGTGCAGGTCGGCGTCCACGCCATCGGCGACGTCGCCATCGGCCAGGCGCTGCGCTGCGCCAGGCGGGCGGTGCGGGCGGTCGGGCCGACCGCGTTCCGCGGCTGCCGCCACCGGATCGAGCACGTCGAGCTGCTCGGCGCCGACGGCGCCGACCGCATGGCCGACCTCGGCCTGGCCGCCAGCGTGCAGCCCGCCTTCGACGCCGCCTGGGGCGGCCCGGACGGCATGTACGCCCGCCGGCTGGGGCCGCGCAGGGCCAAGAGCATGAACCCGTTCGCCGACCTGTGGCGGCGCGGCGTGCCGATGGGCGGGTCCTCCGACGCCCACGTCACCCCGCTGGACCCCTGGCACGGGGTCGCCGCCGCGGTCCACCACCACCGGCCGAGCCAGCGCCTGGGCCTGCCGGTCGCCCTGGAGGTGTTCACCCTCGGCGGCCGCATCCTGGCCCGCCAGGAACGCGTCAGCGGGACCATCGAAGCCGGGCAGCGGGCCGACCTGACCGCCTTCGGCGGCGACGTGCTCGCCGCCGACCCCCGCGACCTGGAGGGCGCCGAGGCGATCTTCACGATGGTCGCCGGCCGGCTGGCCCACGGGCCCGAGGAGCTGGGCGTCCCCGCCGCGCGCAGCCTCGGCGGCTGGACCTGAACGCCCAGGTAGACTGCACGGCAACGCCTGGAGCCCAGCGAAGGAGCACCACCATGGCCAAGTTCCGCGTCACCTACGCGACCCTGTCGGCCGACAACGAGGAGCTGCACGCCGCCTACGAGGAGGGCGTGCGCACCGCCCGCTCCTGGCTCGGCCAGACGATCCCCACCGTGGTCGACGGCCAGCCCCGCGACGACGGCCCGGCGTTCACCCTCACCAGCCCCAACGACACCGGCCTGCGGCTCGGCACCGTCCACGCCGCCACCGACCGCGACGTCGACGACGCCGTCGCCGCCGCCAAGGCGGCCTTCCCGGCCTGGGCCGGGACGCCGTGGCGGGAGCGGGTGGCGCTGCTGCGGCGCGCCGCCGACCTGATCAGCGAGCGCTCCAACGAGCTGGCCGCCCTGATGAGCATGGAGGTCGGCAAGACCCGCCTGGAGGCCCTCGGCGACGTCGAGGAGTCGGCCGACCTGATCCGCTACTACTGCCAGCAGATGGACGACAACGACGGCTTCGCCCACCAGATGGGGCAGCTGTCCGAGAACGAGCACACCCGCTCGGTGCTCAAGCCGTACGGCGTGTGGGCGGTGATCAGCCCGTTCAACTTCCCCATGGCGCTGGCCGCCGGGCCGGCCGGCGGCGCGCTGGTGGCCGGCAACACGGTGGTGTTCAAGCCGTCGCCGCAGGGCTCGTTCACCGGCTGGACGCTGTACGAGTGCCTGCGCGACGCCGGCCTGCCCGCCGGCGCGTTCCACTACCTGCCGGGCGGCGACGAGGTCGGCGCGGCGATCGTGCGCCATCCTGGCGTGGACGGCATCACCTTCACCGGCTCCTACCAGGTCGGCATGGAGATCTACAAGCGCTTCGCCAGCCAGTACCCCAAGCCGACGGTGATCGAGATGGGCGGCAAGAACCCCGCGATCGTCTCCGCCAACGCCGACGTCGAGCTGGCCGTCGACGGCATCGTGCGGTCGGCGTTCGGCTTCTCCGGGCAGAAGTGCTCGGCCTGCTCGCGGGTGTACGTGGAGCGGCCGCTGCTGGAGGAGCTCACCGCCCGGCTGGGCGAGAAGGCCAGGCAGGTGGTGGTCGGCGACCCGGTCCAGCGGCCGGTGTACATGGGCCCGGTGATCGACCAGGAGGCGGTCGACCGCTTCCGGGAGGCGGTCGACGACGCCCGCAGGGACGGCGCCGTGGTGGCCGGCGGCGAGGTCCTCAAGGGCGGCGGCGACGGGCCGCCGGAGGGCAACTACGTCGCGCCGACCGTGGTCAGCGTGCCCCCCGACCACCGGCTGTTCAAGCAGGAGCTGTTCGTGCCGTTCGTGGCCGTCGCCGGGGTCGACTCGCTGGAGGAGGCGCTGCGGCTGGCCAACGACACCGAGTACGGCCTGACCGCCGGGTTCTACTCCAGCGACGACGCCGAGGTGCAGCGCTTCCTGGACGAGATCCAGGCCGGCGTGGTGTACGTGAACCGGCGGGCGGGCGCGACCACCGGCGCGTGGCCGGGCGTGCAGCCCTTCGGGGGCTGGAAGGGGTCGGGCAGCTCCGGCAAGGCCGGCGGCGGGCTGTACTACGTGCAGCAGTTCATGCGCGAGCAGTCCCAGACGGTGATCGGTTGAGCGCTGCCTGGCTGGAGCCGGGCCGGCCGGTCCCTGACCTGCGCACCGAGCTCCCGGGACCGGAGGCCCGCAAGGTGCTGGACCGGGACGCGGCGGTCACCAGCCCGTCGCTGCCGCGCGCCTACCGGCTGGCGCCGCGCCGCGGCAGCGGCGCGCTGCTGGAGGACGTCGACGGCAACCTGTTCCTCGACTTCAACGCCGGCATCGCGGTCTGCTCCACCGGCCACGCCCACCCCAGGGTGGTCGAGGCGGTCCGCCGCCAGGCCGGCGAGCTGCTGCACTACTCGGCCAGCGACTTCTACCTGCCGATCTACTCGGAGCTGTGCGAGGCGCTGGCGGCGACCGCGCCGATGCGCGGGCCGGTGCGGGCGTTCCTCACCAACTCCGGCACCGAGGCGGTCGAGGGCGCGCTGAAGCTGGCGCGGGCCGCCACCGGCCGGCCCTACGTGGTCAGCTTCTGGGGCGGCTTCCACGGCCGCAGCTACGGCTCGGTCAGCCTCACCGCCTCCAAGGCGAGGTACCACGCCGGGTTCGGGCCGCTGCTGCCCGGCGTGCTGCACGCCCCCTACGGCTACTGCCACCGCTGCCCGCTGAACCTCTCCTACCCCTCCTGCGACCTGGCCACCGTGGAGTGGCTGGAGGACACGCTGTTCCGCTACGAGGTCGACCCCGCGGAGGTCGCCGCGGTGTTCGTCGAGCCCATCCAGGGCGAGGGCGGCTACGTGGTGCCGCCGCCCGGCTGGCTGGCCAGGCTGAAGGCGACCTGCGAGCGGCACGGCATCCTGCTGGTGGCCGACGAGGTCCAGTCGGGTGCCGGCCGCACCGGCCGGATGTGGGCGGTCGAGCACGCCGGGGTCGAGCCGGACGTGCTGGTGACCGCCAAGGGCATCGCCTCGGGGCTGCCGCTGGGCGCGTTCCTGGCCAGGGCGGACCTCTGGACCTGGCCGAAGGGCGCGCACGGCTCCACCTACGGCGGCAGCCCGGTGCCGTGCGCGGCCGGCCTGGCGACCCTGGCGGTGCTGCGCGAGGAGGACCTGCTGGCCAACGCCGCCGCCCGGGGCGAGCAGCTGCGCCAGGGGCTGGAGCTGCTGCGCCGCCGCTTCGGCTGGCTGCTGGAGGACGTCCGCGGCGTCGGGCTGATGCTCGGGGTCGAGTGCCCCAGCGGCGAGCTCGCCGAGGAGGTGCAGCAGGCCGCGTTCCGCCGCGGCCTGCTGGTGTTGGAGGCGGGGGAGAGCGCGATCCGGCTGTCGCCGCCGCTGGTGGTCACCGCCGAGCAGTGCCAGACCGCGCTGCGGCTGTTCACCGAGGCGGTCGAGGAGGTCGCCCTGTCGACGCCGGACGCCGCCCGCGGCCGGGGCGGGGATGATGCCGTCGGTGGCTGACGCCGGCAGGGCCGTCGGCTAGGACCTGCCCTGCCTGGTTCGCTCCCTGGCCCGCGTCCCCGGCTGGTCCGGCGGGCGGGCGTCGGGCTCCCGCGGCCGTTCGACGAAGCGGACCCCCTCGGCCCTGGCGCGGTCGGCGTCCCACCCCGCCGGCCAGCCGGTCGCCTCGGACGCCCACGCGTCGCGCAGCCCCGCCTGGTCGAGGTCGGTGTCCTGCAGCTGCGCGGCCGCGAGGCTCGCGTCGCCGAGCTGCGCACGGTAGAGGCTGGCGTGCTGGAGCTCCGCCCGCCAGAGCTTGGCGCGCTGCAGCTGCGCGCCGTCGAGGCTGGCCCGCTGCAGCTTCGCGTCGTCGAGGATGGCGCCCTGCAGCTGGGCGCCGGTGAGGTCCGCGTCGCGCAGCCGCGCCCCCCACAGGTCCGCGTCCTGCAGCCGCGCGTCCTCCAGCCGCGCACCGTCGAGGACGGTGCCGCGCAGCTGCGCACCGGCGAGGTCGGCGCCCTGCAGCTGGGCGCCGGCGAGCTGCGCCCGCTGGAGCTGCGCGCCGCGGAGGCTGGCGCGCTGCAGCCGCGCGCCGCCGAGGGTGGCCTGCTGCAGCCGCGCGCCGTCGAGGACGGCGGAGCCCAGCTGCGCGCCGCCGAGGTCGGCGCGCTGGAGCCCCGCATCGTGCAGGGCCGCGTCCTGGAACTGGACGCCGCGGAGGTCCGCGCCCTGGAGCTGCGCGCCGCGGAGGTCCGCGCCCTGGAGCTGCGCGCCGGCGAGGCTGGCGTGCTGGAGCTGCGCACCGGCCAGGACGGCGTCCTGCAGCCGGGCGCCGTCGAGCTGCGCACCCTGCAGGTCGGCGTCGCGCAGGTCCAGCACCGGCGGGGGCTGGTGCAGCCGCTCCCGCCACCGGCCGAGGATGGTCACCGCGGCCTGCACGTCCGGGGCGCGCCGTGCCAGCGCGGGCGGGGCCGCGTCGGCGGCCGGGGCCGCGTCGGCGGCGGGCAGGCCCGGTGGGGCGGCGTCCGCCGCCGCGGGCGGCGCCGGGCGTGGGGCGGTACGCGCGTGGGCGCAGAGCACCCCGGCGATCGCCTGCCGGTCGCCGGGCGAGTCGCGGGCGATGCGCTCCAGGGCGTGGAGCCCGCCCAGCCGGACCGCGACCGCCCGGTGACCGTCGAGCTGGCCGACCGCGCTGGTGTAGCGGTCGGTGAACCGGCCCTGCTCGCTGAGCTCGAGCTGGTCGCGGCTGGCGCTGAGGGTTGCGGTGAGCTGGTCGAGGGTGGCCCGGAGCTGCCGGAGGGCCACGCCGGCCCCGATGCCCACCCCGGCCAGGACCAGCACGGCGGCGAGCCCCAGCAGCAGCACGGCGCCGGCTTCGTCCCCCCGCGCCAGGCGGGCCAGCGGCAAGGTCACCAGCAGGCCCAGCGCGAGGGCGACGGCGCCCACCGGCGCCCAGGCGGGGTGGCGGCGCGGGCGCGCCGCGTGGTCGTCGCCGTCGGGCTGGCCTGCCCGGTGGGCCATACCGTCCTCTCCTCACAGGGATGCTGCGGCTCCCAACACAATGAACCTGCTTGCCCGTTCTGTGCACACCGGCCCGGGCGGGCGCCTGCCATCCGGTGCCTGGTCGAGGCGCAACTTGCGGGTTGCGCTGACTGGGGAGATGTGCAACCCTCAGGTAGCACATCAACCGGCCGGAGGGACCCATGGACTACGACAAGATCGAACGCGAGGTCGTCATCGCCGCGTCCGTCGACCGCGTCTGGGCCGTCCTCACCGCGCCAGAACACTGGCTCGGCGAAGGCGACCCGGCAGGGTTCGACCTCCGCGAAGGCGCCCGGATCGTCCTCCAGGCCCCCGGACACGGCAGCTACCCGATGCACATCGAACGGGTCGAGCCCAAGCGCTACCTCGCCTTCCGCTGGGCGAACCGGTTTCCTCCCGCACAGCCGCGCGAGGGCAACTCCACGCTCGTGGAGTACACCCTGACCCCGGAGGCGGCGGGTGCCAAGACGCGGCTGCGCGTGGTGGAGAGCGGCTTCGCGACCCTGGCCGTGCCCGCCGATGAGCGCCGGCGGGCCGCCGAGGACAACACCGGCGCCTGGGAGGGCGTGCTCGACCACGTTCGCAAGGCAACCGAGCAGCCGTAGGGATGGCCGCAGCGCGCGTCGACGACGTGCTCGTTGCGCTGGCCGACGCCACCCGGCGGCAGGTGCTGGACCACCTCGCCGCCCACGGTGAGGCGACCGCGACGACGCTCGCCGCCGAGCTGCCGGTCTCCCGTCAGGCGGTGGTCAAGCACCTGACCGTCCTGGACCAGGCCGGGCTGGTGGTCGGCAGGCGGGCCGGCCGTGAGGTGCGCTACACGCTACGCTCGCAGCCGCTGGACGCTACCGCGCGCTGGATGGCCGGCCTGGCCGCCGAGTGGGACGCCCGGCTGGCCGCGATCAAGCGCATCGCCGAGGCGGGCACCCCACCTCCACGGCCGACCGGTGAGCAACACCTCTAGAGTAGGGGTATGGACCAGAGCAAGGTCGTCAGCATGGCGGAAGCGGTCAGGGAGCTGCTTCACGACGGCGACACCCTCGCGATCGAGGGATTCACGCACCTGATCTCGTTCGCGGCCGGCCACGAGGTGATCCGCCAGCGCAAGCGCGACCTCACCCTGTGCCGGCTCACCCCCGACGTGGTCTACGACCAGATGGTCGGCGCCGGGGTCGCCCGCAAGCTGGTGTTCTCCTGGATGGGCAACCCCGGGGTGGGGTCGCTGCACGCC
>Ga0081538_10002266_pt1 | contig 19029 bp, 25 predicted proteins | sample TabmetS5T2R1_FD_71022 | JGI IMG/M metagenome (GOLD analysis project Ga0081538, IMG submission 71022) | Tabebuia heterophylla rhizosphere microbial communities from the University of Puerto Rico - S5T2R1 | ecosystem: Host-associated > Plants > Roots > Rhizosphere ... | reverse complement strand
CCCGAAGGGGCATGACCAGCAGTGATCCAGCCTCCAGGCGGTGAGGGGGTACGCCATCTGTGGCGCAGGGAATGCCGTAGGGATTGACGTAGGGGTTGCCGTAGGGGTCGCCGCCCCGGAGCTGGGCCGGGTGAGGCCCGTCGCCCGGTGGGCGGGGCAGGGCTGCGGAGCTTGCCAGCGAAGCAGCACGCGCCGAAGGCGCGTCCACCACCGCCACGCGCCGTGGCCGCAGAGCCGACCGCTCAGCCACCTAGATGATTGATTCCAAGGGTTTCTAGTGGTCGTAGGCGAGCAGGGACCTGGCGGTCGGTTGGCCGGTGTGGTCGTTGTGCCAGATCGCGGCGGTCAAGGCCAGGATGCGCTGCAGCACCCGTACCACCACCCCTACCGGGGTGTGGCCGCCGTGGCGTTCCAGGTCCAGCTGGCCTTTGAAGGTCTGGTTGATCGACTCGATGACCTGCCGCAGCGGGCGGAACAGGTGCGCGCCAGCCCGCCGGGGCTCGCCTTTGCGGGCCGGGCGCAGCAGCCGGACGCCCAGCCCAGCCAGGCTGCCCTCGAACTCGCGGCCGTAGTAGTGCTTGTCGGCGATGAGGGTCTGGGCGGGCCGGGCGGCCAGCAGGGCCGGGTCGGCGGCGAGGATGCCCAGCAGCACCTGGCGCTCGTCGGCGGTGGCGCCGGCCAGCGCGAAGCCGACCGGCAGGCCCTGCAGGGTGCAGACCAGGTGCAGCCGCAGCCCCCAGAAGTAGCGCGAGTGGCTGGCGCAGTAGCCGTACTGGGCCCAGCCGGCCAGCTCGGACCGTTTGGTGGTCTCCCGGGAGCGGCCACACTCGACCGGGGTGGAGTCGGCGACCCACACGTCGTCGGTCCACCAGCTGGTGTCGGTGGCCAGCACCCCGATGGCCTGCCGCAGCAGGTCGGCGGCGGCGCGCAGGCGCTTGTTGTAGCCGGGCTGCTTGGGCAGGTAGGGGAACAGGTCGCCGAGGTGGGCGCGGGCGTAGCGCAGCCAGCGGGCCTCCGAGCAGAAGCCGAGCAGGGCCTGCAGGACCGCCAGGCAGACCAGCTCGGCGTCGGTCAGCTTGGGCGCGATCCCGACCGCTGGCCGCCACGGCGCCAGCTGGGGTGCCGCCTTCAGCAGCTCGTCGATCTTCACGTACAGTGCGGTGGCGAGGGTGTCCAGGTCGGCGTCCACCGGGCCTCCAAAGGCTCGACGTTGGGTTTGCAACGCCGATCCTGGACGCCCTCCTCAACGTTGGCACCTGGGGCCGCTTGCAACCATCAAGGCTCCGACCCCTTGGAATCGATCATCTAGACAGAACAGAAAGGAGACTTCCATGCTGACCGAGGAGCGGTTGATCGCCCGGGAGGGGGCCCGCTACTGGTGGCTCTTCCTGGTGTCGGGAGTCCTGTGGTTGCTGATCGCCTGGCTGGTGCTGCGCCTCAACGCCACCTCGATCGCCACCGTCGGGATCCTGCTCGGGGTGGTGTTCCTCATCGCCGGGATCAACGAGGTCGGCATCGCCGCCCTGGCCTCCGGTGGTTGGAAGGTCTGGCACTACATCATGGCCGTCATCTTCTTCCTGGGTGGGCTGTGGGGGTTCGTCCGCCCGGTCAACACCTTCTTCGCCCTGGCCTCGGTCCTGGGGCTGATCCTGGTCTTCTACGGCAGCTTCGAGATCATCCAGGGCGTGGCCTCGCGGGCGGTGAACGCCTACTGGTGGCTCCAGCTGATCACCGGGATCTTGCTGATCCTGCTGGCGTTCTGGGTGTCGGGGTCCGACCGGGTGTACGCCCTGGCCCAGCGGACCTACCTGATCCTGTTCTGGGTGGGCTTCCTGGCGCTCTTCAGGGGCTTCTCGCAGATCATCCTGGCGTTCACCGTCCGCCACGCCGGACAGGAGGCCGCGGCCATCGATCGGACGAGCCCACGCTGACCACAGCCTCATTCGGCGCTGGACCGACGGCCTGGCCTCGGGCTGCACGTTGGACCCTGACCAATTGACAGGCAGTGGCTCCAGTGACAGAGACGGTGGTGCTTGAGGCGCGCTCGACGGGGCCGACGAGCAGGGCCGATCACTCGATCACCGGAAGCGCACCAGTCGGCCCGGCCGCTCCACTCCCCGAGAGGCCGCGAGCAGCGGGATCGGGCTGGCTGGCCGGGCGACGATCGTGGTCAGCCACGCCTTGAGGTTGCCGACCTCGTCGGCCCGTGCGCGGCTGACGCGCTCCCAGGCGTCCTGGACGGCGTCGTCGCGTCGGCGAGTGAGCCCAGCATCCGGGAGGCCACCACCCGCAGGTGGGGTCGGTGCTGTTGGAACCGTTCGGTCAGCCACTGCTGGTCGTCCATGTCACGTTTCCTCGTCCTGGCGTGTCTTCAGTAGTGACCCGCGAAACCCGGTCGATGTGACCGGACCAGCGCGGAGGCACGACCGAATGAGGAGGACGTGATGTTGAAGAGGCTGATGTACGTGACGCTCTACGTGAGCGACCAGGACCGGGCGCTGGAGTTCTACACCGAGCGTCTCGGGCTGCAGAAGCGTGCCGACAACCCCAATCCTGAAGGACGCTTCCTGACGGTCGCGCCGGCCGATGACTCGATGGAGATCCTGCTGTGGCCGGGCAACCCGGGTCAGGGTCCGGCCGACGCGGCGGAGCCGCGCGTGGTGGCGGGTCCGGTCTTCCTCCGGTCCGACGACCTGCGCAAGGACTTCGAGGAGTTCCGGTCCCGCGGCGTGGAGTTCGTGGAACCGGAGCCCGTGGACTACCCCTTCGGTGTCCGCATCACGGCGCTGGACCCCGACGGCAACCGGCTCGAGCTGCGTCAGCGGCCCCAAGGCTGGTCCAAGGAGCGATAGCGGACCCATACCCTGCATCGCGCGCCCGCCCTGCGCTGCGGCCTCGTTGCCTCTTCGGGTCCCGCCGCCGACGCAGGGCCATCAGCCCACAACAGGTGCGGCTGCGTCGGTGCGGGTGCGGGTGTGGGCCGACCGGGGCCGAGCTGGGCCTGGAGGTGGCCGCGGACGCCCGGACGGCCTGACCCGCCAAGAGGAGGGCCCGCGCTGGGACCGCCAGCGCGGGCCTCCTGCCCCCTCCCCCCCGGGTGTGACGGGATCAGTGGTGCAGCCTGCGGAGCTGCCCGCGGATGGCACCGCCCAGGAACTCGGCGTTGTGGACGTTCACGTAGTAGGCGCTGGGGTGGCGGCGGATGTCGCGCAGCACCGCCGCATCCTGGCCGCCGATGCTGCCCGCCACGGCGTTGATGGTGTCGGGCAGGGCGGCGGGCGGGCTGTCCGGCGTCGCCTCGGGCACGTCGAAGAACAGCACCACGATCGGTCCGTTGACCCCGGCCACGCCGCGGTGGATGTGGGCGAAGACGGGCGGGCCGATCCCGCTCCAGGCGAGGGCGAAGCTGACGCGGGTGCGGCCGGTGTCCACGAACGCCTGCCCGCGGCCGTCCGGGTCGGCGGGGGGCACCTCGTTGGCGCCCAGGAGGCGGGCGGTGAGCTGGTCGGGCACGTCGAGGTCGAGGTGGCGGGCCTCCTCCAGCTGGCCGCGGATGGCGCCGTCGGGGAAGTCGGCGGTGTGGACGTTCACGTAGTAGCCGCGCGGGTTGGCGGTGATCGCCTCGACGACCGCCGGGTCGGCCGGGGCGCAGCCGGCCACCGCGTTGAGCGTGTCGGGCAGCTGGCCCTGGAAGAACCCCAGCACCACGACGCCGGCCACACCGCGCCGGCCGACGTGGATGTGGGCCGCCATCGGGGCCGAGATCCGCGACCACTTCAGCACGAAGCAGGCCTGGTCACCGGAGAGCCGGACAAGCGCGCGCCCGGAGCCGTCGGGGTCGCCCGGGCCGGGCACCTCCTGCCTGCCGGTGAGGGAGGCGGCGAGCAGGGTGGCGTGGCCGCCGGCGGCAGCCCCGGGGGCGGCCAGGGCGGTCAGCCCGAAGGCCAGGACGATGATGATCGCGGCGGCGAGCGCGCGTTTGCGCATCCGCTGCTCCTTTCGGTCGGCCGACACGTCGAGGAGACACAAGAACAACCATTGGGGGGGCCGTCCGCTTCCCGTGCTAGGGTCCGCGCATGACGGCAGCGAGGATCGGAATCCACCTCGGCCGTGAGGCCCCGCTCGCCGAGGGCGCCGCCAGGGGTGCCGACTGCGTCCAGTTCTTCCTCGGCGACCCTCAGGGCTGGACGGTGCCGCCGCCGGGCCCGGACGCCGCCGCGCTGGCCGCCGCCGAGGTCGCCGTCTACGTGCACGCGCCCTACGGGATCAACCTCGCCTCGGCCAACAACCGCGTCCGCATCCCCTCCCGCAAGCTGCTGGCCGAGACCTGCCGGGGCGCCGAGGCGGTCGGCGCGGCCGGCGTGATCGTCCACGGCGGCCACGTCACCGCCGACGACGACGAGAAGGAGGGCTTCCTGCGCTGGCGCAAGGCCCTGGACCAGCTCGAGTCGCCGGTGCCGCTGCTGCTGGAGAACACCGCCGGCGGCAACCACGCGATGGCGCGCCGGCTCGAGACCATCGGGCGGCTCTGGGAGCAGGCGGCCGACGGCCGGCTCGGCTTCTGCCTCGACACCTGCCACTTCCACGCCGGCGGTGAGGACCTGGACGGGGTCGTCGACCGGGTGCTGGCGGTCACCGGCCGCATCGACCTGGTCCACGCCAACGACTCCAAGGACCCGGCCGGCTCCGGCCGCGACCGCCACGAGAACCTGGGCAAGGGCCGGATCGACCTCGACACCCTGGTGGGGATCGTGCGGGCGGCGGGCGCGCCGGTGGTCTGCGAGACCCCGGGCGGCGTCGCCGAGCACCGCGCCGACATCGACCTGCTCCGCTCCCGCCTCGGATAAGCTCAGCAGGCCACCTGCTGCGGAGGACCCATGGCTGCCAGCCCGACCGTGAACCCCACCAAGGCCGCCCTCGAGGCCGCCGTCCTCGACCTGACCGACGCCCAGATCGTCGACGCCCTGCGCAGGGTCGACGCCGCCGTCCGCGCCGCCTACAAGGACCGCGAATCCTACGCCTGGCCCCGCGAGGCGCAGCGCACCCTGCTGGACGCCCTCGCCCGCCGCCTCGCCAACGGCCGCACCCCAGCCCCGGGCTGAGCGGGCACCCGTCAGGCCGGCGACCCGCCGGCCGCGCCAGCCCCGTCGGCGGCGGGATGCTCGACGATCGCCACCACCCGCGCGACCAGGAACCGCGCACTCCGCACGGTCTGCCCCGTCCTGGTCACCTCCGCGACCTCGACCATGTTCCGCGAGGTGGTGACCTCCACCCGCCGCCCCGACCTCGTCGCGACGACCTCGAACCCCCGCACCCCATTGCCGACGTCGACCAGCACCTCGACCCTGTCACCCCGCATAGGAGCAGAGTAGCCCCTCACCACCGCATAAGACAGCACGACCTCGGCCGCCGGGGCATCAGGACGGAACGGGCCGGCTGGGCCCCGCCCGACCGACTGTAGTTTGCGGAGGAAGGGTGGGGCCCAGCCGGCCCGGCACCACGGCGACCACGGCGACCACGGCGACCACGGACCCTACCCCAGCGCGACCCCGAGCACCCCGGCCACCGCCGCCACCCCGGCCCCATCCCCCCGCTCCACCAGCTCATCGGCCGCGACCAGTGCCGCCGGCGTGTCCAGGTCCGCCGCGAGCGCGCCCGCGACCACCGCCGGCAGCTCCCCGGCCTCGGCGACACCCCCCACCCGCCGCCAGGCCGCCAGCCGCTCCCCGGCCTCCTTGAGCTCGGCCGCGTCCCACTCCCAATCGGAGTGCCAGTGGTGGGCGAGCAGCGCCAGGCGCACCGCGGCGGGCTCGTGCTCGCGGAACAGCTCCCGCGGGAAGACCAGGTTACCGAGCGACTTCGACATCTTCTCGCCCTGGTAGCGGACCATCCCGGTGTGCAGCCAGCGGCCCACGAACCTGGTCCGGTTGGCCGCCTCCGACTGGGCCCGCTCGGACTCGTGGTGGGGGTAGAGCAGGTCGGCGCCGCCGCCGTGCAGGTCGATGGTGGCGCCGAGGTAGCGGCGGATCATCGCCGAGCACTCCAGGTGCCAGCCGGGCCGGCCGCGGCCCCACGGGCTCTCCCACCACGGCTCTCCGGGCTCGCTGCGCTGCCAGACGACGAAGTCGAGCGGGTGGCGCTTGCGTGGGTCGTCGGGGTCGCCGCCCCGCTCGGCCAGCAGGGCCCGCTGCTCCTCGGGGTCGAGCCCGGAGAGCTCCCCGAACCCGGGGTAGCTGGCCACGTCGAAGAACACGGTGCCGTCGACCACGTAGGCGTTGCCCGCCTGCACGAGCTGGACCGCCAGCTCGACCATGGACGGGACCTCCTCGGTCGCCCTGGGGAGCCAGGTCGGCCTGGCGACGTTGAGGGCGTCCATGTCGCGGAGGTAGGCCGCCGTCTCCCGCCGTGCGAGCTCCAGGTAGTCCTCACCGTCGTGGGCGGCGCGGCGCAGCATGTCGTCGTCCACGTCGGTCACGTTCTGGCAGTAGGCCACCTCGTGCCCGCGCCGGCGCAGGAAGCGGACCAGGGTGTCGAAGGCCACGTAGGTGAACGCGTGGCCGATGTGCGACGCGTCGTAGGGGGTGATGCCGCACACGTAGAGGGTGACCCGCCGGCCGAGCCGGAGCGGGGCGTCGCCGCCGGGCCGTCCGTGCAGCACCACCGCGTCGGGCTGACCTGTCATGGCCTGGATGGTACCGGGGTGTAGCCTCCCAGGGTGACCGAGCCCCCTCCCCTGGCGATCGTCGGGGCGGCGGTGTTCGACGGCACCGGCGGGCCGGCGCTGCCCGACCGGACCGTGCTGGTCCGTGGCGGCCGGGTGGAGCGGGTCGGCCCCGCCGGGGAGCTCCCGCCGGCGCCCGGCGCCGAGGTGGTCGACGGGGCCGGCTGCACCCTGCTCCCCGGGATCGTCGACACCCACGTGCACCTCGACTTCTACCCGCCGGCCGAGGTCCTCGCCGGCGGCGTGACCACCGTGCGCGACCTCGGCTGGCCGGCGGGGCGGCTGGCCGCCCTGCGGGAGGCGGCCGCGGCACCGGGCGCCGCCTCCCCCCGGCTGCTCGCCGCCGGCCAGATCGTGACCGTGCCCGGTGGCTACCCGACCAGGGCGGCCTGGGCGCCGGCGGGCACCGCCCGGCCGGTGGCGGACGCCGCCGAGGCGGCGCGGGCGGTGGCGGAGCTGGCCGCCTGGGGCGCCGCCGTGGTCAAGGTCGCCCTCGACGACCGCGTCGGCCCAACCCTGCCCGGACCGGTGCTCGCCGCCGTGGTCGCCGCGGCACGCCGGCACGGCCTCGGGGTGACCGCCCACGTGGGCAGCGCCCGCGAGGTGGAGAAGGCGCTGGCCGCCGGGGTCGCCGAGCTCGCCCACTGGCCGTTCGACCGGCGCACCCTGCCGGAGGGGCTGATCGCCCGGCTGGCCGCCTCGGTGACGGTGGTGCCGACGCTCCACATCCAGCCGTCGCCGGCGCGCCGCCGGGGCGTGCGGCGCTTCGTGGAGCTGGGCGGGCGGGTCCTGTACGGCACCGACCTCGGCAACCAGGGGCCGCCGCCGGCGGTCGACGTGGAGGAGCTGCGGCTGCTGGTCGCGGCGGGCCTGTCGCCGGCGCAGGCGCTGGCGGCGGCGACCTCGGCGGCCGCCGACCACCTCCGCCTCAGCGGCGCCGGCCGCGTCACGCCGGGCGCCGCCGCCGACCTGCTGCTGGTGGCCGGCGACCCGCTGACCGACCTCGCCGCCCTGGCCAGCGTCCGGCTGGTCACCCGCGACGGCCGGGTCGCCGGGACCGCCGGCGCCCGCCGGCCACCCCCCTAGGTCCGTCTGGGGCCTTATTCCGGCGGGCCCGCGGCGGCCGCGGCGCCGCCGGGCCGGCGCGCCAATTGCCGGTCCCGATCCGCACATTCGGTTTGACCCGGGCATCGTCCGGCAAATCTCCCCCGGACGGCCCTGGGGACGGCCGGCGGGCCGGGCGTCGCCGGGAGCGGCGGCGTCGCGGGCAAGGTCCCGCAGGCGCAACCGCCGGGCGAATAGCGGCGGGCCCGCCGCGTCCGCGGCCGGGCAGGCGGCCCGGGTGACGGGTCCGGCCGGGCGCCAGCCCATGCCAGCCACGCCACGGAACAATTGCCGGCGCGGGCGCGCCGCCCACCGCCCCCGAACCTCCCCGTCCCTTTCCCGTCACGGTCCCCCGCGCCGGACCCCGCCACCCGCCGCGGCGAGGGCCCGTGCAGGACCTGGCCAGTAGGGCCCGGTGGCCCGCCGCGTCCGAAATACCGTCCGAAAGATTTCTGGCGACCTTGTTGCGAACCGTTGCTTGCTGTGGTTACCTCTCTTCCAGAAAACGGCGCCCGGTTCTCTGAATGTGCCGATAGTCCGTGAAAGGAGCTCGCATGGGCACCAAGACGATCACGATGTATGTCTCGGACATCGATTCGGCCGAGATTCCCGCCGGCGAGGCGTACCAGGTCTCGATCCGCCACCCCGACGGCTCGACGCAGCAGCTCGACATCTCCGAAAAGAACTACCGCGAGCTCAAGCTCGAGGGCCTCGGAAAGACGCTGAAGAAGCGCGGCCGCAAGCCCGGTTCCACCACCCGGACCACCACCGCGGCGCGCCGCCGTTCGACCGCCCGGCAGAACAACAAGGCCGAATCGGCCTGAGGCCGGCGTGCGGTTCGGCGAGGGCCCGCCTCAGCGGGCCCTCGCCGTCGACTGGCAGTTTGCGCACACGCCAAATACGTCCGCCTGATGGCCGGTGACCGAGAAACCGCGGCGCCGGCCCACCCGGGCCGCCCACGGCTCGACCTCGCAGGCATCGATCTCCTCGACCCGGCCGCAGCGCTGGCACACCAGGTGGTGGTGGTGCACGGGGTTGCACAGCCGGAACAGCGCCTCCCCGCTGTCACGGCGGAAGACGTCGACCTGACCGCTGTCCACCAGCCCCTGGAGCGTGCGGTACACGGTCGCCAGCCCCACCGTACGGCTGAGCTCGGCGTGGAGGTCCTGCGCCGACAGCGGCTCCGGGGCGCGCTGCAGGGCGGCGAGCACGGCAGTTCGCTGCCTGGTGGTGCGCGCCCGGTCCCTTGGGCGCCGATTGGTCATGGGGCCCGAGTTTACTCCCGGCCAATCGGCGCACCTTGTGGTGACTACGCCGAATGAGCTAGATTCGCACTCCTGCTCGTCCGAACAGGAGCCAGCGTGCCTGCCACCGCCGGCGCCAGCGGCACCGGCGCATACCGCCGCTACGCGCACGTCTACGACCTGGTCTGGAGCGCGGCCCCCTACGACCGCTTCGTCGACCTGTGCCTGGAGGCCGCCGGCGCCCACGGCACCGACGTCCGCCGGGTGGCGGTGGCCGCCTGCGGCACCGGCAACGCGGTGATCGAGCTGGCCAGGCGCGGCTACCGGGTCGCCGGCTTCGACCTCTCGCCCACCATGCTGACGCGGGCGGCGGCCAAGTGCCGGGCGGGCGGCCACCGGGTCGCGCTGGCGCTCGGCGACCTGCGGGCGGCGCCGCTCCGCGACGGCTGCGCCGACCTGGTCCTGGCCCTCAACGCCAGCCTCAACTACCTGCTGGAGCCCGCCGAGGCGAGGGCGGCGCTGGCGCACCTGGGCCGGCTGGCGGCGGCGGGCGCCACGGTGGTGGTCGAACCGCTGTCGGCCCGGTTCCTCCACGACGGCTGGGAGCCCGGCCGCCACCTCCAGCGCGACGGGCTGCGCCTGGACGCCAGCTACGAGCTCGACGGCGACCTGGTGGTCGAGCGCCTGCGCTGGTCGCTCCATGGGATCGAGGAGAGCGAGACCTACCGGCAGCGCTTCTACGACGACCACCAGCTCGGGGGGCTGATGGACGCGGCCGGCCTGGAGCTGCTGGAGCGGCGGTCGATGTGGCCGGCGATCGCGGCCGAGCCCGCCCGCGGCCGCGTGCTGTGGGTGGCGCGACCCACCGGGCCTAGACTGGTTGCGTGACCGCGGGCCGCACGGTTGGATGACTTCAGCGACCCGAAGCGACAGAAAGTCCCAATGGCAACCTCCACCGTGCATCTCGAGATCCCCGCCTCCGGCGCCTACCTCGCGGTGGTGCGGGCGGCCGCCACCGGCCTGGCGGCGCAGCTGCAGTTCACCTACGAGCAGATCGACGACCTCCGCATCGCCGTCGACGAGGCCTGCACCCAGCTGCTGGCCAGGCGGGGCAGCGCCACCACCCTCCAGGTCGACTACCACATGGCCGACAGCGAGCTGCAGGTCGACGTCTCGATCGAGGCGCCCGACCGTGGCGACCCGCTGCCGCGCGACACCTTCGCCTGGCAGATCCTGACCGCCATCACCGACGAGGTCAGCGAGCAGGCGCAGTCGCACCGCCTGGCGCTGAGCTTTCGCAAGGCTGGCGGACGGGCGTGAGCTCGGAAGAGGCCGACGAGATGGCCACCGGCGTCCTGGAGGGAGCGGCCCTGCCCGGCCGCGGCGTGGACCGCGTCTACGCCAAGGACCTGTTCCGCCGCTTCGTGCAGCACCGCGAACCCGCCCTGCGCGAGGAGCTGGTGGGCCTGCACCTGCCGCTGGTGGAGTACCTGGCCAGGCGCTTCCGCAACCGCGGCGAGCCGCTGGAGGACCTCATCCAGGTCGGCACCATCGGGCTGCTGAAGGCCATCGACCGGTTCGACCTGGACCGCGAGGTCGAGTTCTCGACCTACGCCACCCCCACCATCGTGGGCGAGCTCAAGCGCCACTTCCGGGACAAGGGCTGGGCGGTGCGCGTGCCGCGGCGCCTGCAGGAGCTGAACCTGTCGCTCAACAAGGTGGTGGCGGAGCTCTCCCAGGAGATCGGGCGCTCCCCGACCATCACCGAGATCGCCGCCAAGGTGCACCTGCCCGAGGACGAGGTCCTCGAGGGCCTCGACACCTCCAACGCCTACGCGGTGGTCTCCCTGGACGCGCCGGCCGGCGGCGACGACACGCCGGCGGTCAGCGAGCACATCGGCGCCGAGGACGAGAGCCTCGAGGCGCTCGAGTACCGGGCCGCCCTCGGGCCGCTGATCGCCGGCCTGCCCGAGCGCGAGCGCCGCATCCTGTACCTGCGGTTCTTCAGCGGCATGACCCAGTCGCAGATCGCCGAGCGGCTGGGCATCTCCCAGATGCACGTCTCGCGCCTGCTGAACCGCACCCTTGCCGTCCTGCGGGCGGGGCTGCTCGGGGAAGAGGAGAGCGGCTAAGCGGATGCGGGTGGTGCTGATCGCCAACCCGCACGCCAGCCGGTTCAGCGGTCGGCAACGCGACCGCGTCGCCGCGGCCCTGGCGGCGGCGCACAAGGTGGAGGTCTTCCAGACCACCCACCCCGGGCAGGCGACCGCCCTGACCCGCCAGGCGGTGGCCGGCGGCGCCGAGGTCGCCGCGGTGCTCGGCGGCGACGGCACCGTCAACGAGGTGGTCAACGGGCTCGGCGACGAGGCCGTCCTGCTGGGGCTGCTCGGTGGGGGCCGGGCCAACGTCCTGGCCCGCGGCCTCGGGCTGCCCGCCGACCCGGACCGGTCCGCGGCCCGGCTGCTGGAGCTGCTGGAGGCCGGCGAGCACCGGAAGCTGACGCTGGGGACCGCCGACGGGCGCCGCTTCGCGCTCAACGCCGGCCTGGGCCTGGACGGCGCGATCGTCCGGGAGGTCGAGCGCCGCCAGCGGGCCAAGCAGCTCTACGGCGACCGCGCCTACGTCGCCGCCGGCCTCAAGACCTTCCTGGTCGACTACGACCGCGACCGCCCCCACCTCACCGTCCACCTCGGCGGCGGCCGGCCGGTCCTGGGCGGCTTCTTCGCCCTGGTCGGCAACGGCGACCCGTTCACCTACCTGGGCAGGCGCCCGTTCCGCCCGACGCCGCGGGCGACCTGGGAGGGCGGGCTGGACCTGCTGGTGGCGCAGACGATGGCCACCCGGCCGCTGGTGCGCGCGTTCACCGGCATGCTCTCGCCGCGCCCGCGGTCGTCCTACCCCGGCCTGCCGGTCCTGCACGACGAGGACGCCTTCGTCGTCGAGTCCGACGTCCCGCTCGCCTTCCAGCTCGACGGGGAGTACGTCGGCGACCGCGCCAGCGTGGCCTTCGGCTGCCTGCGGGGAGCCCTGCGGGTGGCGGCGCCGGCCGGCCGTGTGCGTAATTCTGCGGAGTGATATCGCTATTTCTTATTATGGCCGGGCCGTTTCGCGCCGGTGGGAACGGGTATCGACCAGTGGTCCTCGTCCTCTCGAGCAGTCCAAGCGGCGACGTCTCCAGAGGCAATTGGTGTTGATTCTTCCGCCCAAGCGCGAATTTGGTGCTTCCCAAGCCCGGTTCCCTGCCCTAGACTCACGCCGCTCTTGCCCTTCCCCCAGGGCTTGCACCGGAAAGTGAGGATGTCAATGGATTGGCGCCATCGTGCCCGCTGCCGCGATGTCGACCCCGAGCTCTTCTTCCCGGTCGGCACCACCGGCCCGGCCGAGGCTCAGGTCCAGGCGGCCAAGGCCATCTGCGCGCTGTGCCCTGTCCGCGAGGAGTGCCTCCAGTGGGCGCTGGACACGGCCCAGGACGCCGGCGTCTGGGGCGGGCTGTCCGAAGAGGAGCGGCGCGCGCTGCGCCGCGGGCAGCGGCGCAGGGTCCGGATCGCCTGAGCGCGGTCTCGCCATCCCCATCAGTTCGCGCACCGTGTCACGCGCCTGTCCGGATCGACGGGTTCATTCGCCTGGCGTGAAGCGGTACGATCGAGTTGCGCGCATTGGGTGACTGAGGGGGGCGCGGTGGGCGACGTCGTTCGCATCCTGGTGGCAGACGACCATCCTCTGACGCGGGACGGCATCAAGGCGGCGCTCTCGATGGACGCGGAGCTCGAGGTGGTCGCCGAGGCCTGCGACGGGCAGGAGGCCGTGAGCATGGCCGAGTCGGTCCGGCCCGACGTGGTCCTCATGGACGTGCGCATGCCGGTGCTCGGCGGTATCCGGGCGACCCAGACGATCTCCCGGACGGTGCCGAGCGCCCGGGTGGTGATGCTGACCGTCGAGGAGACCCAGGCGCGGGTCGGCGAGGCGATCCAGGCGGGCGCCGCCGGCTACCTGCTGAAGGACATCGACGCCCGCGAGCTGGCCCGGGCCGTGCACCTGGCCGCCGAGGGCTCCGCGGTCATCCACCCCAACCTGACCCGCCAGTTCATCGAGGAGATCCGCCAGCTCACCCGGGGCGAGCAGAGCGTGTCGACGCTGTCGGCCCGGGAGGTCGAGGTGCTGCAGATGATCGCCTACGGCTCCACCAACCGGGAGGTGGCCGAGGCGCTCCACATCTCGCCGCAGACGGTCAAGACCTACCTGGAGCGGATCTTCACCAAGCTGGGCGTGTCCGACCGCACCCGCGCCGTCGCCGTCGCCCTCAAGCACGGCATCGTGGAATAGGCATCGTGGAATAGAGGAGTCGGGTTGGGCGAGCCGTTGGTGTTCCTGCTGGTGGGCGCGGCGGCGGTGGTCGCCGGCCTGGCCCGCGGCGGGCGGCTCCGCGGCCTGCGCGAGGCCACCGCGCGCTACCGGCGGCTCGCCGTCGTCTGCCTCGCCACCCAGGCGCTGGTGGTCGCGCTGCCGCTGCGCGCCGTCGGGCTGCCCTACGGCCTCGGCGCGCTGCTGCTGGTGCTGGCCCTGGCCGGGCTGCTGGCGTTCGCCCGCGCCAACGGGCGGCTGCCGGGGGCGCCGCTGGTCGCGCTCGGCCTGCTGCTCAACCTGGTGGTCGTGGTCGCCAACGCCGGCATGCCGACCTCGGTGGCGACCCTGGAGCGGGCCGGCATCACCGTCGAGCAGCCGCCCCCCCACCGTCCCGACGCCAAGCACGTGCTCCGCGGGGCGGGTACCCGCATCGCGCTGCTCGGCGACCGGCTGGCGGTGCGGCCGCTGCGGGCCGTCACCAGCTACGGCACCGTGTGCGAGCTGGCCGGCCTGTTCCTGCTGCTGCAGCACCTGCTGCTGGCCGCGGCTCCGTTCCGCGAAGACGGCGACGCCCACGGCACCCACGAGGCCAGGACGGTCCCGTGGACGACGTGGGCGGACTGAGCGCAGCCCGGCCCGGCTAGCCGATCGGCTCCTCCCGCAGCTCGTTGGCGAGCTCGCGGATCTTGGCCTCCGGGTAGCGGCGGTGCCCCCCCAGCGTCTTCAGGAACGGCAGCTTGCCCTCCTTGGCCCAGCGGGAGACGGTCTTGGGCGAGACGTGGAGGATGTCGGCCACCTCGGCGGTGCGGAGGTAGCTCGGGGTCTCGACCCTGCTGGTCCTGCGTTGCGCCACCGTGCGTCCTTTCTCGAGTCCGGACCGGGAGGCAGGCGAGCCGAGCAGAAGGACGTGCGGCGGAAACGGGTCTGTCGGTCACCCTGCTGGGAGCAGTGCGAACACGGCGATTATTAGGACCGGCCCAACCGCCCACCATAGCCCGGTTGGGCCGTTTCAGCTTGGATGCTACCTACTGTTCGTTCATTACGGAGGATAGTTACTCGGGCGCCCAGGGTAGCGATGGTGGCCGGGCAACCTGGCCTTCAGCCACTCCACCGTCAGGGCGAGCCCCTCGTCCAGGCGGGTCCACGGCTGCCAGCCGAGCACCTTGCCGGCGAGCGCGGGGTCGAGCGCCGAGCGCCTCGGGTCGCCGGGGCGGGCCGGCGCCCACCCGGGTTCGCCGGACCAGCCGACCCTGGCCGCGAGCTGCTCGACCACGTCCAGCACGGAGGTGGCGGTGCCGGTGCCGACCAGCACCCGCTCCGGCGCGCTGGCCACGTGGACCGCCCTGGCCACGGCGTCCACGGCGTCGTCGACGAACAGGAAGTCGCGCTGCTGGCGGCCGTCGCCCTCCACCGTCGGCGCGTGCCCCTGCAGCATCGACCAGGCGGACCGGGCGATCACGCCGGGCCCGAGCGGGTCCTGCCGGGGCCCGTAGACGGTCGCCAGCAGCAGCAGGACCGCGTCGAGCCCGCGGGCGGCGAAGGCCCCCGCGTAGGCCTCCAGCGCGAGCCTGGCGGCGCCGAAGGGGTGCACCGGCCGGGGCCGGTCGGCCGCCTTGGTGGCACCGCTGAGCTGGGCCGGGTAGAGGTAGGCGCCCGAGGACGCCAGCACCACCCTGGTGCCGCCCTCGGCCGCGGCGCGCAGGACCTCGACACCACCGGGGACCACCGCCCTGGCCTCGCCGGTGGGGTCGCCCCAGGCGCGCACCGGGTCGGCGCCGGTGGCCAGGTGCACCCAGGCGTCGGCCTGGATCCGGCCGGCCAGCGTGGCCAGGCCGCCCTGGGCCACGTCCATCCGGTGGAAGCGGACGCCGCCGCGGCGGCGTGCCTCGGTCAGGTTGGCGAGGTGGCCGTGGGACAGGTCGTCGACCACGATCACCTCGTCGCCCTCGGCCTGGAGCCGGTCGACCAGGTTGGCCCCGAGGAACCCGGCGCCCCCGGCCACCACGACCAGCACGGGCTACCTCCCCCAGGTCCGTCCAACCGGTATCGACTTGGGCATCCTAGCCGGATCGGACAGGCGGCGGGGCGGCCAGTAGGCGAACCGCACCCGGGCGGTGAGGGCCCGGGCCGGGACCGGACCGAAGTCGCGGCCGTCGGTGCTGGCGGCCCGGTTGTCGCCGAGCACCAGGTACTGGTCACCACCGAGCCGCAGGTCCAGGTCGCCGCCGGCGGCGCCGGCCAGGTAGGGCTCGGCCACCGCCACGCCGTCGGCCTGCAGCCGCCCGGCGACCAGCCGCACCCGCTCCCCGGGCAGCCCGACCACCCGCTTGACCACCTCGCGGCCCGGACCCTGCAGCACCACCAGGTCGCCGCGGCGTGGCGGGCGGTCGAGCGGGCCGACCGCGACCCGCTGCCCGGGCCGCAGCGTCGGCCGCATGCTGTCGCCCTGCACCAGCACCGGCTCCAGCCGGGCCAGGCGGCGTGCCAGCACGCCGAGCGCCACGAGCGCCAGGCCGGCCGTGCCCAGCGCGATGGTCCTGCGCATGCGCCGGATGATCTCGCGCCCAGGTGTGCGGCGAAAGCAGGGGTGGTAGTAACGTCGGCGGAGACGCCGAACCGCGAAAGGGACGATGCCAATGATCGCCGAGCGCCTGGCCGCATGGCTCCGGCCCACCAGGGTCGTCCACGCCCACTGCGACCTTCCCTGCGGGGTGTACGACCCGGCGCAGGCCCGCATCGAGGCCGAGTCGATGGCGAAGATCGTCGAGAAGTACCACGCCAGCGACGACCCCATCTTCCGCGACCGCGCCATCCTCATCAAGGAGCAGCGCGGCGAGCTGGTCAAGCACCACCTGTGGGTGCTGTGGACCGACTACTTCAAGCCGCAGCACCTGGAGCAGTACCCCAACCTGCACGACCTGTTCTGGCGGGCGACCAAGGCGGCGGGCGAGGCCAAGCACTCCGTCGACCCGGCCGACCAGCAGAAGCTGCTCGACCTGATCGACGAGATCGACGGCGTCTTCCAGAAGTCCAAGAGCGGTTGACCACTGACAGCCCAGTGGCCGGCTCGTCAGAGCCGGCCACTCGGGTCTCCAATGGCACCAGGTGCCCGCCGGGCGTCCGTCAGGGACTGGCCAGGCGCTTGCCGCGGTAGTTGGGGAAGATCAAGGGCTGATGCTGCCAGCAGAAGCCGCTCTTGTTGTAGATCGACAGGCGCGTTTCGCAGTCCTGCTCGTGGCAGATCCGGCCGACCCGCTCGACCTTGGAAGGCGGCGGGTCGCTGCCGGGCCGCTTGCCCTTCACGTTATCGGAGCGCATCGCGTGCTTCACCGTCCTTCCGCATCCATCTATACGCCGAAGGACATAAAGACGGTTTCATGACGCCGCGAGGAAGGCGGCGTTGCCGGCCTCAGGCGCGCCCGGGCGGTGGGTCGGTGAGGACGATCCGCTCCACCCGCACGCGGAGCGACTCGATGACGCCGCTCGGCACCGGGCCCGGGTCGGCGCAGCGGCGCACCAGCTGCTTGAAGCGCCGGTCGAAGCGGACCGCCCGCTGGCAGCTCTGGCACTCGGCCAGGTGTGCCTCCAGCTCCGCGCAGGTCCTCGGCGGTGCCTCGTGGTCGAGGTAGAGCCAGATGGCCCCGAACACCTCGTCGCAGCCGCCTACTTCGGGCGAACCCATTCCTGTCCCTCCTCGATCAGCCCGCGCTCGGCGGCGAACTCCCACAGCCGCCGCTGGAGCTGGCGCCGGCCCCGGTGCAGCCGCGACATCACGGTCCCGATCGAGGTGCCCATGATGTCGGCGATCTCCTTGTAGGAGAAGCCCTCCACGTCGGCCAGCAGCACCGCCATGCGGAACTGCTCCGGCAGCGCGTCGAGGGCCTGGCGCACCTCCTCCTCGGGGATGTGCTCCAGCAGCACGTCCTCGGGGGTCTCGGCGCCCTGCGGGTTGGCGCTGGCGATCCGCTGGTAGAGCGAGAAGTCGTCGACGTCCTCGGTCGGCACCGACTGGGGGTTCCGCTGCTGCCGGCGGTAGGCGTTGATGTAGGCGTTGGTGAGGATGCGGTACAGCCACGCCTTGAGGTTGGTGCCCGGCTCGAACTGGTGGAACGCGTTGTAGGCGCGCAGGAAGGTCTCCTGCACCAGGTCCTCGGCGTCGGCCGGGTTGCGGGTCAGGCGCAGGGCACCGGCGTAGATGGTGTCGAGCAGCGGGATCGCCTCGTCGGCGAAGCGCTGCCGGCGCTCCTCGGGCGTCTCGTCGGCCGGGGCGCGGGTGCCGTCGGGCGCCGCGGCGCCGACCTCGTCACCGAGGTCGGAAGCCGAGCTCGACGGCTGCTGCACCAGGAATCCCTCCGCGAGGACGAGCCGCCACGGCGGCCAGGCAGGTCCTTCCCGCCGCCGCCCCGGCGGGCGGCGAACGGCGGGCCGCCAGGGCCTCGGCGGCGCCACCTGGGCAGGATAGCGCACCAGCACACCTCCGCTACTCGAACCGAACCGGGCCCTCCGAAGGCTGCAACCGATTGCCCCCGCGCGAGCATTCCCGACGGCCCAGGGGCCCGCCCCGGGGTCCCTGGAGGCCTTACCCGGCGACGACCTCCACCTGGTCGTAGCCGCTGGCGCCGCTGGGGTGCGGCGGCCGCTGCTCGGCGGTCTGCAGCGCGCCGCGGCCGTCGGCGGCCCGCACGCGCAGCACCACCCGGTCGCCGCCGAGGCGCCCGCTCCAGCGCCACTGCCGCCAGGCCGCCGGTGCCAGCTGGCGCCGCAGGGCCGCCGGCGCCCAGGTGCGGCCGTCGTCGGCCGACACCTCGACCCGGCGGATGCCGCGGTCGCCGGCCCAGGCCACCCCGGCGACCACCACCTCGCCCTGGACGGCGGCCAGGTCGGCGGGGACGTCGATGCGGCTGGCCGTCTTGACCTCGGCGATGTTGTCCCAGCCGTCGGAGCGCTGCCAGTAGCCGAGGTAGTCGTAGTCGACCACCTCGATGCGCTGCAGCCACTTGACGTTCTTCATGCCGTAGATGCCGGGGACGATGATGCGGGCCGGGTAGCCGTGGGCGCGCGGCAGGCTCCGGTCGTTCATGCCGTAGGCGACCACGGTGGTGGGCTCCAGCGCCTTGGCCAGCGGCAGCGAGTCCGAGTAGCCGCCGACCGCGTGGAACACCACCCGGACCGCCCGGGGGGAGGCGCCGCCGGCCCGCCCCAGCACCTCCCGCAGCGGCACCCCCGTCCACTTGGCGGTGCCGACCAGGTCGCCGCCGACGAAGTTGGAGATGCACTGCAGGGTCACGTACTGCTCCAGCGCCGGCATCGCCAGCAGCTCGCCGTAGCGCAGCTCCAGGGGCCGGCCGACCAGGCCGCCGACCCGCAGCCTCCAGGAGCCCTCGTCGACGTCGGGGTCGATGATCGACTCGTCGACGGTGTAGTGGTGCCGGTTGGGGGTGACCTCCGGGGTGAGGCCGCGGATCGCCAGGAAGGCGGCGGCGCCCTCGGGCGAGGGCGGCCGCGCCGCCCGCACGGGGGCGGCCCCGGCCGGCCGCACCAGCGGCCCGCCGCCGGGGGCGCCGAGCCCGCCGGTGAGCCGGCGCCGGACGAGCCCGGGGAGGAGCAGGGCGCCGC
>Ga0081538_10000054_pt2 | contig 19029 bp, 14 predicted proteins | sample TabmetS5T2R1_FD_71022 | JGI IMG/M metagenome (GOLD analysis project Ga0081538, IMG submission 71022) | Tabebuia heterophylla rhizosphere microbial communities from the University of Puerto Rico - S5T2R1 | ecosystem: Host-associated > Plants > Roots > Rhizosphere ... | reverse complement strand
GTGCGGGCCGGCGGGGGGGCCAACCACCGCGGCAACCTGTCGGACTGGGTGCTGCTCAAGGACAACCACCTCGAGCTGTTCGGCATCAGCGCCGCCGTCGCCCACGCGCGGCAACGCTGGCCCGGGCGCACGGTCCACGTCGAGTGCGGGGACATCGACCAGGTGCGTGAAGCCGTGGCGGCCGGGGCCGACGCCCTGCTGCTCGACAACATGTCCCCCGACGAGGTTCGGTCCGTGGTGAGCGAGGTCCGCGAACGGCACCCCGCCCGGCCCCTGCTCGAGATATCGGGCCGCGTCGACCTGGACAGCATCGGCGCCTACGCCACGACGGGCGCGGACCTGGCCTCGATCGGCGCCCTCACCCACTCGGCGCCCGTCCTCGACATCGGGCTCGACGTGATGCCGTAGACCGGCCTCGGCGTTCGTAGCCCCCTGCGCCCGACAGTGTGGGGTGGCTCGCAGCACAGCGCCGGCAACCGCCGGTCAGCGGCACCGCTGGGCTGCGTCCTCGTCGTGGCCGCAGCTACGGCTGCGCCTTCCTCCTGCGTCCTTGCCACCGGCGCCGCTGACTCGCCGTTGCCGGGCGGGCGCTACGAGCCACCCCACTAGCCTCCGGGGCCGTGATGCTCCTGGTCATCGACGTCGGCAACACGCAGACGGTCATCGGGCTCTACGACCTCGAACCCGACGACGAGCACAACGTCGGTCGCACGCTGGCCGACACCCACCTGCTCGACCACTGGCGCGTCGCCACCAACGCCGAGCGCACGGCCGACGAGCATGCGCTGGTCGTCCAGGAGTTCCTGGGCTTCCACGGCTTCTCGTTCGACGACGACATCGCCGGCTTGTGCGTGTGCTCGTCGGTCCCCCGGGTGACCGGGGCGCTCCGCCGGATGAGCGAGCGCTACTTCGGGCAGCCGGCCGTGATCGTGGAGCCGGGGATCCGCACCGGGCTGCCCATCCTCTACGACAATCCCAAGGAGGTGGGCGCCGACCGCATTGCCGACGCCGTCGCCGCCTTCGACCTCTTCGGCGGGCCGGTGGTGGTGGTGGACTTCGGCACCGCCACCACGTTCGAGGCCATCTCGGCCAAGGGGGAGTACCTGGGCGGCGCCATCTTCCCCGGCATCGACATCAGCCTCGACGCCCTGTTCGCCCGGGCGGCGGCGCTGCGTCGCGTGGAGCTGGTGGAGCCCCGCCACGTGATCGGCCGTTCCACGGTGGAGTCGATGCAGTCCGGGGTGATCTACGGCTACACGGGCCTGGTGGACAGCATGGTCACCCGCATCCAGGACGAGCTGAACCAGAAAGCCGACGTCGTGTCGACGGGTGGTCTGTCAGGCTTGATCACGCCGCTGTCCAGCACGATCACCCACCACGAGCCCTGGCTGACCCTGCACGGCCTGAGGCTCATCTACGAGAAGAACCAGTGACAGAGCACACGCCGTCGGTTTTCCGGCCCCCCTACCGGGTCGAGGTCACGGACCGGGCCGCGGACCTGCAGGCCGCCCACGCGGGCCTCGGGGCCGGGGCCAACAGCGGCACCACCGCCACCGTGGCGGGGCGGGTGATGCTGCTGCGCGACATGGGCGGACGGACGTTCGCCACCTTGCGCGACTCGAGCGGCTCGATCCAGCTGATGGCCACCGCCCAGGAGACCGGCGACTACAAGGAGCTCAGGGCGCGCAACCTCGGGGACTGGATCGTCGCCACGGGCGAGGTGATCCGGTCCCGGCGGGGTGAGCTGTCGGTGCTCGTGGACAGCTGGCAGCTCCTGGCCCAGGCCCGGCGGGGCTTCGGCGACAAGTGGAAGGGCATCACCGACACCGACCTCCGTTACCGCCAGCGCTACGCGGACCTCTGGGCCAACGACGACAGCAGGCGGGTGTTCCAGGCCCGCAGCCGCATCATGTCGGAGACCCGCCGCTTCCTCGAGGGCCGCGGCTTCGTCGAGGTCGAGACGCCACTGCTCCATCCCATCCCCGGCGGGGCGCTGGCGCGACCCTTCATCACCCACCACAACGCGCTGGACCTCGACATCTACCTCCGGGTCGCCCCCGAGCTGTACCTCAAGCGGCTCGTCGTGGGCGGGTTCGAGCGCGTGTTCGAGCTCGGGCGCGTGTTCCGCAACGAGGGGTTGTCGCCCCGCCACAACCCCGAGTTCACGATGCTCGAGCTGTACCAGGCCTACGCCGACTACGGCGACATGATGGAGCTGACGGAGGAGCTGGTCGCCCACCTGGCGCGGCAGGTGACGGGCTCGCCGGTCATCACGTACGGCGCCAGGGAGCTCGACCTCACCCCGCCGTGGGCCCGCGCGTCGCTGACCGACCTGGTCGAGCGGCACGCGGGGGTTCGGCTCGACGTGCGCATGCCGCTCGACGAGCTGCGGCGCATCGCCGCCGACCACGGCGTCGACGTGGATGCGTCGTGGAGTCCGGGGAAGCTGGTGCTGGAGATCTACGAGAAGACCACCGAGCCCGCGCTGTGGGGGCCGGTGTTCGTGCTCGACTATCCCAAGGAGGTCTCGCCGCTGGCGCGCGACCACCGCGAGCTGCCCGGCGTGGTCGAGCGGTTCGAGCCGATCGTGGCCGGGCGCGAGCTCGGTAACGCGTTCTCGGAGCTCGTCGATCCCGAGGAGCAGCGGCGTCGCTTTGAGGACCAGGCCCGCGTCCGCGCCGGCGGCGACGACGAGGCCATGGCCGTCGACGACGACTACCTCCGGGCACTGGAGTACGGGCTACCGCCGACCGGGGGCCTCGGCATCGGCATGGATCGACTCGTCATGCTCCTCACCGACACGCACTCGATCCGCGACGTCGTGCTGTTCCCCACCCTCCGCCCCGAGCAGGGCTGAACCGCCGGCGGGCGCGACCACCGTCACCTCGGCCTGCACCCGGGCGCCGAACCACCCGAGCCGCGGCTGGTGGAGCGCCACCCACACCTCGTAGAGCCCCGGCTCGCGCGGGACCTCCAGCGCGACGTCCACCGACGCGGTTCCGCCGGCCGGCACCACTCTGGTGAGGGGGACGCGGGGGTTGGCGAGCGGCTCGCCCCGCTCGCCCTCGGTCACGCGGAACCACCGGGCCGCCACCTTGACCGGACGCGGGAGCACCGATGCCATCGGCCGCGACGAGCGATTGACGACCCGGAACGGCACCGTGCGGACCGTGCCCGCCACCATCTCCGGCGGAAGCGTTCCCCGCACGCCGCAGCGGCGGGCGTCGTCGGCCTCGAGCGGGCGGCCCATCGCCGCCACCGAGCTTGCGACGCGGGACGGCACCAGGCGCACCACCGCCTCCGGCGGCGTCGGCCGGCGCACCGACGGGCGGCGGGCCGAACGGTACTGCTCGACGGCGCGGGCGGCGTTCGCCCCGAATCCTCGCGCCACGCCCCGGGCCAGGGGCCCCGGGGTGGGAAGGATGTCGTAGACCTCGAGGCAGGGCATGGCGATCCGCTCGACGACCTCGAACGAGTCGAGCTCGACCACCAGCACCTCGGCCCGGTCGTTGTCGTGGTCGCGGTGGGCATTGCCACCCACCAGGGCCCAGTCGCCGAGCAGCGCCAAGCCCCTCGTAAAGCGGCGGATCGGCAACTGCCGTGACACTCCGCCGGTGGCGTGGAGCTCCGTGAGCCGGCCGGGCGTCGACTCGCAGACGTACCAGTGCTCGCCGCGCCGCCGCGGGGCATGGGGATGGGTCAGCCCGGAGATGGCCTCTCGGCCCGTGCGCAGGTCGAGCACGAACCCGACGTCCTTGCGCGCCGCGACCTTCCACGCCTTGTGGCGCTCGAACCTCCCGAACGCGCACACGTGCAGGGCCCCGTCCACGACCAGCAGCGAGTTGACGTGCCAGGCGTCGGGCACGGTGTCGTCGGCCCGCGCCCGCCACAGTGGCTCGACGCCACCCCCGGTGACGCGCCACACGGCGTCGTCCCAGCTCGAGCTCACGTAGACGGCGCCGTTGTGCCAGCACACGTCGTGCGGGTCGCGGATGGCATCGAGGCGCCGATAGCTGCGCAGTCCCCGGGCGTCGTACGACAGCAGCTCGCAGGTGCTGGTCTGCTCGCCGGGCGCGCGGAGGACCCGCCACAGCCGTCCGTCGCCCACGGCGATGCCCGCGGTGGCGAGGTCGTCGAGTGCTTCGGGCAGGGTGGCCGTGATGTCGTAGATCCCGCCGCCCCACTTGCCGAACCCGCTCACCAGCAGCCGGTCGTCGCCGAGCGCGTCACGCCACGTCGCCGTGCGGGCTGCCATCGACGCGCACCGTAGTTGCGCAGGCGAACGGACGCCGAGCACGGCAAATCTCGTCACCCCCGGTCCTCGGCACTAGGTCCGCGGGCGGATTTCAGCACGCCGACGGTCGGGACCCGCGGCGTGGGAGGAATCCCGTGGGGATCCGGCAGGTTGGCGAGGGAGCATGTCCTCGATGACCGCCCGTCTCGCCACCACCGCCACGTCGGTGACCGCCCGGGACGGGGTCTGGGCGCCGGCCCGGCGACGGTTGACCACGGGCCTCGTTCTCACCATCACGCTGGTGGCGTTCGAGGCGCTGGCGATCGCCACGATCATGCCGGTGGTGTCCGACGACCTCGGCGGGCTCGGGCTGTACGGCTGGGTGTTCTCCGGCTTCTTCCTCGGCAGCCTCCTCGGCATCGTTTTGGCCGGCGAGGCGGCCGACCGCCGGGGCACCCGGGCGCCGTTCCTGGCGGGCCTGGTCCTGCTCTCGCTCGGGCTGGTGGTCGGCGGTTCCGCACAGTCGATGCCGATGCTGGTGGCCGGCCGGGTCGCCCAGGGCGTCGGCGCCGGCGTGATCCCTGCCGTCGCGTACGCCAGCGTGGGCCGTGGCTATCCGGCGGAGCTCCGCCCGCGGATATTCGCCGTGTTCTCGTCGGCGTGGGTGGTCCCCGGCCTGATCGGGCCGGCAGCCGCCAGCGCCATCGAGCGCTGGTCGTCGTGGCGGGTCGTGTTCCTGGCGTTGCTTCCGCTGGTGGCGGTGGCGGGCGCGATGACGCTGCCGGCGCTGTCGCCGCGGCCGCCCGCCGGCGCGGCCGCGTCGGCGGACGGCACCGGCAGCGATCGTCGGCGGGACGCGGTGGTGCTGGTGGCGGGTGTCGCCCTGGTCCTGGCGGGGCTCGGCGCGCACCAGCTCGCGCTCACGGTTGCGCTGATCGTTCTCGGCATGATCCCGGCCGCCTGGGCGTTCGTGCGGCTCGTGCCCACGGGGACGGTGGCCCTGCGGCGTGGGATGCCGGCGGCGGTTGGAGTCAGGGGCATCCTCACGTTCGCGTTCTTCGGTGCCGACGCCTACGTCTCGCTGGCCCTGACCGATGCCCGCGACCAACCCACGTGGGTGGCCGGCCTGGCGCTCACCGGCGCGACCCTGGCCTGGACGGCCGGCGCCTGGGTCCAGCAGCGCCTGGTGGGCGAGCGGGGGCCGGCATGGCTCGTGCGGCGAGGTTTCGCGCTGCTGGGCGTCGGGATCGCGGGCCTGCTGCTGGCGCTCGACCCCTCGGTGCCGATCGCGGTCGCCGTCGCCGCATGGACGGTCGCGGGCCTGGGCATGGGGCTGGCGTACGCGCCCATCTCCGTGACCGTGCTCGGCACCGCCGCGCCCGGCCAGGAGGGGAGCGCCAGCGCCTCGCTGCAGCTCACCGACGTTCTGGGCGTGTCGCTCGGCACCGGGGTGGGGGGCGTGTTCGTGTCGCTCGGCGACGGGCGGGGCTGGGACACATCCAGCTCACTGACCCTCGCGTTCGTCGTGACCCTGGCGGTCGCCGCCGGCGGCGTGCTCGCCGCGAATCGCCTGCCGCGGCGGCTGCCGGCCGCCGCAGCCGCCTAGCCGTCAGGAGCTCGGCGTCTCGCTCAGGCCCTCGCTGCCCACACGGTACAGGTTGTTTACGAGCCACTTTGCGCTGTTCGGACCGGCATCCGACCACGTGCAACGCCCAACGCAACGCCGCGGTTATCGCGTCGTCGTGGCGGGCCGGTCGGCCCAATTGAGCGCCCCCGGGCGCAGTTGCACCTGCCCCGGGGCTGGCCGATTCCTGCAGGAGGAACCGACATGCACAAGGATGACCGACCCGGCGGCGGCGCGCTGGCGCTCTGCCCGACCAGCGCGGTGGCCCTCGCCGGGCTCGCCGACGAGGTGCGCGGCTACGTGGCCGCCAGCCTCGCGCCGGTGACCCGCCGGGACTACGCCACCGACTGGCGGCTGTTCACCGCCTGGTGCGACGAGAGGGGCGTGGGCGCGCTGCCCGCCGCCCCGGCGACGCTGATCCTGTACCTGTCCGACATGGCGGGCCAGCAGTCCACGGCGCTGCTGTCGCGGCGGCTCACGTCGATAGCCAGGCGCATCGCCACGCCGGCCACGAGTCGCCGACGACCGACCCGCTGGTGCGGCGAGCGTGGCGTGGCATCCGCCGCACCCACGGCACCGCCTCGGTGGGCAAGGCGCCGGCCCGGGCCCGCAACGTGCGGGCCATGGTCGCCACGCTCGACTGCTCGACCCGCGTGCCCAGCTTCCATCCGCGCCCCGAAGGACGGTCCCGGGGTCATGCGGGCCGCCTCGACGGTGCCGGCTCCGCCGAAGGGCACGATCGCCTCGGGCGCCGGCGCACAGGCGCTGGTGGGCTCTTCCTGTTCCGGCTGAGGCGTGCCATCCTTCCGACGTGGCGGCACGGGGTCGCTTCCGAACCGTCGCGGCCTTCCGCGCAGTGTTCGCCAACGAGGACCTGCGACGGGTCGAGCTGGCCTACCTCCTGTTCGAGATGGCCAAGTGGGGGACTCGGGTCGCGATCCTGGTCGTCGCCTACGAACGCGGCGGGGCTGCGGAGACGGGCCTGGTAGCCGTGATCCAGCTCGTTCCCGCGGCGATCGTGGCCCCGCTGGCATCGATAGTCGGTGACCGGATGCGGCGAGATCGGGCGCTCCTCCTCGTATATGCCGTGCAGACCGTGACGGTCGGGGCGGCGGCGGCGGCGCTGCACTGGGGGGCTCCGATCGGGCTCGTCTACACACTGGCCGCCGTCGTGGCCGTGAGCGTCACGGTGACACGGCCGGTGCAGTCGGCGCTCTTTCCTCAGCTGGCCCGAACAACCGACGAGCTCGTGGCGGAGAATGTCGTGGCCGGGACAATCTCCAGCGCGATGGCGTTGGCGGGTCCCGTGGCATACGGAGCCATGGTGGCGTTGGACGGGCCGGCGCTGGCGCTGGGCACGTTCGCCGGGCTGCATCTGGGGGCGACCCTCCTTGTGGTCGGTCTCCAGCCCGAGCCTCATCCATCGCGGGGCGGGGATCGTCGTTTGCGTGAGGCCCTGGCCGGTTTCCGCGAACTCGCCCACCAGCCGAACGAGCGCCTGGTCTTGGGACTGCTCGTCGGTCAGTCGGTGATCTCGGGAGTCCTGGAGATAACGCTGGTGGTCGTTGCCCTGGGGCTCCTGGGGCTCCCTCCCTCCGGCGCGGGCTTTCTGTCGGCCGCCCGGGGGGCGGGTGGGCTGCTCGGAGGATTGTGGGCGGCGAGGCTCGTTGGAAGGCCCCAGCTCGGTGCGTCGCTGGCACTGGGCGTCGTCGTCTACAGCCTGGGGACTGCCGCGATTGCATTCGCCGCGACCGCCCTCCTCACCGCGACTTCCCTCGTCGTGGCCGGGGCCGGGCACGCCCGCGCGGACGTGGCCGGTCGGATCCTCCTCCAACGCGTGGTTCCCGACCGCATCCTGGCCAGGGTGTTCGGCGTCCTCGAGGGTGCGAAACAGGCCGGGGCCGCCGTCGGCGCGGCCCTGACACCGCTGTTGGTGGCCGTCCTGGGCCTGCGGGGAGGGATCCTTGCGGCCGGACTCTTGCTCCCGGCCGTAGTGGTCCTGTTGGGGGCACGCATCCGCGCCGTGGATCGAGCCGTGCAGCTCCTGGACGAGGAGGTCGCCCTCCTCCGCTCGTTGGACCTCTTCGCCCCGCTGCCGGGCCACATGCTGGAGGGGATCGCCACGCACCTGATTCGCGTGGCCGCAACGCCCGGTGTCGTGCTGATCCGCGAGGGAGATCCGGGCGACCGGTTCTACATCGTGGCCGAGGGCGAGGTCGAGATCAGCCGGGGCAGTCGAGCCATGGCGAAGCTCGGCCCGGGGAGCTCCTTCGGTGAGGTCGCGCTCTTGCGGAACGTCCCGCGGACGGCGACCGTGACCGCATCGACCCCCGCGACGCTCCTGGCGCTGGAGCGCGTGGACTTCCTCGAGGCGATCACGAACCGCCCTCGAGCCGTATGGCCGACGATCGCAACACCGAGGTGAACGACGTGCGATGTCGTTGAGCGACGCCGCCGCCATCGAGGTCATCTGGCTGGCGCTCGCGGCATGGGTGGCTTGGCGCTCCATGCCAGCGCGAATTACCGGACGACTCGACGCGTGTGCGATTGGGCGGTTGCCGGGCGTCGAGGGTATTGAGCTGGCCCACGAGCAGGTTGCGGGCCTCCCCAGGGATGGCGGACAGGTCCGATGGGCTGCCGAGGTCAGACATCACCACGGAACGGGCCATCCGTCGCTCGCTCAAGGGTGTCGGCCCGATCCGGGTGCCCGCGTCGCGCGCCGGCGTCACGCGGCGCCGGGGGCCCCTAGTCCTCGACCACGATCCAGTCGTCGTGGCCCAGCTCCCCGTACTCCGGTCTCGTCACGACGCATTCGGCGTATCGCGCAGGCCCTCGTTGCCCATGCGATACAGGTCGTAGATCTCCTTGCAGACCTGGCACATGGGCAGCTTCTTGGGGTCGCGCTGAGGGACGAAGCGCTCGCCGCACAGCGCCTCGACCGGGAACCCGTAGATGCGGGCCTCCGTGACCTTGGCGACCGCCGACTCGCCGGGTTCGGTCCGCACGATGTGCGCGACCCGGGGCTTGCCGGTCTCGAGGTCCTCGTCGGTGCGCTCGTGGAGCACGACCCCGGTCCGGGGGCGGGTTGACGGCGTCATCGACGGATGGTCCACACGCCCGAGCCTATGAGGGTGGGTTACGCGCATCGCCAGGTCGCCCAAACCAGCAGCACTGGCCCATGTCGTACCGGCGGAATCGCCCCTCACCAGAGGGCGATCAGCACTCACGAGGACTGGGCCCCGAGCCTGGCGAAGCCCCGGGCGACGTCGTCGAGGTGGTGCACGGGATCGTGGATCATGTACCGGGCGAACGACTCCACCGTGAAGCGGGTGCCGTCGCTGCGGTTGCCGGTTCGCTGCCAGGCGCCCCCGGACACGCCGTCGAAGCGATCCGCGAGCCGCGCCGCGGCGCTGGTGATGTCGCCCGCGACGGCCACCGGGTCCTGCTCGTTGTAGCGCTCCTCGACCGCCGTCGCGTCCTGGTCCCAGTTGGGGAAGTCGGGGTCGTCCTCCGTGAGCATCATCTCCAGGCGCCGGTCGTAGATGCGGAACACGTCCCGCACGTGGCAGGCGTACTCCAGGGCCGACCAGCGGTCGTCGGCCGGCCGGGCGGTGAGGCCCTCCGGCCGGGCGAGGACGTCCTGCCAAGCGGCGGCGTTCGCCCGCACCATCCGGCCCGCCTCCTCGCGGGGAAAGGCGCGGGCGTCGAACCCGCACTCGGGACAGGCGCGCTCCAGCACCCACGTCCAGTCCTTGGTGTCGGGGGTGATGGGCACCGCGGGGACCGTAGCCACCGCCGGAAAAGGCGGTCTACCGAAATGACGCCGGTCGACGGGCCATCTGCGCTAGTCGCCCAGCCCCGCCAGGAGGTGGCGGGCGGCGCCGGCCAGGGCGTCGGTGGCGGTCGAGGCGGGCAGGTCGCCCAGGGCGGCGACCGCGGCATCGACGTGGGAACCGGCTTCGGCCGTCGCCAGTGACACGCCGTCGCCGGCGCGCACCAGCGCCAGCGCCCGGGCCTGCGCGTCGGCGTCGAGCGGCCCGCCCAGGACGGCCCGCAGCTCGTCGCCGTCGGGACCGGCGAGGGCCCGGAGGACCGGCAGGTTGTAGATCCCCTCGGCCACGTCGTGGCCGGCGGGCTTGCCGAGGTCCTCGCCGCTGGCCACCACGTCGAGGATGTCGTCGACCACCTGGAACGCCAGGCCGTACCGCAGCCCGAACGCGGTCAGGGCATCGACCTGGTCGCGGGGCAGGTCCGCGACGATCCCGCCGATGCGGCAGGCGGTCGAGAACAGAGCCGCCGTCTTGCCCTCGATGGCCGCCCGGTAGTCGTCGACAGTGCGGTCCACGTCGTAGGCCAGCTCCAGCTCACGGACCTCCCCCTCGCAGAGCCGGCCGATGGTGGCGGCGAGCAGCGAGGCGACCTCGGTCCCCAGCGAGGACGCCAGCTCCGACGCCCGGGCCAGCAGGAAGTCGCCCGAGAGGATCGCGCGCATGTTGCCCCAGCGGGCGTTGACGCTGGCGACCCCGTGGCGGGTCGCGGCCTCGTCGATGACGTCGTCGTGGTGTAGCGAGCCGACGTGGACCAGCTCGCACGCCACCCCGCCCGTCACGGCGTCGTCGGAGATCATGTCGCCGATCTCGCCGCCGGCGCGGACCGGGCCGGCGGCCGTCGCCGCGGCCACCGCCCCCAGCAGCGGGCGCAGCCGCTTGCCGCCCGCCCTGACGAGGTGCGAGGCCATCTCGTCCATCGCCGGGTCGTCGGACTCGACCGCAGCCAAGAGCCGCTTCTCCACCCTTTCCTGCAGAGCTGGCATGGCCGGCAGCTCGAGCAGCGGGTTGGGGGCGGCCACCGCGTCACGCTAGTGGACCCCCGCGGAAGTCATCGTGGTGGCGAGCCCGAAAGCGTTTCGGGCCAGTAGCGTCGTGGTCGCGGCGCGAGGGGAGGGCGCGCGATGTTCGAGAAGTTCAGCGACCGGGCGCGTCGGGTCGTCGTGCTGTCCCAGGAGGAGGCGCGGCTCCTCAACCACAACTACATCGGCACCGAGCACATCCTCTTGGGCCTCGTCCACGAGGATGAAGGTGTCGCGGCCAGGGCACTCAGGTCGCTGGACGTCAGGCTCGACGCCGTCCGCGGCGAGGTCGAGGAGATCATCGGCCAGGGCGGGTCGCCGCCCTCCGAGCACATTCCGTTCACGCCCCGGGCCAAGAAGGTCCTGGAGCTGTCGCTCCGCGAGGCCATTCAGCTCGGCCACAACTACATCGGGACCGAGCACATCCTCCTCGGCCTGGTGCGGGAGGGGGAGGGCGTGGCCTGCGAGGTGCTGGTCAAGCTGGGTGCGGACCTGCCCAAGGTGCGGGCCCGGGTGCTTCAGCTCGTCGCCGAGAGCTCTGGCCAGGGCACAGGGGGGTGGATCTTTCGTCCGAGCTCGGAGCTCACGGCCGTGCTCGACGAAGCCCACCGTGTGGCGGAGGCCCGGGGGGAAGCCGAGGTCATGCCCATCCACCTCTTCCTGGCGGCGGTCGAGCATCCCGACGGCGCCGCCGGTCGGATGCTGCAGACCGTGGGGGTGGACCCCGAGGACCTCCGCCGCCGGGTGCTGGATGAATCCGATGACGCCCCCGACGACGAATCGGGGTAGGCAATCCGCAAGCTCAGCACGGTCTGTACGGCACCACGCGCGATCGGGTTAAGAAGGCGCCGCCATCGCTCTCCGGCAGCGTCGTGGGGTCGGGTGGGCTGTAGAGTTTCCCCACGGATCCCCCGACTGGCGGGAGGCAAGACTTGTTCGAACGGTTCACCGACCGGGCTCGCCGAGTGGTCGTCCTGGCACAGGAAGAAGCCCGGCTCCTCAACCACAACTACATCGGCACCGAGCACATCCTCCTGGGCCTCATCCACGAGGGCGAGGGTGTCGCGGCCAAGGCGCTCGAGTCGCTGGGCATCAGCCTCGAGGCCGTTCGCCAGCAGGTTGAAGAGATCATCGGCCAGGGTGGCTCGTCGCCCTCTGGGCACATCCCGTTCACGCCCCGCGCCAAGAAGGTCCTGGAGCTGTCGCTGCGGGAGGCGCTCCAGCTCGGCCACAACTACATCGGCACCGAGCACATCCTCCTCGGCCTGATCCGGGAGGGCGAGGGGGTGGCCGCCCAGGTGCTGGTGAAGCTGGGTGCCGACCTGTCACGGGTGCGCCAGCAGGTCATTCAGCTCCTGTCCGGCTACCAGGGCTCCGGCGGACCGGGGCCCGAGAAGGCGGGTGCCACCGCCGGCGGCGGCTCCTCCGAGTCCCAACCCACCGGCTCGCTGGTGCTCGACCAGTTCGGGCGCAACCTGACCCAGCTGGCCCGCGAGAAGAAGCTCGACCCGGTGATCGGCCGGGGCCGCGAGATGGAGCGGGTCATGCAGGTGCTATCCCGCCGCACCAAGAACAACCCGGTGCTAGTGGGCGAGCCCGGCGTCGGCAAGACCGCCATCGTCGAGGGCCTGGCCCAGAACATCGTGTCCAACGACGTTCCCGAGACCCTCAAGGGCAAGCAGCTCTACACCCTCGACCTGGGGGCGCTGGTCGCCGGCAGCCGCTACCGCGGTGACTTCGAGGAGCGCCTGAAGAAGGTGCTCAAGGAGATCCGCACCCGCGGCGACATCATCCTGTTCATCGACGAGATCCACACCCTCGTGGGCGCCGGCGCCGCCGAGGGGGCCATCGACGCCGCCTCCATCCTCAAGCCCATGCTGGCCCGGGGCGAGCTCCAGACCATCGGCGCCACCACGCTCGACGAGTACCGCAAGCACCTCGAGAAGGACGCCGCCCTCGAGCGCCGCTTCGCGAGGATCACCGTCGACGAGCCCACGGTGGCCCACACGATCGAGATCCTGAAGGGCCTGCGCGACCGCTACGAGGCCCACCACCGCGTCACGATCACCGACCAGGCGCTGGTGGCGTCGGCGAACCTGGCCGACCGCTACATCTCCGACCGGTTCCTGCCCGACAAGGCCATCGACCTCATCGACGAGGCCGGCAGCCGGCTGCGCATCAAGCGCATGCAGACCCCCGGCGACTACAAGGACCTCGAGAACGACCTGGCACAGGTGGTCGAGCAGAAGAAGAAGGCGGTCGAGTCGCAGGACTTCGAGGAGGCCGGGCGCCTGCGTGACGCCGAGAAGGAGCTGCTGGCGCGCAAGGAAGCCAAGGAGCGCGAGATCAAGGACTCGGGTGTCGACCTGTTCGACGAGGTCGACGAGGAGGCCATCGCCGAGGTGCTGTCGGTGTGGACCGGCATCCCCGTCTACAAGCTCACCGAGGAAGAGACGCAGAAGCTGCTGCGCATGGAGGACGAGCTGCACAAGCGGGTCGTCGGCCAGGAGGACGCGATCCGCTCGGTCAGCCAGGCCATCCGGCGCACCCGGGCCGGCCTGAAGGACCCCAAGCGGCCCAGCGGGTCCTACATCTTCCTGGGCCCCTCGGGCGTCGGGAAGACCGAGCTGGCGAAGACGCTGGCCGAGTTCCTGTTCGGCGACGAGAACTCGCTGATCCAGCTCGACATGTCCGAGTACATGGAGAAGCACACCGTGTCCCGGCTCGTGGGCTCGCCCCCGGGCTACGTGGGCTACGAGGAGGGCGGCCAGCTCACCGAGGCCGTCCGCCGCAAGCCGTTCTCGGTGGTGCTGTTCGACGAGATCGAGAAGGCCCATCCCGATGTCTTCAACACGCTGCTGCAGATCCTCGAGGAGGGTCGCCTCACCGACGCCCAGGGGCGCTCGGTCGACTTCCGCAACACCGTGCTGATCATGACCTCCAACCTGGGCACCGCCGACCTGCGCAAGGCCAACGTGGGCTTCGCCAGGGCCGACGAGGCGATCTCCTACGAGAGGATGAAAGACAAGGTCAACGATGCGCTGAAGTCCCAGTTCCGGCCCGAGTTCCTCAACCGCATCGACGACACCATCGTCTTCCACGAGCTGTCGACCGACGAGGTAACCCGGATCGTCGACCTGATGATCGCCCGGGTGCAGCGCCAGCTCGAGGGCCAGGGCCTGGGGCTCGAGCTCACGCCCGAGGCCAAGGTCCTGCTGGCCCACAAGGGCTACGACCCGCAGCTCGGCGCCCGGCCGCTGCGGCGCGCCATCCAGCGGATGGTCGAGGACCCGGTGTCCGAGAAGCTCCTCCTCAAGGAGGTGCGCGCCGGCGAGATCGTGGTAGTCGACGCCGAGGACGATCCCGAGACGGGCGAGAGGGTCATCGTCTTCCGCTCGGTCGAGGGGTTCAGCCCGCCGCCGATGGAGCTCGCCGAGGCCGGCGGCTCGCCGCCGGCCGAAGGCTGAGGCAGAGCGCCACTGAACGGCGGCGGGGGGCCCAACCGGCTGGTCGCGGAGGGCCGCTCCTCGGAGCGGCCCTCTCGTCTGCTGCTGGTCGGGGCGCTGGTGGCGCTCACTGCGACCGCCTGTCAGGTGCGGACCACCGTGGCGGTCGACGTGATCGAGGACGGATCGGGGACGGTCACCGTGGCCGTGGGCCTGGATGCCGACGCGCTTCGGCGGCTGCCGGACGTCGACGACGACGGCCGGTCGACCACCGCGGACCTCGCCGGCCTGGTGCGAACCGACGACCTGACGGCGGCCGGCTGGCACGTCAGCGATCCCGAGGGTTCGGCGGCAGACGACGACGGGTTCGTGTGGATCCGGGCGACCAAGCTCTTCGGGACGCCCGAGGAGGCCGGGCGGGTGCTGAGCGAGATCGCCGGCACCGATGGGCCCCTACGCGACCTCCGAGTCGTTCGCGACGACGGCTTCGCCAGGTCGCGGTTCACGTTCGAGGGCACGGCTGACCTGAGCGGCGGCCTCGAGGCGTTCGGCGACGAGGGCCTGGCCGCCGCCCTCGAGGGCGAGGTGCTGGGCCAGGACGCCAGCACCATCGAGGCGGAGCTGGGACGGCCACTGTCGGAGATGTTCTCGTTGGAGGTCTCGGCCGACCTGCCGGGTGACTCGCAGCCCGCGGCCTGGACGCCCGAGCTCGGCGGGGAACCGGTCGAGCTGGCGGCCACCAGCACCGTCCGGGACTGGTGGGTGCTGGCGCTCACGGCGGTGGCGGTGGCGTGTGGCCTGGCGCTCGCAGCTCTGGTAGCGGTGGGGCTGGTCCGGCGCAGCCGGGCGCCCGCCACCGTGCCCGCGATGAGTTCCGACGCGCCGGACGGTCGAACCCCTGACGACGTTCCCACGGAACCCGAGGAGCCTCCCATGCCCAAACGTGACTCGGCGCCGGTCGGCGCCCCCTGCTGGATCGAGCTGTTCACGTCCGACGTCGAGAAGGGTCGTGCCTTCTACCACGACCTGTTCGGCTGGACGTCCGACGAGCCCGCCGAGGAGCTCGGCGGCTACTTCACCTTCTACAAGGACGGCGTGCGTGTGGCCGGCGGCATGCACAACGACGGCCAGTCGGGGGCCCCGGACGTCTGGTCGATCTACCTGGCCTGCGAGGACGCCAAGGTCACCGCCGACGCCGCCAAGGCCAACGGCGGCCAGGTCATGGTCGAACCCATGGAGGTGATGGACCTCGGCAGCATGCTCGTCGTGAGCGACCCCGGGGGCGGCGTCATCGGGGGCTGGCAGCCAGGTACCCATCAGGGCTTCGGCGTGTACGCCGAGCCGGGCACCCCCCACTGGTTCGAGCTGCAGACCCGCGCCTATGACGCCTCGGTCGACTTCTACCGCAGCGTCTTCGCCTGGGACGCTCACGTCGCCAGCGACACGCCCGAGCTCCACTACACGACGTTGGGCGAGGGCGAGTCCGCGCTGGCCGGGATCATGGACGCCAGCGCCTTCCTCCCCGACGGCGTGCCGGCGAAGTGGTCGATCTACTTCGGCGCCGAGGACGTCGACGCCACGCTGGCGCGCATCGTCGAGCTGGGAGGCTCGATCGTCGAGCCGGCGGTGGACACCCCGTACGGACGGCTCGCCACTGCGGCCGATCCCAGCGGCATCGACTTCAAGCTGCTCCAGCCGCCGGCGGATCAAGGCTGATCCCCGGCCGCCTGGCGGCCGATCGCCCCGCCGCGCAGCGACGGCGGGGCCCAGAGCGTCCGGCCCGACCGCCGCCCGCCGCCCCGTGATCGAGTCGGTCTGACGACCGACCTTAGATGTCACACCCGCCTCGTAGGGTGCGGATCGTGGCCAGGGCCAGGACCGTCTACCGCTGCACCGAGTGCGGTGCCCACGCACCCAAGTGGATGGGTTGGTGCACGGCCTGTGACAGCTCCGGCACCCTGGTCGAGGAGCGGGCCCAGCCCCCGGGGCCCGGCCTCGCGCCAGGATGGGGAGGCGTCGGCGGCCCCGTCGACACCAACGTGCCGTCGGTGCCCATCCCCATCGCGGAGGCGGTCGGCGACGCCGCCGAGCCGGTGCGCACCGGCGACGTGGAGCTCGATCGCGTGCTCGGCGGTGGGTTCGTGCCGGGGTCGGTCACGGTGCTCGGCGGCGAGCCCGGCGTGGGCAAGTCCACGCTGCTGCTCCAGGCGCTGGCCGACCAGGCGACACGCGGCTGCACGTGCCTCTACGTCACCGCCGAGGAGTCCGCACGGCAGGTGGCGTTGCGTGCCGAACGGCTGGGGCTGAGCCCGCCGTCCCTGTGGCTCGTGGCCGAGACCTCGCTGCCGCTGGTCCTGCACCACATCGAGACCCTCGGGCCCGACGTCGCGGTGGTCGATTCCATCCAGACCGTGTTCGACCCCGAGATGAGCTCTGCGCCGGGATCGGTCGGCCAGGTGCGCGGCTGCGCGCATCGTCTCGTCGCCGCCGCCAAGGCTCGCGGGGTCATGGTGGTGCTCGTCGGCCACGTCACCAAGGACGGAGGGCTGGCCGGCCCCCGGGTGCTCGAGCACCTGGTCGACACCGTCCTCGCGTTCGAGGGCGAGCGACACCACGCGCTGCGGATGCTCCGGGCGCTGAAGCACCGGTACGGGAGCACCCACGAGCTCGGCCTGTACGAGATGGGTGAGTGCGGGCTCGTCGGCGTGCCCGACCCGAGCGCGCTGTTCCTCGCCGACCGGCAGGCCGGCGTTCCCGGCTCCGTAGTCGCCCCGGTGCTCGACGGGCAGCGGCCCCTGCTGGTCGAGGTTCAGGCGCTGGTGGCGCCCAGCCCGGCGCCCGCGCCGCGGCGCACCACCCAGGGCGTCGACGGCGGTCGCCTGGCCCAGGTGCTGGCGGTGCTCGAACGGCACGCCGCGTTGCCGCTGGGGCGGTGCGAGGTGCACGTGGCGGTGGCGGGGGGCGTCCGGGTGCCGGAGCCCGGCGCCGACCTCGCGGTGGCGCTGGCGGTGGCCTCGTCGGCGCTGGGCCGCCCACTCCCCGGCGACCTCGTGGCGTGCGGCGAGGTGGGCCTGGGCGGAGAGCTGCGCCAGGTGCACCGCACCGAGCGGCGCCTGGGCGAGGCGGCGCGGCTCGGGTTCACGCGTGCCGTCGTGCCCCGGTCGGCACCCGATCCGCCCGAGGGGATGCGGGTGGCCCGCTCGGGGTCGATTGTCGACGCGCTCCGCGTCACCCGGGTGATGCCGGCGCCGCCGTCGCGCGTCGACACCCGAGGCGATGACGATTGCGGCCGGCAGCCCCGGGCACTGGCGCACGGGAGCCGTTAGTCGTTCCCGCCCTCGCCGACGCGTTCGTCATTACCCCGCGCCGGGTGCCGCAGCTGCCAGCACGCGGCGTGCGGACGACTCCTCGTCCGGCCGTGCGACCGGCGCTACCGCAGGGCCTCCCGGCCAGGGCAGTAGCATTGCGACGTGGTTGCCCGGCCCAGCGCGGAGCTCATGGCCGCACTCGCGGCCGTCGCTCCCGGGACCCCGCTGCGTGAGGGACTCGACCGCATCCTCCAGGCCAACAAGGGCGCGCTCATCGTCGTGGGCGACCGCCCCGAGGTCCTCAACATCTGCTCGGGTGGGTTCCTGCTCGACGCCGCCTTCAGCCCCCAGCGGCTGTCGGAGCTCGCCAAGATGGACGGCGCCATCATCCTGGCCAGCGACTCGAGCCGCATCGCCCGCGCCAACGTCCATCTCGTGCCCAACCCCAACGTGCCGACGTCCGAGACCGGTACTCGGCACCGCACGGCGGAGCGCGTCGCCCGCTCCATCAACGTGCCCGTCATCTCGGTGTCGGAGGACATGTCGATCATCGCCGTCTACGTCAACGACGAGAAGCACCCGCTCGAGAACATCCCTCGCCTCCTCACCCGGGCCAACCAGGCGCTGCAGACGCTCGAGCGCTACCGGCAGCGGCTCGACAGCGTCACGGCCGCGCTCTCCGCCCTCGAGGTCGAGGACCTCGTGACCGTGCGCGACGTCGTCAACGTCCTGCAGCGCACCGAGATGGTTCGGCGCATCGCCGACGAGATCAGCGGCGACATCGTGGAGCTCGGCGTCGACGGGCGCCTGGTCGAGCTCCAGCTCGAGGAGCTCATGGGCGGCGTCGACGACGACCGCCGCCTGGTGGTCCTCGACTACTTCAGTCCCGAGTCGGAGTGGGAGGTCGAAAAGGCGATGGCCGCGCTCACCGACATGGGCACCGAGGAGCTTCTCGACCTCAGGGGGGTGGCCGAGACCCTCCACCTGCCCGGCACGTTCGTCGATCTCGACGCGAACGTGCAGCCCCGGGGCTACCGCCTCCTGGCCCGCATCCCCCGCCTGCCCGAGTCGGTGATCGAGCGCATCGTGGGGCGCTTCGGTACCCTCCAGAAGATCATGCGGGCGACGATCGACGACCTCGACGACGTGGCCGGCGTCGGCGAGTCCCGCGCCCGGGCCATCAAGGAGGGCCTGTCCCGGCTGGCCGAGTCGAGCATCCTCGATCGCTATTCGTGATTTCGAGGGGGGCTCCGGCGGAGCCTCTGTCCCCCACGCCCCCCGCCGGCGCTCCGGTGGCTCGAACCGCTGTCGGTCACGTTTGGCAGCCGTTCCGGCGGCGATCGTGTAGAACCCCCGGGCATGCGGATCACCTTGCTTTCGGGGACGCCGGCGGAGATCGCCCGGCCAGACGTGCGCGACCCGTCTCGGGGACTGGTGGTCATCCCCGACGTGGGCGGCCTGCGGCCGTTGTTCGACGACCTCGTGGCGCGCCTGGCGGCGGATCAGGGATGGACGGTGTGTGCGTTCGAGCTGTGGCCCGGGCGCGAGTCGCTGTCGCTGCCCGATCG
>Ga0081538_10002265_pt1 | contig 19037 bp, 16 predicted proteins | sample TabmetS5T2R1_FD_71022 | JGI IMG/M metagenome (GOLD analysis project Ga0081538, IMG submission 71022) | Tabebuia heterophylla rhizosphere microbial communities from the University of Puerto Rico - S5T2R1 | ecosystem: Host-associated > Plants > Roots > Rhizosphere ... | reverse complement strand
GGCAGTACCCGCTCGAAGTTCTCCAAGCGCTTGCGGATCGTGGGCGATGCCGTGTTCCGAGCCCGTCTTCCCGCCGACAGCGATCACCTGACGGGCGTCAGCCGCACGAAGCGCCTGAACGTTCCCTAACCGCTCGGTCCCTTTCCGCCCAGCAGCTCGAGCTCGATCATCTCCCAGTCCCTGGCGAGCTCCATCACGGAGGCGACCTGGTCGCTTCCCCTGATCCTCTCCAGGGAGGCGTCGAGGTCATCTTGGCTTCGCCAGAGCTCCGTCACCCAGATGACGTCGGGCTCCTCCGCCTGGCGGTTGACCAGGTACAGCTCGCAGCCCGGGTCGCCGTCCAGATCCGCCGCTGCCGCGAGCAACAGCTCGGCCAGCTCCTCGCCGCGCCCCTCGCGGGCGACGGCCTTCCCGTAGCGCGCTACTCTGCCCATGCCGCACCGCATGGTACGGCGAGCGAAGAGGGGGGCTTGCGCCCCCCATATCGCTAGAACAGCCTGGTCAGCTGGCCGCGGATCGCGCCGCCGGGGAAATCCGTCGTGTGGTAGTTGACGTAGTGCCCCGCGAGGTTGCCACAGACCGTGGTGGCCTGCTGCTCGGTGATCTCGATCGATTCGAACTGGGTGAACAGGCGCCTATCCGTCGAGCCGCTGAACAGCGTGATTAACACCGGACCGTTCACGCCCGCGGCCCCGGTATGGATGTGGCCGGCGAAGAACGATTCGCGCCCGGGATTGGCGATGATGGTGGTGAAGCTGAGCCTCGTCCCGTCGATGCGCATGAGCGTGGCGCCGCTGGCACGCGAGGTCGACGGGGGCACCTCGTTGCCCGGTTTGAGCACGGCGAACGCCGTGCACTTCGTCGCGGTCTGCGCTCCGGCTGGAGCCGCAGCGACAGCTGCGACCACCACCGCGAGGGCGAGGACCGCGAGCAGCCTTCGGACTGCGAGCACGGGCATCCCTCCTTAAGTCGGGAAATTGGAAACCCTCCCGCGCCGGTGTACGCACACGGCCGCGATTCGGTTCGGCGACCCAGCGATCCAGCCGGCCGCGGGCGGCGGAGCGGTCACCGGCGCCGAGTGCCAGCGCTGCCAGACTCGTCGGCATGGATCTCACTCTTCTGAACCTCGATAGTCCGAGCGAGACGCGAACGTTCGAAAAGGGCCGCTTCGAGACCTACCAAGTGGGGCCGATGACCCTCGGCCGCGCCAGTTACGAGCCCGGCTGGAGGTGGTCCGAGCACGTCGGATCGGCCACGGGGGAGAGCTCGTGCCAGGTCGAGCATGTCGGCGTCGTCCTGAGCGGCCAGGCGGCCGTCAAGATGGACGACGGGACCGAGCGGATCATGAGGCCGGGCGACTTCTTCCACGTGCCGCCAGGACACGACAGCTGGGTGGTCGGTGATGCGCCCTACGTGTCGCTCCACGTCATGGGCAGCGACGCGTACGCTAGGTGAAGCTCATGGCCCGCATAGACGAAATCACGGACGGCATCTACCGGATCTCGACGACCACCGAAGGCGAGGGGTACGCCTTCCAGTTCAACCAGTTCCTGATCGACGACGAGCGGCCCGCGCTCATCCACACCGGGATGCACGGGATGTACGAGGGCGTCCGCGACGCGGTGGCCGAGGTGCTCGATCCGGCCAGCCTTGGCTACGTGATCCTGCTCCACTTCGAGGCCGACGAGTGCGGTGGCATGGACCGCTTCCTCGAGGGGGCGCGGGGCTCGACGCTCGCGTGCAGCGCCTTGAGCAACGACCTCAACCTGAGCGGCTGGAACTACGGCGGACGGGTGGAGGGCCACTGCGACGGCGAGGTGATCGACCTCGGACGGCACAAGCTGCGCTTCCTCGAGACACCGCACGTGCACCACTGGGACTCGATGATGCTCTTCGACGAGACCACCGGAAGCCTGTTTCCCTCAGACCTCTTCATCCAGGCGGGCGACCAGCCGCCGGTCGTAACCGAGAGATCTCACTCTGTTGAACCTCGATAGTCCGAGCGAGACGCGAACGTTCGAGAAGGGCCGCTTCGAGACCTACCACGTGGGGCCGATGACGCTGGGCCGCGCCACCTACAAGCCCGGCTGGAGGTGGTCCGAGCACATCGGATCGGCCACGGGGGAGAGCTCGTGCCAGGTCGAGCATGTCGGCGTCGTCCTGAACGGCCAGGCGGCCGTCAAGATGGACGACGGGACCGAGCGGATCATGAGGCCGGGCGACTTGTTCCACGTGCCGCCCGGACACGACAGCTGGGTGGTCGGCGATGAGCCCTACGTGTCGCTCCATGTCATGGGCAGCGACGCGTACGCTAGGTGAAGCTCATGGCTCGCATAGACGAAATCACGGACAGCATCTACCGGATCTCGACGACCACCGAAAACGACGGGTTCGCCTTCCAGTTCAACCAGTTCCTGATCGACGACGAGCGGCCCGCGCTCATCCACACCGGGATGCACGGGATGTACGAGGGCGTCCGCAACGCGGTGGCCGAGGTGCTCGATCCGGGCAGCCTCGGCTACGTGATCCTGCTCCACTTCGAGGCCGACGAGTGCGGTGGCATGGACCGCTTCCTCGAGGGGGCGCCGGGCTCCACCCTCGCGTGCAGCGCCTTGAGCAGCGACCTCAACCTAAGCGGCTGGAACTACGGCGGACGGGTGGAGGGCCACTGCGACGGCGAGGTGATCGACCTCGGACGGCACAAACTGCGCTTCCTCGAAACACCGCACGTGCACCACTGGGACTCGATGATGCTCTTCGACGAGACCACCAGAAGCCTGTTCCCCTCAGACCTCTTCATCCAGGCGGGCGACCAGCCGCCCGTGGTACACGAGGACCTGGGGTCGGAGATGTGCGGGCTCTACCGCCAGGTGGGCATCTTCGCCCACGAGGAACCGGTCCGGCGCGTGGTCGACCGCGTGGAGGCGCTGGATCCCGACTGGGTCCACGGCATGCACGGCGGCAGCCTGACCCGAGAGGCGTTCCCGCACTACGTCCGCGCGCTGCGCGAGGAGCCGTTCGCCTACCAGGGCAAGCTGCTCGGGCGGCCCGTGGAACAGCTCGCCTAAGGGAGCGTTCGGCGGGACGGCGGTCGGATCGACCGCGGCTAAGGGCCTGCGGTTTCCACCAGGCGCGTCGCCGCCGGCGCCCCCCACCAGCGCTCGAGTCTGCGCACGAACGCCCCGGGCTTGTCGGCGTAGAGGCGCGCACCGAGCTCGAAGGCGCCGGCTTGGAGCTTCGCCCGCCGCCGGTCAACCGGCCCGGCGATCGCCGCGGCCGACGCCGGCGGCCCGTGCTCCTCCGCCCAGTGCAGCAGGACCGCGAGGTCGTGGTCCTCGCCCACGTGCTCGGAGAGAGCGTGAGCCTCGTCCGCGAGCGCGTCCATCACCGGCGGCCAGGCGGGGCGCAGGATCGTCAGGTGGTACCAGAGGTCCTTCACCCGCTTGCGCCACTCGTGCAGGTTCTCCGTGGTCGGCTCCGCGCTGGCGTTCCGGAAGTCCTTCCGGCCCCGCCGGTAGATCCGTTCGGTGCCGGCAGCGACGGCCTCGAAGCCATCCCTGTCGAGTGGCCAGCGCCCGATCCGCCGCCGCGCCGTCGTGAGGATCTCCACGACCTGGACCGAGGCCTGCCCCCCCGTGCCCGCGGACGTCCGGAGCTTGTGGGCCTCGAGCGCTTGGCGCAGATCCCCCGCGGCCGCTTCGGGGATCTCCTCTTCGAGCTTCGCGAGGGTGGCGAGCATCACGTCGGCGTCGCGTATGCCGGAGAGCTCCTGGCCCGCGTCGCGGAAGCACGCGTTCTCCCGCCGGTAGACGTTGCCGCCGATTTCGTCACGAACCAGGCGCACCACCGCGCGCAGCTTCTTCATGTCCTTGCGCGCCTCGTGGACCGCCTCCTCCGGCGAGCTGCCGCTCCTTCCCTCGAGCTCGTCGAGGGCGTGATCGATACGCCCCCGGGCGATACGGGCGATGCCCCTCGGGACCGCCTCCCCCTGTTTCAGTTTGTAGCTGCGTGAACCCATGCAGCAGGAAACCTATCGCTCACGCGCCAGGATCCTCGCCGCCGCCGACGCCGGATCGAGGCGCCGCGCCACCACCTCGTCGAGCAGCTCCTGAACCGACTCGTCTTCCCGCACCTGCGCCTCCAGCGTCCGGCGCTGGCGGGCGGCGGCAAGGGCCATCACCTCGTTCAGCAGATTGCGGCGCCGCCGCTCGGCGAGCGTCCCCTGGTCCTCGATGAACGCCCGGTGCTCGCCGATCTTCTCGACCAGCTCCTCGATCCCTTCGGCCCTGCTCGCCTCGGTTTTGACGATCGGCACCCGCCAACCCTCCTGCGGCCCGAGCGACAGCACGCCCCGGATCTCGCGCACCATCGTGTCGGTGAGCGGGTGGTCAGCCTTGTTGACGACGATCACGTCGGGGATCTCCATGACGCCCGCCTTGAGTGCCTGGATCGAGTCGCCCGAGCCCGGCATCAGCACGAGCACCACCGTGTCGGCGTGATCGATGATGTCAACCTCGGCCTGGCCGACGCCGACGGTCTCGAGGAAGACGTCGTCCCTGCCGCTCGCGTCCATCAGCAAGGCGGCCTGGAGCGTGGCCTCCGACAGGCCGCCGAGGGAACCGCGGCTCGCCATCGAGCGGATGTAGACGCCCGGGTCGAGGAAGTGGTCGGCCAGCCGGATGCGGTCGCCGAGCAAGGCGCCCTGCGTGAACGGCGAGCTCGGATCGATCGAGAGCACGGCGATCTCCCGCCCACGGGCGCGCGCGTTCTCGATCAGGCGTCCGATCAGCGTCGACTTGCCGACACCGGGCGGTCCGGTGAAGCCCACCACCGCGGCGCGGCCCGTCTTCGGATAGACCTCCCGGACGAGCGCCCAGCCCTCCGGATCGTCGTTCTCGACGAGCGAGATGGCGCGCGCAAGGGCGCGCTTGTCGCCCGCGAGCAGGCGCTCGGCGAGATCGGCGGCGGTGCGTCCGGGCGCGGCCACTGGCGGCGAATGCTACGGGCGAGGCTTCTTGGGGCGGCGCCTCAGCGCAGGTGCTCCCCGACGTCCCAGGTCCACAGCTCGACCACGTTTCCGTCGGGATCGTCGACGTACGCGGCGCGGCCGTGGCTTTCCGAGAACTCGATCTCCTGCACCTCCTGCCCGCGCTGCCGCAGGTCCGCAACCGCGGCGTCGTAGTCCTCCTCGGCGATCTTCATCGCGAAGTGCACGTGCAGCCCGCCGCGGCCCCCCGCCAGGCCGACCTGCGGCCGCCACAAACCGATCCGCGTGCGCTCGCCGGCCATCACCCAGATGGCCTCGCGGTCGGGCCAACGTTCGACGACCGGCAGTCCCAGCACACCCGCGTAGAACTCCTCCGCGGCCTCCAGGTCCACGACCTCGAGCACCAGCTCCGACACTCCGGTGACGGGGATCCCGCCGCCCCGCTCGGAGCTCACAGCCCCTCCGCCGGCTCCCAGAGCTCGAAGCGGTTGCCCTCGGGGTCGACCGCCCAACCGAAGCGGCCGACGCCCTCCTGGTCCTGCGTCTTGTCGAGGACCTCGACGCCCGCGATGCGCAGCCGCTCTAGCACGGCGTCGAGGTCGTCGACGCGGTAGTTGAGCATCCACTGCTGGCCGCTCGGCCCGAAGTAATCGGTGTCCATGTCGAAGGGGCCCCACACGAGCGTCCCGGCCGGCGACTGGAAGACCGCGTCCGGCAGCCCGAGATGCTCGGTGTACCACGCCTTCAGGGCGTCCGGATCGCGGGCGCGGAAGAACGTTCCGCCGATGCCGGTCACCTTGCCGCTCTCGCCCATGACGGCGAGCCTATCGCCGGGAGGTCGCCCGCGGGGCGGCTGGGCCGGCCGGGGCGGAGCAACCACTGGACGCTTCGCGGGCCACCGGGCTTCGGCGGCGGGTTTGCGGTTGCGCGGTCGGGGCCCGGGGCTGGGTGAGGAGGGTGGTTATGCGGGCGCCCGGGCCGCTTCGCGGCTGCGCGGTGCGAAGGTCTTGGGCCCGATTGCGCCCCCGGGCCGACGCGTTCGACCTTCTGCGGCAATGAGCAGCGAGCTGCGTCCCTCCTGAAGGGCGGCCCGGGCGCGGGCGCCCGCCCGGGCTGCGCCGGCGCGCTCGGCCGGGGCGGATCTTCGTGCGTTCGTCTTTTTGCTGCATATGGGAGCAAAAGGTCGAACGCGTCGCCCTTGGCGGGCCCGGGGTCCGTCCGTCGCCGCTTCGTTCGTCACGACAACCGCGCGCGAAGGCGACCGGTGCTCGTTCAGCCGCCGCCCCGGTCGGGCCGAACACCGGAACCGACCGGATACGCACTACGCGGCCAAAGGTCGAACGCATCCTCGGGGGCGCTCCACCCCGGACCGGAGACAGCACCGCCGAAGCGCCCTCACGCAGCCCCAGAACGCCGACGGTGGCGGACGGACGGCGGAGATGTTCCCGCGCCGGGACGGACCCCACCTAGAGGCCCGGGGCGCGGCGGCTACTCGTACGCGACGGCCTGCAGCACGTCGAGCTTCGCCGCACGGCGGGCCGGGAAGATCGCGGCCAGCACTCCGGCCAGCGCCGCCAGCACCAGCAGGATGAGCAGCGTTCCTATCGGGTAGGCGAGCTCGAAGCCCTCGTCCGCGAGCGGGCGGGAAACGAGCGCCGCGAAGATGATTCCGAGGATCGTTCCGAGGATCGCTCCGATCAGAGCGGTGATCACCGACTCGTAGCGGACCAGGCGCTTCACCTGCCTGCGCGACATCCCCACGGCGCGCAGGAGGCCCAACTCTCGGGTGCGTTCGTGGATCGACAGGGCGAGCGTGGTCACGATGCCCAGCAGGGAGATCACGATCGCCAGGGCCAGCAGCACGTAGAAGAAACCCACGAGCTGGTTGATCTGTTCCTCCTGGTTGTCCTTCAGCTCCTGCTGGTTGAGCGTGTCGACCGTCGGGTAGCGCCGTTCGACCGTTTGCTTGATCCGCTCCTGCACAGCGTCGGCGTTGGCGCCCGGGGCCAGCGCCACGAACGTCATGCTCGGGTCGCGCGCGCCGAACCGGCTGCGCAGCGTCTCCTGTGTCGTGACGACGTTGCCGAGCAGGTCCGCGTTGTCCTTTACGGTGCCCTCGACCGTCAACATCACGTTGCGTTCGAGCGGGGTGCGGATGGTGAGCCGGTCGCCCACGTCGATGTTGTTCGAGTCGGCCCAGGCGTCGTCGAGCACCGCCCCGCGCGCGGGCAGGGACGAGAGGGTGTCGGGCGAGCCCTGCTCCCAATCGAGCGTCAGCACGTCGGAGACCGTGGCGGGGTCCACCGCCGAGAGGCGGATGTCGTCGCCGTCGTAGACCCCACCCGCGAAGCTCAGCGAGGACACGGTCTCGACGCCCTGCACGCGCTCCGCCTCCCGGGCCGCGCCGGGGCTGATCGGCGAGAACCCGTCGGTGTTCTGTAGGACCAGGTCGCCCTGGAAGTTGCGATCGATCGCGTTGCCGATCGACGCGCTGATGCCGGCCGCGAACACCGTGACGAAGACCACCACGGCGAGGCCGATCATCAGCGCGGCGGAGGTCACCGCGGTCCGGCCGGGTTTGCGCACGGTGTTCTCGCGCGCCAGCCGGCCGGTGATGCCACGCAGCTTCTCGAGCGGCCAGCCGGCCACCGAGGCGAGCGGGCGCACCAGCCGCGGGCTGAACATCGAGACGCCGAGCAGCGTCGCCACCGTGTTCTCGCGCGCCAGCCGGCCGGTGATGCCACGCAGCTTCTCGAGCGGCCAGCCGGCCACCGAGGCGAGCGGGCGCACCAGCCGCGGGCTGAACATCGAGACGCCGAGCAGCGTCGCCACCGCGCCGGCGCCGACGGCACCGGCCGCCGCGCCCGAGTCCCCGAGCACGCCGAACAGCCCGACGGTCGCGAGCGCGAGCCCGCCCAGCGTGAGCAGCGCGGCCACGGCCGTGAACGCCCGCCCGTGGGTGCGACTCTCGGGCAGCTCCGCCTCGAGCAGAGCTGCCATCGGCGAGACGCGCGTGGCGCGCACCGCTGGGCTGAGCGCGGCCACGAACGTGACCACCAGGCCGACCACGATCGCCACGATGATCGTGCGCGGCTCGATCACCGTGCCCGTGTTCGGCAGGTCGATCCCGAAGCTCTTGAAGATGGCGTTGAGCGCGCCGGCGAACCCGATCCCCGCCACCACGCCGAGCGCCGAGCCCAGCACGCCGATGACGGTCGCCTCGAGGAGCATCCCACGCAGGATCTGGCCGCGGCTGGCGCCGAGGGTGCGCAGCATGCCCAGTTCGCGGATGCGCTGGGCGATCGTGATCGAGAACGTGTTGAAGATCAGGAAGCTCCCCACCAGCAGGGCCACGCCGCCGAAGACGAGCAGCACGATGCGGAAGAAGCTGAGGTCTTCCTTTATGTCCTCCGACTGGCGCGCGGCCGCCTGCGTGCCGGTCTCGACGATCACGCGCGGCGGAAGCACCCGGTCGATCCGGCTGCTCAGCTCCTGGGCCGAGACTCCGGACGCCGCCTGGACCGAGATGCCGTCGAGCTCGCCCTCCTTCTCGGTGAGGCGTTGGGCCTCCGGCAGCGTCAGCTGCGCAGTGCCGGCGCCGCCCGAGCTGGTGTCGCCCAGCCGCTGGATGCCGACGATCCGGTAGTTCTTCACGCCGGCGTCGCCGGCGATCCGCAGAGTGCCCCCGATCTCGAGGTCCTCGCGATCCGCGGTCGACTCGTCGATCGAGGCCTCGTCCGCCGTCGTGGGTGGGCGCCCCTGTGTATAGGTGAGAGTCTCGAACGGCTCGGGCGCCGTTGAGGACACGAAGTTGGGCGCGAAGCTGTTGCCGAGTGGGTCACCCTCCGCGTCCACGAAGCGGACAACCGAGAAGATGCCCCCGGCCGCCTTCTCGACGCCGTCGACCTGACGGACGCGGTCGAGGTACCGCTCCGGGAACGCCGGCACGTCGGGCGAGTCGCCCTGGCCCGTGGTGCTCGACGAGATCGCGACGTCGGTGCCGGCGTAGGCCTCGTCGAAGATGTCGTCGAAGGAGCGGTTGATCGTGTCCGTCAGCACGAAGCTGCCGGCGATGAAGGCGACGCCGAGCAGCACGGCCAGCGCGGTCACGAATGCGCGCAGCTTGCGCTGCGCGAGACCGCGGAGCGCGACCTTGGTCAAGCCACTTCCTTCATCAGCTCGATGACCTGCTCGGCCGTGCCGGCGTCGGCGTCGTGGACGATGCGCCCGTCGCGAAGCACGACCAGACGGTCCGCGTAAGAGGCCGCCTCGGGATCGTGGGTGACCATCACCACGGTCTGCCCGAGATCGTCGACCGATTGGCGCAGCATCCGAAGCACCTCCTCGCTCGACTTCGAGTCGAGGTTCCCGGTGGGCTCGTCGGCGAACACCACTGCCGGCTTCGAGATGAGCGCGCGGGCGACCGCCACCCGCTGCTGCTGGCCTCCGGACAGCTCGGCGGGGCGGTGCGTGAGCCGATCGCTCAGGCCGACGGTCTCGACGAGACGCCGCAGCCAGTCCTCGTCGGGCCGCTTCCCCGCGATGGAGAGCGGCAGCACGATGTTCTCCTCGGCCGTGAGCACGGGGATCAGGTTGAAGAACTGGAAGATGAAGCCGAGCTTGTCGCGGCGCAGCCTGGTGAGGTCACCGTCGTCAAGGGTCGTGATCTCGACTCCGTCGAGCTCCACCGAGCCCGCGGTTGGACGGTCGAGCCCGGCCAGGATGTGCATGAGCGTCGACTTGCCCGAGCCGGACGGCCCCATGATCGCGCTGTAGCGGCCGCGCTCGAACGAGGTTGTCACGCCGGCGAGCGCGTCGACGGCGGCGTCGCCTTCGCCGTAGCGGCGGCGGACGTCGGTGGCGGTCACGATCGAATCCATGAGGCCGCAGAGTGGCAGGACAAGGTTGAGCGTGCAGTACGGCTAACCCGCATACTCGAGATGTGACCAGCGCGCCGTTTGGATCCTGGTCCTCGCCGATCGCCGCGGCGGCGGTTGCCCGCGCGGGGGTTCGCCTGGGCGAGCCGGCGCTGGGCGAGGACGGCTCGGCGTGGTGGCTGGAGCGCCGTCCGCTCGAACGCGGCCGGACCGCGCTCGTCCGTGAGGGCGAGGACGTGCTCCCGCCCGAGTTCAACGTCCGCACGAGGGTCCACGAGTACGGCGGCGGAGCCTGGCTGCTCCACGGCGAGACCGTCTTCTTCTCCCACTGGGACGACCAACGGCTCTACCGGCTCGACCCCGGCGGCTCGCCGGTACCCGTCACCCCCGAGGGGCCGTACCGGTACGCGGACGGACGCGCGCTCCCGGACGGCACGGCGATCGTCTGCGTGCGGGAGACGCACGGCGACCGGGAGCCGGTCAACGAGCTGGTGCGCATCCCGGCCGACGGCTCCGGGCCCCCCGAGCCGATCGCGTCGGGACGCGACTTCTACGCCTCGCCACGCCCCAGCCCCGACGGCCGCGCCCTCTGCTGGCTCTGCTGGGACCACCCCAACATGCCATGGGACGGGTGCGAGCTGTGGGTGGGCGGGCGGCGCGTTGCCGGCGGGCCGGACGAGTCGATCTGGCAGCCGGAATGGAGTCCGTCCGGCGAGCTCCACTGGGTCTCCGACCGCACGGGCTGGTGGAACCTCTACAGCGAGGCGGGGCAGCTGACGGACGAGCGGGCGGAGCTCGGCGTTCCACACTGGCTATTCGGCGGCGCGACGTACGCCTTCCTGGAGGATGGAACGATCGCCTGCGTTCGGATCGATCGCGCGGTGGCCCGGCTCCACCTGCTTCGCGACGGACGGCTCGACGACGTCGGACTTCCGTATACCTCCTTCGGCTATCCCTGCCTCCGCGCCGGCGGTCGGCGCCTGATATTCGTCGCCGCGAGCCCGGCGCAGGAGCAGGCGGTGGTGACCTGGAGCGAGACGAACGGCGTGACCGAGCTGCGCCGCGCCGGCGACGAGCCGCTCGACCGCGCCCTCGTCTCGATCCCGCGCGCTATCGAGTTCGAAAGCGGCGACGGCCGCACGGCCCACGCCTTCTACTACCCGCCCGCCAGTCCCACCTTCGAGGGACCAGAGGACGAGAGGCCGCCGCTGATCGTCCAGATCCACGGCGGCCCCACGGCACTCGCGGCACCCGAGCTCGACGCTGCGACTCTCTTCTGGACCAGCCGTGGCATCGGCGTCGTCGACGTGAACTACGGCGGCAGCACCGGCTTCGGGCGCGAATACCGCAACCTGCTGCGTGGAGCCTGGGGGATCGTGGACGTGGAGGACTGCATCGCCGCCGCGCGCCATCTCGCCGGGGAGGGCGAGGTGGACGGCGCCCGGCTGGCCATCCACGGCGGCAGCGCGGGCGGCTACACGACCCTGTGCGCGCTCGCGTTCCACCCGGACGCGTTCGCGGCCGGCGCCAGCTACTACGGCGTGGCCGACGCCGCCACGCTGGCGCGGGACACTCACAAGTTCGAGTCGCGCTATCTCGACCGGCTGATCGGGCCCTGGCCGGAGGCGCGGGAGCTGTACCGGGAGCGCTCGCCGATCCACTTCGCCGACCGCATCCGAGCTCCCGTGCTGCTCCTTCAGGGACTGGAGGACGAGGTCGTACCGCCGGCGCAGGCGGAGGAGATGGCGGCGGCGCTCCGGAACAACCGCGTGCCACACGCCGTCCTGATGTTCGAGGGCGAGCAACACGGCTTCCGGCAGGCGGAGACGGTCATCCGCTCGCTCGAGGCCGAGCTGTTCTTCTACGGCCAAGTGCTGGGCTTCCAGCCGGCGGACGAGCTCGAGGAGGTTCGGCTGTGGAGGAGCTGACGCTCGCCCGACGGGGCGCCTTACGCCCGCAGAAACGTCAGCACCGCCAATACCCGCCGGTGGTCCTCCGGGGCCGGCTGGAGGCCGAGCTTGCCGAAGATGCTCGTGACGTGCTTCTCGACGGCGCGCTCGGTCACGATGAGCGCTTCGGCGATCGCGTGGTTTGAGCGTCCCTCGGCCATCAGCCCGAGCACCTCGCGCTCGCGCGGCGTCAGCTCGCCCAGCGGGTCGTCGCGGCGGGCACGGCCCACGAGCTGCGCCACCACCTCGGGGTCGAGCGCCGAGCCGCCCTCGGCCACTCGCTTGACCGAGTCGATGAAGCGCTCGACATCGGCCACGCGGTCCTTCAACAGGTAGCCCACGCCGCCCGCGGCGTCGCCCACCAGCTCGAGCGCGTAACCCTCCTCGACGTACTGGGAGAGCACCAGCACTCCCGTGTCCGGATGGGTGCCGCGGATCTCGAGCGCGGCGCGCAGGCCGTCGTCGGTGTTGGTCGGTGGCATGCGGATGTCGACCACGGCAACGTCGGGCTTGTGGGCGTTCACCTTTCGCAGCAGGTCCTCGGCGTCACCAGCCTGGGCCACGACCTCGAAGCCCGATTCCTCGAGCAGCCGCACGACGCCCTCGCGCAGCAGCACCGAGTCGTCGGCGACGATCACCCGCACGGGATCCTCGCCGTGACCGTCGTCCCCCGGCCAGCCTCCGACTCGACCTCGAGCCTTCCCTCGAGAATCCCGAGCCGGTCGGCCAGTCCGCGCAGCCCGGTGCCCGCCGCCGGATCGGCGCCGCCGACGCCGTCGTCCTCGACCGCAACCACCACGCGACCATTCTCCTGCTCAATGCTCACTCGTGCATGACTCGCCTGCGCGTACTTGGCGACGTTCGTCAGCGCCTCCGCGACCACGAAGTACGCCGCCAGCTCGACGGCCTCCGGCAGCCGCTCCCTCGGCACCGAATCGACCTCGACAGGCACGGGCGCGCGGTGTGCGAGCGTCTCGAGCGCCGCGGCGAGGCCCCGGTCGCTCAGCACGGCAGGATGGATGCCGCGCGCCAGCTCGCGTAGCTCCTCGAGCGCGGCGTCGAGCTCGTCGCCGGCACTCGAGAGCAGATCCTCCGCAGAGTCGGGCTTGTTGCGCAGGCGCTCCCGCGCCAGTCGCAGGTTGAGCGCGGTCGATACGAGCCGCTGCTGAGCGCCGTCATGGAGGTCGCGCTCGAGGCGTCGTCGCTCCTCGAGCCCGACGCGCAGCATGCGCTCTCGGGACGCCCGGAGCTCCTCCACCTTGGCGCGCAGCTCGGCATCGAGGCGCTCATTCTCGAGCGCGAGCGAGGCCGCAGAGGCGACGGCCTCCACGTGCCCGTGCTGCTCGTCGAGCATCGGGTCGTGCACCAGTGCAGCCACGTACCTCCCGTCGCGCTCGACCCTCGTGACCGCCCGCCCCGAGTCGGGCTTCGGGAGCTCGACGGGCCGGCCGGCGGCGTCGACGAAGCGCTCGTCCCGGGGCAGCCAGTAGGCGAGCTCGAGGGTTGGGTCCCCCAACGCGCGGGCAAGCGCCTCATGCAGCTCGCCACGCTGCGGAGTTTCGTTCAGACGCGCGACGAGCTCGCTGACCGCACCGCTCTGGATCATGCGAGCGCGGATGAGCGTCCCGAGGAAGACGTACGGGACGAGAGCGAGCGGGACGATCGCCACGATCCAGGGCCATTCCTCACCCTGTCCGCCAACCGTCCGGAACACGATGGTGACGATCAGCAGGATCGCGAGCGCAATGCCGGCGGAGTAAACGGGGACTAGGAACCGCCGCTGAGCGGGGGGCGCGCTTCGCCACCGAAGCACGAGTACGACCATCATCGCGCCGATCAGGACTATGCCGGCGAGGTTGACGATCGATCCGAAGGTGTTCACGACCGTCTCGTTGTCGTCGACCAGCAGGACGTTGTCGGGGCAGTCGTCGCAGTCGAGCGACTCGGGGTCGGCGAACAGCCAGAGCGGGAACACGACGATCGTTGTGAGCACGTACGCCGCTCCAACGATCCACCGGTCGGCCCGGCTCTCGAGGCGTCCGGTGGGAAACGCAAGCAACAGGTGAACGGCGACGGCGAAGAAAACCGAGCCCAGGACGTTGCCGAGGGTGAAGACGAGCGGCAGGTCGGAGATGGCGGCGGAAGAGACCAGCCAGACGAAGCCGGTGGCCGCCATGAGCATGCCGACCCGGTTGTCCGGGCGCCGTCCCCACGCAAACAGGCCGACCCCGATGAAGCTCCAGCCAACCAGTAGCGAGCCGGCGGCCCAGGCGCCTCGCAGCTCCAGCAGACCGTTCGTCAGGATCAGCGCCAGTACCGCCAGCCCGAACGCGAACCCCACTGCCGCGAGCGCCCACAGGGCGCGCCGCAGGCTCGTCATCCGACCCTCACAGGAGCGCCTCCAACGCAGCGCCGGACAACTCCGACTTGGGGATGAAGCCGCGCACGTCCTCCCGCTCGGCGAGCGGGCCGAGGTCGTTTACGTCGCGGCTGGAGGTCAGCACGATTGCCGGCGAGTCGCCGTTCGCCGTCAGGCGGGCTGCCACCTCGAAGCCGTCGAAGTCGGGCAGGTGGACGTCGAGCAGGACCACCTGAGGAGCCAGCTCCCGAACGGCGCGCAGCGCGCCCGCGCCGTCCTCGGCCTCGCCGATCACTCGGAAACCCTCGGCCTCGAGCAGCATCCGGGCGCTCGCCCGGAAGCTCGGGTGATCGTCGACAATGAGGACCGTTCTGGCCATCTCAACAGCGATTCTGAACCGGTTTGAGGGTTTGTCCAATACGGATAGCCGCACTCCGGCCCGGCGGACAGCCGGTCCTATGATCAGCCTTCCCGTGGAGAGCGCCGCCGAACCGATTGCCGCGCCGCCGTCGGATCTCCCGCCCGAGATACGCGGCGAGCCTCCGCCGCTGCACGGCGGGCTCCCGACGCTTCTGCTCTTCATGCAGCGCAAGGGCATGCTGAACGCCAAGTACGCGCGGCTGCTCCTGCGGCTCGGGCGGTGGAAGCTGCTGCTCGGCCGGCGGCTCAGCCTCGACGGGCTCGCCTTCATCGGCCCGGGCTGCGCCCTCGAGGTAGGTCGAAGGGGAGCGCTCGAGCTCGGCCGCTGGTCCTGGATCGGGCACGGCTGCAAGATCCGCAGCCACGAGGGCAGCGTCTCGATCGGCGCCAAGACCGTGCTCGGCCAGGAGTGCACGATCAGCTCCTACCAGCACGTGTCGATCGGCCGCGAGTGCGTGGTCGCGGATCGCGTGATGCTGATCGACTTCGACCACGGCATGGTCGAGGTGGAGCGCCCGATCCGCGTGCAGGGCATCTACAAGCGGGACGTGCGCGTGGGCAACAACGTCTGGATCGGGTACGGGGCTTGCGTCCTGCGGGGGGCGACGGTCGGCGACAACGCGGTGATCGGGACGAACGCGGTGGTCACCAAGGACGTGCCGGCGAACGCGGTGGTGGGCGGCGTGCCCGCACGGATCATCCGCATGCGCGACGAGCCGCGGCAGCTGCGCTGGGAATAGCGGCGCGTTCGGTTAGCCGCACTGGACTTGGCCGGTAGGCCGCATTGGAACGGCACTCCCCCCGGGCGATGCTCTTCGCCATGGAATCTCCTCGCAACATTGCAGCGCGCGCCGGAAGGTGGAGCGCACAACATCGAAAGAAGGCAATCCTCGGCTGGCTCACCTTCGTGATCGTCGCCGTCTTCATCGGCGGGTCGATCGGTACGAAGACGCTCGACGACAACGACTACGAGATCGGCGAGTCGGGCCGCGCCGACTCGGCCGTGTCCGACCACTTCCCGGACAAGGAGGACGAGAGCGTCCTCGTTCAGAGCCAGAACGGGGCAACCAATCGCGATCCCGAGTTTCGGGAGACCGTTAGCACCGTCGTCGCCCGGCTGAAGGAAACCAGGGACGTACGGAACGTCGAGAGCCCGTACGCGGCGAGCAGTCAGGGCAAGCTGTCAGAGGACGGCAGGTCGGCCCTGGTCACGTTCGAGATCCGCGGCGACAACGCCGAGGACAAGGTAGGTCCGGCGCTCGACACGGTCGCCAAGCTCGACAAGCAGGAGGCCGGATTCCGGGTCGAGGAGTTCGGCGGCGCGAGCGCGGACAAGGCGCTGAGCGAGGCGTTCGAGGAGGACTTCCAAAAGGCCGAGGTCACCTCGCTGCCGATCACGCTGATCATCCTGATCCTCGCTTTCGGCGCGCTGCTCGCGGCGTTCGTCCCCCTGGTCCTGGCAATCACCGCGGTGGCCGCGGCGATCGGGCTTCTCGGTCCGATCAGCCAGATCTTTCCCATGGAGGAGACCGTCAACTCGGTCGTGTTGCTGATAGGCCTGGCCGTCGGCGTCGACTACTCGCTGTTCTACCTGCGTCGTGAGCGCGAGGAACGTGCCGCCGGGCGCTCCGAGGGCGCCGCGCTGGAAGCGGCGGCCGCCACCTCGGGACGAGCCGTGCTCGTCTCGGGCTTCACCGTCATCGCCGCGATGGCGGGCATGTACCTCGGCGGCGCCGCCACCTTCATCTCGTTCGCCACGGGCACGATCCTCGTGGTGGCGATCTCGGTGATCGGCTCGCTGACCGTGCTGCCGGCGATCCTGTCTAAGCTCGGGGACCGCGTGAACAAGGGCCGCGTGCCGTTCCTGCGGCCCGAGCGCCGCACGGGCGAGCCGCGTGTCTGGGGCTGGGTGCTCGATCGTGTGCTGAGGCGGCCGCTCGCCTCGGTGGTCGCGGCGACCGCCGTCCTGGTCGTGCTCGCGATCCCGGTGTTCCACATCCACACCGCGGACACGGGCGTCGATGGGCTGCCGCGCTCGCTCGAGGTCATGCAGACCTACGATCGGATGCAGGCCGCCTTCCCCGGCGAGCAGTTCACGGCCGACATCGTGCTCGAGGGCAACAACCTGGATCGATCCGAGATTCAGGCGGCGGCCCAGGAGCTGCGCCAGGTGGCGCGCGAGTCGGACCAGTTCTACGAGCCGATCACGGTTGACATGAGCCCCGATGGCGAGGTTGCGGTGCTAGAGGTGCCGCTGGCCGGCACGGGCACCGACGACACGTCGATGGCCGCGGTCGAGACGCTGCGCGAGGACGTCGTACCGCAGGTGCTCCCGTCCGTGAGCGGCGGCGAGGTCGTCGGCGTGAGCGGCTTCACGGCCGGCTCGGTCGACTTCAACGAGCTGATGGGCGAGCGCATCTGGTACGTGTTCGCGTTCGTCTTCGCGATGGCGTTCCTGCTGCTGCTGGTCACGTTCCGCTCGATCGTGATCCCGATCAAGGCGATCCTGCTGAACGTCCTGTCGGTGGCCGCGGCGATGGGCATCGTGACCTACGTGTTCCAGGACGGCCACTTCGAGGACCTCCTGAGCTTCGACTCCACCGGAGCGATCAGCTCGTGGTTCCCGCTCATGCTGTTCGTGATCCTGTTCGGACTCTCGATGGACTACCACGTGTTCATCCTGAGCCGCATCAAGGAGGCCGTGGACCGCGGCGAGTCGACCACGGAGGCGGTCAGCCACGGGATCAAGTCCACCGCGGGCGTGGTCAGCGCAGCGGCGCTGGTCATGGTCGCCGTGTTCTCGATCTTCGCCACCCTGTCGTTCATCGACATGAAGCAGTTCGGCGTGGGTCTGGCGGCCGCGGTGCTGATCGACGCCACGCTGGTGCGCGGCGTGCTGCTGCCCGCCACGATGAAGCTGCTCGGCAAGTGGAACTGGTACCTGCCGAAGTGGCTCGAGTGGCTGCCCAAGGGCCCGGCGCTCGAGGGTGGGCCGGAGCCGCACCGGCGGGAGCGCCTGCCGCTGCGCCCGGAGGCGAAGCCCGCCGAAGCGTAGTCCGCCGCAAAGCTCCCTCCCTCACCCCGGGGCCCGCCAGCTGGCGGGCCCCGGGCGTTGCGGTAGTGAACCGGCGGAGCGCCGCGTTTGCTCGCCGGGCCCACCCGGCCGCCGGCGGGGATCCGGCGCAAGCGTGTCGCTTTGGGGTCCTCCTATGACCCCAATCGACCACGCTAGGCGGGCTCGCCCGGGCAGCCGCGAGGAATCTTCGATCTACCCGTGCGCCCGAGGTCGTTCCCGCGCCCGTCCCGCGCTTAGCTCGGCGCGCCGGTCGACGGGGGCGAGACGACAGGCGGCAGGTCGTCGGCGCTCGCGAAGAGGCCCGCGGCAACGCCCGCGAGCAGCGCCGCGCCGCGGGCGCCGGCCTCGACGACAGGCGGGGCTTCCACCGCGCCCAGGCGGGCCTTCGATGCCCGCACCGCCTCGTCGTGTGCCCAGCCCCCGGTGACGACGATGCGGCGACTCGGACCCGCAACCTGCTCGATCGCTTGCAGGACCGCGCCTACCTCCGCGGCTACGACGTCGACGGCCGCGCGCCATATCGACCCGGCCGTGAAGCCGTCCGGGAGGTGAAGCGGCGCACGCTCCAGCGAGTGCAGCTCCAGCTCGAGCGCGGGCGCCTCGCCGGGAGCGGTGGTGAGCGCGGCCGCTTCGAGCTCGGCGCGGTCGGCGCCGTCGGCGAGCAGCTCGTCGAGGACCTCCTGCAGGGCAATTCCGGACCAGACCCCGCCGAGCAGCGCCTGGCGGTCTTGTCCCACGTGCCAGCCGACCGTCACGCCCGCCGCCACGCTGCGGCGGACCTCCTCTGGGCCCAGCGGCGGGGCAACGACCCGGACGAGCGCCTCGGCCGTCCCACAGGAGTCGAGCACGTCACCCGGAGCCACTACCCCCGCGCCGGCTCCGGCGCAGAGGTGGTCGTGGCCGGCGACGGTGAGAACGGCGCCGCGGGCCTCGGGCAACGCGAGGCCATCCACCGCGCCGGCCGGGGTGCCGGCCAGCACGAGATCGGGCAGCAGGTCATCCGGCAGCCCGGCCCACGCCAGCGCGTCGGCGAACGGTGCCCTCGCGGCCAGGTCGAGCAGTCCCGTGCGAGAGGACAGCGACAACTCGGCGACGTCGGCGCCGCCGAGCCGGCGGACCACCCACTCGCCCACGTTCAGCCAGCGGCGCGCGGCTCGCGCCGGCGGGTGGTGCTGGACGAGCCAGCCGAGCTTCGCCAGCGTGCAAAGCGGGCTGGCCGGCAGGCCTGTGCGCTCGCTGAAACGCTCCGCGCCCAGCTCGGCGGCGATCCGCCGCGCCTCGTCTGCGCCGCGCGCGTCGTGCCAGGCAATGGCGGGGTGCAGCACGCGGTCCTCGGCGTCGAGCAGCACGCCGGCCTCGGCCATGCTGG
>Ga0081538_10002264_pt1 | contig 19045 bp, 15 predicted proteins | sample TabmetS5T2R1_FD_71022 | JGI IMG/M metagenome (GOLD analysis project Ga0081538, IMG submission 71022) | Tabebuia heterophylla rhizosphere microbial communities from the University of Puerto Rico - S5T2R1 | ecosystem: Host-associated > Plants > Roots > Rhizosphere ... | reverse complement strand
GGGGCTGGGGGGGGAGGGTCTCGAGCGCGCGACGAACGGAGAGGCGCCCGCCGTCCCAGCACCTGCACCCGAGCCAGAGCCCGAGCCGGAACCGGCGGCCCCCAAGCAGACCAAGCAGGGTGGACACAGCGGCCGCCTCCTGCTGCGCATGCCGCGGGCCCTCCACGACGACCTCGCCGACGCGGCCGAGCGCGAGGGACTAAGCCTCAACCGCTTCATCACCGGCACGCTGACCGCCGCGATCCAGGGGCAGCGTTCGCGGCCCGGCGAGCCGCGCGAGGAGTCGGACTCGTCCGGGTTCGAGGCGCGCGAGGTGCCGCGCTGGCTGCCCGCGGCGATCGTGGCCAACATCGTCGTGGTGGTGGTCGCCGCGGTCGTGGCGATCGTGCTCCTGGTGATCGCCTGGCAGAACGGCTGGTAGCTCAGCCGGTCGCGGGCTCGAGCACCGGAGCGCGGCGCTCGCGGAAGAGCAGCGCGAGGGTCGCTGCCGCCACGAGCAGCAGGCTGAGCACGGTCAGCGGCAGCTCGAAGCCGCCCGTGGAGTCCTCCGCGATCCCCGTGAAGGCCGGCCCGGCGAATCCACCCAGGTTGCCGATCGCCGCCACCAGCGCGATCCCGGCCGCCGCGGCGCTGCCGCTGAAGAGCGCGGTCGGGAACGCCCAGAAAACGGGCAGCGCCGACAGGAGCCCCACCGCCGAGATCGTGATCGCGACCACGAGCAGGACCGGCGACTGCGCGTGCGCGGTGAGCAGGCAGCCCGCCGCCCCGATCAGGACAGGGACGATCACGTACGGCCGCCGGCTCGGCGCCCGCTCGGCCCGCGCGGCGAGCAGGAGCATGGCGGCCGTCGCGATCCCGTACGGGATCGCCGCCAGCACACCCACCTCGAAGTCGCTGTAGCCGGTGCGGTCCTGCACCAGGTCGGGCACGAAGAACGTGAGCCCGAAGCCGGCTGCGAGCATGACGAAGTTGACCAGCGAAAGCAGCCAAACCTGGCCGCTCCGGAGCGCCGCGCGCAGGCCCTTCGCGTCGGTCGTCTCACGCAGCTCGTGCTCGCGCGCCACCTCGGCGGCCAGAAAGTCCCGCTCGTCGGCCTCGAGCCACTCGGCGTGGCTGGGCCGGTCGTCGAGGAAGCGCAGCGTGACCCAGCCGAGCGCGATCGCCGGAAGCCCCTCGATCAGGAACAGCCACTGCCAGCCGTCGAGGCCGAGGAACCCGTCGAGCTCGAGCAGGCCGCCGGAGAGCGGACCCCCGGCAACGTAGGCAACCGATATCGCGGTGAGGAAGAGCGCCAGCACGCGCGTGCGCTCGCGTTGCGGGAACCACCAGGTGAGGAAGAGGATGATGCCCGGGAAGAAGCCCGCCTCGGCCGCGCCGAGCAGGAAGCGCAGGACGTAGAAGGCCGCCGCGCTCTCGATGAACATCGTCGCGGCGGACAGCACGCCCCAGACGATCATGATCGCGGCGAGCCAGCGGCGGGCGCCGAAGCGCTCCAGCGCAAGGTTGCTGGGCACGCCGAACAGCACGTAGCCGATCGAGAAGATCCCGGCGCCGATGCCGAAGATCGTGTCGCTGAAGGCGAGGTCGTCCTCGAGCTGGAGCTGGGCGAACGACACGTTCACGCGGTCGAGGTACGCGACCACGTAGATCAGGAACAGGAACGGGATGAGCCGGCGCCTGGCCTTGCCGAAGGCGCGCTCCTCGAGCGTCACGCGCCGACTCTAAACCGGTCAGTCGACCAGGATCTTGAATGCGGTTCGAAGCTCGTCGGCGTCGCCCGCGGTCCCGCTGACGATCGCCGCCAGCGGCTCCAGGTAGGGCTTGGCGCTCTGCCAGTCGGGGTCGTCGCGCGCCTCCGACTCGACGAGGTCGAGGACGGGCGCCACGGCCAGGTACAGATTGACCGCGTAGCCGTCGATCGACTGGGCGGCTCGCTGGAACTCCGGTGAGTCGCCGAGTCGTTGTGCCGGCGCGACCGCATCCTCGGCCGCGACGGAACCGTAGGCCACCACAAAGCGGTCGTCGCGCTGGAACACGTGGACCGGCGCCGGAACGTCGCTGTCACGGAGCGTGACGCCCCGACCGCCCCCGGGCGCCGAGTACGGCTCGACCCTGGTTCCGGGGCTGCGTCGCGAGAGCTGGCCGAGCCGCGAGATCAGCCGTGCCGAAGCGGCCGGGTCGGTCGTCTCGATCACGATGCCGCCGTTCAGCCCGGTGACGCTCGTGCCACGCACGAACACCGCGAAGTCGCCCATCCAGGCGAGCAGGTCGCGGTCCAGGTCGAGGCCGGTGGCCGAGCGGAACTGGCGCTCGACTGCGCCGCGCCCGCCGACGCCCGCGCCGAAGGCGTCGACGTAGTAGTCGATCACGTCGCCGAGGTCGGGCTGCGCGAGCGCGAGCCACGAGTCGGCCGGCAGCTCCTCGACGAGGGCGCTGCCCTGGCCGAAGAACGGCAGCGACTTGGCGAGCGAGGCGGGAGCGTCCGCCTCGACCGTCACACCGTCGCGATCGACGTCGAAGGTCGCGACGACCGGGTCCTTGAAGAGATCCCGGAACTGCCCCAGCGGCACACCCCCGGGCGCCTGCTGCAGACTCTGCGCCAGAGCGGGCGAGTTGACGTAGACGAGGCCCAGCCGATCCTCGGCGAGATCGGCGGTCGCCTCCTCGTAGCGCTCGTCGTCGGACAGCGGTGAGCCGCCGTCCGAGGTATCGACGGCGGCCTTGAAGCCGCGCTCGCTTCCGACCACGAGGAAGCCGTCGACCACCCCGCCGGCAGCGTCGCCGCCAACCAGGTAGTCCACGCCCTCGTAGCTCTTTTCGCGCCCCTGGCCCTCGAGAGACTTCTCGAGCGCCTCGAACGCGGCGTCCTCGTCGTCCGTGGCGATCAGGCCCGCGCTCGCCTGCGCATTCGCCCCGCCGACGAAGGCGGCCGCCGTATCGCCGAGCCAGGGCTCGACGTCCTCCTCGAAGCTGATCGGCGCGTCCGACTCGCGCAGGCCGTCCTCGATCAGGCTGCGCAGCCGCTCGCCGGCGCTCCCCTCGCCCGGGAACTTGCCGATCAACTCGTCGATCGCCTGTTTCTGGTCGCCGGACGGATCGAGGTCGACTTCCGCGTACACCCACGCGCCAGCCGGCGCGAGCGACGTGGCGCTCGAGGCGGCTTCGTCGTCGCCACAGCCTGCTGCGACCAAGACCGGGATGGAAACGAGGGCGACGAGCAGTGCGAGTGTGCGCATAGAGCAAGTATCGGACGATCGGGAGGCAGCTAGAGCCGCACGGTAGCGGCCTTCACGCGCCTGGCATCGTGCGCGTCCACCAGTGCGACACACAAGGCCAGGTCCTGGATCGCGAGGCCGGTCGAGTCGAAGAGCGTGATCGCCGCCGGTGCGGAGCGCCCCCGGGCCGCGCCGGTCAACACGGCGCCGAGCTCCGTGACCCGTTCGCGCGTCACGAGCCCCGCCTCCACCGCGCCGGTCAGCTCGCCGCCGTGGCTCGCCTGCGTCCACTCGTCGCAGAAGAGCTCGGCGCGCGCGACCGCCTCCGGCTCGGCCTCCGCCTTGCCCGGTCCGTCCGCGCCCAGCATGTTGAGGTGAAGTCCCGGGCGCAGGTCGCGCTGCCTGACGACCGGCACCGCGCCCGGGGTCACGCAGGTGACGACGTCGCAAGCAAGCGCTTCGTCGAGCGCTCCCGCCTCCCAGCCGAGCTCACCGGCGAGCGCCCCCGCAGCCTCGGGATCGGGATCGAAGCAGACCCCGGGCCCGTACTCGGCCGCGGCGAGGCAGCGCGCGGCCCACGTGCCGTGGAGCCCGCAGCCGACGATGCCCACGCTGCTCGCGTCCTCGCGCGCGAGCTCCTGGGCCGCGACGGCGGCGACCGCGCCGGTCCGCAGCGCGGTGATCGAGCGCACGTCGACGAGCGCGAGCGGGCGTCCGTCCTCGGCCGACGAGACGCAGATCATCCCCATCACGACCGGCAGTCCGGCAGCAGGGTTGCCCGGGAATGACGTGACCCACTTGAGGATCGCGAGCCCGGCGCCCTTTGCGGGCATGGCACGGAAGTCGCCGTGCGGCGCGGCATCCAGGTAGGTCTTGGGCGGCATCACCCAGTTACCGCCGGCGTACTGGACGAAGCCGTCGCGCACGCGCTCGATCGCGTCGGCCGGAGAGATCGCGTCGAGCACGGTCTCCTGCGGGAAGACGGGTATCTCGGGCACGCCCGACTACGCTATCCGGCCCGTGACGCGCAACGGCAAGCAGCGCCCGGCACGCCCGCGCATCGAGGTGCGCCAGTCGGCCTCGCCCGAGGAGGCCGCGGCGATCGCGGCAGCGATCGAGCAGTTCCTGCGCGACACCGCTCCTCCTCCCGCCCCGGCAGGACCATCCCTGAGCCCGTGGAAGCGCGCCGGCCTGCTCGAGGGCACGCGCCGCGATGCGGCCGGACCCTCGCCGTGGGGCGACCAGATCCACTGGGGCGGCTGAGCGCGCGACCGGATCCGCACCTCTTTCGTAGAGTGGCCTGCCGATGGCAGACGCAGCGATTGAGGTACACGAGCTAAGAAAATCCTTCAAGGACGTGCACGCGCTGGCGGGCATCGACCTCGAGGCCCCGGTGGGAAGCGTGCTCGGCCTGCTGGGCCCGAACGGGGCCGGCAAGACCACCGCGGTGCGCATCATGACCACCTTGCTGCCGCCGGACGGCGGCACGGCGCGCGTCGCCGGCTTGGATGTGGTCAAAGACGCCGCGGCGCTGCGTTCGAAGATCGGGCTGGCCGGTCAGTACGCGGCCGTCGACGAGAACCTGACCGGCCGAGAGAACCTCGAGATGGTCGGCCGGCTGTACCACATGGGCCGCGCCGCTGCGGGCGAGCGCGCCGACCAGCTGCTCGAGCGCTTCGAGCTCTCCGACGCGGGCGGCAGGCTCGCGAAGACCTATTCCGGCGGCATGCGGCGCCGGCTCGACCTGGCCGCCGCGCTCGTGGTGCGCCCGCCCGTGATCTTCCTCGACGAGCCCACGACCGGGCTCGACCCGCGTAGCCGGCTCTCGCTCTGGGAGACGATCGAGGCGCGGGTGGCGGCCGGCACGACCGTGCTTCTCACCACCCAGTACCTGGACGAGGCGGATCGCCTCGCCGACCGGATCGCCGTGATCGATCACGGCCGTGTGATCGCGGAAGGCACCTCCGACGAGCTGAAGAACCGCGTCGGCGGCGAGCGGCTCGAGGTCACGCTCGCGGATGGCTCCTCCACGGACGCCGCCATCGAGGCGCTCGTCCCGCTCGCCGAGGACCGACCGAAGTGCGAGGGCGGCGTGCTCGCGCTGCCGCTGGGCCGCGGCCGCGGTGGGATCGCCGAGGCGGTCCGCAGGCTCGACGGAGCGGGCGTCGGCATCGAGGACATCGCTGTGCGGCGACCCACGCTCGACGATGTCTTCATCACGCTCACCGGCCACGCCGCCGAGCCGGAGGAGGAAGAGGAAGAGCGGCGTGAGGACGAGCTCGAGGAGCGCGCGGCGTGAGCGCTTTCGCCTACGCGGTCTCCGACACGGCGGTCATCGCGAAGCGCAACCTGCTGCGCATCCCGCGCCAGCCGGACCTGTGGGTCTCGTTCACGATCCAGCCGATCATGTTCGTGCTGCTGTTCGTCTACGTGTTCGGCGGCGCGATCCAAACGCCGGGCTACGACTACGTCGACTTCCTAATTCCCGGCATCGTGATCCAGACGATGTCGTTCGGCGGGTTCGTCACCGCCATCGGGCTCTCCGACGACCTGCGCAAGGGCCTGATCGACCGCTTCCGCTCGCTGCCGATGGCGCGCTCGGCCGTGCTCGGCGGGCGCACGCTTGCGGACGTCGCGACCAACGCCATTTCGATCGCGGTGATGGTCGGCGTCGGTCTGATCGTCGGGTTCGCGTTCTCCTCGAGCCCGATCGAGGTGATCGGCGGCTTCGCCCTCTGCATCCTGTTCGGCTACGCCTTCTCGTGGATCTTCGCGTTCGTCGCTCTGAGCACGAACTCGGCGGAGGGCGCGCAGGCGCTCGGCTTCATGCTGATCTTCCCGCTCACGTTCGCGTCGTCCGCGTTCGTGCCGCCCGAGTCGATGCCCGCCGCGGTCCAGGCGTTCGCCGAGGCGAACCCGTTCTCGACGGTGGTCGACGCCCTGCGGGCGCTATGGGTCGACGGCCCCGCGGGCAACGACGTCTGGGCCGCCGTCGCCTGGTGCATCGGGCTGATCGTCGTATTCGCCTCGCTCGCGGTGTACCGCTACCGGCGAGCGGTGAGCTCCTAGGTCGGGGGACCTTCCGCCCGTGACGGTGCACGAGCGGGAGGAAGAGCTCGAGCTGCTGACCGAGGCCCTCGACGGGGCAGCGACGGGCGCGGGCTCGGCGCTGCTGCTCGAGGGCCCCGCGGGGATCGGCAAGACCACTGTGCTCGGGGCGGTCACGGCGGTCGCCGACGAGCGGGGACTGCTCACGCTCCGTGTGCGCGGCAGCGAGCTCGAGCGCTCGCATCCCTTCGGCGGCGCGCGGCGCCTGCTCGCGCCGGGCGCACCGCTGCTGGGCGAGCGCAGCTTCCGGGGTCAGGGGGCGGCGGCCAGGGCGGTACTCGAGGACCTCGGCCCGATCGGCTCACAGAGCCCGGCGCAGCCCGAGGAGGCGCGTCAGCTTGGCCTGATCGCGGTGATCGGATCGCTCTGCGACGAGCGCGGGCCGGTGTTGTTGGCGGCCGATGACGCGCATTTGCTCGATGAGCCGACGCTCGACGTGCTGACGATGCTGTGCGTGCGGCTCGAGGAGCTGCCGCTCGTGCTGGCGGTAGCCGCGCGCACGGGCGCCGAGGAGTTGCGGCCGCCGCTTGCGCGACTCGCCGCCGAGGGCGCCGTCCGGCGCCTGCCGCTCGCGCCGCTCGGGTCGGCCGGCGTCGAAGCGGTCCTCGAGCAAACGCTCGGATCGGCGGTGGATGCCGAGCTCGTCGACGCGTCCGTCGAGGCCACGGGCGGGAACCCGTGGTTCGTGACCGCGCTGGCCGGCGAGCTTGCACGCGCCGGGCCCGGCGCCATCGGGGCAGCCGAAGTGCGAGCGTTGGCGCCGCATGCGATCGCCGGGGCGGTGGATGCGCGCGTGGCGGCGGTGCGCGACGGCCCGGCGCTCGCGCGAGCGCTCGTGACGCTGGGCGAGCAGGCGGAGCTGCGTCAGGCCGCGACCCTCGCCGGGCTGTCGCTCACGCGCGTACTGGAGGTGCGGGATGAGCTGATCGCGGCCGACATCTTGCGCGCGGACGAGCTGCGCTTCGCGCACGCGATCATCCGCGACGCCGTGGCCAGCGCCGTAGCGCCGGGGCGGCAGGCGCTCGATCACCGCCGCGCCGCCCGGCTGCTCGCCGACGAGCGGGTCTCTTGCGAGCGCGTGGCCGCGCACTTGCTCGACAGCGAACCCGCTGGCGAAGACTGGGCGGTGGATCAGCTCGTCGAGGCGGCGGCCGAGGCGCGCGAGCGCGGCGCGCCCGCGGTCGCCGTGCGCCTGCTCGAACGAGCTCGCGCCGAGGCACCCGGCGGCCCCCGACGGGCCGAGCTGCTCTCCCGACTCGGGACGGCCGAGCTCGAGGCGGGGAAGGCACCGGCCGCCGTCGAGCACCTCAGCGAGGCGCTCGCCCTCGGCGGCGATCCCGACGTCGACACGGTCCGCCACCTCGCCCAGGCGCAGGCATCGGCCGGCCGTGTCGACTTGGCGATCGGGACGCTCGAGCAGATGCTGGACGGCCACGCTCTTTCCAGTTCCGGCCGCGCCGCGCTCACGGCCGACCTGGTCGTGCTCGGCACGCTCGGCCCAGAGGTCGGTGCGCGCTCGCGCGGGCGGCTCGACGCGCTGGGCGAGGTCGACGACGCCACGCCGGAGGGCCGTCTCGTGCTGGCCGCCCGCGCGCGCGTACTCACGACCGAGGGCGACGACCTCGAGCGCACGGTCGAGGTCGCCGAGCGCGCGCTCGGCGACGGCAGGCTCGCCGCCGAGAGCGTCGTGTGGGTCGCCTGGTCCTACGCGACCTACGCGCTGGTCACGGCCGACCGCCTTGAAGCCGCGGTGCGCGAGGTGGACCGCTCGCTCGAAGCAGCGGTCGCGCGCGCATCGGTGGGCTGGTACTGCACGGCGCTCATGCTCCGCGCCGATGCGCTCCTGCGCTGCGGGCCGGTCGATCGCGCGCTCGCCGACGCGGAGACCGCCGTGCAGGCGGCGCTCGACCACCAGCTGCAGCCGCTTCCCACCTCGGTCGCGTTCCTCGCAGGCGCGCGCCTCGAGGGTGGCGATGCCGACGCGGCCGCGCGCACCTTCGCCGAGCAGAACCTCGACGGCGAGCTCGTCGACCACATCCTTTACTTCCCGCTTCTCTACGAGCGCGGCCGTGCCCGGCTCGCCCGCGGCGACACCGAGGCGGGCGTCGAGGACCTGCTCGAGCTGGGCGAGCGCGAACGGCGCTGGAGGGCGGCCAACCCCGGCGGGTACCCGTGGCGCGTGGCCGCGGTGCGCGGGCTGCGGCGGCTCGGGCGCCACGAGGAGGCGCGCGCGCTCGCCGCCGGGCAGGCCTCCGAGGCCGAGCGCTGGCCGTCGGCACGGGCGCGCTGTCTCGCCGAGCTGGCGCTTGGGCTGGCCGAGGACGACCGGGCCCGCGCCGAGGCGCACTTCGCGGCGGCCGCCGCAATCGACGAGCCGGCCACCGCGCTGCTGCGAATCGAGGCGCTCGTCGAGCTGGGCCGCACGATCCGCCAGCGCGGCGAGCGGGCACGGGCCCGGGCGCCGCTACGCGAGGCCTTCGAGGCGGCGGAGGAGCTGCGGGCCTCGCGCCTCGGCGCCGAGGCGGAGACGGAGCTGCGGGCCGCCCGCGGGCGACCGCCGAAGCGTACGCACGCAGACGACGAGCTCACGCCGAGCGAGCGCCGAATCGCGGAGCTCGCCGCGTCGGGTTCCTCAAACCGCGAGATCGCGGCGTCGCTGTTCCTGTCCGTTCGGACGGTCGAGACCCACCTCACGAGCGCCTACCGGCGGCTCGGGATCGCGTCGCGTCACGAGCTGAGCGACGCGCTCGCTCAGGGTGCGCCGGAGGCGGCGCACGCGCCCGGCTCCTGAGCTCGGCCGCGCCGGCCGGTTCCGATCGAGCGCGCGAGCGGCCATGACACCGAGCACGGCCCTCATGGCGCCACACAGACGGCGTGGACGCGCATCAGCGCCTCCTCCGGGGTTGTGTTGATTCCGATCGCGAGCCATCCGGTCGGAGTCTCGCCGTCGCGCGCCGGGCCGTTCCCGACCGCCGGCTCGTCCGACAGCACGCCGGAGCCCCCGCGACTGCCTGACTCGATGCCGGCGCCGCCGCCCACCGCACGCTCGCCGGGGTTGCACTTGGCCACCGCGGGAGTCGCCTCGGGGTCCCTCGGGGCAACGGGGGGCTCGACGCCCGGGATCGGCACCTCGATGCGCCGCACGACGACGCTCGTCGGGCCGGCGGGGCCCTGTGGCCCCGGGTCGCCCTGCGGGCCTTGCGCCCCGACAGGTCCGGCCGGACCGGCCACCAGCTGGCCGGGCTTGAAGTCCTTGGCGAGCAGCGAGCGGTTGTCGATGTCGGCGCTCTTCACCGTCTCGTTCTTGAGGTCTTTGCCGGTGACGGTGCCGTTCTTGATGCTGCTGCCGCTGATCTGGATCGCCGCGTAGGAGCTGCCGCCGAGCGCGACGAACAGCGCCAGCATCGCGACCGCGCTGCTGAATGTGGGGCGTGGAATTCTCATGCGCCCCAGCCTGCGATTGGCCGAGCGCCTTCGCATCGTGGTCAACCCGTAACCGCTTACTGCCGATAATGCTTAAACCCAGCCGGGTTTTGGTACTTTGCAGTCGACGCAGACGGCGCCCCGGATACAGCGGAGAGGAATCGACCACCAATGGAACCCGTCTCGCTCGAGACCCCGAAGGAGCAGAAGGGCAAGGGCAGGAAAGGCTCGCTCGAGAATCCCGAGGTTTACGAGAACGTCCCGGGACACGTCATCCCGATCATCGCCCGCGAGTTCGACGACTTCGACAACGAGGCCGAGAAGTTCCTCGCGGGTGACACGCCCGAGGACGAGTTCATCGGCTTCCGCCTGAAGCAGGGGGTCTACGGGCAGCGCCAGGCGGACGTTCAGATGATCCGCATCAAGCTGCCGATGGGCGGCGTGACGCCGGACCAGATGGACACGTTCGCGGACGTGATCGAGGAGTACGCGCCCCTCAACAAGGGCCACATCACGACGCGGCAGAACATCCAGATCCACCACGTGCCGCTACGCGACGCGGCCGAGCTGATCCGGCGCATCTCGGACGCCGGTCTCTCGTCACGCGAGGGCTGCGGCAACACCGTCCGCAACGTGACCGGCGACCCATGGGCCGGGATCACCGAGGGCGAGCTGTTCGACATCACCCCCTACGCGGGCGCGTACGTGCGCTACTTCGTGCGCCACCCCACGACGCAGCTGATGCCGCGCAAGGTCAAGACCGCCTTCACGGCGACCGACGAGGACCGCGCGATCACGGGTATCCACGACATCGCCTTCATCCCGCGGGAGCGGGACGGCGTTCGCGGCGTCGAGATCCGCGTCGGGGGCGGCACCTCGATCATGCCGCGCGTCGCCCCCACGCTGTACGAGTTCGTCGAGCTCGACAACGGCGACTACCTGAAGGTTTCGGAGGCGGTCTTCCGCATCTTCGACCGCCAGGAGTGGCTGCGCGCTAACCGCGCGCGGGCGCGCATCAAGGTGCTGATCGACAAGATCGGGATCGACGCCTTCCGCGAGCTGGTCGAGGAGGAGCTCCAGGGTGACTGGGTCGCAGAGCGCGACTTCGATCCGGCGCCGCTTCTGTTCGAGCACGACGAGGAGGCGAACGCCCCGCATCCGCTCGCCCATTACGCCCAGCCGAACGGCGACGGCTCCGAGTTCGAGCGCTTCCGCGCCTCGAACGTCGAGCCGCAGCGCCAGACGGGCTTCTCGAGCGTTCAGGTGCGCGTCGTGCGCGGAGACCTCACGCCAGAGCAGCTCCGCGGGCTAGCGCAGATCATGCGCGACTACTCGGGTGGCTACGCCCGCACCACGGTCGAGCAGAACCTGGTGCTGCGCTGGGTGCGCGACGAGTCCGTCTACGAGGTTTGGCGCGCGCTCGACGAGCTCGGGCTCGGCGAGGCCGGCGCCGGCACGATCGTGGACACCGTCTCGTGCCCCGGCACCGACTCGTGCAAGCTCGGCATCACGAGCTCGATGGGCCTCAACCGCGCGGTGATGGAGCGCATCGAGTCGATGAACATCGACGACCCGCTCACGAGACGAATCCACATCAAGATGTCCGGCTGCCCTAACGGCTGCAGCCAGCACCACATCGCCAACATCGGTTTCTACGGCGCGTCGATCAAGGTCGGCGAGCACACGATTCCCGCCTACGTCGCGCACATCGGCGGCCACTACGAGGGCGGCGAGGTGCTGTACGGCGCGCGACTCAAGGTGCGGCTCGCCGCCAAGCGCGTGCCCGAGGCTGTGGAGCGCTGGATCCGCATGTACGAGGCCGAGCGCGAGGAGGGCGAGGAGTTCAACGCCTACGCGGAGCGGGTCGGCACGGCGCGCTTCGAGGAAGAAGCGCGGCCGCTCGCGCTCCCGATCGAGTTCAGCCTCGAGAACATGAGCCACTTCATCGACTGGCAGCGCAAGGAGCCCTTCCAGGTCATCCGGGGTGAGGGCGAATGCGCGGTCTAGAGCTCCGAGCAGAGGAAACGCTGCGAGAGGCGGTCGAGCGCCACCACCCGCGGCTCGTGATGGCCTGCTCCTTCCAGAAGGAGGAGACCGTCCTGATCGACTTGCTGATGAGGGTCGAGCCGTCGGCGCGGGTGTTCACGATCGACACCGGCGTGCTCTTCCCCGAGACCTATCAGGTGTGGCGCGAGATCGAGGACCGCTACGGGCTTGCCATCGAGGTCATGGACGCGGGGCCGCCGAACGGCACGCCCTGGAGCGCCGCCAACTGCTGCGGCGCGCGCAAGGTGGAGGCGCTCGAGCTGGCGCTGAGCGGCGTGGACGCCTGGATAACGGGAATTCGCCGCGAGCAGTCCCCCACAAGGGCTGACGCGGAGAGCGTGGAATGGGACAGCACGCGTGGGGTATGGAAGGTCAATCCGCTCGCGGAATGGACATCCGAAGACGTGTGGCGCTATGTCTCCGACCACGAACTGCCCTACCATCCGCTGCACGACAGGGGGTATGAATCCATCGGATGCGCTCCCTGCACGCTGCCCGGCAATGGCCGCGAGGGCCGTTGGGCAGGGCAGGAGAAGACCGAGTGCGGTCTTCACGTTTAAGCGCCATCCGTTAACTCCGCGCCCATGAGCACCATCGAGTTCCCGCGTATCCTGCCGCCCGACGAGGCGATGAATTACGAGATTCCCCACCTGCGGGCCATTGAGTCCGAGGCCATCCACGTGATCCGTGAGGTGGCAGCCGAGCTCGAGCGCGGGGTGCTGCTCTTCTCCGGCGGCAAGGACTCGGCGGTGCTCCTGCACCTGGCGCGCAAGGCGTTCTGGCCGGCCGCGCTGCCGTTCCCGGTGATGCACGTCGACACCGGGCACAACTTCCCCGAGGTGATCGAGTACCGCGACCGAATGGTCGACGCCCTCGGCGCGAAGCTCGTGGTCGCGTCTGTGCAGGAGTCGATCGACAGCGGCCGCGTCGTCGAGGAGAGCGGCCCGCGCGCCTCGCGCAACCGGCTCCAGTCCGTGACGCTGCTGGACGCAATCGAGGAGCACGGCTTCAAGGCCGCCTTCGGCGGGGCTCGTCGCGACGAGGAGCGTGCCCGGGCGAAGGAGCGCATCCTCTCGTTCCGCGACGACTTCGGCCAGTGGGACCCCAAGGCGCAGCGCCCGGAGCTCTGGAACCTCTACAACGGGTTCATCAAGCCGGGCGAGCACGTGCGCGTGTTCCCGCTCTCGAACTGGACCGAGCTCGACGTCTGGGAGTACATCCGCGCCGAGGGGATCCTCCTGCCGTCGATCTACTTCGCGCACATGCGCGAGGTCTTCCAGCGCGACGGGATGCTGTACGCCAACTCGGACTTCGTGCAGCTGCTGCCCGGCGAAACGCCTTTCGAGGAGTCGGTGCGCTTCCGCACCGTCGGTGACATGAGCTGCACGGGCGCGGTCCGCTCGACGGCCGTGAGTCTCGAGGAGGTCGTGTCCGAGATCGCGGCCACGCGCATCACCGAGCGCGGTGAGACGCGCGCCGATGACCGCATCTCCGAGGCCGCCATGGAGGACCGGAAGAAGGAGGGCTACTTCTGAGCCGCTTCTCCTCCAACGGAGCGGCCGTCTCGGCGCCAGCCTCCGAGCTCGTCCGGTTCGCGACCGCCGGCTCGGTCGACGACGGCAAGTCGACGCTCATCGGCCGTCTCCTGTACGACACGAAGTCGATCTTCGAGGACCAGCTCGAGCACGTCGAGGAGACCTCGCGGCGGCGCGGCGACGGCTACGTGAATCTCGCTCTGCTGACGGACGGCCTGCGTGCCGAACGCGAGCAGGGCATCACGATCGACGTCGCCTACCGCTACTTCCACACGCCGCGCCGCAAGTTCATCATCGCTGACACGCCCGGCCACGAGCAGTACACGCGCAACATGGTCACGGGTGCGTCGACGGCCGACCTCGCGCTGATCCTCCTGGACGCGCGCAAGGGTGTGCTCGAGCAGTCGCGCCGGCACGCGTTCATCGCCTCGCTGCTGCGCATCCCGCACCTCGTGGTGTGCGTCAACAAGATGGACCTCGTCGACTTCGACCAGGACGTCTTCGAGAGCATCACGTCGGAGTTCGCGGGCTGGGCGGCCAAGCTCGACATCCATGACCTGACCTTCATTCCGATCTCGGCGCTGCACGGCGACAACGTCGTCGAGCGCTCGTCGCGGATGCCCTGGTACGAGGGCACCTCGCTGCTCTACCACCTCGAGCACGTGCACGTCGCCTCCGACCGCAACCTCCAGGATCCGCGCTTCCCGGTTCAGTGGGTGGTCCGGCCGATGTCGGACGAGCACCACGACTACCGCGGCTACGCGGGCGAGGTGGCGTCGGGCGTGTTCCGCGCCGGCGATGAGGTGGTCGTACTCCCGTCGGGCCGCGAGAGCCGGATCGCCGGCATCGACAGCTACGAGGGCGACATGGAGGAGGCCTACCCGCCGTTGTCGGTGACGCTGCGGCTCGAGGACGACATCGACGTCTCGCGCGGCGACATGATCTGCCGCGAGCACAACCGGCCGATCGAGGCGCGCGAGATCGATGCGATGGTCTGCTGGATGGCGGAGCGCCCGCTGTCCCCGCGCGGCCGCTATCGCATCAAGCACACGACGCGCACCGCGCTCGCCAAGATCGACGACGTGCGCTACCGCATCGACGTGAACACGCTGCACCGCGACGAGCAGGCCGAGAGCCTCCAGCTCAACGAGATCGGCCGCCTCAAGCTGAGGCTCTCGTCGCCGCTGTTCGTCGATCAGTACCGCCGCAACCGGGCAACCGGCAGCTTCATCCTCATCGACGAGTCGACGAACGACACGGTCGGTGCCGGGATGGTCCTGTAGAGGCTTCTCAAGCTACCCTGTTGCACTTGTGGACTTTGCCCTGATCGCCTTCGGCCTCGGGGTCGGCATCCTCGTAGGCATGACCGGCATTGGCGGCGGGTCGCTCATGACCCCGATGCTGATCCTCGTCTTCGGAGTCACGCCCATCACGGCGATCGGGACGGATCTCGCCTACGCGGCCGTGACGAAGACGGTCGGCGGCTACAAGCACTGGACGCAGAAGACGGTCGATCTGCGCTTGTCCTCCTGGATGGCGCTCGGCTCGGTACCGGCGGCCATCCTCGGTGTCTACGTCCTCGACCTGCTCGAGAAGGCCGCCGGCCAGGACTTCGATGACCTGCTGCTCACGCTGCTCGCCGTGGCCCTCCTGCTCACCGGCGCGGCGACGCTCGTGCGGGCCTTCCTGAAGTCCATGCACGAGCGCGAGCGCGACACCATCGAGATGGAGACTCGCCACAAGGTCGCCGCCGTCCTGCTCGGGCTGTGCGTGGGCTTTGTGCTCGGTATCACCTCGGCGGGCAGCGGCGCGCTGATCGCGGTCGGCCTGATCCTGCTGTTCAGGCTCACCCCCACGCGGGTCGTCGGCACCGACGTCTTCCACGCCGCGATCCTGCTGTGGGCGGCCGGCCTCGCTCACATCGTCGCCGGCAACGTGGACTTCGGGCTCGCGGGGAACATTCTCATCGGATCGGTGCCGGGCGTCTGGCTCGGGAGTCACTGGTCGGTACGCGTGCAGCCGGCGGTCTTGCGAACGACTCTTGCTCTCGTCCTGATCGGTGCGGGGATCGCGCTGCTCATCAAGGCGGGCCTCGGCATCCCCACCTGGGTGCTGGTGCCCTTCCCGCTCGGCGTCGTCATCCTCATGATCGTGACCATGGTGCGCTCCCGCAGGGCGCGCGAGGCGGCCCGCGCCGCCGAGATCGCGAGAGCCGAGGCCGCGACGAGGAAGCGCCCGGAGCCGACCGCCGCCAGCCCGTGATGGTCGTGATGACACCGGAGGCGACCCCCGCCCAAATCGAGGCGGTCGTCGATCGCCTCGAGGCGGCGGGCGTGCACGCCAAGGTGATGCCCGGCGAGTTGACCACGGCCATCGGGGCGATCGGCGACCCCGAGGGCGTGCGCGAGATGGGCCTCGAGGGGCTCCCCGGTGTCGACCAGGTCATCCCGATCTCACGCCCCTACAAGCTCGCTTCGAGCGAGCTGTCCCATCACTCGGCGACGGTGGTGGAGGTCGACGGTCGCCGCGTCGGCGGCGGCGAGACCTTCTGCCTGATCGCGGGCCCGTGCACGGTCGAGTCGCCCGAGCAGACGCGCGCGGTCGCGCACGCCGTGGCCGACGCCGGCGCCTCGATGCTGCGTGGCGGCGCCTTCAAGCCGCGCACCTCGCCGTTCTCGTTCCAGGGACTCGGCTACGAGGCACTCGACATCCTCGCCGAGGTGCGCGCCGAGACCGGCCTGCCGGTTGTGACCGAGATGACCGCCGCCGAGCTCGCCGACCGCTTTGCCGAGACCGTCGACGTGATCCAGGTCGGCGCGCGCAACATGCAGAACTACGGGCTGCTCGAGGTGGTCGGCAAGCTGGGCAAGCCGGTGCTGCTCAAGCGCGGGCTCTCCTCGACGCTCGAGGAGCTGTTGCAGGCGGCGGACTACATCCTCAAGGAGGGCAACGGCGACGTGATCCTGTGCGAGCGCGGCATCCGCACCTTCGACACGGCGATGCGCTTCACGCTCGACCTCGGCGCCGTCCCCTGGCTGAAGCTGCACACGCACCTGCCGGTGATCGTCGACCCGAGCCATGCCTCCGGCGACCGCCGGCTCGTAGGGCCGCTCTCGCGCGCGGCAGCGGCCGTCGGCGCGGACGGGATCATCGTCGAGGTGGCGGAGGATCCCGAGGTAGCGCTCTGCGACGGGCCGCAGCAGCTGTACGCGCACGACTTCCCGGAGTTCGCGCGCCAGGTCCAGGCGCACGCGGAGCTGGTCGGACGAGTGCTGGCGTAGCGCAACAGGGGTCAGCGCAACAGGGGGTTGCACACCTAGGTCCATTCAGATACTGTGCGGTATGTGAAAACCGAGCTGCCACCTGGCCCACGCACGCCTCAGTCTCTTCAGACGCTTCGTTGGGTTGTTCGGCCCGGCGCCTTCATGGAGGACTGCAGGCGTCGCTACGGAGACTCGTTCACACTCAGGATCGCCAACGAGGGTGTCTGGGTCTTCGTCAGCGATCCCGATTCGATCAAGGCTGTCTTCACGGGAGACCCGCGGCTGCTCCACGCGGGAGAGGCAAACGTCGTCCTGCTCCCCGTGCTCGGCTCGAACTCGGTCCTCCTGCTCGACGAAGGCGCGCACATGCGCCAGCGCAAGCTGATGCTGCCGTCCTTCCACGGCGACCGGTTGCGCGGGTACGCCGAAACGATGCGGGACGTGACGGAGGAGGCGATCGGCTCATGGCCGCTCGGCAAGCCGCTCGCCACCAGGCCGCTGATGCAGGCGCTGACCCTCGAGATCATCATGCGCACCGTCTTCGGCGTGCAGGACGAGGACCGCAAGGCGCGGCTCGGGGCCGCGCTCTCAGAGCTGCTGCGCTGGGGCACCGACCCCCGCCGCGTGGCGCTCGGGATCGCGCTCGGCCCGCAACGGGTCATTCGACTCGGGTTGTACCGGCGCGTGCTCGAGCCCGCCGACGATGCCATCTATGAGGAGATCGCCGCCCGCCGCGCTGCCGGCGGGCTCGAGGAACGAGACGACGTGATGTCGCTGCTCCTCCAGGCGCGCCACGAGGACGACACCCCGATGTCCGACCAGGAGCTCCGCGACGAGCTGATCACGCTGCTCGTAGCGGGGCACGAGACGACCGCGACCGGCCTCGCCTGGGCGCTGGAGCGCCTCGTTCGCCATCCGGATGCACTCGAGCGGCTGCGCGAGGGCGACGACGACTACGCCGACGCAGTGGTCAAGGAGACCCTGCGCCTGCGATCCCCGATCGGGATCGTGCTCCGCAAGCTGCGCGAGCCGATGGAGCTCGGCGGACGGCTGCTCCCCGCAGGCGTCAACGTCGTCCCCTGCATCTACCTCATGCACCGGCGCGCGGACATCTACCCCGATCCGCTGGCGTTCCGGCCCGAACGCTTTCTGGAGGGACAGGGCGGGACCTACACCTGGATCCCGTTCGGTGGCGGTGTGCGCCGCTGCCTCGGCGCAAGCTTTGCCCAGCTGGAGATGCGGATCGCGCTACAGACCCTTGCTGGCCGGCTCGACCTCGGGGCGGCCGACTCGCCTCCCGAGCACATCGTTCGGCGGGGCATCACCATGTCGCCGTCCCGGGAGGGCGAGATCGTGGCTCGGGCGCGCACGGCCGTTCGCTCGGAGACATCCGCGCTCGCCGCGTGAGCGAGCGCCCACTTACTCGCAAGGAGCGCCAGGCCCACACGCGCGCGCGCCTCATGCACTCGGCGGCCAAGGTCGCCGCGGCGCGCGGGCTCGAGGGGGCGTCGCTCGACCTCGTCGCCGAGGAGGCTGGCTTCACGAAGGGGGCCGTGTACGCGAACTTCGAGAGCAAGGAGGCGCTGTTCCTGGCGATGCTCGACCAGCGCTTCGAGGGCCGGATCGCCGAGGTCGACCGCGCGCTCCACGGCGGTGGGACGATCGAGGAACAGGCGCGCCGCGCGGGCAGCGACTTCATCGCCGCGATCGCCGCCGCTCCGGAGTGGGAGCGGCTGTTCTTCGAGTTCGCCGTCTACGCCGCGCGCAACGAGAGCTTCCGGGTCGAGCTGGTCGAGCGTTATCGCGGCCTGCGCGAGCGGATCGCCGCGATGCTCGACGAGCGCGCCCGCGAGCTCGGCGTCGAGCCGGCGATTCCGCCACGCCAGCTGGCGCTGATGACATTCGCGATGGCGAACGGAGTCGCGCTCGAGCGTCTGCTCGAACCGGACGCGGTCGATGACGACCTCTTCCCAACGATGCTGGCGACCTTCTTCGCCGGCCTACTAACGCCCGGGGAGGCCTGACCGGGACCGCGCGGTCAGCGCGCGCGACGACGGAGCCGCGGAGAAAGGCAGGACCCGCGCCCGCACCGGCCGGCCGCCGAGCGTCCCGCGGACGCGCCCGTTGCGGAAGGCAAGCACACCGCTCGGTGCGCGGCGACCGCTCTCGATGCGGATCCGCCCGCGTGCACGGCGCGTACCGAGCTTCTCGATGCGACCGCTCAGGCGGACGCCGGGCACGAACGAGAGCCGCCGCAGCGTGAGTGTGCCGCGACCATCGAGTCGATAGCGGCCCGAGCGAAGCCCACCGCCGCGGGCGATGTCGGGGTCGGTCGGATCGGGGATGAAGGCCGCCACGAAGTCCTGGAACAGGTCACGCATCGTGAGCGCGACGGCGGTCAACACGCGCCCGCGGTTCCCCGGCTCGCCGCCCGGCGGCCTCAGCTCCGCCCGAC